>JAABUJ010005073.1_pt1 | contig 12549 bp, 8 predicted proteins | sample 5559131 | NCBI WGS metagenome assembly JAABUJ01 (sample SAMN10711875, study PRJNA513366) | rock metagenome | isolation source: Antarctica rocks | place: Antarctica: Victoria Land, Mt New Zealand nord | collected 2016-01-07
CGTCAGGATCATCCAGGGCTACGCCGCCGTGAGCAAACCTCGCTCGTGAAGAACCGGATGCGGGAAATCCGCACGTCCGGGTCTGCGGGGGATGGGGGCGGCAACGTCCCCATCTACCCGGCATTCCACCTTGCGCAGCGGCGCGAGATGGGCCGCGAAGGCGTCGGGCGCTGCCAACTCGACGGCCTCGCCCAAGAAGGCGAGACGGCCGGCTTGGTGCAGCGCCAAGAGCCCATCGAGGAACAGCCGGCGGAACAGGCGCGACAGCACCCGCACCGGCAGGAAGAAGCCGGGTCGGCAGGCGATCCAGCGCGTCCCGTCGGGCGACAGGCCGCCGCCCGGCACGATCATGTGCACGTGGGGATGGTGCGTCATGGCCGATCCCCAGGTGTGCAGCACGGCGGTGAGCCCGACGCGGGCTCCGAGGTGCTTCGGATCTGCCGCCACCGTAGTGATGGTCTCGGCCGCGGCCTTGAACAGGAGATCGTAGACCGCGGCCTTGTTGGCGAACGCGATGGCGGCGATGGGCGCCGGCAGGGTGAACACCACGTGGAAGTACGGCACGGGCAGCAGATCGGATTCGCGCTCGGCGAGCCAGCGCTGCGCCGCCGCGCCCTGGCACTTCGGGCAGTGCCGGTTGCGGCAGGAGTTGTAGGCGATGGCGGTGTGGGCGCAGTCGACGCAGCGCGCGACGTGGCCGCCGAGCGCCGCCGTGCGGCAGGCCCGGATGGCCGACATCACCTTGAGCTGGCCGAGGCTCAGATGCCCGGCGTGACGGCGCAGGTAGGCGTCACCGTGCCGGTTCAAGACGTCCGCGATCTCAAGGCCGGACCGCGCCATGGCGGCCACGCCCTTCAGGCGGGCGGCGGTGCCTTGGGCCGAAGGTGCGCGAGCGGGCTTTCCACGGCCCGGATCGTGTTCAGCGCCACGCGGGTGTAGAGCGCGGTGGTGTCGAGCTTGCGATGGCCGAGCAGCACCTGGATGACGCGGATATCGGTCTTGCGTTCGAGCAGGTGAGTGGCGAAGCTATGCCGCAGCGTGTGCATCGACACGCGCTTGTCGAGCTTGGCGGCCGTCGCCGCGGTATGGACGACACGATTGAGCTGGCGCGCCGTGATCGGCTGACCCGGCTGCTGACCCGGGAACAGCCAGCCGCGCGGGCGCTTCACCGTCCACCAGGCGCGCAGGATGTCGAGGAGATCCTGCGACAACATCACGTAGCGATCCTTGCGCCCCTTGCCCTGCTCGACGCGGATCAGCATGCGGGCCAGAACTAACGAAACTGCCTCCGGATACGTATAAGCGGACAGAACGCGAACTCAGGCGGCTTTGAGGAATGTGTTTGGGACCGCACGAAGCGGCCTCAATCCGCCGATGGTTTCCAACATCTCGCGCGCGGCGGCCCAGATATAGTCGCCGGTCAGATTGACGTGCTCCCAGCCGAGCGGCGAGAGATGGGCCAGCAGGTTGTCGGGCACATCCTCGGCTTGGCGCAGCATGGCGGTGGCACGCTCCAGGTATCGCGTGTTCCACAGGATGATGGCGGTCACGACCAGGTTAAGGCCGGATGCCCGGTGCTGCTGGTTTTCGTAGGTGCGGTCGCGGATCTCGCCCAGGCGGTGGATGAACACCGCGCGAGCCAGGCTGTTGCGCGCCTCGCCCTGGTTCAGCTCCTTGCCGGTCGAGCGGCGCAGCTCGGGGTCTTCGATCCAGTCCAGCGTGAACAGGGTGCGTTCCATCCGACCCAGCTCGCGGAGCGCCGCGGCGACGCCGTTCTGCCGCGGGTAGGAGGCGAGCTGGCGCATGATCGCTGAGGCGGTGACGGTGCCGGTGCGGATGGAGGCGGCGACGCGCAGGATGTCGGCCCAGTAGGCGCGGATCAGGGCCACGTTGATGCGGCCGCCGATCAGCGGTTCTAGCGTGGGATGGTCGGACGGCTTACCGAAGCTGTAGAGGCGTCGGTGCTTGAGGTCGGGGATGCGCGGCGCGAACTGGAAGCCCAGCAGCGAGCAGAGCGCGAAGACGTGGTCGGAGTCGCCCCCGCCATCGGTGTGATGCCGGCGGATGGACACCTCACTTTGGTGGTAGAGAAGGGCGTCGAGCACGTGCAGGGCTTCGCTGGCGGTCGCCGCGATCAGCTTGGTGAAGAACGGCCCGTAGCGGTCCGATAGATGCGTGTAGATCTTGAAGCCTGGACGCTGGCCGTAATGGGCATTGACGCGGCTGGCGTCGCGGCCGAAGCCGGCCGCTTGGAAGAACTGCCCGTCCGACGATGACGCCGTGCCAGGGCCGAAGTTCGCGGCAAACGGCTCATGCTGCTGCTGGTTGACCAGGCGCCGGAGCGCGAGCGCGTAGGTTTCCTCGCGGATGTGCCAGTCCGACGTCCAGGCGAGCTGGCCGAGGCTGGCCACGCTGCAGGCTTCGGCCATGCGGGTCAGACCCAGGTTGAGCCCATCGGCCAGCAGCCCCGCCAACAGGGTGCGGGAGTCGGCCGCTACCTCGCCGGTCCGCAGGTGGGTGAAGCAGTCGGGGAACAGCGTCCAGCCTGCCACCTCGGCCAGCAGGTCGGTGATGCGGATACGCGGCAGCATGGCATAGAGGCGTGCCGCCAGGACTTCAGCCTCCGGAGGAGTCGATTTCTCGACGGGTGCGACTTTCAGCACGCCCCGGTTGATCGTCACATCCGTCAGCAAGCCATCCCTGGCACGGGCGTTGACCGCCGTCAGCCGTGCGTCCAGCAACGCCCGGCGTGTCTCGATGAAGCGGTCGAAATCCGGCTCGGCCGTGACCGGCAGCGCGCCAGCCTGCTGCAGGTTCTGCAGGGTTTCCTTGGAGATCAGCCGTTCCTCGAACGAGCGGTATTGCCGGCTGCCGCCGACCCAAACGTCGCCGGCCTGCAATCGGCCGCGCAGTTCCGACAGGACACAGAGTTCGTAGTGGCGCCGGTCGATCTCGCCGCTGGGAAGCACGTAGGTCGCCCAGCGCTGCCGCACAAAGTCGGTCGGGGCGGATGGAGGCAGGCGCGCCGATCCCTTGCGGTTCGCCTCGCGCAGCACTTCGATGGCGCGCATGAGGGAGGCTACTGCCGGCACGCCCTCGAACTCGAAGGCGTCCAAGAAGGCGGGCGACCAGCGGCGAGTGGCGGCGTAGTGCTCGCCGATCTTCTCGTAGGCGTCGAACTCCTCCGGCCGGGCCAGCGCTTCGGCTTCTGCGACGCTAGTGCGGAAGCGCTCCCATGGGATCACCGCGGTGATCGCCTCGAAGGCGTCCTGCTTGTCTTCGCGGGCGGCGATCACCGCGGCGCCTACGCGGGCGTAGAGACGGACCTTGTCGTTGATGGCCCGGGCGTCGGCCTGGAATGCACGGGCGTGGCGGCCCTCGGCACGTCGGAACATGGCCCCGACCAGCCGATCGAACAGGTCGATGGCGGCATCGGTCAGGCTGGCGCCGAGGTCGAGGCTGCTGGCGACCAGCGTCGCGTACCGCCGTTGCCGCTCATAGCCGGCGACGTGTTGCACCGTCACGCGGGCGGCCTCGCGCGCGAGCTGCGCCAGGCGCGCCTGATGGACCAGGTGGCCGCGGCCGGCATTGATGCCGAGAGCGCGAACATGCTGCAGACGCGCGATCAAGCCGAGCATGGAGGCGGGCTTGGCGGCTTGCGGCATTTGCCGCAGCCAGGTCAGCCAGCTCTGGCCCGTTTCCTTCCGGCGCTGCACCAGCGCGTCGAGGCGTTTGCGTTGGTCAGCCGACAGATCGTGAGCCAGCCGGCGATGCACTTCGCGGCGGGCCTGGTGGCGGAGTTCCGCGCAGAGCCGTTCGAGCGCTGCTGGGGAGGGAGCGACGATCCGGCGCTCCCGGCAGGCCTGCATCACCAGTTCGGCCAAGGTGGCCAGCCGATCGTTCTCGATGGCCGGGGCAAGCAAAGCGTCCGTCAGCTCGGCAGCAGCCCGCCTACCGAACGGGCGCAACCCGAGGCGGTCCTGGCATTCGACGGAGTGGCGCTGGCGGCTCCGCTCGGCGCTGGCAGGATCACTGGTCGTGTCCGAAACGACGTCGATCTGCTGCGCGACGAAGTTCAGCAAGGCCGGGGGCGGCCGTTCGCCGGCCCGCAACGCGCGGCCGGGATGGCGCAGATAGCAGAGCATCAGCGCGTAACCGAGGCGGTTGTGGTCGCCGCGACAGCGACGGACGGCGACGAGGTCGGCAGCGGACAGGGTGTAGTGGCGCACCAACTCGCGCTGGTCGGTGGGAGGATCGAACAGGTCCGCGACCTGTGCCTCGCCCAGTTGCTGCCGTCGCGCCACTCATGCCTCCTGCCTCTTGAGACCGCCAGACCAGCCGATCCGGGCAAGCGAGTCGATCAGGGTGCTGCGCTTGATGCCGAACGTGCGGCACACTGCGGCCTTGGTGGCGCCCCCGTCGAGGGCCGCGGTGACAGCGGCGAGCTTCTCGGGATCTATGGACGCGGGACGCCCGCCCCGACGCCCGCGGCGGCGTGCGGCCGCAAGTCCGGCCTGAACGCGCTCCTGGATCAGCGACCGCTCGAACTGGGCGAGCGCGCCGAAGATGTGGAACAGGAACTCGCCGTGCGGCGTCATGGTGTCCATCTGCTCGGTGAGCGATCGGAACGCGACGCCGCGCGTCTTGAGTTCGTTGACGGTGGTCAGCAAGTGCGGCAGCGAGCGGCCGAGACGATCCAACTTCCAGACCACCAGGCAATCGCGGGGCCGGATGAACGCCATCGCCTTGGCCAAGCCGGCACGGTCGCCACGGCTGCCGCTGGCCCGGTCTTCGAACAGGTGACGCTCGTCGACGCCGGCGGCGAGCAGCGCGTCGCGTTGCAAGTCCATGACTTGGCGGTCGCTCTCGGTGGACACTCGCATGTAGCCAACCAGCATGTGCGGAAAACCTCATCTCAGGGGTTCTCACACACTGGACCATTCCGACACTGTTTGTCGTGCATGTTTCAGCCCAAATCGGACCGTTTCCGGTTGTGGTTCGAGGGCCTACGGAAATCACCTGTTTGCCGTCACCCGGCCGGCACACCTCCCAAACGGCAGAATGGCCCGTAACGCTCACTCCCCTGAGCTTCGGGGCAGCCCTGTTCCGGCTTTGTCCGCTTATGCGTACCAGAAGGCCGTTTCGTTAGTTCCGGCCAACACGGCGGGACCATGAGGAAGTGTGTGGTCCCCGCGACGGCATAGGGCCAGGCACGATATGGTTGGCTGGTGCCCCGACCTTCGACGCAACCGAAGCCTGCCGCTGACCCTGATGCGGTACCGCCCGTGGCCGATGCAGCCGGCGTCGTGCAGGTCAAGCGCCAGCAGATGCAGTGGACCCGGCGGGGCGCCCACCTGTTGCTGCAAACCCGCACCCGCGCCCTCGATGGCACGCTCCGGCGCTTGTTCGAGCGGTGGTATCCGGGGCTGGCAAACGACAATCCATCCAGTGCCGGTCAAGCAGTGGCGGCGTAAATACCACACACTTCCTCATGGTCCCGATACCTCACGCCACATCGCGGGTTGGACAAAAAAGATCACGACAGCGAAACCGCCGCTAAGGAAGTTTTACAGTTGAATAGCGCGACGGGGAGGTCGCTCGGAAAGTCGTGTTCGATCTTGCATCTCCCGAAGGCGTCAGCTGACGCTCACGGACGACGTTCATTCAGCCTGCCGAGAAGATACCGGATTTGACACCGGTGCGGCAGCTGTCATTTGCAGTCCGTCTCGGCAGAGGCGTCAGGCACAGGGCGAGCGCGCCGGGTTTCAGCCTCTCTTCAGACGGAGCCCGGTCGGGTCTCTTTATCGAGAGGGTCTAACGGCATAATCTTATAACTAATCGATATTGGACCCGAACAGAAAGACGACGATGATCGTGCACATCGATGCGCGGTGATATGTGATGAAGAGTTGCAGAGAAGCCGTCGATGTCTCCCTGGGGTCTGATCCCGTGACGCTGGCCCTCGTTCATCACCGCCTGACCTCGGTCGCGTGGGAGATGGGCGAAGCAATGCTTCGAACTGCCTATTCCCAGATCTTGAACGCGAGCCGGGATTTCTCGGTGGCCATCTGCGATGTGAGGACGCGTCTCGTCGCGCAGGCCGATCACATCCCTATCCATGTCGGAGCCTTGTCCTGGGCGGTTAAGGCCGTCGAAAACCGATTCGACGATATCGCCGACGGCGACGTCTTTCTGCTCAACGACCCCTATGCGGGTGGCAGTCACCTGCCAGACGTCACCGCACTTCTGCCTGTCGTATGGGGGGGTCGACGGCTGCTGTGGGTCGTGGTGCGCGCCCACATGAGCGACATCGGCGGGGCGACTCATGGGGCCTATAATCCCCAGGCGACCGAGATCTGGCAGGAGGGGCTGCGCATCCCGCCCATCCGCCTCTGCGAGGCGGGCCGGCAACGCGACGATCTGCTCGACATGCTAGCCCTGAACGTCCGCTTCCCGCGCGATTTCAGGGGTGATCTCGCCGCCATGGTGGGGGCGGCGCGGCTCGGCGATCTTCGCTTGCGTCGCCTGCTCGGCGAGATCGGCCGGGACACCGTCCTGTCAGCCATCGACGCCATTCTGGCCAGCGCGGAGCGGCGGACACGGTCCATCGTGGGAACATGGCAACCCGGGACCTACTACGGTGAGGCGACGCTCGATGACGACGGCCACGGTCGCCGGGACATCAAGATCCGCGCCAGCGTGAAGGTCGCTGATGGCCGGGTCGCAGTTGATCTCGGTGCATCAGACCCTCAGACGACGAGTTTCGCTAATTCGTCCTACGCCAACACGCGAGCCGCGGTCGCCATGGCCTTCGCTTACCTGCTCGACGCCGATATCCCGAAGAATGACGGCGTCTTCCGCGTGCTCGATGTTGCGGCAAGACAGGGGACGATCGTCTGGCCCCACGACAACGCTGCGGTGACCCTGTGTACGACGCATCCGGCGAACGAGATCGTCGAAGCGGTTGTCAAGGCCCTGGTGGGGGCCTGTCCCGACCGAGTCATGGCCGGTTGGAGCCGCCGCTTCCGTATCTCGCTCGCGGGCGCAGACCCGCGGAACGGCAGGCGCTTCATCTGGCACATGTTCCACGCGCGGCCGGGGGGCGGGGCATCGCCCGCCGGCGACGGATGGTCGGCGACGGGTGAATGGCATTCCGTTGGGGGTATCAAGTTCGGCAGCGTCGAGGTCGCAGAAGCGCGCTTTCCGCTGCATTTCCGCTCTCACGAGTTCCGCCCCGGTTCTGGCGGTGAGGGCCGGCACCGCGGCGGGCTCGGTACAGCGATGGACCTGGTGGTCGAAGCCGATGCGCTCGCCCACACGGCGGGTGACGGGACGCGCCATGGTGCCTGCGGCATTCTCGGCGGTCGCGACGGGGAGCCCCATGCCTACCGGCTCCTGTCGGGGGACGGGCCGCCCCGCACCCTGCGCACGAAGGAATTCGGCATCGGCATCCGAACCGGCGACGTGCTGGAGGTCCGCTCCGGCGGCGGCGGAGGCTGGGGCGATCCGGCGGCCCGGGCCGCGGAGGCGAAGACGCGCGACGAACGGGACGAGATGGTGCACGAGCAAACTGCAGGCGGATGATGACGCGGTTTCGCATCGGCATCGACGTGGGCGGCACCTTCACGGACCTCGTCGCCAGGGACGCGGAGGGGCGTGAGACCTTCACGAAGTCACCGTCGACGCCTGAGGATCAGTCGGTCGGCGTGATCGCCGGGCTGGAGAAGCTGGCCCGCCTGCACCATCTCGACCTGCGAGACTTCCTGTCACGGACCGACCAGATCGTGCACGGCACCACGGTCGCCACCAATGCGCTCTTGGAGCGCAAAGGCGCGCGCGTCGGACTCCTGACCACGGAAGGTCATCGCGACGTGCTGGAGATGCGCGAGGGGCTGAAGCCGGATCGCTACAATCTCCGCATGGCGCCTGCCGAGCCGCTGGTGCCACGTCGTCTTCGCCGCCCCGTGCGCGAGCGCTTGCGGCCGGATGGGAGCGTCGAGACCGCGCTCGACAAGGCTTCGGTGCATGAGGCCCTCCGCCTGTTCCAAGCGGACCGGGTGACCTCCGTCGCGGTCTGTTACCTCCACAGCTACCGCAACCCCGCCCATGAGAGGGCGACGCGCGAGATCCTCACCCGCGAGATGCCAGACGCCTTCGTCACCCTGTCGAGTGACGTGCTCCCCCAGATCAAGGAGTTCGAGCGGGTCTCGACGACGGTGGTGAACGCCTATGTGGGTCCCGCTGTCAGCCGCTACCTGAGCCATCTCGAGAGCCGCCTCAAGGAGGGTGGGCTGGCCGGCCCGCTCTTTGTCATCCTGTCTCAGGGCGGCATGGGCCCGATCGAGGAAGCCGGAAGCTTTGCCGTCAAGACCGTCCTGTCGGGTCCAGCCGGCGGCATCGAGGGGGCGCGACGATGCGCCCGCGAACTGTCGACGCCGGACCTCGTCGCCTTCGACATGGGCGGCACCAGTACCGACATCTCCCTGATCGCGGATGGACAGGCGATGCTGAGCTCCGACGGGGGCTTGGCGGACCAGCGCATCGCCCTGCGAAGCCTCGACATCGTCAGCATCGGCGCCGGCGGTGGCTCGATCGCCTACCGCGATGCCGGAGGGCTCTTCGCGGTCGGTCCTCGGAGCGCCGGAGCCCGCCCTGGACCCGCGTGCTACGGCTGGGGCGGGACAGAGCCGACCGTGACGGATGCCAACCTGTCGCTCGGCTACCTCGACGCCACCGACATCCTCGGCGGCGACCGCGGGCTTGACCGCGAGGCCGCGCGAGGCGCCGTCGCCCGCTTGGGGGAGCAGCTCGGCCTGTTGGAGGAGACGGTCGCGGCAGGCATCCACCGGCTGATCAACGTCAAGATGGCCGACGGCATCCGCCTCGTTACGGTGAAGCGCGGGGTCGACCCACGCCGCTTCGCTCTGCTCAGCTTCGGCGGCGCTGCTGGGATGCACGCCGTCGAGGTCGCGCGCGAACTCGAGATGAGCCGGGTGATCGTCCCGACGACGGCCTCGGTACTGTCTGCTTGGGGCATGCTGTCGAGCGACTTGAGCTTCGAGGTGACGAAGACCCATATTGGCGACCTTGGCGCCATGGACGAAAGGCGGCTCCGGGCCGTCTTCGCGGACCTCGAACGGAGCGCCACGGAGAGGCTCGCCCAGTGGGGCGAGGACGACGTCACGATCCGCCGCTCGGCGGAGATGCGCTACGGGGAACAGATCTACGAGATCGACGTGTCGCTCGAGGACCTGGACTGGGAGGCGCCGGGGCTCATGGAGCGGATTGCCTGCCGCTTCCATGCCAGTCACGAGGATCGCTTCACCTATTCGTCGCCTCACCAGGAGGTCGTCTTGGTCAACGCCTGCGCGACGGCGTTCGCGCGCCGGTCCGAACCGGCGACCTCGTCCGAGATGCGGGTGGTGAAAACCGATGCAAACCCGCCGCAAGTGGTCAACACCCGACGCGCTTTCTTGGGAGCTTGGACCGACGTGCCGGTCCACGCGACCCGCGATCTCGCACCCGGGCAGGCCGTTTCAGGGCCGGCCCTCATAGAGTCCGGAAGCACGACCGTGCTCCTGCGCCCCGGCGACACCGCCAGGGTCGACGAGCGCGGCTGGCTCGACATCGCGGTGGACCTGCCGCCGCCGGCGATCTTCTGAGCAAGGAAGGCTGATATGCCGATGCTGCCCCGCTTTCTTCATGACACCGTGCTCCGCGCAACCGCGGTTCTCGCCCTTTCGGGAGGCTTCCTGTCGAGCACAGCCCTCTCTTCCGCTCGCGCCGACGTGCTGGTCGGCGTCGCTTTGCCCCGGACCGGCGGCGGCGCCAGCTACGGCGACCAGGTCCTCAACGGGGTCAAGGCCGCCGCGGAGGCCATCAACGCCGCAGGGGGCGCAGACGGCGAGAAGATCGTCCTCGATGTCGAGGACGACATGTGCGACCCTAAGAATGCCGTTTCGGTGGCGAACCGCATCGTCGAGAAGTCCGCCCATTTCGTTGTGGGCCATGTCTGCTCGGGCGCTTCGATCGCGGCCTCCGACGTCTATGCCGAGAACAGGGTCGTGATGATCAGCCCCTCGACTCTGGCAGGCAAGCTGACGGACCGCGGATTGCCGGGCATCTTCCGGGTCTGCGGCCGCGACGACCAGCAGGGCGCCTTCGCGGCCGACTACATCGCGGACCACTTCAAAGACAAGCGCTTCGCCATCATCCACGACAGCCAGACCTTCTCGCGCGGCCTCGCCGATACGGTGCGGAACGATCTGCACAAGAAGGGCATCACCGAGGTCTTGTTCGAGGGCATCACGCCAGGCGAGCGCGACTACTCCGCCGTGATCACACGCCTGAAGGCGGCGGGTGTGGAGTTCGTCTACTACGGCGGCTACCAGCAGGAGATGGGGCAGTTGCTGAAGCAAGCGGTGACGGCGGGCTTCAAGGCGCAATGGATGGGCTCCTCGGGCATCGCCACCCGGGAGTTCGCGTCGATCGCCGGCAGCGCCTCCGATGGCGTGTTGATGACCTTCAGTCGCGATCCGCGCAAGCTGCCGGGAAGCGCCAACCTGGTGGCGTCGCTTCGCTCCCGAGGCATCGAGCCCGACGGCTTCACGCTGTACGGCTACGCTGCGCTTCAGGTGCTGGCCGAGGCTATGGACCAAGCGAAGAGCTTGGATCCCCTCGTGGTTGGAAAGGCCATGAAGTCTGGTGCATTCGCCACGGCGCTCGGCGAACTCAGGTTCGACGCGAAGGGTGACGTGATGACCCCGTCCTACGTCATGTACGAGTGGCGGGGCGGCAACTTCGATTACAAATGAATCGAGCGTCGTTCCTACCCGGGCTCGGACACGGCGTTCATGTGCCTGAGGAACGCCGTCAACGTCGGGCCGACCTCGGTTCGACGCCAGACCGCGTAGATGTCGGTGGTCGGAAAGGGATCGGCGATCTCGACGAAGTTCACTCCCGGTATGGCGAGGCATCGAGCCGAGGCCGGTACGATGGCGAAGCCAGCGGAGGCGGCGACCAAGGCCATCATGGTGACGACCTGCTGCGCCTCTTGGACGACCCTCGGCGAATACCCGGCCTCGACGCAGCCATGCAGGATGAGGCTCCGAAAGCCGGGAGCCTCATCCTCTTCGAAAATGACGATGGGCAGATCAGCGAGGTCGCGCAGCCGTACGCTTGCCGCCTTGCTGGCCGGATGGGCCGACGGCAGGGCTGCGACGAAGGCCTCCCGGTGGACTCGGACAGTCGACAGGAGTTCGTGCACGACCGGCGGCCGCACGAAGCCGATGTCGATCTCGCCCTTGTCGAGGGCTGCTATTTGGGCGGGTGAAGACAGTTCACGCATCGAGAGCGTCACGTCAGGCATCGTGGTGACCAGCTTGGACAGGAATCGAGGAACGACGCCGCAGGCCGCAGAGCCTGTCGCGCCAATGCTGATCGACGCGCCTGCGCCTTTGGCGGCGCGCCGGGTCGCCCAGGCGGCACGGTCGAGTTGGTCTAGAACGACCCGAGCCTCACGCAGCAGCACCGCTCCCGCAGCCGTCAAGATGATGGGTCGCGACGTTCTGCTGAACAACGTGGCATCGAGATCTCTTTCGAGCAGACGGATCTGCTGGGTCAGTGCGGGTTGGGCGATGTTGAGCGCTTCGGCAGCGCGACCGAAATGCCGAGCATCGGCCAGCGCGACAAAGTATCTGAGGCGGCGAGTGTCGATCATGGAAAGCGGTCCTGTGTGACGGTTCCTCTGTGAGCAACCTCGACTCCGTCGCAAAAACACTTTTCTCGACCAGAGTGACCGCACAGCGACCCTCGGGGTTATCCCGACCGCGGGCCTGACAGGCCGTTAGATCACCGACATCTCTAACCTGGAGCTCTTGACCGTGCTGAACGTAGTACCCTTCGTCAGCGTCGACGCTATGATGAGGCTCGTGCTTCACGTCGGCGTCGAGCGCTTCCTTGTCGAACTCACCAACACCATTGAGGAGGATTTCCGGCGTTGGGAGTGCTTCGACAAGACGCCGCGGATCGCCTCGCACAGCGCGGACGGCGTGATCGAACTGATGCCGACCAGCGACGGAGCCCTCTACGGCTTCAAATACGTCAACGGCCATCCGAGCAATGCCCGCGACGGCCGCCAGACGGTCACCGCCTTCGGCATGCTGGCCGACGTCGGCTCAGGCTATCCGATGCTGCTCTCCGAAATGACGATCCTGACGGCGCTCCGCACGGCGGCGACCTCCGCGATGGCGGGGAAGCACCTGGCGCCAAAGGGGGCGCGGACCATGGCACTGATCGGCAACGGGGCGCAGGCGGAGTTCCAGGCTCTGGCCTTCAAGGCGCTGCTTGGCGTCGACCGGCTGCGCCTATACGACGTCGACCCCGCCGCCACGCGAAAATGCGTCCGCAACCTCGAAGGCTCCGGCTTCGCGATCCATGCCGCGGGAAGCGTGGCCGAGGCAGTGGAGGGCGCCGAGATCATCACGACGGTGACGGCCGACAAGCGCAATGCCACAGTGCTCGGCGACAACCACGTCGGTGCGGGCGTGC
>JAABUJ010005559.1_pt1 | contig 12548 bp, 15 predicted proteins | sample 5559131 | NCBI WGS metagenome assembly JAABUJ01 (sample SAMN10711875, study PRJNA513366) | rock metagenome | isolation source: Antarctica rocks | place: Antarctica: Victoria Land, Mt New Zealand nord | collected 2016-01-07
GCCCGCGCCGCTGCCGGCGTTACCCGGCCTGACGCGTCGCCCGCACCCTGCATCGTCACCGGCTCGACGGACACGTTTTCCCCGCGCGCCCCGCGCGCGCCTGTGTGGTCCCCCCGCTCACCCCGCGCGCCCTGATCGACGAAGCCGGCGAGCAGCCCGACGCGCGCCAGCGCGCGGTCCTCGCCAGGGCCGTAGCGTTGCTGTAGGTCGTGCGCGGCCCGCGCTACCACCTGGGGGTCCACCTCGTCGGTCGAGAGCCGGAGCCACGCCTGACAGCGCCCGTCCGTCGTCTCGGTGGTCCCCATCGTCCCGGTCACGGCGGCCAGCGCGTGGCCGTCGTCGCGCAGCCGGCGCAGGTCGCCAGCGGTCAGGTCGTCGAGCAGGACCAGGCCGCTCGCCAGGCCGCTCGCCGGTCGCACCGTGATCTCCTGGCCCTGGCCGTTGAGCGCGGCCAGGCGCGTGATCTGGAGCATGGCCTCGTCGGCGGTCAGCACCGCCCGGCGCACCCGCCCCGTGTCGCCGTCATGGACGGCGATCTCGTAGCGCGCGCAGCCCAGCGCCGCTAGGTGTGCCCGCACCTCCTCGGCCGCTAGAGCGGTCGATGGAGCCCATGCAACGCCAGCGCCGCGACCAGGGCCACCGCCAACAGGCTCACCAGCGCGACCAGGACGACGGCCCTCAGCGCCGCCGTCCGCACCTTGTGCAACGTTCGCTCGATCTCGCGCCCCTGCAGCGTGATCGTTTCCCGCGTCTCCTCGTCCGCCGTCCGGCGCACCGCGGCTAGGTCCGCCGCCAGGTGGTCCAGTTCGCCCCGGATCGCCGGCAACCTCTCGGCGATCTGGTACCACTCCGTCGCCATGGTGTTGTGCGCCCGCTGCACTTCCCGCAGATAGTCCTCCTGCCGCCGCGCCACGCTCGCCGCCCCCTGCACCTCCGCTTTCACCGCCCGCAGCTCGACCTGCACCCCCTGGTGCAGCCGCTCCACCGCGCGGATCACCGGCGTCGGCTCCACGACCCGGAGCACCGGCGGCTCCGGCTCCGCTGGCTCCGGTGTGTCCATCGCTGGCTCCCGCGCGGCCCGGCTCGCCGCTTCCCTCGCATCGTCGAGCGTCGCCGTCGCTTGCGTGGGCGGCGGCTCCCCTGTCGCCGGTGTCTCGTGTCCCCACGCCTCGCGGGGCGGCGACGCTGGCGGGATCGCGGCGCTCGCCTGCACCAACAGCGCGTCCATCTTGCCCATATGCCCTCTCCTCCAGGCGGCGCTCTAGCCGCATCCAGCTATAGTCCTTGCCGATCTGCGAGCCCTTCAACACCGGCTGCATCGCGCCCTGATAGTCGGCCAGCGCGAAGCTCGCCCCGCTCACCCGGCCGGTCGAGGCGATGTTCCAGTGGGCCACGACGCCGACGCCGGCCAACGCCCGATCAAAGCCCGCGCGCGTCCCGTCGCTCCTCTCAATGGCCTCGTCGATCCGCGCGGCGAGCAGGAGCTTGGGCGGGACCTCGCCCGTGCGCTCGGCCAACCCGATCTCATCGCGCGTCACGCGCGGACGGCCCCGGCCGTCGTCGCGATCCTGGCGCATTCGCTCCGGGTCGATGGCGTGGCTCAGGCCGTACGCACGCTCCAACTCATGCACCACCCGATTGCTGCGCGGCCGGTCGTTCCGATCGCTGACGGTCTTGCCGTCCTTGTCGATGCGCGACGCCACGATGTGGACATGGTTCTCGGCGTGCGTGACGACGACGTAGGGCGCGTTGCCAAAGCCCATGCGCTCCATGTAGTCGCGCGCGAACGCGCCCCATTGCGCATCGGTCAGACGCTCACCGGGAGACAGGCTGAGGGGGCAGTGGTGAACCGGCCGCGCTAGGTCGCGGTTGAGCTGGCGCACCATCCCGAACTCGTGGGCCAGCTCGCGCGGATCGGTCCCGCCCATGTTGCCGCCCACGATGCGCGCCCCCTCGTGCTTCAACTCCGCGCTCTCCTTGAACACGTACTCGAGCACGCCCCGGAAGCCCCGCCCGGTGATGATCTTCTGGATCACGCCCCGCCCTCGTCGTCCTCCGCGTCGTCGCGGATCGGTCCGTTGAGGTCGAGGCGCAGCCGGCGCACCTCCTCGCGCAGTGCGTCGAGGGCCGGGGCCAGCCGCGCCGTGCCCCGCTCGTCGAAGCGGCCGCCGCCGTTGAGGTGCGCCGCGATCTGGTTCAGGTTGGCCGTCGCGCGGGCCAGGCTCCACCAAGCCTCGCGGTTAATCTCCGGCACGACGGCGCGCGGCGGTCGTTGCGCCATGACCGCGACGCGAACGTAGGCCCCGACCTCGCGTATCCCCGCCGCCGCTGTGCGCCGCTCCAGGATGGCTAGCTCGCCGGCGTTGACGTATACGCTGAGCATGTGTGTGCGCCGCTCCGCCGGCGCTTTTGGCGGTCGCCCGGTCCGCCGGGCGGGCCGCCGCGGTGTGATCCTTATGGCGTCCTCGTCCATGCCTCTCCTCGCTTCTTGATGCGTCCCCTGTGGGCGCCTGTCACCGTCGTCGGGGTCCGCGGGCGCCACCGTGGTCAGATCCGACCAAGCCGACCGAAGGGAGGGCGGGGAGGAGTTTTGCCCTGGGCAAAACATACCTTGCTCCCCGCCCCACCGCCGCTCCCCGCCCCACCGCCGCTCCCCGCCCCACCGCCGCTCCCCGCCCCACCGCCGCTCCCCGCCCCACCGCCGCGCGCTCTGCTGTTGTGACGCGGGGTCGTCGGCCCACACAGGCGGCGCGGGCGCGCCGGAGACAAGGCGGCGGGATCACGCGTCATCGTCGTCCCCCTCCCCCTCGGCGTCGGCCAGCAACCGGGCGTAGGCGGCGTCGGGGACCAGGCCCCGGAGCGCGGGCAACGCCGCCGGCGGCAGCGCGAAGTAGTGGCGCCCGTTGTCGGCTTCGACCGCGACGACACGCCCGCCGTCCGCCGCTCCCCCCGCGATCCTACTCTGGTAGGGCAGCGTCACGACCGCCATGCCCCACTCGCGCAGGATCGTCAGCCACTGCCGCAGCGGGACGCCGCGCACCACCTCCACGGCCAGCTCGTCCTCCCACGCGCGCGGCACGATCCAGTACACCTCCGGCTCTGTTCCGTCGGACGTCAGCTCCATCGGGGGTTCCTCCTCGCTCTCGGTCAATACAGGGATAGGTCTTTCGGCCACCATCATTAGCTCGGCTCCTCTCTATCCAGGAACTCTCGGATCACAGCCATCGTGCCGGGCAGGTTCTCCCGGCGCAGGTCCTCGTCGGTCACGACCAGGACCTCCCAGCCTTACGCCTCGATGCGCTCCGTGCGCGCCCGATCATGCGCCGCGATCGTGCCCTCGGGGTCGAACAGGGGGCCAAAATGCACGCCGCCATAGACCTCGATGATCTGCCGGCGTTCCGGCCACGCGACGTCGGCCCACACGCGCAAGGGCGCGACGCGGTACTCCTTTTCGTAGGGATCGACGCCGATGTCAGCGAGGACGGTGTGCAGGCGCTCCTCCTCCCGCGAAGGGTTGGCGCGGCGCCACGCCGCCACCCGGTCCAGCGCGACGTCGGGGCCGTGCCGCCGAACCGTGACGTCGTAGCCCTTGCGGCCGGCCTCGGACAGGCTTTGGTGGGTGCGGAAGGATTGGACATACCGCTGATAAGTGGGGTCCGTGAAGCGGGCGCGACCCAACGCCTTGAACCGCGCGCGCTCCTCCGTGGTGAGCCATGTCGGGTGCTGCCCAGTGGCGCGATCGGGCGGTCTGCGGTCGTCGTCGCGTCCACCCCCGCGACTCATGGGACGCTCCTATGTGCCGCCAACGACGGTGCGTGGTGATCGTCGTCGCTCTCGCACGCGCCGCCCCTCGGGGTGAGGAGCACCGCGCGCGCGTGTCCGACGAGCCGCGTGAGCCGCCGCGTCTCGGCCTGGGCGACCACGCACCCCCGGGACGTGAGGCGGTAGTAGCGCCGTCGCTCGTCGTCCAACGCCGGGTCGGGTCGCTCGTCCGCGATCACGACCATGGTGTCGTCCAGCATGTGCCAGAGCGCCCGATAGAGGGTCGTCGGGCCGACGGTCGGCGCGTCGGGGTTGGCCGCGATCGCGCGCAGGAGCGCGTAGCCATGGCGCTCGCCGTCACCGAGCGCCAGGAGGATGTGGTACACCGCCGGCGTGACGGGCGCGGGCGCGGCGGGGTCGTGCGTCATCGCGCACCGCCCCGCGCGGCTTGCCCAGGCAGCGTGGCCGGCGCGGGCTGCCCGCCACACAGACGGGGGGTGCGTTGGGCCAGGGCGACGAGGTGGATCAGCCGCTCCGTCTCCGCGCGCGCGATCCGCTCGCCCAGGTCCGTGAGCCGGAAGAGGCGCCGAAGCTCGGGCGCGTCGTCGATCACGCCCCGCGTCTCGCCAATGAGGCCAGCCGTCAGCAGCACGTCGAGGGAGCGATAGAGCGATCCATTGCCCACGCGCATGCGCCCCTCGGTGGACGCGACGATCCCATGTCGGAGGCCATAGCCGTGCTGCTCGCCAGAGGCCAGCACGAGCAAGATGTGATAGATCGGGTGCGTCAGCGGGAGCGGCACGGGGAGGTCGTGTGTATCCTGGTTCATCGCACGCCCTCCTCTCCCAGGGATGGGGCGACGAGGGACGCGGCCGGGTGATCTTTCCCACGCCCCTGGGGTGTCCTTGTGTCCGTCAGGGACGCGGCCACACAGGGCACCGCTGCGCGGCGGGGAAAGAGGGGTGTCGTCGTCGCGCGGAAACGCGCGTTTACGGGAAACGATTGGCGTGCGAGGGAAGTGGCACGCCGCGCCTGGTCGGGTGACGCGCGCTCGGTAGGCTCTCGCCTCGACGAGCACACGTCAGATGCTGAGGGGCAATGATATGGGGCTAGCGGCGCTTGGGACGCTTGAAGACGTAGATAACGTCGGCCACTACCGTGTTGCCCGGTAAGGCATTGACCATTTCCCAACCATCGTCGCCCAACTCGTTGAGCGGATCGGGATAGTGAGGGTTGTCCATCTTCTTCGCAGGTAAAACGCGGGTTCTGTACTCCCACTGCTGCGTATCCCCAGCAGCACTTTGTTGCGCGAAGGAGCTGGACGTTGGGCCAGGGCCTTGATTGTGCATATCCAACCTCATACTTAACCATCCTTCCTACGTACTCCTAAAACTATACACCCGGCTTGAAGCGCCACGCGCTGCCATAGTGGCGCGCGCGGGCGTAGACGCTTGATGGAGAGGAATGCACGAAGCTGGCACACATCGCCCCGGACTCCCTTGCCCCGCCCACTGAGCAGGACAAAGAGGGAGGCGAACGCGAGCACGAGCGCGACGTGGATGGGACCGGCCAGCAAGTGATGCCGGGCCGTCAGTATTGTGACGAGCCAGAGGACGACGCCGGCAGACAAGAACAACCCAACGAGCCTAGTGCGAGGGACGATGCTGGTCGCGTCGTCTTGCCAGGGGCGGCCACCACGGAAGAGGAGAAGTAGGTGTTTCACGCCCCACCTGGCTTTCCGACAAGTCCCGCCGCGACTTTAGCCGCGTTGCCTGTTGCGGCCGCCGCGGCGATGGTGGTCACGGCACCCGCCGGCGCGTGCGCCCCGGCCGCTTGCGCGACAGCCCCGCCCGGGTTGAGCGACGCGATGATCTTGGGCACGCGGTAGAGCACGACAAGCCCGGCGATGCCCAGCAACGGTTGCAGCAGGCCGACCAAGTGCAGCCCCAGTTCCATCACCACGATCATCTTGAGCACCACGGCGTAGCCCACGCCCCACAGACTCGTGTTGATGAACGCGCCGGCCCAGCCCCGCGTGAAGCCGGACGCCTCGGGCAACACCCAGCAGGCAACCATGAGCGGCGAGATGCCGTAGAGCGTCGCCAACAGGAACAGCCCCACGAGCTTGGTCAGCGCCGTCAGCAGTAGGATCACGAGACCGACGACGGTGAAGATCATCCCGAACAGGGTGATCAGCGTGAGCGCCCAGATCGCGCCCGACGCCGACCCGAACAGCGTCCCCGGCGTCTTCGCGTCGAGCGCGATGTGCGCCGTCAGCACGCCGGCGTCGGTCCCGCCCGTGTAGGAGAGCACGGTGCTCGTGAGGTCGCCCAGGCCGACGAACCACAGGTGCAGCACGTCGGGCAGGATCATGACGGCGACCAAGCCCAGCACGGCGCGCCAGAGCACATCCACCGCCTCGACGACGTTCGCGCGACCGACATGCGCCAGGCCAAACTTGCACAGCCCGATCAGCGAGAGCACGCCGTAGAGCCCGTAGGCGAGGTCCTGCATGTTGTCGAAGAACGTGCCCAACTCCCCCCAGCTCCCCCGGTCGGAGAAGTCCGGCGTCCCGGTCAATACCGCCACGAAGGGGGCGGCGACGGCCGCCGTCACCTTGCCCATGCCGACCTTGATCCAGCCGCCGACCGCCTGGATCGCGCCGACGAACAGGGTTGTGATCCCTCCGATGGTGTCAAAGCAGATGGGCGAGCCGAACGGCACGGGAATGTGGATGACCAGCGGCCCGTCGCACCCGCCGCCGGTGCCAGCCACGCCACCCGCCGTGGGGTCGAGGCCGGCGCTCCCCCCACCGATCACGACGGGGCCGGTCACATTGTAGGAGGCGCCGGCGCCGGTGTGGTGCGCGCCCACGGCCCGCACCTCATGCGGCCCTACCGGGGCGGCGGGGATGGTCACGTCGAAGCGGGTGTAGCCCGACGCGTCCACGTCCTTGCGCCCCAGGATGTGCGGCGTCTCGTCCCAGTACAACGTCACCGTGGTCAGCGGCGGGAAGTCGTCGACGATGGCGACGATGTGCGTGGCGCTGATGCCCTGCGACGAGGAGAGCGCGATGGCCGGGTGGTGCGTCGGCGTCGCCGACGGGACCGGCGTGTAGGTCGGGCGCTCGGTCGCCGTGGCGTACGGCGTGTTGGTCGGGTAGGGCGTCTGCGTGGGGACCGGCGTCTCGGTCGGCGTGGGGGCGCTTGCCGCGTGGGCCGTCCGCGCGTGCGTCGCCAACGGAACGGCCAGCGCCGCCAGGACGGCGACGATCGCCGCCATCCTCCTCATCGTGCGGCGCATACCTGTGCTCCTCCCTGCGCCCTCCCAGGCGCCGCTATGGTCATCTGCTCGGGTGTCTTACCCTGGGCAAGCGCGTCCACCGCCGCCCACACCTCCTCCTGCGTGGGGTTGGCCCGGTCGCGCGCCACGGCGGCGATCATGCGGTCGCGCTTGAGGCGCTCGCCCTTGTAGCTGGCGGTCATCCAGTAGTGGTGCCGTGTCGTGGGGAAGCGCACCGCCCCGTGCGCCGCCTGCCCCGCCTTGGTCTCACGGATGAGGAACAGGTCGCTGAACGCGCCCCGCTCCGATTTGAGGTTCTTAAGTTTGGCGACCTCGTGCCCCGTCAGGTCGAGCGTGCCGGCGAGCCAGTCGAGCGCCTGCTGCGCCCCGCCCTTCTTGCCCCTATCTTTCTGCCGGAACAGGATTTGGATGCTGGCCTGGTTGAACAGCGCCGCCGCAGCCGGGTCCTCGGTCAGATCGGAGACCTGCTGCGTGATGAAGGCCAGGACGAGGCCCCAGTGCCGGCCCTTCCTGGCCAGGGTCTCGATCCACTCGCCGGCGCCCTGGTATTTGACGACGTGCCAGCCCTCGTCGATGATGAGCAACTCGCTCATGCGCTCGGCGTCGTCCTCGGCGTCCGCGTCGCGCCCCTGTGCCTCGGCCTCACGCAACGCGCGCCGCTTGACGGTCTCCGCCACGGCGAACATGGCGAAGGCGTGCGCCGGCGTGCGCGGCCGCAGGTCGCGCAGGTCGAATTGTAGGAACGGGGCCTCCAAGTTCAGGTCCGGGCTCGTGGGCCGGTCCACCAGGCCACCGTAGCGGTTGTTATGCGTATAGGGCCGAAGATGGTAGGCCATGTCGGAGAGCGCGACGCGCTGATGCTCCTTCCAGCGCGCGGTATCCTCGGCCTGTAAGGTAAGCCAGTCCACCAGCTCGCGCTCCAGGGGGCTCGATCCGTCCGCGTGGGCGGCGTAGACCGCGCGCACGCCCTCGTCGATGGCCGCCGAGGGGAAGCCCTCGTAGCCGCCGGGGATCGCGACCAGCAGCACCTCGTGCGCGTCGCAGACGAAGGCGATCTTCTCCTCCAGCAGATCCTCGTCGTTAGGGTCGAACCCCGCGCGATCCCAGATGTTGAGGGCGACGGGCGAGCGCGGCCCCAGGCGGGCGCGCACCCCGCCGACGACGCGCCGCGTCGTGTCGTAGTGGTCGGTGCTGTCGATCACCGTGACGCGGCCGCCGGTCTGGAGCATGTGCGTCGCCAGGAACTGCGCCAGGACCGTCTTGCCCGAGCCCGAGCCGCCGGTGATGCACATGAGCGCGTTGCGCAGCGAGGGGTCGGCCCAGTCGAGCAACACGGTCTCGCGCCCCTCGGGCGTGTAGCCCACCAACATCCCCCGCGCGGTGCCGGGAGAGCGGAGATGGTAGGGCATGCCGTTGCCCACGGTCTCGGCGTACATGCGGTAGACGCTGCGCGCCTTGTCCCACCCGATCGGGCGCGTCGCCAGGTACAAGGGCTCCTGGTGCCCCTGCGCCAGGGCCACCGACGACGATACCGCGAGGATGGACGCGACGGTCTCGGCGCGCTCGTCGAGCGTGGCCAGGTCCGGGGCCGTCACCGTGACGTAGAGGCCGACATGGGCCAGCGTGTGCCGGCGCTCGCGCAGCAGCCGCGCCTCGTCGCGCGCCTCGCGCCGCGCCTCCTCCACGTCGGTCGTGACGTGCCGGCTGACCGCGACCTGATCCCCCAGGTAGCGGTCGCGCCGGGCCGCGCCCTTGCGCTCGCGCTCCTGGTCGAGCCCGCGCAGCGTCACGGCCAGGGTGTAGGGCACCTCGGCGCCGACGAGAGCCTGGGTCCAGCCAGGGTCGGTCTCCGGCGGCGGGGCCAGCAGATAGAGCGTGCGCGCCAGCGTGCCGTCCGGCAGGACGACGTGGTCACGCTCCTCGTCGCCCGTCAGGTCGGGGACCTCGAACACGACGGAGCCGCCGGGGCCGTGTCTGGGCGCGGCGGGGAGACTGTGCGCCAGCAGCGCGGCCACGGCCGGGCCGTCGAGCCAGGCGGTGTCCACGCCCATATTCGTCAGGTGGCGCACGACGCCGCGCACGGCCGCGTCGAGGGCGGCGCGCTCGCCGGTACTGCCCGGCGCGTGCCGGCCCGGCAGCGGCGCGATGACGGCATAGAAGTCGCGCCGGGCCTGGTGGCGGTCGCGCAACTCCTCGGCCCACCAGGCGCGGGCGCCGGCGCGGTAGAGGTGTAGCGCCTGGGGGCAGGCCGCGGTCTCGGCCGCGACCTGGGCGAGGAGTTCGTCCCGGTCGAGCGGGTTGCTGCGCACCAGCAGCTGGACCTCCTGCTGCGGGAGGAGGCCGGCGACGAGGGCGGCGGCCGCGGCGGCGGTCCCGTCGCGCTCGTCGTCGGATTGCGTGTCGTGATAGACGCCGCCCACCCGGAGCACGGCGCGCTGGCGGCCGTCCACCCCCACCTGGATGCCGTCGGGGCGGACCGCGATGCGCCGTCGCCGGCGCACTAACGGGGTAGCAATGCCCATCACACCTCCTCCACTGCGGCCGAGCGCGGCCGGCGCAGGCGCGCGGTGATCCGGCCCGTCAGGTCAGTCGCCTCAACGGGTCGTGCGCGGGGTGCCGAGCGCGCGGAACCGGAGTGCGGCGACGTGCCGCGGGCGCGCGCCCGGACACGCGTGGGGATGGAGCGAACCGCAGCCATGGCGCGCCGGCGTAGGTAGCCGACGACCTGACGCGGGTAGGGCTCGGCCCCGTCCATGAAGAAGACGAAGCCGATCACGATGGGCAGCGCCACCGCCGCGAAGATCGCCAGCAGGTGCATCTTGCCGCCCTGTCCGGCGTAGGTCATGTGGTTCGTGAGCTGGAACAGGGCATAGCCCACGACGACGGCGGCGGCGATTCCGGCCGCCTCGGGGATGGTGCGCCCCAGGACGTAGCGCGGGCGCATGTTGCTGTACTGCGAACTCTTGCAGTGGTGAGCCATGGATAGTCCTCTCGCACGCGATAGACAACGCCCCCGGCCTCTCGATGACGGAGGCCGGGGGCGCGGCAGGTGACGTCCCGTGCCGGGGAGCGCCAGCTACTTCAAACCCTGGATGGCCGCGGCCAGGGGCGCGGCCCCGAACATGATGACCGATCCCACGATCGTCCCCACGAGCATGTCGCGGGCGGCGCGGTGGTGCAGGACCATAAAGAGGCCGGAAATAGCCAGGCCGATGATCGTCGCCGGCAGGGCCAGATCGCCCATCCAGCCAGCGATACCACCGAAGACTTTGGCGAACGGGTTGGCGGCGCCGATGATGGGGGCGATAGCGGCGAAGGTGATGACCTTCCCAGCTATGAGACTCTGTGCGGTGGCAAAGCTCAGCGTGTGGGCATGCGCGATGTGCGCGAGGGCCGAGGTCTGATGCATGCGACGTGTCTCTTTCTCCCGCCCGAGCGGCGGCCCTATGTGGAGCGGCGCGGAACGGCGCCGGGTCATGCGTACGAACAGGTCTCTCGTTGTCCGTGTTGTCCGTGTTGTCCGTGTGGCCCGCCTCATGCTCACCTCCTGGCGACAGGCCGCGTCGTGGGCCGAGCGCTTGTCAGAGCGCCGGGCTAGGTCCGATCCTGACTCTAGTTTCAGGCCCACGGCCGGCTTGCACCAGATACAAACTGGCTCGATTTGTATCAATTGATATAAGTTTGTATCAATTAGCCCGACGATTTTTGCGTCTCGTGTCGGAACGTTCGGAACGCGCGGACAAAAGAAAAACAGAGGGGACGCGCATCATACAGACGCGCGTCCCCTCTGTTGTCCCAGGAAGGATCGCTTGATCGTGCGCTAGCGGGCAGCCTGTTCGCGCACATCCGTGTCCACGCGCGCGGACACGAAGACAGTGATGAGAGCCAGGGCCGCCGCCTGGCGCGCATGCAGCTCACCGAATGCTTGCACAAACGCGCCCAACGGGAGCGGCGCCGCGGTCGGTGGCGCCGACGCGCCCTCAGATTGTATAAAGTGCGCAGGCTGGCGTGCGCACACCAACAGGCCGTTTCGCTCGTCGGGGGAAAGGTCGAGCGCCCGCGCCAGCAACTGCACGGTATCCCGGTGCGGCATGCGATAGACGCCCCGCTCCAGCTTGGTGATCGTCTGGGGACTCACGTCCGCGCGCGCGGCCAACGCTTCCTGCGTCAAGCCAGCGCGCCGCCGGAGATCCTTGAGCACAACCCCGAAAGCCGTCTGTTGTGTACCCACGCCGTCCTCCCTCGGACCTACCGGAACGGTCGTGCCCCTGGCGCGGCTTGCGGATGCCGGCCCCAACCTGCTACGGTAACGGGCAGATATATGCGTCGTCGCCTCCCTCACCGTGCGTCCAATCCAGTCACACGAAATATGGATTGGACGTATGACCCAGTGTATCGCGCCGGTGTGGAGGGTGTCAACGTCTGTGGTCCGATGACGGCTCGCCCTCCGCGGGTCTGTATCTACTAGGCAGGGAGATGGCGCGGAAACGGAAAGAGCCGGAAGCGACCGGCGCGGCGTTCGCCGATCGGCTCAACCACCTCTTCGCGACCCATCCCGCCCCAACCGGAGAGCCCTATTCCCTCCGCCAGGTCAGCGACGGGACCGGTGGCGCCGTCTCGCGGGCGTATCTGAGCACGTTGCGCAGCGGCAAGGTTCCCATGCCCGGCGTCAGGGTTGTCGAGGCGTTGGCACGGTTCTGGCAGGTGCCCACGGGCTACTTCCTCGGCCACGATGTCGGCGACGTTCGCGACGCGACCGCGACCGACGACCCGCTCGACGACGAGGCGGCCCTGCGCCTCGCGCTAGCCGATCCCCTGGTCAAAGACATCGCTTTGCGGGTCAAGGACTTCGGCCCCGAGGAATGGACACTCATGATCCAGATGGTCGAAAACCAGATGGCGCTCCGCCGGCTCGCGGAAGAACGGCGGCGCGCGACGCCTCTCTCACCAACCGCTATCCCCGCCAATCGTCGGCGCCGGAAGGATGATGACCCGGATGATGACCCGCCGGCCGACACCTGAGAGGAATGACGGGCACGATCACGCGACCGCCGCGACGACGCACGCCACGCGCATTGACACCGCCACCCGCACGACAGTATAAACTAGGTCGTTTCGAGTGCCCACGCACCGAGGAGGACAACATGCGCCCCCTCTCGGCCGAGGATGAAGGGACTCTGCGGGCTATCGCCGAACGCCACGGCTTCTTCGCCGCGCGCGGGCCGCATACCGGCGAGGGCAGCGCCAGTCGCCTCATCGCCGCGCTGCTCGCCGGCGAGGTCGTCACGCTCGCCCTCAGCCCCGCCGACCGCCGCCGCCTGATCGCCTGGCTCGACGAGGCGCCGTCCCCCGAGGGACGCCTCGCCACCGTCCTGCATAGCCTAGTACTCTGACTTTTTTGTCTTGATGGGTTAGGAAGGAAGCCGTAGTCTGAGACGCAGAGGGGCAGGATCGGCCAGGGGAGAGAGGGTACGGAGATGAAT
>JAABUJ010005560.1_pt1 | contig 12545 bp, 12 predicted proteins | sample 5559131 | NCBI WGS metagenome assembly JAABUJ01 (sample SAMN10711875, study PRJNA513366) | rock metagenome | isolation source: Antarctica rocks | place: Antarctica: Victoria Land, Mt New Zealand nord | collected 2016-01-07
TCGCCGAACAAGGCCGAGTGGCCTGGCAGCAAACCACCGGCTACGGCCGGCGCAACCTCGTCGAGACTGCCATTGGCCGCTACAAGCACCTGATCGGTCTGCGTATTCCGACGCAAACCAGCCGGTGATTCCGATCGATCCCAGCCATTCCTGAGGGAGCGGTGGCGCGGTTCGCGAGCAGTCCTCCACCGACGGCACGGTGGCTCTCCAGCGATCCCGGGGAGCGCCATGCCAGGCCAGAGACTGCCAATGCGTCAGGTTCGAGAAGTCCTTCGCCTCAAGCACGTCGGCGGCCACAGAGGCCACCAGATCGCCACCATGCTCGGCGTCAGCCGCTACACGGTCGCAGAATATCTGCGCCGGGCCGCTGTGGTCGGCATCACCTGGCCGGTGCCGGCGGCGCTGGACGACACGGCGCTGGAGCGCAGGCTGTTCACCCCGCCGTTCGCGGCCGAGGCGCCGCGGCCGCAGCCGGAGTGGGCCCGCATCCACGCCGAGCTGCGCAGGCCCGGCGTCACCCTGCTGCTGCTCTGGGAGGAGTACCGGGCCGGGCAGCCGGAGGGATATGGCTACAGCCGGTTCTGCGACCTGCACGCGGCCTGGCGCGGCCGTCTGTCGCCGACCATGCCCGGCGAACCTCTTGGTTCGACGCGCCAGACCCACCCGGCCGGAGAGCGGCTGTTCGTCGACTATGCCGGGCAGACCGCCGAGGTGATCGACGCCGCCACGGGCGAGATCCGGGCAGCGCAGGTCTTCGTGGCCGTCCTGGGCGCCTCCAACCTCACGTACGCGGAGGCGCGCTGGACGCAGTCGCTGCCGGACTGGGTTGGCTGCCACGTAGGGGCGTTTGCCAGCTTCGGTGGTGTCGCGCGCCAGATCGTCTGCGACAACCTCAAGGCCGGCGTCACCGCCGCCAGCCGCTACGAGCCGGGCATCAGCCGGACCTACCAGGACATGGCCAGCCACTACGGCACGGCGATCCTGCCGGCGCGGGTGCGCAAGCCGCGCGACAAGGCCAAGGTCGAGGTCGGCGTCCAGGTCGTGCAGCGGTGGGTCCTGGCCCGGCTGCGGCACCGGCGGTTCTTCTCCCTGGCCGAGCTGAACGGCGCGATCCGCGAGCTGACTGCCGACCTGAACAACCGGCCGATGCGCCACCTGGCGACCACCCGCCGCGCTTTGTTCGAGGCGATCGAGCGCGATGCCCTGCTGGCGCTGCCGGCCGATGCGTATGCCTACGCCGAGTGGCGGCGCTGCCGGGCGGGGCTCGATTACCACGTCGAGGTGCACGGCCACTTCTGCTCCGTGCCTTATCGGCTGATGCGCGAGGTTATCGAGACCCGCGTCACCGACCAGAGCATCGAGCTGTTCCACCGCGGCGATCGCGTCGCGTGCCATCTCCGCAACCCGCGGCAGCACCGGCACACGACGGTCGCCGAGCACATGCCTAGCGCGCACCGCCGCCATGCCGAGTGGACGCCCACCCGGCTGCTGCGCGAGGCGGAGGCGATCGGCCCGGCCACCATCGCCCTGGTCGAGCAGATCCTGGCCGCCAAGCCGCATCCGGAGCAGGGGTTCCGCGCCTGCCTGGGGATCCTGCGCCTGGTGCGCAGCTACGGGCCCGGGCGGCTGGAGGCGGCGTGCCAGCGCGGGCTGGACATCGGCGCCCGCAGCTACGGCTCGGTGCAATCCATCCTGTGCCGCGGCCTGAACCGGGCCTGCCGCCCCGAGCCCGTGCCCGACGAACTGCCCGTCCGGCACGAGAACATCCGCGGCAGCGGCTACTACCATTGAGGAGCACCCCCATGCTGACCCATCCCACCACGGACCGCCTGCGCGAGCTTGGTCTCGCCGGCATGGCCAGGGCGCGTGAGGAGCAGCGCCGGTACGCCGATGCCGTCGAACTCGGCTTCGAGGACCGCCTGGCCATGCTGGTGGAGCGCGAGGCCCTGGAACGCGACAGCAAGCGGCTGGCCGCCCGGCTGCGGTTCGCAGGCCTGCGCCAGCAGGCGACGCCGGAGGACGTCGACCAGCGCGCCGCCCGCGGCCTCGATCGCGCCCTGTTCCACAGGCTCACGGGCGGCAAGTGGATCGAGCGTCACCGGGACCTGCTGGTCACCGGTCCGACCGGAACCGGCAAGACCTGGCTGTCCTGCGCCCTGGGCCATCGCGCCTGCCGCGACAACCGCTTGGTGCTGTACCAGCGGGTGCCGCGGCTGCTGGAGGCGCTCGGACTGGCTCGGGGCGATGGCCGCTACGCCCGCATGCTGAAGAACCTCGCCCGGGTGCAGCTGCTGATCCTGGACGACTGGGCGATCACGCCGTTGGGCGCCGAGCAGCGCCGCGACCTGATGGAGATCGTCGACGACCGGCACGACAGGGCGTCGACCATCGTGACCAGCCAGGTACCCGTGGAGCTTTGGCACGAGCACATCGGCAACCCCACCATCGCCGACGCCGTGCTGGACAGGCTCGTGCACGGCGCACACCGGCTCGAACTCAAGGGAGAAAGCATGCGAAAGCTGCGCGCCGCCAAGGCCAGGCTTGACGAGGCCACCGCTCACTAGGCCCACTCCACCCCGCTCGCGACATGCACCACACCCCGGCTGGGATCATCGGAACGCCCGGCTGGCTTCGATCGGAACAGGCGGCTGGTTTCAATCGGAATCGATGGCTGCAATCGTCGGAATGCGCAGATCGGTCCGAAGCTCCACGCCCGCACCCTGCCTGGTCAGCAGGGCGAAGCCGCCCTCGCCGTCACAGCGCTCAACCGCATGATCAGGGCCGCCAAGCCCGTCTCGGTGCGTCGGACCTGACTGACCGCTGACCTTAGGCGCGCTCGGCTGATGGATCAGTCCATGCACCAGCGCCGTGGACAGGGAGATGTTCGAGTAATTGGGGGCTACTGAAAATTTATTCTTGGTATATCGTCTTGTAAATAATTTCCTACAGCAATCAGACCTCAGTAGCGGAGGTGCTCCAAGCACAAAGTATATCAATAAGTATATCCAACAGAACTTTGAGCCTTTCGCTGCTAAGCCTTGGCGTGCCGCTACCGTTGATCAGGCGAAGCTGCAGCATGTCATCGTGCTCGCGGAACATGACCAGCATCAGGTCGTTCAGCGGAAACGCTGATTGCGGGTGCGTGGTGTGCGAGACGATCCCTGGCACGTCGAACACCGTGTTGCGCATGTCGAGGAAGTTGATGGAGATCTGCACCCGGTCCGGGATGCGCCCGTGCCCGGGGGGAGCCTCGGCTGGCGTCGCGTCGCCCTCCGCGGTTGCCCTGCGCTGCGCCAGCTGGCGCAGGGCGTGGATCGGCGCGGCCTCCAGGCGCCGCACCGGGCGCCATGCCTGCTTGGCCCGGCCGACCAGGGCGGCGGTGTCCGCGAGGTCGTCCAGCCGGAGACGGACCAGCACCATATTGACGGCCATCGCGACGAGACCGGCCTCACCGCCTCGCCCCGACACGAATACCCCGATGACCAGATCCGGCGCGTCCAGGGCCTGCCTCAGCGCCACTCCGTAGGCTGCGAGCAGCACGATGAACAGCGTCGACGCCGTGCGCTCGGCGAGCCGGGAAAGGCCCTGGACCACCGCCGCCTCCAGCACGCACGTGCTTCTCGGCAGGTCGGGCGGCTCGTGCAGCGGCGTGGCGGCCTCGCGGTCGTAGAGCCGCTCATTCCAGTCCGGCGCGCCGGTCAGCTCGGCCTGGTAGAAGTCGAGCGCGGTGTCGAGCGCAGGATCCGGGTCGCGGCGGGTCTGCCGGTCGAGCCACCGCTCGTAGGCCACGTCCGCGCGCGCAGTGGCTGCCTCGCCGCGGTACACCGACGCCGCGTGCCGCAGGATCAGGGGAAAAGTTACGCCATCGGCGGCGATGTGATGCAGCAGCAGCAGCAGGATGCTGCGGTCGGGGGCGCACACGAGGATGTCTGCCCTGAACAGCCAGCCGCTGTAAAGACGGAACCTGTGCCGCTCCGCGTCGGCTATGAACTCCGCAACCCGACGCTTGCGGATCTCTTCGGGCAGGCCCGAGAAGTCGTGCCGGTTCACGGCAAAGCCGGACGCGTCGTGGAGGGTCTGCCGTGCTTCCCTGCCCTGCCGGACGATGCAGGTGCGCAGCGCGGGGTAGTGGGCGACCGTGGCTCGCAGGGCATGCTCGAGCCTGTGTTGGTCGATGCCGCCGTCCAGGGTGGTGACGCCGAGCTGCGTCCACCGAGGGGTGCCGCGGCGAAGCGTCTCTGCGTGCCAGATCGGGATCTGCGCCGGCGACAGCTCCTTTGAGCCTTGCCAATGTTCTTGTTCTGACAGGCTTACGGGCCTGAGACTGCTACCTGAGTGGTCTTTGGCAACAATCCGATCCGTTACGTCGCGGGGATCCTGCAATAGCCTCTCCTGTCGCAAGGCGTTTAGCTGGACGCCATCCTGAACGGCTCGCTTCGTCTACTTCAAGCCGCCGGTGTGGGGCAGCGTAAATTTCCTTCAAGCCTGCATGACACCACGCCGGGGTCATTAGTTGCTAAGGCGAAGCTTTACGGCACATGTTTGAAGAACGGTGTCACGAGCAGACATGGTCAGAGCCGAACAAAGGGAGAGGCAATCAATCCCGCCATGTTATATTAATTATAATATATTTTTATAGAAAAAATATTTATATCATTTTTGACGTAATTTTTTATGGGAAAGTGCCACAACGTAAATCTAAGTTGTAGGACTGAGACGCGGGCGATGGATTGATACGAGTGATAGGTGATACAGCGTCCCGGATGAACCGGATCCGTCTGGCGGGAGTCTCTAACGATTGCGACCGCATCAAGACGAGTGGCCAGGAGGACCGACAGGATGGTGCAGGCAAGCGTCTCGACGCGGCGCCCGCTTGAGGACACGACGCTTGAGGACGTTGCCAGGCTTCTTGGGCGGAGTTTTGCCGTCCGCGACGTCGTCAACGGCCCGGACGGGCTGACCGCCACCGTCGAGGACGACGTGTCGCACGACCATCTGCGGCAGGCGGTGGTGCAGGTGCTCCGGGTGGCCCGGCACCTGACCGAGGAGTGCGTGTTCTCCAGTGAGCCGGCAGGCTGGCGGGGGAGCGATGCCCAGCCCGCTCTTGAGGCATGCGGCGACGTACAGCGTCTTGGGCCGGGCCTGTTCGCGTTCAGCGGTGGCTTCCTGGAGGTCCGCAGCGCCTTGGACGCCCTACTGCTGCGGATTGCGGCGCGGCACGGCGCCAGGAAGTTGGCCTATCCGCCACTTTGGCCGATTCCGGTGCTACGGGACATCAACTACTTCCACGACTTCCCCCAGCTCGCGATGGTCGCCGCGGGCGTCAGCACGGACTTTGCCTCGCGCAGCCGGTTCAGCGAGGCCTACCGCCGGGACTCCGGGTCGACGGCAATCGCCTGCACCGCCGAGAACGGCCTGGCGCCGGCGATCAACGCCCTCGCGCCGACCGTGTGCGACTGCTGCTACTGGCTGCTGCGCGGCCGCCGTGACGTCGCCGACCAGGTGCTCACCATCCACGGCCACGTGTTCCGCAACGAGGCCAGCGACAAGGGGTCGCTCGACCGGCTGAGCGCGTTCACCATGCGCGAGATCGTCACCGTCGGCACCGAGGCTTTCGTGCTGGCACGGCGGCAGGCGCTGCTGGAAGAGATGAAACAGCTCGCCTTGTCACTGGGCCTGCGCTGCACGATTGAGGCGGCGGACGACCCGTTCTTCTGCAACGACGCGCTGCAGAAGAGCCTGCTACAGACCGCGGCCCAGCTGAAGTACGAGCTGCGCGTCGTGCTGTTCGAGGACCGCAAAATCGCTGTTGGCTCGCTCAACCTGCACAACGACTACTTCAGCAAGAGCTACGACTACACGACGTCGGACGGGATCCGGCCATTCAGCGGCTGCTTCGCCATCGGGTGCGAACGGCTGGTGTTCGCGCTGTTCTGCCGCTACGGCCCGAGTCTTGCACAATGGCCCCTGCCCGTGCGGAGCGCTCTAGGTCTGGGATAGATCACGGGCATCTCGCGCGCGACCCCAGCCCGCCCGCGTCCGCTCCGCCTGAATGTCCGGCCGGATGGCCAGCCGCCATTTGCTCCTCTTGCCCACAGGGGTTGCTATGAGAGATGCCAAATTCGAGAGCCGCGTCGCGGACATCCTTCGCGATGTTACCACGAACCCCGGGCTGTCGATCGAGCCGAGCATGGCCTTGCGTAGCATTCCCGGCTGGGACTCGGTCAGCTTGGTGAACGCGATGCTGTCAATCGAGGACGAGTTCGAGATCGAGTTCCAGGCAAACGAATTCGCCACGTTGAACACAGTCGAGGATATCGCGCGGCTGATTGAGACGATGCACGGCTGAATTTCGTCCGATCGGAAGTGAAATGCTTATGAGCGGGGTGGCCGGTGCCGTTCCGCCCCAGGCCGCGAGCGGTCGGCGCGCTTGCGAGGTCTTGTCATCTGAGCAGGAGGACGTGTCGTGCTCGACGGAAGCTTTCTGGATATGGATTTCACCAGTGAGATGGACTGGGTCGGCTACAGGCGGGGCGGCTGGTCGTTTCCGGAAGGCGAGGGCACCTGGACCGTGGGCCTTGCAAGCGATCTCCTCGTGCCGGAGCCGGCGGAGGCGCCGTGCTACACGCTTCTGCTGACCGTCTCGCCTTTCTTGAGTGGGGCCGTGACGATGCAGAGGATGGTCGTGCGGGTCGATGGCACGAAGGTCGGCTCGTTCGACGTGCGCCATCCGCAGACCCTGACCTGCGAGATTCCGGAAGCCATGCTCCGGCGCAACGGGGCGATGCGCATCACGTTCGAGCAGCCCGATGCGATGCGGCCATCCGATGTCGTCGCGTCGGACGATCAGCGCCTCCTGGGCTTCATGCACAGACGGCTCGTCCTGCAGCGGTCGGTTCTGCCGCAGGGCGGCCCCCCGATGCCGGCGGATGAGGCGGCAACGCTGCTGCGCCGCTTCGAGAGCCTGGGCGACACCTGTGAATTCAGCTTCCTCCAGCGTCGGTATGGCGTGGAGCCGGTCGGCCTGTTCCGCTTCGCCGGCATGAGGCTCCACCGGCTGCTTGACGGGTTGGACGAGGATTTCGTGGGTCTCGGCGATCCCGATCTGCTGAAGGTCCTGGGTGGCGGCGTTGAGGGCAGCCACGATATCTACCACCATGGTTACGGCTACGTGTACCACACCGTTCGGCCTGACGCGGAGCTGCACACCCGGGAGTTCCGCCGGCAGGAAGCCGCCAGACTCAGGTTCCTGTGGCGGATCCTCAAGGGGGACCTTCGCGCTGCTGCCAAGATTTTCGTCATCCGTTCCGGTGACGACGTTTCGGAGCGCCACCTGCGCCTGTTGCTGGCTAGGCTGCGGCGCTACGGAAACGTGACGCTGCTCTGGGTCGTGCAGGCGAACCAAGCCGCTCAAGTCGGGCATGTGGTCCATCTGGGCGACCGTCTGCTCAAGGGTCACGTCACCTACCTGACCACGAGCAGGGCGTACGAGTTCGCCGACGAGAGCTGGCTACAGGTCTGTGCGGAAGCGGAGCGGATGGCCGCAAGGTTGCAGCTGCCTTCAGAACCGGTCCATGCCAATGACGTAACGCGAGAGAAAATCTATCAGGCAGGAGCGGAATAAGCTGGTCCTTGGTCCGAACCGGGTGAACTCAGGGTGCTTGCCGCTCATCGGTGGCCTGCCTGGATCTTCCAACCAGCTCCAGGATTGCGGATGTCACGATCCCGGGCTGGTCCAGATGGATGGAATGGCCGGAATGTGGCACCATCCGGCTCACGCCCTGGCTCGAACATGCTGCAAGGGCTTCATGCCCGGCCTTCCACAGCGCCTTGCCGGCGATCACGCGCTGGTCGTTCCCGTCGGTCCCCCCGGTGTCGGCCGCCGTCAACACGATCATCGGCAACGAGCCCAAATCGCGTGCCTCGGCCTTGAGCTGGGCCGAGTCCGACTCCTCGGGATCGCCGGACAGGCTGCTCATGCTTTCCGCTTCCGAGCCGGCGACGGTAGTGGGATCGCCGCGGGGAGCCGCTTCCGGCAAGTAGGGCGCCAGGGTTTCCGCCTGATCCACGAAGGATGGGTCGACCAGGACCATCCCGGCCAGTTCCGGGAGGTGGCGATCGGCAAACAGCATCGCGCCAAGTGCGCCCATCGAGTGGGCAACAATCACGTATGGAGGAGGTAAGCCTGCCTGGTGGAGGAGGGCATGCAGGTCATTGGCAATGGCCGAACTGGTGCGCGGCATAGGACCCGGGTCGCTGAGGCCAAGCCCTGCGCGGTCGTAGGCACAGACCCTGGTGACGTGAGCGACTTCCGATTGGACAAGATGCCAAGCAGCGGAGGTGTCACCAAGCCCGGCCTCTAGGATCACCGTGGGAAAGCCCTGGCCCTGGCAAACGAGATTCAAACGCCGGCTTGGCTCGATCTCCACCAACTGAGATGTTTGTTCTGAAAAATTACCAATAGAGGAGAAGGCGTCTAAGCTCATAGGTGTTCTCCGGATAGGCATTGAGTGACTGCTCACCTCGGATATCGTTTGAATGTGACGGGCTGAGCAGCGATGGGGCTGTGAATGGGGGTTTACACGATCGCGGTTGATCCGACTCAACGCGGGCGTAAGCCCTGCGATCGACCTTGCCGCGATGACGGGAGCCAAGAAGGATGTTCTGATCCTCTCGCTGCTGCCGCTGGTTGGGCAGCTTGAAGCGGCGCTGGCGCGGGTGGCGGTCTTGGAGGCCCGAGTCGAGGAACTGACCCGCCCGCCCAGGATACCGGACAACTCCTCCACGCCGCCTGTGCGAGGCCACAAGCCGGACCGTTCGTCGGGCGACAGGCACCCGCGCGGTAGCCGTCCCGAGATGGCGCGTGCCCTGGCCGAGACTCCCGACCGCGTCCTGGGCACCTGCCCCGCCCGCCAAGCCGTGTTCCCGTCCGAGGTGCAGACGCCGCAGAGCGTCTACGACCGCATCGAGTTGCCGCCGGTGCGGTCGCTTGTGACCCGCGTGCACCTGTTCGGCGGACGCAGCGCCTGCTGCGGCGTACGTTCCACCGCAGCTGCGCCCGCAAGGCTGGACCTGGGCTCGCCGTTCGAGTACAGCATCGAGGCCATGGTGGTCTACCTGCATTACGCGCACGCGATGGGCCTGGAGCGGCTGCGCGTACTGATGGGCGAGGTGTTCGGCTTGTCCATCAGCGAGGGTGCGTTGTGCAACATCCTGGCCCGCGCGCGTGAGCCCCTGGGTGCGGCCGCGGCCACGATCACGGCGCAGGTGCGCGAGGCGCGGGTGGTGTGCAGCGACGAGACGTCAGTGCAGGTGGCGGGCAGGACTTGGTGGGAGTGGGTGTTCGTGATCAAAGCGGCCGTGCTGCACGTGATCCGGCCCAGCCGCGGCCGGGTTGTGCCGCGGGCGTGCGGCTTGGCGTGTGGGTGTCGGACGCGTTGGGCAACCAGCGCGGGCACGCCAAGCGATGGCAGATGTGCCTGGCGCACCTGCTGCGCGACCCGCAATGGGCCATCGACTGCGGCGACACGGGGTTCGGCGTGCGGTTCAGGTTGTGGCTGCTGCAGGCGATGGCGATCGGGCGAAAGCGCGACGGGCTGCGCGACAACACACCCTTGCAATACCGCCATAACCTTGAGCGACGGCTCGACCGCATCATGGCCCACGCCGTGCCGCAGGGACGGGCGGGAAGCTGCGCTGCCGTATCGGCCGCTGCCGGGAGCACCTGAGCGTGTTCGTCACCGACCGCAACGTGCCGCCGACCAACAACGTCTACAAACGCGCACTGCGGCCCAGCATGGTGTTCCGCAAGGTCATCAACGGGTTTAGGGCAGAGTGGGGTGCGCAGACCTACGCCGCGTTCCGATCCGTGGTCAGCACTGCAAAGACACGTGGTGAGACCGTGCTAGCCGCCGTTCAGGACGCACTACGCGGCAAGGCAGCCTGCGTACCAGGGTGAGCAATTACTTGCCAAGAGTGCCATATCCTACCCGAATAAGGGTAAGTACTGTTACATGACCAGTCCAACATTCTGAATGGTAACCATCAAAGATTAGGTAAATTTTTGGAAACATACTACGCCTAAATGTCGGTAAATCCTAATTGCTTGACAAATGTCCAGACCGAGCAGCTTCGCGATCATTGGCCGGATTACGTGCTTGTTTGTCTTCCAACTGTCAACGGCGGCGAAGACTCCTCAGAACGGGCGTTTGAATATTCCCCATCCGGAGTCCGTCGCGGCTCAGGCGGTAGTCGCCTGGCTGCCGGTGGTTTTGGGTGGCCGTCCCCGTCGGCGCGGCGCAGGGTCAGGCATGCTGGCGGGCAGACGCTGGACGGGTGGCAGCAGGTCGGCGTGCTGGCGCAGCCGGTAGCTGGAGCCCTCGATCTGCACGACCACGGCGTGATGCAGCAGGCGATCCAACAGGGCGGTGGCGACCACGGGATCACCAAAAATCTGCCCCCACTCGGCAAAGCCGCGGTTGGAGGTCAGGATCATTGCGCCACGCTCGTAGCGGGCGTTGACCAGCTGGAACAGCAGGTTCCCGGCAGCGGCGCCGAGCGTGAGGTAGCCGACCTCGTCGATGATGAGCAGCTGGGCCCGGCAGAACGTGCGGATGCGCTCGCGCAGCCGACCCTCGCGATCGGCCTTGGCGAGGCTGTCGATGATATCGGCGAGCGGGGAGAAGTAGACGCTGCGCCCCGCGCGGATCGCCTCCACGCCCAGGGCGATGGCGAGGTGGGACTTGCCGGTGCCGGACTGGCCGATGAGGTGGACCACCTCGCAGCGATCGATGAACCCGAGCTGTGCGAGGGCGAGGATGCGGTTGCGGTCGAGCGAGGGCTGGAACGAGAAGTCGAAGCCGCTAATGGTCTTGATGGTGGCGAGCCGGGCGATCTGCAGGGCCGCCTTGATCCGGCGGCTCTCGCGCAGGGTGAACTCCTCGGCGAGCAAGATGTCGATCGCCTCGATGGGGCTGATCGAGCCGCGCTCGAGCTGCTCGACGATGCCGTCCAGCGCCTCCAGGGCGCGTGGCATGCGCAGGCCGACGAGGTGCTGGCGGATGCGCTCGATGGCGGAACCTGGCGGGGTCATGGCCATCACGCGGCCGCTCCGTCAGTGGCGAGGCGCTTGCCAACTGCGTCGTAGAAGGCCAGCGGCCTCAATGCGACGATCTCGCCCGCTCTGGCGGGTGGCGGGTTCTGCCGAGGCGTCTGGCTGTTGACCGGGGGTGGCGTGCTGCGGTGCCCGGCGACGAGGCGGCGCTGGCCGCGGCCGTCCAGCACGGGATGGACGGCGATGACCTTGCCATCCTCCAGGATGCGGACTTCTCCAGCGGTGCTGTGCACCTCGACGGGTCGTCGGCGGGTGGTGTCGGGCACGCTGTAGAGGTTGCCATCCACCGAGATCATACCGTCCTTGGTGATGCGCCGCTCCAGCCGCAGCACCGCCTGGAACGGCCCGGCGGGCAGAGGCTGCAAGCTGGGACGCTCCTTGGCGAAGTGCTCGAGGACGACGCGCCGCGTGGTGGCGTGGGTGCGCGGGTTGGCAACCTGGTCGAGCCATTGGCGGAACTGGTCGTTGAGGTCGCCGAGGTTGCGGAAGCTGCGGGCGAGGAAGAAGTCCTCACGGATGTAGCGGAACGGCCGCTCCACCTTGCCCTTGGTCTTGGCCCGATAGGGCCGACAGGCCTTTGGCAGGTAGCCGTAGTGGCGGGCGAACTCGACGAGAGTGCGATTGTAGACGATGTGGTCGGCTCCGGGGTCCTCGCGCACGAACACGGTGCGCATGCGGTCGTAGAGGATCTCGGCGGGCGTGCCGCCCAGGGCCTCGAAGGCGGCGGCGTGGCAGCGCAGCAGGGTTTGCATGTCCTGGTGGACCACGAACCGGCCCCACAGCATGCGGCTGTGTCCGAGCACGAGCGAGAACAGCCAGACGATGCGCTCCACTTCCGGCTCATCGGTGAACACGGTGCGGAAATGGGCGAAGTCAACCTGCGCTTGGCGGCCCGGTGGTGTCTCGAAACGCACCTCGAAACCAGCGGACCGGCTTGGCCGGACGCCGCGCAGGAACTCCTTGACTGCGGTGTAGCCGCCTCCGTAGCCGAGGTCGACGATCTCGCGGTGCAGGCGGCGGCCGGTCAGGTCGGGGTAGGCCGCCACGCGCTCGCGCAGGTAGGCTCCAAAGGCGGCGACCTTGGCCGGGCGCGGCTGGCGGGTCTGGTAGATGGGCGGCTCGAGACCTCGCTCGATGTACTTGCGCACGGTCTTGCGGTCGATGCCGACGCGCCGCGCAATGGCGGACACGCTCAGCCCTTGCCGATGCAGATCCAGGATCACGACGAGTTCCCCAAGCCTGACCACCCTCGATCTCCCCCAGACTGCCGAGGGAAAGGTGGCCTATGGCCGGGCGCTGCCCCATTGCAGCCGGGCTTGCAGACGAGCCGCCATGCCAGACTGGGGAATATTCAAACGCCCGTTCTGAGGAGGATGCTTCCGGCACTGACAGCTCCACCCGCGTCACCACGGGAGCGACCCTGGGCAGGTCG
>JAABUJ010005561.1_pt1 | contig 12545 bp, 11 predicted proteins | sample 5559131 | NCBI WGS metagenome assembly JAABUJ01 (sample SAMN10711875, study PRJNA513366) | rock metagenome | isolation source: Antarctica rocks | place: Antarctica: Victoria Land, Mt New Zealand nord | collected 2016-01-07
TCGACGAGCCCACCAACCACCTCGACGCCGAATCGGTGGCCTGGCTGGAGCGGTTCCTGCGCGACTACCGCGGCACCGTCGTGGCCATCACCCACGACCGCTACTTCCTGGACAATGTGGCCGGCTGGATCCTGGAGCTGGACCGGGGCCGGGGCATCCCCTTCGAGGGCAACTACTCGAGCTGGTTGGAGCAGAAGCAGGCGCGCCTGGCCCACGAGGAGAAGCGCGACACTGCCCGCCAGCGCACCCTCCAGCGCGAGCTGGACTGGGTCCGCATGGCGCCCAAGGCACGCCAAGCCAAAGGCCGGGCCCGCTTGGCCGCCTACGACAAGCTGCTGAGCGAGTCCAAGGCCGCCGAGGGCCGCGACGACAAGCTTGAGATCGTGATCCCGAGCGGCGAGCGGCTGGGCGATCAGGTCATCGAGGTCAGCCACCTGGCCAAGGGCTACGGCGACAAGCTGCTGATCGAGGACCTCGACTTCTCGCTGCCCAAGGCCGGCATCGTCGGCGTCATCGGCGGCAACGGCGCCGGCAAGACCACCCTGTTCCGCATGCTCACCGGCCAGGAGGAGCCGGACGCCGGCAAGGTGGTGATCGGCTCGACCGTGCAGCTCGCCTACGTCGACCAGAGCCGCGACACCCTCGACTCGAAGAAATCGGTGTACGAGGAGATCACCGGCGGTCGCGACGACCTTGTCGTCGGCGGGCGGGAGATCCACGGCCGGGCCTACGTGGCTTCGTTCAACTTCAAGGGCTCCGACCAGCAGAAGCCCGTCGGGGTTTTGTCCGGCGGCGAGCGCAACCGGGTCCATCTGGCCAAGGTGTTGAAGGAGGGTGGCAACGTGCTGTTGCTCGACGAGCCCACCAACGACCTTGACGTGGACACCTTGCGGGCGCTGGAAGACGGTCTCGAGGCCTTTGCCGGCTGCGCGGTCGTGATCAGCCACGACCGGTGGTTCCTCGACCGGGTCGCCACCCACATGTTGGCTTTCGAGGGCAACAGCCAGGTGCGTTGGTTCGAGGGCAACTTCACCGAGTACGAGGCCTTCCGCCACAAGGAGCTGGGCGCCGAAGCCGACCGCCCTCATCGCATGAAGTACAAGCCCCTGCTTCGCTGACAGGCCTACCCGGTCTGTAGTGCTTGCAGGCCGATGTCCTGGGAACCAGGCCCTTCGGCGTCGACCCGCTTGGCTCCGCCCTGACGCTGACGTCGCTCGAGGTAGCGGGTCACCTGGCTGAGCGACAAGCAAAGCACCACGTAGATGAGCCCGGTGACCGCCAACGCCTGGAGCTGGTTCTGGTCCTTGAAGTAGGCGCCGAACCGGGTGCTGATGCCGAAGTTGTAACCACGGGTCAGCAGTTCGCCGTAGGAGACGAAGCGGGCCAACGAGGTGTCCATGACGATGGTGACGACCTGGTTCATAAGCGTCGGCAGCATGAGCCGGATGGCCTGGGGCATGAGGATGAGGCGCATGGCCTGGGTCGAGGTGAGCCCCACGGCCAAGCCCGCTTCGCGCTGGCCTTTCGGCAATGACCGGACCCCGGCCTTGAACACCTCACAGAGCACCGACGCGTTGTAAAGGGTGAGGGCGACGACCATCACCCAGAACCCGCTGTTCAAGATCGACAGGGAGTCGCTGCGAGCGAAGAGCCGGTTGAGCACCAGGATGAGCACGACCAGCGGGAAGCAACGGAAGGCTTCCACGTAGGTGCCGGATACGGCCCGAACGGCGCGATTGCCAGAGAGCCGGCCGACGGCCAAGACCAGGCCGAAGACCAGGCTGAGCACGGTTGCGACCGCCGCCACCTTGAGGGTGTTGACCAGACCGGTCAACAGGAAACGCCACGCCTCGCCTGACTTGAGGTCTAGGTAGTACTTCTGCGCGAACTGCCCCTCGGCGTTGAGCCGCAGCACCACCAGCACCACGGCGGCCACCAGCACGGCGACGGTGACCACCGAAGCGATCCGGGCCCGGCGCCGGGCGCGCGGGCCCGGTACGTCGGCGATCACCGAGGCGAGGTCACTCATCGGCTGATCGCCGCCCGGCGCTCGAGGACCTTGACCACGATGGCGGTCGGGACCGTGAGGATCAGGTAGCCCACCATCACCCCGAGGGTGGCGTTGAAGGCACCGGCCTTGTTGGTGACCACGTTGTCGCCGACCTTGACGAGGTCGCTGACCGCGACCACCGACACCACCGCCGAGTTGCGGATCATGGCCAGGAACAGCGAGCCGAGCGGCGGCACCACCGCCCGCACCGCCTGGGGTAGCACCACTTCGACCATGACCGTGCCGAAGGGCAGCCCGATGGCCCGAGCCGCTTCGGCTTGGCCGCCGGGGACCGTGTTCAACCCCGAGCGCAGGATCTCACCGGCGTAGGCACCGGTGTAGAGGGCCAGGCCGACGATGGCGGTGGTGAAACCTGACCACTGGAGGCCGATCTTGGGAAACCCGAAGAACAGGACGAACAGCAGCACCAGCAGCGGCGTGTTGCGGAACAACTCGACATAGACGGTGCCGAAGACCCGCAACGGCGGTACCGGACTGACCCGGCACACCGCTATGGCACAGGCAATGACCATCCCGATGGCGAAGGAAAAGACCGTGACCTGGATGGTGACCAACATGCCGGGCCAGTAGTCGCCGGCATAGCTGAAGAACGTTCCCATGGCGCCGGGTGGGCGGCGCTCTCAGTAACGGTCGATCGTCGGCTTTTGCGGCGCTTTCTGGCCGGTCGCCGGCGTCACCTGGGTTTCCCACGCCTTGGCCCAGGTGCCGTCATTGAACGATTGCTCGAGTACGTCGTTGAGGTATGTCCGGAACTCGTTCTCGCCCTTCTTCAAGCCGATGCCGTAGGGCTCTTTGGTGAACGGGGACTTCACCAGCTTGAGGTCGTTGGGGTGCTGGGAGATGAAGCCGAGCAGGATCGAATCGTCGGTGGTGACCGCGTCGACCCGGCCGTCCAGCAGGGCCGTGACGCAGTCGCTGTAACCGTCGAAGGTGATGCTGGTATCAGCTTGGGGGGCCTTCTCGGTGAGGTTCTTGATCGATGTGGAGCCGGTGGCCGAGCAAACCTTTTTGCCGTTGAGGTCGGTCACGCTCTTGATGTCGGTGTTGGCCTTCTTCACCAGGATGTCCTGGCCGGCCACGTAGTAGGGACCGGCGAAGTCGACCAGCTTCTTGCGCTCGTCATTGATGGTGTAGGTGGCGATCACGATGTCGACCTTGCCGTCTTGGATCGACGTCTCCCGCTGCTTCGATGGGGTCGACACGAAGTCGACGTGCGACTCGATGTTCTTGGGCCCGAAGATGGCACAGGTGATGCGCCGGCCGATCTCGGCGTCGAAGCCCTCGATCTTGTTGTTGCCGGCGTTCTGCTGACCGAAAAGGGGCTGGTCGAACTTGGTACCGACCACCAACTTCCCCTTCTTGCGGATGGCGTCGACCACCGCTCCCCCGCCTGTCTTCTCCTTGCACTCGGTGGTGTTCGCCTTGGGTGCGGCCTTTCTCGCCGTTCCACCGCTGCTGCCGCAGGCCGTCGACGCCGCCAGCAGCAGCAGACCGATCAGGCCGGCGGTGATACGGGTCTTGGTGCGCATGGGAGCTCCCTTGGTAGTGACGAGTGGCTTGGCTAATGGGCGAGGATCTTGCCGAGGAAGTCCTTGGCCCGATCCGTCTTGGGCGCAGAGAAGAACGCCGCCGGCTCGTTCTCCTCCACGATCTTGCCGCCTTCGAGGAACACGACCCGATGGGCCGCCGAGCGGGCGAAGCCCATCTCGTGGGTGACCACGACCATGGTCGTGCCCTCCTTGGCCAGTTCCAGCATGACGTCGAGCACTTCGGAGATCATCTCCGGGTCGAGGGCGGAGGTTGGTTCGTCGAACAGCATGAGCTTGGGGTCCATGGCCAGGGCCCGAGCGATGGCCGCCCGCTGCTGCTGGCCCCCCGAGAGCTCGCCCGGGTAACGGTCGGCCTTCTCACCGATGCCGACGCGATCGAGCAACGACCGCGCCTTTTGGTCGGCATCCCCTTTGCTCAATCGGCGCACCTTGATCGGGCCCAACGTGACGTTCTCCAGCACGGTCTTGTGGGAGAACAGGTTGAAGGACTGGAACACCATGCCGACGTCGGCGCGCAGCTGGGCCAACTCCTTGCCCTCCTCGGGCAACGTCCGGCCTTCGACCTCTATCGACCCGCCGGTGATGACCTCGAGCCGGTTGATGCAACGGATGAGCGTGGACTTGCCCGAGCCGGACGGGCCGAGCAGCACGACCACCTCGCCTTTGCGGACCGTGAGGTCGATGTCGCTCAGGGCCTGGATCTCACCGAAGGCTTTGTCGACCCCCCGCATCTCGACCAGGACCTCGCCCGTGCTGGCCGCCGCCGGGTCATCCTGGGCAACGGCCATGGCCGGCACGGTACTGCGTTCCGGGCGCCGGATCCGTCGCTCGGCATCGGATGTGGTTCACAGAAGTTCTAGGACAGCCCGGGCCTGGGACTCGGGGTCGCCGTCGGCCGGGGTGAGCACCAGGTCCGCGGTTGCCGGCGCCTCGTACGGGTCGTCGATTCCGGTGAAGCCGGTGATCTCCCCGGCTCGTGCCTTGGCGTACAGGCCCTTGGGATCGCGGCGTTCGCATTCCTCGATCGGCGTGTCGACGAAGACCTCGATGAACGGCACGCCGGCGGCGTCGTGGGCGGCGCGGGCGGCACTTCGGCCGGAGCGGTACGGCGAGATGAGCGGCACCAGCGCCACCACGCCGGCGTCGGCCAGCAGCAGGGCCGCCTCGCCGGCCCGGCGGACGTTCTCGGTCCGGTCGGCCTCGCTGAAGCCCAGGTCGGAGTTCAAGCCGTGGCGCAGGTTGTCACCGTCCAACCGGTACGCCGGCCGGCCGCTGCCGACCAGCAGCGCCTCCAGCACCACCGCCACCGTCGACTTCCCCGACCCCGACAACCCCGTCAACCAAACGGTCGCCCCCGACGTGGGCCGTTCCTCCCGCCGCACGCTCCCCCCGTGCCAAGTCAGATTCTTGCTCACGCCTGCCAACCAGGTGTTGAGCTAGAGCGACGGAGGGTGAGTGTGGGGGGGAACGCGCCTGCCTGGCCCCCCACCGTCGGGCGATCCGGCTCCGCCGGTCGGCCGACACCAGAACAGCGCCGCCGCCAGGCGGTCCCATCAGACTCGTCGCCGAACCTCCGGTTGGGCGGCGAAACCCTCACAAGATCATGCCGGCACCGACGGTGTCGTTGGTCGCTTCGTCGATGAGGATGAAGGAGCCGGTGGTGCGGTTACGGCGGTAGGGGTCGTAGAAGAGCGGTTGGGTGGTGCGCAGGGTCACCCGGCCGATCTCGTTCAGCTTCAGGCCTTCGGCGTGCTCATCGCGGTGCAGGGTGTTGACATCGAGGCGGTACTGCAGGTCCTTGACCAGGGCTCGGGCCGAGCGGGTGGTGTGCTTGATGGCCAACTTGGAGCGGGGCACCAGTTCGGCGGTGTCGCTCATCCAGCACACCATGGCTTCGATGTCCTGGCCGACGCTGGGCTGGTTGTGAGGGCGGCAGATGAGGTCGCCCCTGGACACGTCGATGTCGTCGGTCAGGGAGATGGCCACCGACATGGGCGTGTAGGCCTCTTCGATCGGGCCGTCGTAGGTGTCGATGGAGGCGATGGTCGATGAGAAGCCCGACGGCAACACGACGACCTCGTCGCCCGGCTTGAACACACCGCCCGACACCACGCCGGCGTAGCCGCGATAGTCGTGGAAGACGTCGGAGACGGGCGCAGCACGTACTGCACGGGGAAGCGGGCGTCGATCAGGTTGCGGTCGGACGCGATGTGCACCTCTTCGAGGTGGTGCAGCAGTGACCCGCCCTCGTACCAGGCCGTGTTGGCGCTGCGGTCGACGACGTTGTCGCCCTTGAGAGCCGAAACTGGGATGAAGCTCAGGTCGGCGATGTCGAGCTTCATGGCAAAGGCCCGGAACTCGTCCTTGATCCGCTCGAACACCTCCTCGGACCAACCGACCAGGTCCATCTTGTTGACGCACACCACCAAGTGGGGGATGCGCAGCAGGCTGGCCAGGAAGGCGTGCCGGCGGGACTGCTCCACGATGCCTTTGCGGGCGTCGATCAACACCAGGGCCAGATCAGCGGTGGACGCGCCGGTGACCATGTTGCGGGTGTACTGGATGTGGCCAGGGGTGTCGGCGATTATGAACTTGCGCTTGGGGGTGGCGAAGTAGCGGTAAGCGACGTCGATGGTGATGCCCTGCTCACGTTCGGCCCGGAGGCCATCAGTTAGCAACGCCAGGTTCGTATACTCGGCGCCCATCTGGATCGACGTCTTCTCCATGGCGTCGAGCTGGTCCTCGAAGATGGCCTTGGAGTCGTAGAGCAGCCGGCCGATCAGCGTCGACTTGCCGTCATCGACCGACCCGGCGGTGGCGAACCGCAACAGCTCAGTCGGCACTAGAAGTAGCCCTCCTTCTTGCGGTCTTCCATGGCTGCTTCCGATGAGCGGTCGTCGGCTCGGGTGGCGCCCCGCTCGGTGATGCGGGTGGCGGCGACCTCGGCGATCACCTCGTCGACGGTGACGGCGCCGGACCGCACGGCGCCGGTGCAAGAGGCGTCGCCGATGGTGCGGTAGCGGACGGTCTCCTCGAAGACCTCCTCGCCGTCCATCACGGTCACGAAGTCCGACAGTGCCAGCAGCATGCCGTCGCGCTCGAAGACCTTGCGGCGGTGGGCGTAATAGATGTGGGGAATCTCGACGCCCTCGTCGGCGATGTACTGCCAGATGTCCAGCTCGGTCCAGTTGCTGATCGGGAACACCCGGATGTGCTCCCCCCGACGGTGACGGCTGTTGTAGAGGTGCCACAGCTCGGGTCGCTGGTTCTTGGGGTCCCACTGGCCGAACTCGTCGCGGAAGGAGTACACCCGCTCCTTGGCCCGGGCCTTCTCCTCGTCGCGGCGAGCGCCGCCGAACACCGCGTCGAAACCGTGGGACTCGATGGCCTCCAATAGCGGCACCGTCTGCAGCCGGTTGCGACTGGCCTTCGGACCGGTCTCCTCGGTGACCACGCCCTGGTCGATGGCGTCTTGCACCGAGGCGACCACCAGCCGGGCGCCCAGCTCACCGACCCGCTTGTCACGGAAGGCGATCACCTCGGGGAAGTTGTGGCCGGTGTCGATGTGCATGACGGGGAAGGGGATGGGGCACGGCCAGAACGCCTTCTCGGCCAGCCGCAACATGACGACGGAGTCCTTGCCTCCGGAGAACAGGAGCACCGGACGCTCGAACTCGGCCGCCACCTCCCGCATGATCTGCATGGATTCGGCTTCGAGCGCCTTGAGATCCGAGAGCTGGTAGGTGGTGCTCATCAGTGGCTAGTCGTCCGAAAGGGTGCAGAGGTGAGCGATCAGGCTATTGCCGGTGCCGAATCCCGACCAAAGTGGTCAGGCTTTCGACCGGTACGGCGCGGCCGGTTAGAACGGGCCGATGGCAGCTGAGAAGACCACCGATCGCGACCACCGGTTGGCGGCCGAGATCGCCCACCAGGCGGGTCAGCGGCTGCTGGAGCTACGGGAGCGGCTGCAAGAGGCCGGCGCCTCCGAGCGGGAGATCAAGGACCAGGGCGACCGCACTTCGCACGACTTCATCATGAAGCGGCTGGCCGAGGAGTTCGCGAACGACGCCGTCCTGTCGGAAGAAGGCCTGGCCGAAGACGGTCCTGGCGGCCGGTCACGGCTGGACGCCGATCGGGTGTGGGTGGTGGACCCATTGGACGGAACCCGGGAGTTCGGTGAAGCGGGGCGCGCCGACTGGGCCGTTCACGTGGCGTTGGTGATCGACGAGCAGGCCGTGGCCGGAGCAGTTGCGCTCCCCGCCCAGCACATGACCCTGGCCACCCGACCGCCCGCCCCCGAACCCGGCGGCGTGCCCGAGCGACCGCGGGTGATCGTCAGCCGCAGCCGCCCCCCCGCGGTGGCCGCCGAAGTGGCCGCCGCCCTGGACGGCGACCTGGTCGCCATGGGCTCCGCCGGCGCCAAGGTCGCCGCCGTGGTCCTGGGGGCGGCCGACGTCTACCCCCACGCCGGCGGCCAGTTCGAGTGGGACTCCGCCGCCCCAGTAGCGGTGGCGGCGGCGGCCGGCCTTCACTGCAGCCGCATCGACGGAGGCGCCCTTCGCTACAACCAGCCCGATCCCTATCTGCCGGACCTCCTGGTCTGCCACCCCACCCTGGTCGAGCGCGTCCTGGCCGTCACCCGCCGCTGACGCGGCGAGCACCTGCGGCGCCGCACGAACTTGTCGCAGTTGTGCACCCCTGCGGGTGAGAACTGCGACAAGTTCAGGCCGGAGACGCGCGGACCACCAGGATGGCGGTGTCGTCGTTGCCGGCGTCGCCCTGGAAGTCCTCTACTGCGCTCTCGACCAGGTCGGTGAGGGCGAAGGCGTCGAGGTCCTGTTGGCCGGTGAGAACGTCCCTCAGGCGGCCGTCGCCGAACAGCTCACCGCCGCGGCGGGCTTCGGTCACGCCGTCGGTGTACAAGACGATCGACTCGCCCGGCGCCAGGTGGAGTTCCTCGTCCCGTAGCTCGGGGTCGGGGACGACGCCCACCAGGGTGCCGGCGCATTCGACCTTCTCGACCGTGCCGTCACCCCTGACCACCAGAGGCAGCGGGTGCCCGCCGCAGGAGGCGATCATGGCCAAGCCACGATCGGTTGGTTCGATGCGGAGCACCGCGGCGGTGCAGAAGCGGGTGTCGTCGATCTGATCGAGCAGCACCTGGTTGGTGAAGCGCAGGATCTGGCTCGGCTGCACCTCCCGGACCGCCGCCGCCCGGACGGTATGGCGGATCAGCCCGGTCAGCGCCGCCGCCGCTGTCCCCTTGCCGCACACATCCCCGATGACCGCCGCCCACGCGCCGCCGCCCACCTCGAAAACGTCGTAGAAGTCGCCGCCGATCTCGATCTCGCCGCCCGCCACCCGGTACCGGGTGGCCACGTCGACGCCGGGGATGGCCGGTAGCGCTGCCGGCAGCAACGACCTCTGCAGCGTGCGGGCCACCGAACTGCGGGACTCGAACAGGCGGGCGTTGTCCACCGCCAGCGCCGCCCTCGCCGCCAGCTCCTCAACGAGAGCGAGGTCGTCGGGCGTAAAGGTCGGCCGGTCGCCGCCGCGGAGCATGGACAGGGCGCCGACCACCCGGCCGCGGGCGACCAGCGGGAGGCAGATGGAGGAGTTGACGGCCAGCTCCCGCAACAACCTGAGCTGCTCGTCGTCGACCGCCGCCGTCACCAGGTCGTCATCGGTGATCCGGTCGAGCAGCTCGGACTGGCCGGTGCGCACCGCTCGCCGAGCGCTCCACAGGCCCTCGCCACCCGCTACGAGCCGCTTCTCGCGGACGGCGGCGAGAACGCCGCACATGGCCGGATCGATGTGGTCGAGCACGACCTCGTCGGGCTCTCCGTCTTCCACCGCATAGAGGACCAGCGCGTCGCAGAGCCGGGGCAGCAGGAGGTCGTGCAGCACGCGCAACGTGGCTCGAGGTTCCAGCGAGTCGCCCAGAGCCGAACTTGCTTCGGCCAGGATCGAGAGGCGCGCCCCGGCCAGCTCCGAGGCGATCCGCGTCCGGTGCTCGCCTTCCAGCAGCGAACCCTTGATCTCCTCGATCAGCCGCCGTTCGGTGACGTCGGCGACGACACCGGCCAGGCGCACAGCCGTGCCGTCTTCGTCCTTGACCAGCTGACCGCGTGCCTCGAGCCAACGCGGTTCTTGCCCCTCACGCAGAAGGCGAAAGGTCGAGTGGTATTCGTCCCTCACCGACCCCATCTGCTCGATGTCGCGAGCGATGTGGTCCCGGTCCTCGGGGTGCACCCGTTCGAGGAACTCCTCCAGGGTGGACGCTAGGGGCCGGTCCTCGTCCATCCCCGGCAGGCTGCCCTCCCACCGCAGCGCTCCGGTTCCAAGCTCCCACTCCCAACTCATCAGACCACCAGCGCGCAAGGAGAGGTCGACTCGGGCATGGCTGGCGCGGACCTCGTCCTCGGCGCTGGTGCGTTGGATGGCGACACCGAGCACGTTGGCGACGACTCGGAGGGTGCTGGACACCAGCCGCACCGCGTCTTCGAGCAGCGCCGGCAAGGGCCGGCCGACCAAGGCGCGCTGGCCGAGCGATGCCAGGGCCGCCAGCGGGCGGGCCCGGTCGACCAGGTCCTTGGCGGCGCGATGGTCACTGGTCACGTCGACCATGTAGAGGCCGGCGCCCAGCAAACCGCCGTCAGGGTCGAGGACTGGGAAGGTGCTCACCTGCCAGTGGCGCGTTCCCGGCTCGATGCCACCCTGGTCGCTCACCTCGACTCCGATCACCGGCCGGGAGGTGGCCATGGCCTCTTTCACGGCCGGGGTGATCGTGCCGGCCAGCCCGGGCATGGCTTCGCCGATGGAACGACCGCTGATCTCATCGGTGGCCCAACCCAGGGCGGCGGCCATGTCGGGGTTGGCACGGCTCATGGACAAGTCGGTGTCGACCAACGCCATGGGCACGGGGACGCTGGCCAGGAAGGAACCCAACAGGGCCAGCCCCTGGTCGGGTCGGTCCGACCCCGAGTCGGAGGTGGTGACCGGCGTCGGCGGTTCGGCAGCCTGGGTCTTCCGCCCGTCACCCGGTGCCTGCACGGCCACTGAGCGTACTTGTCCGGTGCCGGCGGCTCGCACGGCCGCACCAACGGGCCAGCGAACCAGCGCCACCGGCGTGCAACCATGGGCCATGGACGAACCGACCACCGCCACGGTGCGCTACGAGGTCGAGCAGGGCGTGGCCACAGTGACCCTCGACCGGCCCCACCGGCTCAACGCCTGGACCGGACGCATGCACACCGAGTACCGAGCGGCGCTGGCCCGGGCCGAGTCCGACCCGGCGGTGCGGGCGGTCGTGGTCACGGGCGCGGGCCGTGGTTTCTGCGCCGGAGCCGACTCCGCTGCCCTCGGCCGGCACGCCGACGCGGGCACCTACGACCCGGGCACGGGCCCCGACCTGGCCACCCCGGGTTACGGCGTGCGAACCGAATTCGACCACCCCTTTGCCTTCCACTTCGGGCTTTCGGTGCCGGTGATCGCCGCCATCAACGGGCCGGCGGCCGGCGTGGGCCTGGTGCTGGCTTGCTTCTGCGACCTGCGCTTCGCCGCCGACGGCGCCAAGCTCACCACCTCCACCGCCCGCTTGGGCTTGCCCGCCGAGTACGGGCTGTCCTGGGTGCTTCCCCGCATCGTTGGTCTAGGCCACGCCGCCGACTTGCTGCTCTCCAGCCGGGTGGTGCTGGCCGAGGAGGCGGTCACCATGGGCTTGGTCAACAAGGTCCTGCCGTCCGAGGAGCTGATGCCTTTCGTCCTCGGCTACGCCCGAGCGCTGGCGTCGGAGGTGTCGCCCACCTCGCTGCGGGTCACCAAGCACCAGCTCTACGCCGACCTGCACGATGACCTGGGTACGGCCGTCACCCGCAGCGAGCGTTTGCTCGAACAGCTGATCGGGGAATCCGACTACGCCGAGGGTGTGGCCGCGCTGACCGAACGGCGACCGCCGCACTTCGCAGACCCTCAAGAGCCGAGCCCTTAGGCGAGGCGACCAGACAAGCACGCGCCGTTCCCCAGGCGCAGCTTGACGAAAGAACGGTGCGACGTCGCAGGGCAACCTATCCGCGCAGGTCCTGAATGGCGGCCCACCAACGGGGGGCTGCGAGAATCCCGCCCGTGCCCGACACCGAACCGGCGACCGACGGTCAACCGACGCCGCCGGACGACGGCCGACCGGCCGACCTTGAAATAGGGGCGTTCAGCGATCACGCTCCCTGGCTGGTCGATCCCGATGCCATGAGCTGGCGGCGCGCCGTGCCCGCCATGCGCCAGGTCGTACGCCGTTCGCTGCCGGAGCTGACCCGCCCGCAACGGGTGCCGCCCGGCCTCCGGGTCGTGCGGGTCGCCGGCCACCTGGGCGCCGCCGTGGGCGGGTGGGCGCTGGCCGATCGGCGCAAGGACCAGTCGGCGTCGCGGTCCGGCCTGTCGCGCCGGCTGCGCCGCGCCGCCGAACACCTCGGGCCGACTTACATCAAGCTGGGCCAGATCATCTCCTCGGGCGAGGGGCTGTTCCCCGAAGAGCTGGTAACCGAGTTCAAGAAGTGTCGCGACCAGGTGACGCCGGAGACCTTCGCCAGCGTGCGCGAGGTGGTCGAGACCGATCTCGGGCGCCCGCTCGATGCCGTGTTCTCGTCGTTCGAGCGCACTCCCCTGGCCGCCGCCTCCATCGCCCAGGTCCACGCCGCCACCCTCAGCACCGGCGAGCCGGTGGTGGTCAAGGTGCAACGGCCCCGGGTCCGGACCCTGGTCCACCAGGACCTCAAGGTCATGGCCTGGATGGCGCCCTTCTTGGTGGGTCGGATCCCCGTCGCCGCCCTGGCCAACCCGCCGGCGCTGGTCGACCTGTTCGCCGAGACCATCACCGAGGAGCTGGACTTCCGCCTCGAAGCCGAGAACATGCTCGATGTGGCCGCCAT
>JAABUJ010005564.1_pt1 | contig 12539 bp, 10 predicted proteins | sample 5559131 | NCBI WGS metagenome assembly JAABUJ01 (sample SAMN10711875, study PRJNA513366) | rock metagenome | isolation source: Antarctica rocks | place: Antarctica: Victoria Land, Mt New Zealand nord | collected 2016-01-07
ATCCACGGTCTTGAATGTTCTACTCATACCACCACTGTATCACCACGGCCGGGACGGAGCGCCCGCTTCTCTCGGAGTGTAAATGGTACAGTTGGGGCATGAGTAGAAGCTTCAAGACCGTGGATTATGAGGCGGCGCGCGACCTGACCATACGCCTGGGCGACTGTCTGCCGCCCGAACACTTGGCCTGCTTCGTGGTGGATAGCGTGGCCCTGCTTGACCTCTCGGCTCTGTACGCCCGCTATGGGTCGCGGGGCGGCGAGCCGTACGCCCCCGAGGTGCTCCTCGCCCTGCTCCTCTATGGGTATGCGACGGGGGGTGTTCAGTTCGCGCAAAATCGAGCGCGCGACGTATGAATCGGTGCCGTTCCGCTACATCGCGGGCAATCGGCACCCCGATCACGACACCATCGCCGTGTTCCGGCGCACCTTCCTGCCGGACCTCAAGGGGTTGTTCGTGCAGGTGCTGCTGCTGGCTCAGGAAGCGGGCGTGTTGACGCTGGGCACGATCAGCCTGGATGGGACCAAAATCCACGCCGACGCGTCCAAGAGCAAGGCAGTCAGTTACAAGCGCCTGCGGGAACTGGAAGCGCACCTGCGGGCCGAGGTGGAGGAGTTGTTCGCGCTGGCAGAGCAGATGGACGCGCGCGAACGGCCGGATGGGCTGGTGGTGCGCGACGAGATCGCGCGGCGGGAGGACCACCTGGCGCGCTTGGCGGAGGCGAAGGTGGTCATCGAAGCGCGCGCTCGTGAGCGCGACGCGCTGGAGCAGGCGGCGTACGCGGAGAAAGTGGCCCAGCGGGCGCAGCAGGAGCAGGCGACGGGGCACCGCCCGCGTGGACGCGCGCCGTCTGAGCCCGTGCCGGGTCCGCGCCCCAAGGATCAGTACAACTTTACCGACCCGGACGCGCGCATCATGAAGAATCCGACCGACCAAGGCTTCGACCAGGATGACAACGCGCAGGTCGCGGTGGACCAGCACAGCTTGCTCATCGTGGGGACCTCGCTCTCCAACCACCCTAACGACAGCCATGAAGCGGCGCCCACGCTCGCCGCCATCCCGCCGGAGGTCGGCACGCCGGACGCGGCGGCGTTGGACCATGGCTACTGGGGACCGGCCACCCTGGAGGCGTGCGCCGACCGGGACATTGAGCCCTACATCGCGACCGGGCGTGAGCCCCACCACCAAAGTTGGCGAGAACGCTTCGCACCGGAGCCCGACCCGCCGCCGGAGGACGCCACCCCCCAAGTCAGGATGGCCTACAAGCTCAAGACGGCCGTGGGCAAAGCGATTTATGGCGCGCGTAAGTGGACGGTCGAGCCCGTAATCGGCATCATTACGGAGGTGCTCGGCTTCCGGCAGTTCTCGCTGCGCGGCACCGCCGCCGCCGGCGAGTGGCTCCTGGTCTGCTTGGCCTTCAATCTCAAGCGCTTCCATACCTTGTCTCCGGTCTATTAAGGAGGAGTGATGGTCCATGTCCACCCTGCGGGGCGCTGATCCGCCGCCTTGTCCTGGCTGCGACCATGCGTTGATCAAGGCTGGACATGGGCCGGACGCCTCACCCCGGCAGCGGGCCCCCGGTCGTACTAACAATCGCTTCGTTCTCTCCGACAGACTGCTAGCGAACAATCGGGATCGAAGCGTGATCACCAAAACAAGCCAATTCAATCAACACGACTATCCCTGTCGTGATCCTTCGTGCCACGGCGCCTGTGCATGTAGCGATTGGAACAGGTCTACGCACTGCGCCGCCACCAGGGAAGGCGAATGGCGTCGCACTGCGACATCGTGCGCTGCCAGACGCATCGCCGGCAAGGCGTCGCTGGACAACAGCGCGTATATACCGCGCGCCAGATCATCGCTGTCCTTGTAGTCCGCGACGTACCCGTTCTGCATCGTCGTGATCCAGTCTGGCGCGCCGCCTGCCCTGAACGCCACCACCGGCGCCCCGCAAAGCATCGCTTCGTTAATCATCATCGGACCCGCGTCTTGTATCGAGGGACAAGCAAATATATCCGCCGCCTGATAGGCCAGGGCCAGGGTGATATCGTCCTTGAGGTACCCGATTTGTGCGCACTGGAAGGGCAGCGACTCCGCGAGATCCTTGGTCCTGTGGCCGGCTAACAGCAGGAACACATCCTCGCCGCGCACAGGGCCATCGTCGTCGTTCAGGAGCGGTACCAGCCGCTGTAACGCCTCGATGAAATAGGCCATCCCTTTGCGCGCTTCGTTGACATAGTTGGACCCCGCGAAAATGACCTTCTTATCGTGGGGGACGTGGAGCAACTCGCGCGCCGCACATTGATCGAATGGACGGAAGACGGTTGGGTCGAGCGGCAGTGCGATCCGCGCGATCGGATGCTCACGAAACAACGAACTCTGCCGAATGCGATCCTCCAACCAACTAGTACTTGCCACAAAGGTGATGGGAAGGCCGCGCAAATGGTCGGATTTGCGCAGCCACACGGTCCGCGAACGATCGTCCTCACGTTTGGAAGGCAGGATAGGGCAGCATCCGCACCGTTCCGTGTAGCGGGTACACTCCCAGGCGTACTGGCAGCCGCCAGTGTAGGGCTTCTCATCCATCAGGAACCACACCATAGGACGGCGGTAGTAGTCGTATATCCGCCTGATTGATCGGATGTCGAGTAATCGCGCCACATCGTGGAGGCATATGACGTCGACATCCTTCGGGTCGTGGGAAAAGAGCGCCGCGCTATTGACATCCGGTGTGGTGTCATAATTGAACGGGTACGACCATCGGGACAACGACTCTTCGAACAGGGGGATACGTTGCTTCACTTTCAAGGCCCTACCTTGCCACGGGGGTAGCGGCCACACCGCTTGCACATCGTCGTCGTCGGACAGCTTGTGCAGGACAACCATCTTGGAGGACAACCCCGCGTGTCGTAGCGCCTGGTGCAAGCGGTACGAGGCCTTGGATGCGCCATCGCCGAGATCGCCATTGGAGTAGTGCAGGATTTTCATGACCATAGCAGGCTCTTCGCGGCGTGCAAAGGCGACATGTTGAAGGCGGTGCTGCGCAAGCGCGCGGCGAACGCATCCTCGCGCGCCGCGCGCGCCTGGCGCGCCGCCTGCATGACCCGGTGGGTGTACCACCCCCGGTAGTGCCGGTAGACCTCTTGCCGCCGCCGCCAGGAGGGGCGCCAGGGGTTGCCCGGGGCGAAGGAGCGCCGCAGCACCGCCATTGTCTCGTGGTACGACTGATAGAGGAGCGGGCCGTCCTGCCGCTCACGCTCACGGTACAGCACCAGCGGCTCATCCGTTGAGGCGCAGCGCACACCGGACGAGGCGATGCGCAGCCACAGGTCGAAGTCGTCGGCGCGACACAGCGTGTGATCGAAGAGGCCGACAGCGTCCAACACATCGCGGTGTATGAGGACGACTGACGGAGAAACGGGGACGGTGAGAAATGCGTCGTAGGCGCTCCTATCGCCGTTCAGGTCCGGCCCGAGCCAGACGCCACCGGCCGGCCGCAACTTGTGGTCGCAGATGGTGGCGGCCGAGAGGATGAAGCGCGCCTCCGGGTGGTCGCGCATGACGCGGGTACACACCGCGAGCTTCTGGGGCAGCCAGGCGTCGTCGTCGTCGAGGAAGGCGATCCACTCCCCCGACGCCTGGGTGATGCCCACTTCGCGGCTGCCCGACGCCTTGCCCTTTTTGGTGCGCAAGTAGCGGACCGAGGGGTACGCGGCGACGACGGCGGGCGTGTCGTCGCTCGAGTTGTCGTCGACCACGATGAGCTCGACCTCAGCCCCGCACGGCTCCTGCGCCAGCACGCTCTCGATGGCCTGGCGCAGCCACGCGGAGCGATTGTGTGTCGTGATAATCGTTGTGATCGTCATGGCGCCGCCTGCTCCTTACTATCATCTTCAGCCTTGACCTGGCATAGCGCATCCAGGAATGTCTCGCCCGCGAGCGCCGGATTGAACGCCCGTAGCGCCCGCTCCCGTCCGGCCGTGCCCATGGCCGCGCGCCGCGCGCCGTCGCCGAGTAGGCCGTCGAGCGCGGCGGTGAGCCCGTCGATGTCCAGCGGCGCGACGAGGAGCCCCGTCTGCCCGTCGACGATAATCTCGGCCGGCCCGCCTTCGCGCCACGCCACGACGGGGAGTTCGTGCGCCATGGCCTCCAGGATCGCGAGCGAGAAAGGCTCGGAGCGCGACGGATGCGCGAACACGTCCAGCCCGTCGAGGATGCGCGGCACGTCGCCGCGATACCCCGGCAGGCAGACTTGCGGTAGGACGCCGGCCGCGCGCGCGGTTTCCGTGAGGCGCTCGGTCAGACCGTGCGGCTTGGGGTACTCGCTCCCGACCAGGAGCAGGTGGACGCGCCGGTCGCGCCGCAGGATGGGCAGCATTGCCTCCAGCAGCTCCACTTGCCCCTTGTTTTCGAACAGGCGGGCGACCATGCCGACCACGAGCGCGTCGTCCGGCAGGCCGAACTCCGCGCGCAGGGCGCCCCTGGCCGCGTCGCGCGACGCCGGTAGCTCGGGGGCGACGATGCTGTTGTAGAGCAGGCGTGCCCGCTCCGCCGGTACCCCATGGCGTAGCGCGTCGTCGCGGATGAACCCGCTCACGCCGATGACCATGCGCGCGTCGCGCAGCGCCTGGAGCGCGTCGCGGCCCAGCCAGGGGCCGACGGTATAGTGCAGGTGGACGACCTGAGGCCGGCTTAGGGCGCGGGCCAGGGGCGTGGCCAGGCGCAGGCCCCACAGCTGCTGGGCCGAGTAAACGATATCCGGCTGAAATCGCCGCGCCGCCGCCAGCAGGCGGCCCCTGGCGAGCCGCAGCGACAGCAGGTCGCGCACCTTCATGGCCTGTGCGAACCCGGCCGTGCCAGGCCGGCCCAGCTTCCCCACGTTCACCACATTGACGCGCACGCCGGGGAGGGCGCGAAAGTGAGCCGCGGCCCCGTATCCCTCCTTGGCGCCCGCCCAGTGGTCAACGCCCTGGATCAGCAGGACCTCGACCGCCGCGCCGCGCCGCGCCGCCGCGGCCGGCAGCGCGCGCAGCAACGACAGCAGCACGCGCGCCTCGGGCGTGAGCTCACTGCTCGTCTGGATCGCGAGGAGGCGTAGCGGGGATTTTTCCACGCTCATCTGTCGTGTCACGCTCATGCCGAGCGGCCCTGTTCGATGGAGAGCGCGTCGCTCACCGCGCGCACGCCCATGTCGGCGTGGCTCTCTCCGACCGTGCGCAGCAGCGACGCGAACGCCGCGCGGCCGCCCAACGCGCCAGCCAGCCCATCGTAGTAGCGCACGTTGAAGACGAGGCTACAGGCCGCGTTGGCGACGCCCGCGATGCTCAGGACGCCCGCGCCGCGCGCCAGCAGCCCCAACCCCGCAGTGACGGCGCCGACCGCCAGGGGCCGGCCGGCGCAAGCCATGGTCAGGAACCGGACCGGCCGGTTGCGATAGCGGTACTCGTCGGCCAGCCCCCGGAGCACCTCGGGCCGGCCTGCCCGCGCCATGGCCACATCGGCCGCGCCGTAGGCCGTTGGCATGCGCGTCCACGAAGCAAAGGTTCGATGCACGTAGTGCCAACCGCGCGCTTCGGGCAGGAAGGCGAAGCTCAGGCCGTGGTCGCGCAGGCGCAACGCCAGCTCGACGTCCTCAGCTCGCCGATACGAGGGATCGAAGCCCCCGACGGCGAGGATGTGCTGCTTGAGTACGGAGGCGTTGCCCGTGTAGAACTGGCGGTAGGTGGCCTGCCACCAGCCCGCCAGCATCGCGTCGTACTGGCGGCACAGCGTACGCTCCTCCCAGGCGCCCCATGCGTTGAGGCGCGCGTCGGGCGGCGGGAGCAGCGGCCCGATCGCCACGCGCTCACGCTGGCCCTGCTGCGCCGCCAGGTGCGCCGCGATTAGCCCCGCGTCCGGTACGACGTCGTCGTCGAGGAACACGATGAGCGGCGCGCGCGCCTCGGCCACGCCGCGATTGCGCGCGGCGGCCGGGCCGGCGTTGGGCTGCTCGACCACGCAAAGCGCGTACGGCAATTCAGGCGCCAGCGCGCGGCAGACCGCGGCCGAGCCGTCGACGTCCCCATCGCAGACGACGACGACCTCAAACGTCCCCTTCGGGACATCCTGCCGCCCCAATGCGCGCAGCACGCGCAGCAAGGAGGCGCGGCGCCCGTGGGTCGGCAGCACGACGCTGGCCCGCGCCTCCCCCGCGACCATACTCAACTCCACCAGTAGTGTCTCTCCACCCTCGTATCCATATAGTTGTAGTATCGACGGATCGTCGCGTCATGTACATAGCATGATAGCATGGTCATTATAGAGTATTGTACCGAAACGTAAAGGGTGGGGCGGATGTGCCCCGCGATTGTGATGGTGAGCGCCACGGGCCTGCGGCTTCAGTCGCAGGCTCCCTTTAAGCCCGACATGTAGCATATGACAAAGGACACATCCCTGGTGGAGAGGACGCCCGCGACATCGGCCGGTGGGACACAACGCGCGACGCACCGCCTGCGCGTGCTTTTCCTCAATACCCGCGATAGTGTCGGCGCGGATGTCGCCGTCCACCTGTCGCTTGCCCGCACGCTCGATCGGGCGCACGCCCAAGTGTGGGCAGCGACCAATGTCTACGAGGCGCCCGGCGCCTCCGCCCGCGCGGGGCTGGAGTCTATCCCCGATCTCACCGTCCTGCCGCTGGACCTCGGGCGCCCACTCTTGGGCCGGCGCGGGTACGAACGCGCCATCGCGCTGCTGCATAACGGGCGCGCCGCCGCTAACCTCGCGCGCCTGGCCTGGCTGTGCCGCCGCCGGCGCGTCGGCATCGTTCACGTCACCGAGCGGCCCCGCGACGCCCTCTTCGGACTGCTCCTAGCGCGCCTCGCCGGCGCCGCTTGCCTCATCCATGCCCACACCGGCTACTACCGCCACGACGCCACGCGCCTCGGCGATTGGACGCTGCGCCACGCCAACGCCGTCGTGGGCGTCTCACATTTCACCGTCGATACGTATCGGCGCGGCGCGGGCCTCCCCGCGAGGCGCGTCTTCGCCGTGCATAACGCCGTGGATAGCGCCGTCTTCCGCCCGGACACACCCACGGCCGAGCGGTTGGCCATACGCGCGCGCCTCGGCGTCCCCGCCGGCGCGCCCCTCATCGGCTGCGTCGCGCGCCTCTCGCGCTGGAAGGACCAGGCGACGCTGCTCGAGGCGCTCGTCGCGGTGCGGCGCGCCGTGCCGGACGCGCGCCTGGTCCTCGCGGGGGCCAACGCCGACGCCTCGCCCGACGGCCGGGGCGACTACAAAGATTATCTCGCACGACGTATCGGCGCGCTGGAGCTGGAGGGCACCGTGACGTTCGCCGGCTTCGTGCCCTACCACGAGATGCCCCATGTCTACGCGGCGATCGATCTGCTGGTACACCCGGCCGTCGAGGAGCCGTTCGGGCTCGCCATCGTCGAGGCCATGACCAGCGGACTGCCGGTGGTGGCTGTCAACGCCGGCGGCGTCCCCGAGATCATCCGCGACGGCGTCGACGGCCTGCTCGTGCCGCGAGGACAACCGCCAGCGCTGGCCGCGGCGATCACGCGGGTCCTCGGCGATACGGCGCTCTCCGCACAGCTAGGGCACGCTGGCCGTGACCGTGCACGCGCGGCCTTCACGCCGGAGCGCCAGGCCGCCGCGATGCTGGATGTCTATCGCCAGGTGACCGCGGCGCGATCGGATGGCGGCGGACGGGTGTCGCACGAGGACAAATTTTTGTCTTAACCGAATCGTAACCTCCAAAGTCCCCGGCCGTAACCTGATCTTAACCTCGCCCTGTTATCATCAGGGGTAAGAGTGATTGAATGGCTTGATGCCGCAGGCGCGAGATGTCGGAGCGGCATGAGGAGATGATATACATGGCGGCGCTCTACTTGGTCAATCCACCGGCGCGGAAAGGACGCACGAACGAACGCTCGCAGTCAGGCGGGTTGGGCGTGTCGCGCAAGCTCAAGCCGTTCGAACGGGAGTGCGTGGAGATTCTCCCCCACGATTTCCTCTATACGGCTGCGGTGGCCGAGCAAGCCGGGCACGCTGTGCGCTTCGTCGATCTACCCATCGAGCGCATCTACGACCACGACGAGGGCGTCGCGTTCACGCGTGGCGTCATCGCACGCGGACAGGGCGAAAAAGGGGATGCGCCGCTCTGGATCGGCGTCCGCATCTCTATCCCATCGCTGCACGGCGACGTGCGCATGGCGAACATGCTGAAGCGGGCGTTCCCCGACGCCCGCGTCTTCGCCTTCGGCAACGTGCTCATGACCACGTACCGCCACTGGTTCGGTGACGCGCGGTTCGACTACCTGTTCTACGGTGAGCCGGAAGCGATCATCGCCGAGGCCATGGACGCCGCTGATCCCGCCACCGTCGCGGGCGTCATCGATGTCACCACGCATACGCCGCCAGCGAAGCCTGGCCTCTACGACCCGGCCTCCAACATGCTCCACCGCGACTGGCGCAAGGTGCGCGATATTAGTGCGCTGCCCCGCGCCGCATGGCATTTGTTGGAGCTGGGCCGCTACGCGCCCAACGGGCGCGTGGCCGATCTGGCGGTTTCCATTCCGGCCAGCCGCGGCTGCTTCATGCCCTGCACCATGTGCGCGTACAATCTGCACGAGGGCCGCTCGATGCGCTTCCGCACCCCGGAAGAGGTGCTGGATGAGATCGAGTACCTCTACCAGACCTTCGGCATCCGCCACATCCGCTTCCGCGACCCCAACTTCTCGGCCAACAAGCCGCACCTGCAGGCCATCGCACAAGGTATGATCGACCGCCGCCTGCCGATGGAGGCGGCGGCGGAGTTGAGCCTAGAGTTGCTCGACCGCGATTTGCTCCAACTGATGTACGACGCGGGTATCCGCACGATCCTCACCGGCGTCGAGTCGAACAACGCCGCGATCATGAAGAGCATTGGGCAAAACGTCAAGATCAGCCGCATTCTCGAGGGCAAGCTCGCGCTCACCGACGAGATCGGCATCACGGTCTACACGTTCTTCATCGTCGGCGCGCCGGAGGAGACCTGGCACACCGTCAGGGAGACGTTCACGTTCGCGCGGACGCTGCCCAGTGAGTCTACCATGACGCTCATGACGCCCTTCCCCGGTACGCCAATATACTGGAGGGCGCTCAAAGAGGGGCTGCTCGTCCGCGGCGAAGAGATGACCTACGAGGATTGGAACAGCTACACCGCGACGATGCGCACCTACACCATGGGCCTGCGCGACCTGGCGCTGGCGCGTACCTGGGCGCGGCTCGAAACGCGCGCGCCACATATGCGAACGATGGCGGCGGGGCTGGTCACGGAAGGGACGCTCGAGCAGCGGGCGCGCGCTGTCGCCTGGCTGGCCCCGCGCGCCGCCACGTTGGGGGCGCTCCGTGCGTACGCGGGGTGGAAGCTGCGCCAGGAGGACAAGGCCGCTCCGGCCCGCCCCGCGAAGCGCACTGGCGTGACGCCCGTGCCTGTGGTGGCTGTGGCGCCCGTGCCTGTAGCGGCCGTGGCTGGATCGTCCGGCCTCCTGGACGTGGTGGAAGCCGGTCGGGGCCCGCGCGGGATCCCGGTTGCCGTGCGCACTAGCGGTGAGAACGCGCGGGGAGCGGCTGAGTGACGCGCCGCGACAAATGTGAACGAAAGCTAACCGAGGAGCATGGTGGCCTTTATTCCCACTAGAACGTCGAACGACGAGCGGCGCGTCATCGTCATCGGTAGCGGTCCATCGGGGGCCATGGCCGCGCTCGCGCTCGTGCGGCAGGGGATTCCGGTGACGCTCCTTGAGTCGGGGCAAAACGTCCCATCGGGACTGCTCGTGCGCGCGATGGGCAAGAACGTCTATCGCCGGCGTCGCGGCCCGGATAACTCGCGGCAACATATCGCGTCCGACGACCCCGACACGGCGTGGTACCACGCGCTGGCGCCGGGCGGTTTATCGAACTACTGGACCGGGGCTGTCCCGCGCTTCGCCCCCGAGGATTTTTGCGAAGGGGAGCGGCTGCACGAGCGCTACCGCTGGCCCGTGTCGTACGACGAACTCGTCCCCTACTATGAGGTCGCTGAGCGGCTCCTGGTCGTGGCGGCCGCCGCGCGCGACGTGCCGGGTCTCCCCGCGTCGCATGTGTCGTACCATAGGCGTCTTGCCGGACCATGGCGGCGCGTCGCGGGGTGCGCCGAGTCGTTCGGGCAGGGCCTCACGCCCCTCCCCTTGGCGGACGGACCGCCCTGGATGGTGAGCCGCACGGGGGTGTCCTTCAACAGCTACACCCGCATCGTCCCGCGGCTCCGGCGCTTCGCGCATTTCGAGCTCCTCCTGGGCGCCCATGCCATCCGCCTCGAGTGGTCCGGCGCGACAAAGAAGGTAGACGGCGTCGTCTACGTCGACCGCGCCGCCGGCGTCGAGCAGCGCCTGAACTGCGCCGCCGTGGTCGTCGCCGCCGGTCCACTGGCCTCGACCAAGCTGCTGTTGCAGTCGGCCTGCGGAGACTTCCCGGCGGGCCTCGGCGACACGGAAGGCATCCTGGGGAGGTTCCTCCACGATCACCTCAATCCGTGGTGCGTGGTCGACGTCGAGACCCCGTTGCCGCGCCTCACCCCCGCGGCCTACCTGACCAGGGCGCCCTATCGGGAATCGGCCCCGCTCCTCGCCGCCTCCTGCACGCTGGGGGGCGCGAGCCATGCGCGCCTGCAGAAGGTCCTGGCCCTCACACCGGTCCGCGCACAGACCTTCGGCGTCAACATCTTCGGCACGATGGTCCCGACGCACGACACCTATGTCCGGCTGGATTCCTCGGCGACGGATGACTTCGGTCTTCCCGTGCTCGACATCCATATCCGGCATGATGAGGGGGCGCAACGCGCCGTGGCCGCGGCCCGCGACCGGCTCGTCGCGATCCTGGACGCGGCGGGATACCCCTGCATGGTGCGCGACGTGACAGTGAAGGCGCCGGGTGCGGCGGCGCACTACGGCGGGACGGTGCGCATGCACAGTTCGCCCACCTACGGGATGCTCAACGCGTGGAACCGGCTCCATGCGATCGACAACGTCGCCGTCGTCGACGCCAGTTGCTTCACCACCGGCGTCGAAAAGAACCCGACCTTGACGGCTATGGCGCTCGCCGCCCGCGCGGGCGATCGCCTGGCGCGGGATCTGAAGACATCCTGACGTTTTACCATGAGAGGCTTGGCAAGATACAAGATAGAAGAGAGGGAGACCTATGGAATACAGGCGCTTCGGCGCGACGGACCTGACCGTATCGGAGGTTGGATTCGGGTGCGCCGGACTCGGCGCGGTCTTCAGCGACGTGACCAAGACCGAGATGCTGCGGACGCTGCACGAAGCGCGTGACGCCGGCGTCACCTTCTTCGACACCGCCGACATGTACACGCAGGGAGAGAGCGAGAAGCTGCTCGGCGAGGCTTTCCGCCGCGGGCGCGAAGGGGTGATCATCGCCAGCAAAGCCGGCTACGCCCTCCCCGCCCAGCGCAAGGCCGCCGCGCGGCTCAAGCCACTGCTGCGGCCGCTGGTTCGGCGGCTCGGCCTCAAACGCGAACACCTCCCCGCCGCCGTGCGCGGATCGCTCTCCCAGGATTTCTCCCCTGGATACATCCTCAAAGCAGCAGATGGGAGCCTGAAAAGGCTCAAGACGGACTACCTGGACCTCTATCAACTGCACAGTCCACCCACGTCCGTGCTCGAAGCCGGAGAGGTCTTCGGCGCCCTCGACACGCTGCGCAGCCAGGGCAAGATACGCTACTACGGCGTCTCCTGCGAAACGGTGGAGGACGCGCTCATCTGCCTGCGCTATCCCGGCGTCTCCGCGCTGCAACTGCGGCTGAACCTGCTTGATCAGCGCGTCCTGGACGAGGCGATCCCCCGCGCCGCCGAGCGAGGCGTCGGCGTCATCGCCCGCGAGTGCTACGCCGGCGGCTTGCTGGCCCGGCCCATCGACATGACGACGTTGGAAGAGGTCATGCTCGACCCAGCGGAGCGTGAGGCGCGGAGCGGGGAACTCGCGGCCTACAACCGGCTGGCGGAACAACAGGCATGCTCACTACCCGCGTTGGCCCTGCGCTTCGTCCTCGGCGTCGACGGCGTGTCCGTCGCGCTACTCGGGATGCGCACTGAGACGCACCTGCGAGACAACCTACGCCACCTAGCGGCCCCTGCACTGTCCACGGAGGGCATCCACGCCCTGCGAGAGAAGGATCGGCGTGAGAGCACGCGGTTGTAATAGCCAAGATCGCCTCCACCCGTGCCGCTGACGATCAATTTCGTCCCCTTTATGATAGTCTACGGCGTCTTCTGTCCGGGACCAGGGCGTCGGGCGCGGAAAAATGCGCGGATCTCGTCTTCGCCAACGCGCGGATCATTTTTAATGCTGTGAATGATCGCCTTACCCTGGCGCAGCAGGTCCTCCGGCATAGCGGGCAGGCCCTGCCATTGCACACCGAACGGCCCCCCCGGCCCGCTCGCGTCGTGTTGCGCCAGCCCCACGGACCGGACGCCGATGCCCACCACCACGTCTTCCCCTGT
>JAABUJ010005567.1_pt1 | contig 12535 bp, 11 predicted proteins | sample 5559131 | NCBI WGS metagenome assembly JAABUJ01 (sample SAMN10711875, study PRJNA513366) | rock metagenome | isolation source: Antarctica rocks | place: Antarctica: Victoria Land, Mt New Zealand nord | collected 2016-01-07
TACAGCGTTTTGCAGGGTTATTTAGCGGTCCCGTAGCCGCAGTGGGCGAAGTAGTGCCGGGCATGACGCGGTGTGACGGCGCCGAGGGCATCGCCGCGGGCGACGTCCAGCGCCGCGGCGGTGCGCGCCTTGGCGCGGCGCAGCAGTGCCTTGAGCTGGGCGAAGGCCTCCTCGATCGGCGACAGGTCGGGCGAGTATGCCGGCAGGAAGCGCAGCTGGCAGCCGGCGTCTGCCACCAGTTGGCGCACCACCGCGCCCTTGTGGGTCGCGACGTTGTCGAGCACCAGGAGCGGCCCCGGCCGCCGCAGCGGCACGACCAACTCGCGCACGAACGCCTCGACGGTCGGCGTGTCCGCCGCGCCCGCGACCGTCATCGCCGCCGCCAGGCCCGTCGGCGTCAGCACCGCCAGGGTCGTGCGGTTGGTCCCGCTATTGAAGGGCGCGGTGCCATAGGCCCGCGTGTTGCGCGGGGCACGGGCAGGTGTCGGCGTCAGTCCCACATTCGCCCCCCTCTCGTCCAGCACCAGCACGTCATCCGGCGCCCAGGCCGCCACTGCCGCGCGCCACGCCGCCCGCGCCACCGCGTCCCGCTCGACCGCGCCGACCGTTTTTTTGTACGTCCAGCCCAGCCGCGCGAGCGTGCGCCCCATCGTGCTCACGCTGACGCCCTGCCCCGTGGCCTCCGCCCAGGTCGCGCCGTGCCGCGCCAGCGTCGCGTCCGGGTCGGCCTGGAGCTGCGCGCGGAGCGCCGGGTAGCGCGCCGGGTCGATCGTGGGCTGGCCGCCGGGGCGCGGGCGCGGCGCCAGCCCACCGGTCGCACGCCGCAGCCGGAGGTCGTTGCCCACCGTTGCCACCGCCACCCCGAAGCGCCGCGCGACCACCGGGTGCGCCTCGCCCGTCGCCACCGCCGCCACGATCCGCTCCCGCAAATCCGCCGAATAGGCCCGCATCTCCCACCCCCGCCTTACCCACCTCCCGCCAGCCGCCTATTCTAGCCCACCACACTCCCCTGCGAAACGCTGTAATTGTGGAGCGGTACGAAAAGTGTGCTCGAGCGGCCCGAAAACGGTACCTGACGCTGCCCTCTAGCAATCGGCAGTCGCGCAGTGGCGCCGAAATCCCTTTGGCAAAACCTTAAGCATCGAAAGTGCGGGAGAGCCTGTATGTTGGGTCACGGGCGCTGCCTGCTCAAGCGATGATCGTTGCTACAGGTGCGGCGCGTTCACGATGCGTTCGAGCTGCTTAAAGTGCGACCGTTCATGGCCTGCAAGCCACTGGGCATAAAACAGCACGGTCCGTTCGAGAGTCTTGCCCGCCCCGGTGACGGTCGCCGCGCGTGACCAGTCTGCGGGTGCTAACGGTGCCAATACGGCCAGGAGCGCGGCACGCTGCGTCGTAAAGGCGCGCAACGAGGGCTGAAATTCCTGTTCGCGATAGTCCGTTCGGTTGATCCACGTCGTGGGATTGACCGCCCGTAGTGTCGGCATGTCGTGGGCGAGCATCGCCACAATGCAGTCGCCCCACACATCGGCACACGAGCGCAGATGGGCAAGCACCTCATTGGCGGACCACCCATCGGGATCGGGCCTGGTCTGCAATCGCGCCGGTGGTAGGTCGGCGGTAAGCGCGGCGATGCGGGGCGGCGTCGCTGCGAGCATGATCAGTACCTGCTCACTGGTGAGTGATCGCCTGGGCACGTGACGTCATCCTTCCGTACAGATCAGGATCTGCGTGCGATCACGCAAAATAGACCAGGCAGGCATCTTCTCTCATCAAATCAAGGATACACCGCCAGGTTCTCCAAGTGCATAACAGGTGCCAGGCGCCCGGCTCTATTCCAACCGCAGCGCCTCCGCCCGCCACCACCCCTGCAACTGTTGTCCCCGGAATGGGCGAGCGTCGAGGCCGCGCCGGTCGTGGCCGAGCGCCCAGTGGTGCGGCGAGGAGAGGCGCTCGGCTCCCCACGATGAGGCGTTGGTCATGGGAGGACCAGGGGGAGCGCTCATCGCGCCGCCAGAGGATGCCGCCCGGCCCCATGCCGGTGTGGATCGCCACCTCGATCGCGAATGGCGCGTCGGGGTCGAGCGGCGGGCCGTGCCAGAGATGGGGGCTGCGTCCCGGTTGCGGGCTGAGCAGGACGCCGAGCCGATTCTCCGGCCCCAGCAGCCCGATCCAGAGCGTCGCGAGGCCGGGGCCGTCGTCCCAGCCCGCGAGCAGTGTTTGCGCCTCGCCCGACCCGGCGGGCGCGGTGATCCCCGCGAAACGCCAACTGACGAATTGCGCGCCCGGCGCGGAATCGTTGGGCTGCGAGAGCGCCGGTGCCGCCGCGCCCTGGGGCAGCGCCTGCCAGGCCAGCGGGGACGGTTCGGGGAGGGGCCAGCCCAACCACTCGCGGATCGCGCCAGCGGTATCGAGGGTCTGATAGCGCAGCCCGGCGGCGTCGAGCGCGACCTGGACGCAGTGCAGGTACTCTGTCTCCGGCGGCATCAGGTGGGCCGTCCCCGCGCCCGCTGTCAGGATCTGCAAGACGCCCGCGTGAACCTGCACATCGAACGCGAGCATGTGGCTACAGAGGTAGGCGATGACGCCGTGCCGGGCCAGGATGCGCCAGAATGCCGCGCCGTCCGCCGGGGCGACCTCGCGCTGGTAGGCTCCAGCGAAGCCGTTGACCGGGAAGATCGGGTGGTGCCCCATCACGAGCTTGTGGCGCGCGTCCGCGTGCGCGGCCAGCGTGCGATTGAGCCAGTCCGTCTCCACGCGCCCTTCGCCGCCCCCGCCCGACCAGAGGGTGTTGACGACGATGAGCAGGAGATCGCCCCGCCGGGTCCAGTAGGCGAGCCCTTCCTGTCCCGGCGGGCCGTTGCGCGGCAAATGGGGCAATGCCTCGCGGAAGATCGCCTCGCTCGCGGCGTCGTAGGTCGTGTGGTTGCCGGTGGCGTGGTAGCGGGGGATCGCCGGATCGAGCCAGGACATCTCGCGAGCCAGCCAGTGGTGCCACTGCGCGCGCAACGCCGTGTCGTCAGCGAGCAAGCCCTGGATCTCGTCGCCGGGGAAGCAGATGAACTCCGGCTGTGGGCGCAGGCGCGCGACCGTCGCATTGACCGCCGCGAAGGTCGCCTCGTGCGGCGCACCTGGCACCCCGGAGCAGGCATCGGCGTAGAGGACGAACTGATGCCCCGCCCCCGCCCGTGGCAGGAGCACCGGGATCGGCGTCGTGTCGGCCCGAGCTGCGGTCATGCGCTCCTCCGGGATGCGAGTCGTCGGTCGTCGGTCGTCGGTCGTCAGTTAGTGGTCGGCGGTGCGGCGTGATCAGGTGTGGTATAGGGTAACGTTGTGCCCGCGCTGGCTTGTACGCCGCCGCTCATCGTGCGCGTTGAGTCGTGCAGCATACCGCGCCCGCCGCCGCGCTGCTATACTTTCCTGCGTCGCGTCGCCGGATCGCGCATGATAAGGGATCGCCCGCCGATGGATATGACGACGATCAATAGCATCTCCTTCGTCTCCTGCCTCGTCGGGCTGGCGGTCGGCGTCTGGCTGCTGCGCTGGTCGCGGCGGGAACTGGCGACCCTTTCGGGCGAGCGCCATTACCTGATGAAGCGACGCCTCGGCCATCTCGGTCGACGCGCCCATGCGGGAGCCTTTCTCCTCGGCGCGATCGTTATCCTCTCCATCAGCGTCCTCGCCCTTTTCGACCTCCTCCTGCGCCACTAATACCCTTAGGACTTACGCAGTTGAACGTGGTTCCGGCCCGAATTCACGCCTGATTCGTGCTCAACTGCGTAAGTCCTAACCCTTTCCATCGCCCTGATTAGGGCGCTTGAGTGCCTTCTGCCTGCGCGGCTGTACTACTGACTACTGACGACTGACGACTCGCAACACGGAGGTTCCATGACCGCTGAACTGCTCCTTGGCGCGCACATGTCGGTCGCGGGGGGGCTCGACAAGGCCATCGGGCGCGGCGAGAGTGTCGGCTGTACCGCCCTCCAGATCTTCACCAAGAACGCGAATCAGTGGCGCGCGAAGCCGTTGAGCGATGAGGACATCGCCCGCTTCACCGAGACGCTCGCCGCCTCGACGATCGCGCCGGGCGCGGTCGTGGCGCACGATTCCTACCTGATCAACCTCGGCTCGCCGGACGATGCGAAGTGGGAGCAGTCGGTCGCGGCCTTCGCGGAAGAGTTGCGGCGCTGCGACCAACTCGGCGTCCCCTATCTCGTCACCCACCCCGGCGCGCACATGGGTTCTGGTGAGGAGGTCGGCCTGGAGCGGGTCGCGGCGGGGATGATCCGCGCGCTGGAGGCGACCGAGCGCGCGACGGTGCTGCTGGAGACGACGGCGGGGCAGGGCACCTACCTGGGCGGGCGCTTCGCCCATCTCGCTCGCCTGCTCGAACTGACCCCGCCCGCGCTGCTCGACCGCGTCGGCATCTGCCTCGATACCTGCCACGTCTTCGTCGCCGGGTATGACATCAGCACCCCGGAAGGATACGCCGAGACCTGGGTGGAGTTCGACCGCGAGATCGGGCGGGACCGCCTGCGCGTCCTGCACCTCAACGACGCCAAGAAACCGCTCGGCAGCCACACCGATCGCCACGAGGGGATCGGGAAGGGGCACATCGGCGAGACCGGTTTCCGCCTGATCATGAACGATCCGCTCCTGCGCGACCGCATCCACCTCCTCGAAACGCCGAAGGGGGACGACCTGGCGGAGGACCGCGAGAACATGGCCTTCCTACGCGGCTTGATCGCACAGGGGTAGTCGTCGGGGCGTGTCCCCCGTCGTGGCTGGTCGCGCGGTGCTACAATGCGCGAATAAGCAGCGACGGAAAGGGGTGACGATGGCGAGGGGTGAGGGCAGCGGCACGATCGGCACCGGGCGGCGACTCTTCTGGGAACTCGCGCCGGAGGATGCCTGGAAGCGCAACCTCTACGTCGTGATGTTCGCGGTCTTCGTCTCCTTCACCGGCTTCACCTTTGTCCTCCCCTTCCTGCCGCTCTACATCACGCAACTCGGCATCACCAATCAGGGTGATGCCGCCCTCTGGTCCGGGCTCCTCTTCGGGATCAGCCCGCTCCTCTCCGGAGTGCTCGCGCCCTTCTGGTCGATCCTGGCCGAGCGGCGCGGGCGGAAGGTGATGCTCCAGCGCTCCCTCGCCGCCTTCGTGATCCTGATCGGCCTGATGGCGTTCGTGGCCAACGTCTATCAACTCCTGGTGCTGCGCCTGGGGATCGGCCTCTTCGGCGGCGTCAGCGCCATGTCGGTGGCGCTCGCCTCGACGATCGCGCCGCGCCACCGGGTCGGCGAGGCGGTGGGGATGATCCAGGCGACCCAACTCGCCAGCGGGGTCGCCGCGCCCTTCATCGGCGGGGTGGTCGTCGATGCGTTCGGGCTGCACAGCTCCTTTTTCCTCGCCTCGGCCCTCTGCGTGGTCGCGTTCCTGATCATCACCATCGCCTACAGCGAGGAGCGGGAGTATGGCGCGGTGACCGGGGAGGCCAATACATCGGTCGCGGCGAAGGCGAAACAGCGCGACTCGGTGCGCGATTACCTGCATCTCCCGCTCTTCGTCGGTTTGCTGGTGGCGGCGTTCACGATCCAGTTCGTCGATAAATCGTTCGGCCCGTTGCTCCCCCTGTACATCGCCACGCTCGATGCCCCTGCGGCGCGGATCGGCACGATCACCGGCATCGTGATGACCCTCGGCGCGCTGACCGGGAGTATCGCGGCGGTCGTGGTGGGACGGATCTCGGTGAAGGTCGAGCCGCGCCGACTCCTCTTCATCTCGCTGGTCGGGGGGGCGCTCCTCTGCCTGCCGATCGCCTTCGTGGCCCACTGGTGGCAGCTGCTGGTGCTCCGCTTCTTCCTGGGGTTCTTCACCGGCGGCACCCTGACCCTGGTCTACGCCATCGGTGGGCGCGACCTCCCGGCGGGCGCGAAGATGGGCGCGTTCGGCACCCTGGCGGGGGTGGGGCAGATCGGCGGCGCGGCGGCCCCATTCGTCACCGGGGCGCTCTCGAAGTGGGCGAGCCTCAGCGCGATCTTCATCGTCGATGCGGTCCTCTATCTGCTGCTGATCGTCTGGGTCTGGCGGATGTTCGATCGCGGCAAGGCGACGGAGGATGCCCCGGCCCGCACGAGCGCGCTCGCGCCGGGCGACGATTGATCGCGCCAATGTCTGTCGCCAGAGGTTCTTGGCGCGACCAGCGCAACAGGACCGTACCGCAGGACACGTGTGGGTGACATAAAACGAGCGAGGCCGGACACTTGTCCGGCCTCGCTCATTGTGATTGCTTGCTGCTCAGCCTTCGTATGCGATCCGCCCGCCGACGATCGTCAGGCGGATCGCGCTCGCATCGTCGATGGCGACGAGATCGGCGATCTGGCCCGGCGCGATCGTGCCGCGCTCTGTCAGGCCGAGGATGCGCGCCGGGACCGTGGCAAGGCATTGCGCCGCCTCCGTGAGGGGCAGCCCGGCCCCGTGCGGCATGGGCGCGAGGATCGTCCGCAGTCCCCGATCGAGGGTGCCGAGGCTCCCCGCGAGGGTGCCATCGGGGAGGCGCACCGTCCGCCCGTCGGAATGGACCTGCCGCCCGAACCAGGTGTAGTCGCCCGGTGGGAGGCCCGCTGGCCCCACCGCATCGCTGACGATCGCCACGTTCGCGGCCCCCTTCGCGCGCAGGGTCAGCGCCAGGATCGCGGGGTGGATATGCTCGCCGTCGGCGATCAGCTCGACCGTGATCCGCTCGTCGGTCAGCGCCGCCCCGGCAGCACCCGGCGCGCGGTGGTTGATCCCGGTCATCGCATTGAAGAGGTGGGTGGTGTGGCGCCCGCCCGCGTCGATCGCGCGCCGGAAGAGATCGTAGTCGGCGGCGGTATGCCCCAGACTGACCACGATCCCCGCCGCCACGAGCGCCGGGATCAGGTCGAGCACACCGGGTGCATCCGGCGCAAGGGTCATCAGGCGCACCGCCCCCGGCGCGGCGTCGAGGAGGCGGGCGAGGCGGTCCGGCTCGGCGGGGTGCAGATGCTCCGGGGCGATCGCGCCCGCCCGCGCCGGGTTGAGGAACGGCCCTTCGAGATGCGCCCCCAGCACCGTCGCGCCGCTCGCGCCCGTCCGTTGCGCCGCCATCGTCGCGCCGATCGCGCGTAGGGCGGCGACGGTGCGCGCCTCCGCGTCCGCCGCGAGGGTAGGGAGGAAGCTGGTGACGCCGCAGCGCGGCAGGAACGCGGCCAGCGCGTCGATCTCACCCGCGTGGGCGTCCACGCCGCCCGCACCGTGGATGTGCAGATCGATGAAGCCAGGGAGGACCGTGAGGCCGCGCAGATCGCGTGTCATCCCGGCGGTCGCCGCCATTACCCCGATCGCCGCGATGCGCCCGCCTGCGATCACGATCGCACTGTCGCCCACAATCCCGCCCGGCGTGACCGCGCGGCACCCGGCGAGTGACCAATGTTCTTGCGTCGCTGTCACACGCCCCTCCTATTGGTAGTGGTTCAGAAGTGGGCCTCACCCCGCAGCTACAGGAGACGGTACGCGGGCGGGCGGTGTGGTGTCAATGGTACGAGGGCGCGGCGGTGCCGCCTATGGCTACCCCAGCCGGGGGGTGGCTACCCTCTTATGGGGTATTTCAACCCCCGGCCCCCAGGCCACCGGACGACACGGCCAATCAGATCGAGCACCGCTCTAAACGGCTGGTGAAGAGTGTGCGTTGCGGCGTGGGGGGGCTCACCGCCGAGCGGAAGCTTCACGCCGCGCCATCCGTTCGGCCAGCCCGCCGAGGGTCCGCAACTGCTTCCGCATCATGATCAGGTCGCCCCAGGCGAAAAGCGTGCGGAGCACGCGCCAACGGCCCCAGAAGGGGTAGCGGAGCAGCAGTTTGACGACAATGCGGCTCCGCGCGTCGTCAACGGCGATGACCCTGTACGTGATCGCCGCCTCGCCGAAGAGGACCGCGCCTGGTCCGCCCAACATCAGCGTCAGGTGCTCGTCGCGCGCGAAGGCAACCAGCCGGAAGATGAACATGAAGCGTTGGCCGGGTGCGAGTTCGTCTGATCCGGGCGTGAGGCGGCGCGGACTCCGTCGCCCACCATTGTCGAGCCAATCGTAGCTATAAGGTGTGGCGCGAAGCTGGCAGAGCCAACGGAAGACGAGCGGCGCGGGCGCGGCCACATCGAGCGCGCGGAAGAGGGCTTCGTCGGTGTCGGGGAACCGGGCATCACAGGGGAAGGGGGCGGCGCGCTCCGCTGCGGTGCTCCCCCAAGTGTGCGCGCTCCCGATGTTGGCGCGCAGTGCCGTCACCATCGGCCAGACCTCCTCGTTCGCCAGGAATGGGCGAGGGGCACGCGGCCAAGCCGCGTGCCCCTCGTTTCGGGTGTCTGTTGGAAAAGGGTGTTCGTCGCCTTACTTGGCGCTGGTAAGGCTCGTCGCCACCAGGGTCACGTCCGCCTCGTTGAGCGTGCCGCCGACCGCGTAGAGGTTACCGTTCGCCTGCCACAGGAGGAGCGAGCCACGCCCCTGCCCGTCGAGGATCAGCAGCCCCGCGTTGCCGTTGATGGTCACGTTCTTGGTCGTCGCGTCCTCGGGGACCGGGATGATCAGGGTGCGGTCCCAATCCTTGACGTTCTTCAGCTGGTCGACCGTGTCCTGCGGCAGGCCCGGCAGGGCTAGCAGGGCGGCACGGAAGGCGTTGACATCGAGCTCCGCAGGGAGCTTCAGCGCCGGACCGGCACCGGCACCCGCGTTGGGCAGGTTCGCCATCTGCACGATGCCGAAGCCCTGCTGCTTGTCGCCGTAGAAGGTCGCCACGGCAGCCGGGGTATCGAGGCCGAAGGTCAACTGCGTGACGCCATCCGGCCACGGCAGGCTGCTCAACTGAGGCTGATTCGCCATCGCCAGGTACTGCTTCGCGACATCCACGTTAAGGGTATAGCTCGACGAGGTCGGCTTGGCGGTGCCATACTGCGCGGTCTGACCGCTGAACGCGGCGGGGAGCTGGCCCGGCACCTGGAAGGTCGCGCCGTATTGCGCCAGGAATGCCTTCGCCGTGGCGACGTCCGGCACCTGCGCGACGGTATCCTTGGTCGCGTCCGTCTGCGGCGTGCCGAGTGGTGCGAGCAACTGGAGAAGCTGCTGCTGCTGCTCGGGGGTGATCTGCTGCGCCTGCGGCAGCATCTTCATCCCCGGTACGCGCACCGTCACCGCCGCGAACTGCTGCACGCGGAAGGTCTTGAAGAGCTGGTCGGCCAGCGAACTGACCGGGGTGAGGGTCATGAAGAGCCCGAGGATCACCAGCGCCGTCACGGCCAGCAAGGCCGGGCGCAACCGGGGGGCGCGAAGCTTGTTGAACATCTGTGTCACCTGCTCCTTGAATTGCACGAATAAACCCTGTGGGGCGCGCGAAGCGGCGCGCTCCTGCTCCTGGACTGTCGCCTGGAAACGGGCGAGGGCGGCGCTGGCCCGGCGCTCGTCGGGGGTAGGAACACCGGGCTCGGCCCGCACCGGGAGCCAGGCGGCGATCGCCCGGGTGGCCCGCGCCGCCTCGGCGCGCAAGGTCTCGGCCTGTGCCGCGCAGACCGGACACGCGACCAGATGTGCCGCGATGGCGGTGCGCTTGGTGCGCTCGTCCTCCGTGTCGAGATAGGCGCGTAACCGACCATCACCCACGCAGCCCATCATCACCTCCTCCCTGTGCCGCGTCACCAGCGGTGGTGGCGGCGGTGCGCGCTTCGTAGCGCCGTTTGAATTCTCGCTCGGCCCGCGCCAGGAGCGTGCCGACCGAACCGGGGGCCATACCGAGCGCGTCGGCGATCTCGGCGTAGGCGAGGCCGCTGTTGCGGAGGATCAGGATGTTGCGCGCCCGCTCGTTCATGCCGTCGAGGATCGCGCCCACCAGGGTGGTCTCCTCCTGGCTGATCGCCTCGCGCGCCGGATCCTGGTATTCCTCGCGCCCGCGTTCCTCGACCCGTTCGAGACTCGCATTCCGCTGGAGCCGCTCGCGCTGGCGTCGGTCGGCGCGCAGGAGATTCAATCCAACGTTGGTCGCCACCCGTGCCAACCAGCGACTCAGTCCGGTATCGTCGGTCGGCGGAGCCTCCTGACGGTAGAGCCGCAAGAAAACTTCCTGCGCGGCGTCTTCCGCCGCTTCCTCCGAGCCGAGCAGGCGGCGCAAGATGCCGAACACACGACCGTAGTGGCGGAGGAAAAGGGTCTCGAAACGGACCCCGCGCGGGCCGCCCGTGGCCGCCTTCCCATCCTGCCTGGCAAAGCCGTGTGCGAGCGAATCGCTACCCACGCTTCCCACTACCCCCGTGTCTCGTCCCGCCGCCTCGCGATCGGGTTGCCCCGACCTTACACCCATTGAACACCGCCATCGCGCACTTTGTGACAGGGGTGCACGGCCCGCTGCGATGCGGATCGCGCCGACGAAGGAATGGTAGCCGATAGCTGGCATAGTTTGTGGGCTCATCCGCACTTTTGGTGATTTGGCCCGGAGACGGTCCTGATGTGGGGATTTACGCTCGGTAAGGGGCCGGATCGCCCCTGGAGAACGTGACTCGTAGCCGTTTTCGAGGTCGCTAACCCTACTTTCTCACCGGCTTCACCAAAAGTGCGGATGAGCCAGTTTGTGCAAAATAGCCGTCAGTGTGCGAGTCCCAGATTGAGGAGCCAGCGATGCAAATCACCCTTAAGGTCAATGCTACTGAGCACGCAGTGGCGGTAGAACCACGGCGAACACTGCTCGATACCCTCCGCCACGATCTCCAACTCACCGGCACGAAGAAAGTATGCGACATGGGCAACTGCGGTGCCTGCACCGTGCTCGTGGATGGGCAGGCGATGTACGCCTGCTTGCTCCTCGCGGTCGACTGCGCCGATCGCGCGATCACGACGATCGAAGGACTCGGCGCGGGCGGGGAACTCGATCCGGTGCAGCGGGCCTTCATCGAGGCCGATGCGTTCCAGTGCGGCTTCTGCACCTCGGGGCAGATCATGAGCCTGCGTGGCCTGCTCGATCGGACGGCGCAGCCGTCCAACGAGGAGATCGCGCGGGCGGTCAGCGGCAACCTCTGTCGCTGTGGTGCCTACCAGAATATCGTCCACGCGGGGCAGCGGGCCGCCGAGTTGCAAGCCCAGGGGGTGGGGCAGCGGGTCGCCGAGTTGCAAGCCCAGGGGGTGGGGCAGCGGGTCGCCGAGTTGCAAGCCCAGGGGGTGGGGCAGCGGGTCGCCGAGTTGCAAGCCCAAGGGAAGGAGTGAGCCATGCCAGCCCTGCATATCGAGAAAAGCCGTGGCGAGGATGGGAAAGAGCAGATTCAGGTCGTTGAGGAGGCCCAAGTCGCACCGTGGGAGCGCGACGCGACCTTTTCCGTCGTCGGGCGCGGGGTGCCGCGTGTCGAAGGGGTGGAGAAGGTCACCGGGCGCGCACGCTATTCCTACGATATTCGCCTGCCGGGCCAACTCTACGCGCGCGTGCTTCGCAGCCCGCACGCGCACGCGCGGATCGTCAGCATCGATACCAGTCGCGCGGAGGCGCTACCGGGCGTCTATGCGATCCTCAGCGTGAACAATGCGCCGCCGATCACCTGGTACAAGGATAGCGCGATCTTCGATCGTACCGTCCGCTTCGTCGGCGACGAGGTCGCGGCGGTCGCGGCGGAGTCGGAGGAGCTCGCGGACGATGCCCTGCGCCTGATCGAGGTCGAGTACGAAGTCCTGCCGTTCGTCATGGGCCTGGTCGCCGCGCAACGCCCGGATGCACCGAAGCTGCGCGAGCAGGGCAATGTCTCGAGCGAGGAGAAGTATAGTCGGGGCGATCTCGATGCGGGGCTGCGCGAGGCCGATGTGACCTTGGAGCGCACCTACACCACGCAGACGGCGCTGCATAACGCGCTGGAGCCGCACGGCTGCACGGCATCCTGGGAAGGGGAGAACCTGACCCTCTGGTCGTCCACCCAATCGATCTTCACGGTGCGGGAGCAGGTGGCGCAGAGCGTCGGCCTCAAGGCGAGCCGGGTGCGCGTGATCAAGCAGCACATGGGGGGAGGCTTCGGGGCCAAGCAGATCGCCTGGAAGCAGGATGTGATCGCGTCGCTCCTCTCGCGGGACTCGGGTCGCCCGGTGCAGTTGATGCTCGATCGCAATGCCGAGAATCTGGCGGTGGGCAATCGCAACGCCACGTTGCAGCGGGTCCGCATCGGGGCACGCCGCGACGGCACCCTGACCGCGATCGACGCCGACCTCTCCCTCGAAACCGGCGCGTATCAGACCGGGGGCGAGTCGGCTGATATCCAGGGGATGTATCAGAGCCTCTATCGCTGCCCGAACGTCCGCACCAGGCAGGTCGGGTGGTACACCAACCTCGGCCCGACCGTCGCCTTCCGCGCGCCCGGCTATGTCGAGGCCGCCTTCGTGATCGAACAGGCGATGGATGAACTGGCGCGCGAACTCGGGTTGGACCCGGTCGCGATCCGGCTGAAGAACTACGCGCCGACCGATCAGCAGAAGGGGTTGCCCTATACGATGCCGGATGGCCTGCGC
>JAABUJ010005571.1_pt1 | contig 12531 bp, 15 predicted proteins | sample 5559131 | NCBI WGS metagenome assembly JAABUJ01 (sample SAMN10711875, study PRJNA513366) | rock metagenome | isolation source: Antarctica rocks | place: Antarctica: Victoria Land, Mt New Zealand nord | collected 2016-01-07
GCCTCACCCAACGCCACCAACTGGAACTCACCCTCGTCCAGGACGCCATCGAACGCGGCTGGGACCGAGAAGTCGAACGACACCAGCACACCGCCGACAGACTCAAGCAACTGCTCCACGACCTCGGCCAGCCGGCGGGCTCTTGACAGCCCAAATTTGTCCAGATAATGGAACGGACATACATGCTGGAAAGGGCGGCGCACGCCCGGGCGGTGGCCACCGCCAAGGGGCGACGGGTCGGCCGGCCGTCGGTGGTCAACCCGAACCAGCTCGACTATGCCCGGCGGCTACGTGACGAAGGAGCGACCATCGGTGAGATTGTCGAAAAGAGCGGCATTGCCAGAACGAGCCTGTACCGGCATCTACCGCCCCGACCGGCGTTGGCGGTCACGGCGGCCGGGGTGTCCGCCGACGGTGAAGGCGCTGATGGGCACGGATCGGATCGGTGAGCAACACAGTGGAGCAAAGCGATTGGCAAGGCCTGATCACAGGTCGCACAGATACCTCGAGAGGCATCTCCATCAGGGGGTTTTCGGCCTCCGCTCCGATGCCCACGTTCAGTTCACCGTTCAGGGTGGTCGGTAGCGACCGGGTGGACTACTTCGTGAAGTCGCTCGACAACTGCCCGCCAGGGATGGAAGCAACGCTGGTCGCCGAGTTCGTTGTCGCCTCAGCCGGCCGACTCATCAACGCGCCCGTCATCCGCACGGTGATCATCGAGATCCCCGCCCAACTAGCCGGATATGAACCTCGCCCAGGCACGCCCATCTCGGCTGGGTTGGCCCATGCCAGTGAAGCGCTGGATCACGCCGACGAGATGGGCCGACCCAGCTTGTACGCGCGGTCCCAGGACGACAACAGCACACGGCACGCCGCGATCTACGCACTATTTGACTGGTGCTACGGATCCGACCAGCAGTGGCTTTATGACGTCGATGACGACCGAAAGATCTACAGCCATGACCACGGGCTGTACCTGCCGCCCGGTTGGATCACCGATGCGACCCAGCTGATTAGCGCGGTTGATCAGCCCCATCCGCTCCCAGACCCGCCCGCCGGTCTGTCGCCAGCTGCCATCGATGAAGCGGCCGACCGCCTGGACGCAGTGACACGGGCTGATACTGCGGGCATCCTAAATCGGGTACCAGCCGCTTGGCCGGCGAGCGATCAGCTGCTGGAGACGGTGGGCTGGTTTCTGGAGCGCCGAGCGCCAGGTGTGGCTCAACGCATGCGCAGCTTGAAAACTTCGAGTTGAGAGAAGGAGCATCATGAGCAACCGCTACCTGTACGCGCTCGTGCGCTGCGTGCCCGACCCACGCACGGGCGAGTTCATCAACATCGGGGCCATCGCCGGCCATGCACAGACCGGAGACTGGGCCGTCAGGCAGGTCAGCAGCGAGAAGCGGGCGTTCAAACTCGCCGGCTCGGCCGCCCTGGAGACCGTCCACGGCTTTTTGGCCCGCACCCAAGAGGCCATCGAGATGCAGGAGCTTCTGTTCGACCAGGACGTCGACCCCAGCACCGAGTACCTGACCGAAAGCTGGCTGTACGGGCTGTACCAGGATCACCGCAACGTCGTGCAGCTCGCGCAGCCCACACCGATGTTGGCGGCCAGCGCCGAGGAAGTGTTGGACATCGTATTCGAGCGGATGATTATCGATCCGGTCAGCCAACCCCGCAACGTCGGCACGACCAAGCACGCCGTACTGGCCGGGGTCCGCGCCGCATATCAGCTCGCGCAGCTGCCTCCTTTAATGATCCGTCAGCGCGCCGACATCTATGTCGGGGCGAACCTCCACTCACCAGTGGACTTCGCCATCGCCAACGGTGCCGCGGTCCAGCTCACCCAAGCTTGGTCGTTCCAGGTCAACGGCGTCGCCGAGATTACGACGCAGGTCAAGTCCTGGGCATACGCCCTTCGTCGGATCCGGGACGGAGAAACCGCGCGGGTGATCTCCGACTCGCAGGTCAGCACTATCGCACCGGATGTCGACCTTCAGATCGTCGTCGCTCCACCGAAAACCGCTGAACAAACCGAGGCGTTCGAGGAGGCAAGCCAAGTCTTCGAGGAGCTCCGCGCGACGGTGAACGACACGAAATCGGCGCAGAATGTCGCTGACCGCGCCGTAGAACTGATCTCATCGGCGCATTAGGAATCTAGATGCGCAGGGAACGGCCTCAGTCCGTTGATGACTTGAGGTTCCCCCATGACAATGTCACCCCGCCCTCGGTCGAGTAAGTGGGACCAACTGTCCGCTGTCATGGGGGAACCTCACTTCCGGGCTGGGTCCGACCATTGAAACTCAGCCATCCTCACCGCTATCGAGCAGCGAAGTAGGCTCCAGCGCCGCTGCCGCCGATTGGATCCGCGTTACCGAGGTGTTTCTTTTCGCAGGATTCGGCATCGCCGCCGACATTTCCATCGTCTGGTACCGATGAGGTCCGAAGCTTCGGCTCCGCGACGCTCAACCGACAGAGGGGGACCGCACCCGGGCGAGAGTGGCGACCGCCGCCAGGTACCGCCCGCCGACGGGCAGGTCGTTCGTCGACGATCCCACGGGCGGGTTGGCGAGGCTCAGCTGCGTCATCGGCTTGACCAGGCCGTGCCCGCTCGCCTTGAGCAGGGCTTCCTTGCGGACCCAGACGCGCAACAGGTCCTCGGTGGATCCCGACTCGTCGGGATGCAGGATTTGGCCGGCGAGGTCACCGATGGGTCGCGCACGCTCCTCGATGTCGACGCCGACGAGCAGGGTCTCGCTCACCGCGAGCAGCACCCGATCACCGGCGTGGGACAACGAGAAGTCGACAGTGCTGTCCAGCAACCGCGGCTTGCCGTGGGAGGGATGTCCACAGAGCACGCATTCGCGGGTGAAGACCAGGTCCACGGGCGCACGGCCGACCGTGCGGGACAATACGTGGCGAGCCAGCGTCCACGCGGTGACGAACCGGGCGCGGTCGGCTGGCAGGCGCAGGCGCTCCATTCGTGCCAGCTCCCAGGCCGACAGCGTGTTCCGGCGCAGGAGCCGGTCCGAACGCGACGAGGGTATGTTCCACCAGAGCGGTGTCATTTGAGATCGCACTCCTCGACCCGATGCCGGCGACTGACCGACGGCTCAGATCGTCGGTGCAGGCCCGGTCAGGTGCGCGACGAGGAACCCCGCCGCGTCACCGAGTGCGCGGCGTTCGTTCTCGGCGTGCGTGAATCCGTGCCCCTCGTCCTCGTATACGTCGTAGCGCACATCGACTCCGCGCTCGCGGAGGGCAGCGACGACCTGATCCGACTCGAGCTTGGGCACTCGTGGGTCCCGGGCGCCCTGGATGACGAACAGGGGGCTCACGATCCGGTCGATGTAGCTGATCGGAGAGCGGGACATCAGGAAGTCGGACTCGGTCTCCGGGTCGCCGATCCGCGCCGCCATCATCGACCGCCAGGTCGGTGGAACGTTGGTCGTCAGGGTGACCAGGTTGCTGGGCCCGACGATGTCGACCCCGCATGCGAACAGCTCCGGCAGGCGCGACAGGCAGGAGAGCACAACGAATCCGCCGTACGAGGCACCGAACACGCCGAGGCGGTCCGGGACGCTCCACTCGAGCGCACGCGCATACACCGCGACCGCCTCGAAGTCACGCAGGTCGTCGCCACCCCAGTCGTGGGCGATTAGGCGCTGGTACTGGCGGCCGTAGCCGGTCGAACCCCGGACGTTCGGTGCGATGACACCGACCCCTGGGGCAACAGGTAGTGGTACAGGCCCCCGTAGTTGTAACCGGGTTGCTCCTGTCCTTCAGGACCACCGTGCACCGACAGGACGATCGGATGCGGGCCGTCGCCGGCTGGGCGGTACAGCCATGCCGGGATCGTGCGGCCGTCATACGCCTGGACCTGCACCAACGTCGGCTCGGTTACACCCTTCGCCTTCGCCCAGGCGTGGGTGATCCATCTCGCGGACTGGGTGGGGAAGACCGCCACGGCGACATTCGTGGGCCGCAGGCCGGTAGACAGCAACACCGCGGCCGTCGTGCCGGCGTCATCGAGGGAGAAGGAGCCGACGGGACCCGCCGGAAGAGTCGGAGTCACCACCTCGGCCCCGCAACCCGACGCGTCGTACTCGGCCGCGTGCAACTGCGACGTGCCGTTTTCGTTCACGATCCAGACGACGGTCGCGCCATCGGCTGCCAGTCCGACGTGCTCAACGTCCCAGTCCGGCGTGATGACGTCACGCAGGTCGCAACTGTTTAGGTCGTACGTGGCGACACCGACGAAGTCACGGTCGGCGTCGGTGCGCAGCAGGAACCCGCCGCCGTCCGGGAGCCACGGACCGGGCTCAATGAATGCCTCCGGCTCGCCCTCCGGGGGAAGGATCTGCTGCGGCTCCCCGTTCAGGTCGAGCAGGTACAGCACCCCGAGCCGTGGTCCGAAGTACCGGACGCCGATCAGACGACGCGAGTCGGGCGCCCACGCCGCGGGATACGTCATCCCGCCGGCAGCGTAGATCCGCGTCGTCGCGCCGGACTCGAGGTCGCGCACGAGGATGTCCTGATCGGACTCGCTCCGGTCGTTGGCCACGAAGGAGAGGTACCGGCCATCCGGCGACACGGTGCCCAATTGGTACTGCACAGAGTCGTCGGCGGTCAGCGCATCGATCGTCCCGCCGACCGCATCTACCACGTACAACTGGTACTGCTCGTCACCGTTTCGGTCGGCGACGAAGAACAACCGCTGGCCGTCGGGTGTCCACACCGCCTCGCGCACCGTGATGTCGTCGTAGTGGGTCAGCTCCTCGTCGGGCCCACCGTCGAGTCGAGAGACGACCAGGTTGAACTGTCCGGACCGGTCGTCGGAGTACGCCACGCGGATGCCATCCGGAGAGATAGCGACGTAAGGCTGGAAGCGGCGATTAGGGCGGTATTCGCTGAAGCCGGACACGGCAGCAATGTACTGGAGTGTCGTCCCGTCAGTCCACCGCACGCCGCGCCCGCGAGGCGCGGACGTCGGCCGTGATGGAGTCGGCAACCTCGCCCGCGCGGACGGCGACCATCGACAGCAGCGACGACGACAGTCCGTGCGAGTGTTCTGTGCCGCCCAGCAGGTAGATGCCAGCACCCACGTGGCTAGGCGTACGGATCCGGTAGTCACGGTCCATCCGAGGCAGATCCCCGATGAACTCGCAGAGCGCTGCCGCATCCTTGAGCACGGCGGCGAGGTCCATCGGTCGATATCCGGTGGCTAACACGGCGGCGTCGACGCCGAGATCGGTGACGGTGCCGTTGCGGTCGATGGCGAGGCGCACACCCGCGCTCGTCGGCTCGACCATCGACACGAGCGACATGTTCATGAGGTGCAGCCGCGTGCGGCCGCGCACCTTCTCCTGGTACTGACGGCGGTACAGCTCGTGGATGAGGTCGGCATCGACGACCGAGTAGTTCGTGTTGGCGTGATAGGCGACGACGTCCTGCTGGACCGAACCCGACAACTGGTAGAAGTCGTCGACGGACTGCGGATCGAACACCCGGTTCGCGAACGGTGAGTCGTCGGCGACGCTGTAGCCGTAGCGGGACATGATCGCGTAGACCTCGCCGTGGGGGAAGCGTTGGTGCAGGTGCGCGGCGGCCTCTGCTGCGCTCTGCCCGGCTCCCACTACTGCGAAGCGTGGTGCCTGTGGGGGTGACCACTCCGCCAGTCGCTGCAGCAGCTCCGAGCTGTGCCATACGCGGTCAGACGGGATAACGCCGTCGGGCAGCACCGGAACGATGCCGGTGGCGACGACGACGTTGCGGGTCCGGTAGGTGCGCGTCTGCTCGTGGCGGGGGCCACGCGCTATCACGTCCCAGAAGTCGACCCTACCTCCGGCGCCCACAGGCCGGATGTCGACGACCTTAGTGCCGTAGTGGACTCGGTCGGCGAGTCTAGCGGCAGCCCACTCGAGGTAGTCGTGGAACTCGACCCGGGTCGGGAAGAAAACCTTATGGTTGATGAAGTCGACCAGTCGCCCGCGCTCATGGAGGTAGGAGACGAAGCTGAAGCTGCTGGTGGGATTCCGCAGGGTGGCCAGGTCCTTGAGGAAGTGCACCTGCATGGTTGCGTCCTCGAGCAGCAAACCTTGGTGCCAGCCAAAAGCAGGCTTGCGCTCCAGGAAGAGGGTGCGGAGGTCGTCCTCCTCCTGCTCGGCCAGGGCGACCGCCAGTGCCAGGTTTGATGGGCCGAAACCGACGCCGATGGCGTCGTACGGGGCAGCCAGTGCGTGGGGCATCGGGGTGCAGCTCCTTGAGATGTCCCATCCTTTCGAAGACGATGAGGCCGAATACCTCGTGCTGGCGAACGAGCAGGGGCAGCACTCGTTGTGGCCCGTGTCGGCGGCGGTCCCCGCCGGGTGGCAGGTGGTGGCCGGGCCGACGACCAGACATGCGTGCCTCGACTACGTCGAGTCGCACGGCGACCGACTGCAGGTCGGGCGGCGCGCCGACGGGGGCAACCGGTGGCCGGCCTGACCGGCCTGACCGGCCGCATCTCGATCGACGGCCGTGAGCTCGCCTTCGAGCGTCTCGGAGTGGGGGAGCCGGTCCTCTACCTCGGCAACCTGGCAGTCGCCGCAGCCGACATGCGCCCGTTCGGACCCGTGCTGAACGCCGCCGGCTACCAGCTCCTGCTCGTCGACCACCTTGGCCGGGAGGACGACCCGATCGAGACAATCGCCGACCACGTTGCCGGCCTTCTCGACGCGCTCGACTGCCGTCCCTGGGTATGGGGTTACTCCCAGGGGGCGTTCATCGCCCAGGAGGTGGCCCGCTCAAGTCCGGTCCGTGTGCGCGGTGCGGTCTTGGTCGCCACGCGTGCCCGGCCGAGCCGCTTCTTCGAGCAGTACGCGCAGGCCACGGGCGTGCTGTCGGACCGCGGCGTTCCCGACGCGGTCGCGGCCACACTCCACCTCCTGGCGACCATGCCGCCGCAGCTCCTGGGCGATGACAGCGTGGTGGCGGCGGTGACACGTGCCTTCCTGGCGCAGCGAGCGATCGAGGACCCCGAGCGAACGCAGCGGTCCGTCCAGGCCTCCGCGACCTACGCTGACCGGCTCGCTGCGCTCGGCGACGTCCAGGTGCCGGCGCTAGTGGTTGCCTTCGAGCACGACGTGGTCTGCCCGCCGGAGGCAGGGCGTGAGGTCGCCGAGGCGATCCCGGGCTGCGAGTACCGGGTCGTGCCGGGCGCCGGGCATGGCGGTTTCGCGACACACTCGGTGGAGGTGGTCGAGGCGGTCCTCGACTTCATGGCTCGCTGCCGCACTGCGGCGGCCGGGCCATGACAGGCAGTGAGGGAGCCGGCGACCGAGGGCAATGGTCCGGAGAGGGTGGGGCACCGCTGAGCTGGGCCGCGCCGGAGTTCGGTCTCGACCCGTACCCCGTCCTGCGGGAGCGCCGTCCAGACGGCGTGGTGTACGACCAGACGTCGGAGGGCTGGATCGCCCTGCGCCACGCTGACGTCGTGGAGATTCTGCGTAGTCCGGGGTTTGCCAAGGACCCGCGCAAGGCGCTCGACGGACCGTACACCCGCATCCAGCGGGCCATGGCGGGGTCGTCGATGATGTTCATGGACGACCCCGACCGGCGCCGGGTGCGCGGGCTCGTGACCAGGGCCTTCACTCGTCGGCGGGTCGACGCGATGCGCACCCAGATGGAGCAGATCGCACGGTCGCTGCTGGACGAGGTCGACGGTCAGGCGACCTTCGACCTGATGGCCGCGTACGCTATGCCGCTGTCCATCAGCGTCATCGCGACACTGATCGGCGTCGACGACGCCGAGCGGGACCGCTTCAAAGCGTGGTCCGAAGATCTCGAGGCGGAGTACGACCTGGCGCTGTCGTCTGACGACCTCAAGCGCATCGCACGGTCCCGCAATGAGCTGGTGCTCTACTTCATCGGCGAGATCGAGTCCCGGACCGCGGACCCGCGCGACGACCTGATCACGGCGCTGGCCCAGGCCCACGACGAGCGCGACCAGTTGAGCCTTGAGGAGCTGGTGTCGACGCTCGTGATGCTTTTGGTCGCGGGGAACGTCACCACCACGGACCTGATCGGCAACGGCGTCCTCGCCCTGCTCGAGCACCCCGACCAGTTGGCGCGCCTGCGCCGTGACCGTTCGCTGCTACCGAACGCCGTGGAGGAGATCCTGCGCTACGACAGCCCCGTGACGGTGACCGACCGCATCGCGACGCAGGACGTCGAGATCGCCGGCTGCCCGGTACGGCGCGGCGAGTGGGTGTGGCCGGCCCTCGTTTCGGCGAACCGGGATCCGGCGGTGCACCCCAAACCGGACCGGTTCGACGTCGCGCGTCCGGACATCCGGCACGTCTCGTTCGGCGTCGGGTCACACCTGTGCCTCGGGGCTGAATTGGCGCGCCTCGAGGCACAAGTTGCCCTCGCCAGCCTGCTGGACCGGTTCTCGACGCTGTCGCTCGACCCGGCGCGCCCCGTCCGGCGCCACGCGACGCCGGCATTCCGAGGTATCGCGGAGCTATGGGTTCGGGTGTGACGGCGGCCCGGCCCGGATCCGCGGGCCGAGTCTTACCGGGTCCGTCGCTGAGCTGAGAACCGGTGCTTCAGTTAGTCCCGATCATCCACGCGATTGCCGCCGCGGCTCCCGTCCCGACGGCCGAGACCAGGTCGGTCAAGGTTTGCAAGACCTTGTCGATTTGCAAGACCTTGTCGATGAGTCGTTTCGACGCTCGTCGGGCTACCTGGTATGCGCCGCGGTGGTTCCTGCGCACGGCCTGGGCGAGCTTCGTAGCTCGATGCGCGCACTACGGGCTCCGGGTTCGCGGCGCGTTCACATGAAGAGCGACGACTCATACCGTTCGAGAATTTGAACGAAGTGGCAAGTATGCCGTTGGAAGTGCGGATGTACGTCGCACCGGGAGGCGTAGTCAGCCAGCGGCAAGCCCGTACTGCGATTCTGGGAGAGATGGTCCCTGATCTCGCGGGACTGGGAGTGATCCCTGATGCCATAGCTTGGGCCTGGGGAAGGGATCGGTCCTGGCGACGGCAAGTGGAGCACCTGGTCACCGGTGTTGTCGAAACCGCGACTCCTTCCGCCCGGCACGGTCGACCGACCCGGGCGCCCAGGCAGCCAAGTGGGCCTCGCGGACCACGCCGGCCGCCGACCTACGAGGTATCGCCGGCGACCTGACCCAGGACCGCGCCGCCCGGGAACGCGCCGCCAAAGACGTCCGCGACATCAACGACAACTCCGACCTCTGACCCTGACTCCGCAACACCAACGCCATCGCGAAACTAGGGCTCCCTCGTTTGCACTACGGGGTCGAGTCGTCGCCGGTCTGGACGTCGGTGGTCAGCGCGCCGGGTTTAAGCGGGCGTCCGGTGTGCTTCGCCCACTGCTCCACTTCGTGCCGCCACCACAGCTTGCCAATACCCAGACCGTCCATGGCGCGGGGAAATTCGGGCTTTAGAGACAGTTGGTAGACCCGTTGACGGCCAACACCAAGGAGCCGAGACAGCTCCTGTGTGGCGACGAACGGGCCGTCCTGTCCAGGGTCGGCCAACACGATGACAGACAACGCCTCGGGATGCAGGGTCCGACCCCGCTCATGTGCCCAGTCCTCGATGTCATGCAGCCACCAGATGTTGCCTGCTCCGAGCACATCTCGGGGCGCCGGAAAGCCCGGTTTCTGGGACAGCTGGTAAACCCGCGCCCGGTTGACGCCGAGCAGCACAGACAGCTCCTGGGTGCCCAGGAGTCGCCCGACTCGTTCCATGGTGGCAAGCATAGTCACATGCATAGCAGTCGAAACGCTTGTCTGTCTAGTCGTTCGCGTACTAGTCGAATATTTCTAGTCGAATCCCTACTAGGGACTTGACACCTACGCACGCGACTAGTGATATTGACTTATCGGGCCGGGCGGTCCGGCTGAGATAAGGAGAACAAGTCATGGCACACGAACTGGAAACCTGGTCGGACGGTACGGCGTCGTTCGTCTCCGCTCGACAGCACGCCTGGCACCGGTTGGGTACGGTGTTGCCCGCCGAATTCGATGCGGTGCAGGCGATGTCGTATGCGAGGTTGGGTGGTTGGAATGTCCGGACGATGGCGTTGCAGACCGCGCCGGTGCTGTCCGACGATGGTGTGTTCGGGGCGTTGCCGGTGCCGGATCAGTTCGCCACGGTCCGCACCAACCCGGTGAGCGGCGGTGTTGATGTGTTGGGTGTGGTGGGTCGCGGTTACACCGTCATCCAGAACGAGGAACACGCGGATCTGCTCAACCGGGTGGTGGATGAATCGGGCGGCGCGCATTTCGAGACGGCCGGTTCGCTTCGGGGTGGCCGGTCGGTGTTCCTGTCGATGAAGCTCCCCCGGACCATGAACATCGGCGGCATCGACCCGGTGGATCTGTACCTGATCGCGCTCAATTCGCACGACGGGACCAGCGCTTTTCGGTTGTTGGTGTCGCCGGTGCGGGTGGTGTGCGCCAACACGCAGGCCCTGGCGTTGCGCCGCGCGCAGTCGTCGTTTTCGATCCGGCACACCTCCGGCGCGAGGGGCAACATCGCGCAGGCCCGCGAGGCCCTGGGCTTGACGTTCAAGTACGCGGAAGTGTTCGAGCGGGAGGCCGAGCAGATGATCCAGCAGTCGCTGACAGATGCGCAGTTCGCGCAGATCATCGGCAAGCTGTGGACCACCGAATCGGGGTCGAAGCGGTCGGCGACGATCACCGCGAACCGAGCCGATGTGCTGACCGGCTTGTTTGCTGATGCGCCGACGAACGCCAGCATCCGGGGTACCAGGTGGGCCGGTTACCAGGCAATCACGGAATACCTGGACTTTTTCGCCCCGGTGGCAGGTGGCACCGACACCGCCCGCGCGGAGCGGGTCGCGTCGGGCGGAACGGTGACCACCGTCAAGGCCCGCGCGTTCGAGATGCTCGCCGCGCTGTAGCGAGTAGGCGGCGGGCCAGGAAAGCCGAACAGCTTTCCTGGTCCGCCCGGTCGCTGGCCCAGGCCTTGACCCCTGGCCCAGCAGATGCACTCCCCAACCTTCCCAGGATGAAAGAGGCAACACCCATGATCCCCACCCAGGACGCCCCCGGCAACAACACCCCCACCGCGCCCGCGCCCGCGCTTGTGGGGGCCGGTGCCAGCGTCGCGGACCTGTACGCCGCGGCCGCCGCGCAGCCGTACCACACCCACTCGGCCAGCAGCGGCCGTCTGGTCGATGTGTTCTACCTGCTGCCCGGCTCCACCGAGCGCGGCGAGGGTGACTACCTCGACGCCGCCGAGTTGTCGATCTGGCACCACAAGGATGCCAAGTGCTACCGCGCCACCCTGTCGGCAACCAGCATCCGGTTACACGGCGGTTGGTTCGCCCAGCGGTTCTCACTGTTCGCCACCCGCACCACCACCCAGGTACTGAGCATCCCAGCGGCCAGGTTCAACGCCGCCAAGTTCGCCCAGTTCACCACCGACGTGCACGCCCTGGTCGCCGCCCGCCGCGCCGCCGAAGGTGACCGGTGACCGCCGCCGCCGCGCCCAGCGGGAACGGCTCATCATTCACGGCGCGCCGCGAGCCTGCCGCGCCGCCGCAGGACGCGACAGTGCTGGACGCCATCGCCTGGACGCTGGCCACGTCCCGGGACTGGTCGGCCGATGAGCTCACCGTCATTGCGGACCTGATCGGCACCGTCCGCCCGCATCCCGGGGAGCTGCTGGACCCCGACGCCCCCGATTGGGTCGGGCAGCTCGCCGCCTACAGCCTGCAATTCACTGCCCACCGCACCAGTACCGAAGGGATCACCCGATGAACCCGGAATGTTGCGACCGCCGCATTATCGAACCGAGCACCACCGCAGCCGCGCCGTCGCGGCTCACCATCGCCCAGATGTACACCCGCGCCGATGCGGTCACCGACCGGTTGCTGGTCGAAGTGCCGCCGAGCCTGATTCGCCTTTATCGGCTGCCGTGGCCGGTGGCCGTCACCGCGCAGGCGTGGGCCGATGTGATCGCGTGGCCCACTGCGCCGCAGCGTCACGAAAGTGAAGAGGGCCGGTTGTTCGATGTGCTGGTGATGGTCAAGACCAGCATCGAATTGTGGCAATCGCAGATGGAGTACCCGCTCACGATCTGGCGGGTACCGCCCGCCAAACCGGGGAGCCACCGCCGCCCCGTCCGGCTGGTCCTGTCCCTGCACGAAGGCGACTCCGGCGAAACCGTCGCCACTCTCGCGCACCGTCCCCGCCCGTCGCGGTGGTGGCTCCCGCACCTGTACGCAGCGGCCGGAACTGTCGTCGTGATGGCGCTGGGCCTGGCCCTGTCAGTCCTGATCAACCACTAACCACAAGAAGGGGGGGCCGGGCGAAAAAAGCGTTCGCCCGGCCCCCCTTGCGCCACTTCCCGACGACTCACCCTTGAAAGGCAACCTCGATGAGCACCGCAACCGCAACCGCCACCACCGAAAGCACCGAGAGCACCGAACCCCGCGCCGACGCGCACCCCGTCGACAACACCGCCCAGCCGGTGACCGCCGACCGGTCG
>JAABUJ010005575.1_pt1 | contig 12529 bp, 8 predicted proteins | sample 5559131 | NCBI WGS metagenome assembly JAABUJ01 (sample SAMN10711875, study PRJNA513366) | rock metagenome | isolation source: Antarctica rocks | place: Antarctica: Victoria Land, Mt New Zealand nord | collected 2016-01-07
ACCTTGCATGTGACGACGATCGGTTCGAGCGGCCGATATTCCGCCTTCGACAAGGTTGCCGTCACGGTGACGCCGGGCGGCGGGGGAATCGAACCTTGCCCATCCCGCGTCGCTCCCGGGCCATCTTGCCACCACGCCGAGGAGCCCGATCCGACCGGGACCAGGATGCAGAATAACCCGAGCGCCGCCCAGCGGATGCCGACGTGATCGATCCGGTTTGCCATCTCACCACCTCCTCGTTCCGCCGCGGTCACGCGCGCGGGAATCTTAATGGCGACCTGAGCGGAGCAGCATCCGGACAACCGGACGGCCCTCGTTTCGTGGGACTGCATGGGCTTCGGTACTGCTCAAGGCATCGGGAAGGGCGGACTCCATGGGACTTGGTGGTAGTTCTTCGCCCAGGCGACATTATCCTGGTTCGGACCGCCCGTGGAGATCGTCCCGGTGTCCGAAGGTTGCCGGGGCACAGTATCATCGAAGACATGATGGCCGGCCATCGGGTCGAACTTGGACGCTCCCACGAAATTCCACGACACGGCCCCGATCGGCACCCACACCGCGCTGCCTAGCATGTTGATGTTGTTCGGAATGAACATCAGATACGTTTTGAATTCCTGTTGGTAGTTGATGGAGGTGTAATAGTCTCGCGTGGGATCGCCCGACCAGATAGCGGGCGTGCCGCTGGCTGGCGAGTCATAGACTGGGGGGACAGCCCCTGCCTGCGCGATTTGCGGTATATCGGCGGTCTGCCCTTGCGAGGGGTAGTAATCCGAGGTCCAGGCATTCTGAAACCAACTGCTGCCTGAGTCGTCGAGGACAAAATCGGTCATGTTAATTTGGTGAAGTCCGCTGATGTTACCAGTCACCGACAAAGTACCCTTGAGCATTTGAATAAAACCGAATCGACCACCGGTGAGGTCGGGTATGTTGGGCATGGTCACGGATGCCTGTACGGTATCGCCGGCGGGCGTGCCGTCGACTTCGCCCTGTGAAAAACCGTCGGAATCGACCCCGCGTTCATTGAAGATGCCGGCTTTCAGCGGGAGTTCATTCATCTGAAGATTGTTCAGAGTGGGCGCGACGACGTGAACCGTGACCTGCGACGGGACGGTGTAATTGGCGAAGGTCGCGACGGACTTGATCACATAATCGCCCTTCGTCGGCCCCCAAAAAAAGTGGATATTATCATAAGTTTGACCTGCCGGAACTGGATTAGTGACCGGCCCATTGAACAGCGTATTGCTCCCTGCGGTCAGGGTGAACGTCTGTTGTGAGATTACGAAGCCGGCGCCCGTGACGGTCCATGTCACTGATTGAAGTTGGTCCGGACCAATGACGGAGTCGACCGCATCAAGGCCATGACCGATGATGTCTGTATAGCTTCCGTCGCCTGGATTGTAGACATAACCTCCGCCGCTGAAATGAATCGAGGCACTATTCTTTACACTGCCAGAGGTCGAGCCGACCGGGCTGCCGACGGGCGAACCAATCGGACTGCCGGTGTCCGAGCCGCTGCTCGAGCCGGACATCGTCATGTCAAAGGTGGTGGCCGTCCCGGGGGAAGTCGAGGCAGGAGTGGCCGCTCGCGTGGCCGCCAGGGTCATCGGGCGGATCCCGGCCGGGGTCGGCGGGGATGACGGGCTCACGGGGGGCGTCACCGCCAAGACGGGGGGAGGCGAGGCGACGCCGGGCGAGGCCGGGGCGACCGCCGGTCCCGAACTCGGCTGGGCGGCGGGCGCGATCCCACCGCCTCCGCCGGTGTCCGGGTTCGGCGCCGCGCCGGATCCGGGACGGGCCAACGGGGCGTTGGCCGAGGCGATCGTGATCGCGTTGGCGAAGCGGGCCAGGTCGACGGCGAACGCCGGGGCCGCCGGCGGGGCCGGGGGTAGCGAGATCCGAGGAGCCGTCGTCACCGACCCGAAACCAACCGGAGACCTCACCGCCCTCGGGGCCATCCTCGGCGAGGCGACCGACGGCGTGCCCGCCGAGGCGTGATGTCCGGGCCGATCCCGCTGGGTCACGGGCGTCCCCGCCTTCCCGGCAACCGCCCAGGCCGCCATCGGCAACGCCGTGGCCAGGCTCGACACCGGGCAGATCGCCTCAAGGGCCAGCGGAGACGGGCGGAACGGACGCAGCTTGCGGGGGGGGGTACGCATGGGTTGATCCGTCCTCTGGAGGTGTCGACTCACCCTCGGCGGCGCGAGCGGGCCGGGCCCGGCGGCTGCCGTCGGTCGTCAAGTTGCATGATCGGCGAAGGATGACTTGTCATATAAACCCGTCGACCGAAGAAGCAAGAGGAATTTTTCTCGATCCGTCTTTTTCAGGCGGCGGCCCCTGATCGGAGGGAGGTCCGGGGCGCGAGGGCCCTTCGGGGCGGATTCGCCCCGGCCTTCGGGCTCGATCGGTGACGGCCCGACCCGATCAGGCGAGCCCGCGATGGGCAAGACCGACCGAGCGGGGCCCTTCGCCCGACCGATCGAGAGAGAAATGATCCACCGGGACCGCCGTCGGGGCCGGCCGGGGAGTCGGGGCGGGCACCCGGGCGGGGACGGGGTCCTCGGCGCGGAACGAACCCAAGGACTCATCGTCCGCCCCCTCGTCGGCGGACTCGACCGCGGCCAGTTCGGCCTCCGCTTCCACCTTGCGCAACTCCCTGAGTGCCCGGAAGACCCCTCGCTCGGCCGCCGCCTCGTAGCGACGGGCCAGAGTGGCCTCCTTCGAGGCATCGAACAGCGCCCGGTCCGCCGCGGTGGCGCGGTCGTCCTCGATCGCTTCGAGGTCCAGCGTCTCCCGATGGGCGCGGAGGTCCGCGATCTCCGAGTCGATCTGGTCGGCCATCGCGTTCCGGGCCCAGTCGACCCGGTCGGCGTGCCCAAGCCCCGCGCCGTCGCCGGGCCGGAGGTGCTGGAAGTCGCCGAGGATCGCCTCGGAGAGCGCCCGGACCCGGCTCGTCGGGACGTCCAGGAACCGGGCCCCGGTGAGCTGGGCCACCCGCTCGCCGTGCCGGTTGTCCCACCGCCCGGTGTCCAGTTCGTCCCTCAATTCCAGGAGTTCCGCGATCATCCGGTCGACCCCCTCGGGCATCGACCCGAGCCGGCGCGCGAAGGTGGCCGGCTCGTGGCCGATCCGGGCCATCAGGTCGTCGACCTCGGCGAGCCGGGCCTCATCGAAGGCGGCCCCGGCGTGGGCGACGTGGCGCTCGTTGGCGGCCCGCTCCTGGCGCGAGCAGCGCTCGACCCGGACGGTCAGCTCGGCCAGCCGACCGACGAGGAAGCGGCCCATCTCGGTCTTGGGTCCCATCTCGACCTGTATCGCCCGGGTCCGGCGGTCGACTTCGGCGGTATCGACCGACGGCAGGACCACGCCATCGCCCGCCAGACCATGCTGATAAGAGTTGGCCCGCGAGCGGGCCTTGCCCTCGGGCGTGACGGGCCCGCGGCTCTTGCTTCCGTTGGCTCGGGCGGCGGCCTGGCGGGCTTCGCTGGCGGGCATGGGTGCGCCTCCTGGAGGGGATCCGATGGTGCTTCGCTCCCCAACAAGATCGTGGAATCGAAGGCCGCTTAGCATACTTTCGGGAAATTTTTCAGAATCTCCGCCGGGCGCGGTCACCAGAATCCATCGGCCCACCCCCTGTCAGAGGCGATCCGGAAACATTTCCTTGAGACCTGGCAACGATTCATGACTGATGGGCGATGGGCGATGGGCGATGTTAGGGGCGATGGGCGATGGGAGAGAAATCGAGGAAGATTTCCCCGGCACCGGCATCGGATGTTGCCCCGCTGATCGACCATGGCCCATTGGCCATCAACCAGTGACGATCCCGGATCGCCTGTCAGCCCACGAGCGGGACCTGCCGGCCCTCGCGGAGGCGGCGGGCCATCCGGGCCCAGACCAGGAGGTTGCCGAGCCCGGCCAGGCTCAGGCCGATGGAGAGGCCGACCCAGAGGCCGACGATCCCGTGGCCCATCTCGAACGCCAGGGCGTAGCCGATCGGGAGCCCGATCCCCCAGTGGGCCAGGAGGTTGCACGCCATCGGCGTCCGGGTGTCGCCCGCCCCCCGGAGGACGCCCGTGGCCACCACCTGCACGCCATCGAAGAGCTGGAAGGCCGCCGCCAGAGTGAACAGGCGGGCCGTCGTCTCGATCACCCGGGGGTCTTCGGTGAAGACCCCGATGATTGGCCGGGCGATCGTCAGCAGGGCGATCCCCGAGGCGGTCATGAAGCCCGATCCGATCAGGAGCGCCGTCCAGCCCGAGGTCGACGCGGCCTCCGGCTCGCCCCGCCCCAGCGCCTGGCCGACCCGGACGGCCCCGGCCGAGGCGACCCCGAGCGGGACCATGTACGTCAGGCTGGAGACGTTGAGCACGATCTGGTGCGAGGCCAGGCTGGCGGCGTCGAGCCGGCCCGCCAGCAGCGTGGCCGTCGCGAAGACCCCCACCTCCAGCGTGATCTGGAGCGCCGCGGGGAGCCCCAGCGCCGCCAGCTTCCCGAGCCGGGCCCAGTCCGGCCGGGGCCAGGCCCGGAACGGGTTCGATCCCCGTCGCGAGAGCGGCCCGTAGATCGCGAACGCCCCGACCCCGACCGCCATCAGGTAGGCCCGGGCCAGTGAGGTCGCCCAGCCCGACCCCTCGACCCCCATCCTCGGGAGCCCGAGCTTGCCGTAGACCAGCCCCCAGCAGGCCGCCGCGTTGACCAGGTTGGCCGTCACCAGGGCGAAGGTGATCGGCTTGACCACGCCCACCCCCTGCAAGTAGCGGCGGAAGGCCGAGAACAGCAGGAGCGGGGCCGTCCCCCAGGCCAGCGCCTCCAGGTAAGGGACGGTCAGGCGGAGGATCTCCTCGCGGACCCCGAGCCGGGGGAGAAGGGGGACCATCCCCCGGATCGCCATCATCAGCGGGGGCGTCAGGGCCGCCGCCAGGTACACCCCCTGCGCCAGGCTCCGGCGGGCGTCGTCCTCGCGCCCGGCGCCGTGCTCCTGCGAGACCAGGGTGTCGAGCCCCAGCAGCAGCCCGATCCCGAAGATCGCCGCGGCGATGTAGAGGTTGCTCCCGAGCCCGACCGCCCCGGTCGCCTCGGCCCCGAGCGGGCCGACGACGATCGTGTCGACGATCCCCATCGCCATCCAGCCGACCTCGGCCACCACCACCGGCCCGGCCAGCCGGAGCATCGGCCCCAGCTCCGCCGCCAGTCGCGACCGGGCCGGATCAGGCCGGGTCGATTTCGATTCTTGGAGGTTCGATCTCATCCGTGTCGACGCGATCCGTTGAATTCGCCCCGTCCGGCCGGGGCGGAGGTGGAATCATAGGCCCCTCTGGGCTCGGGGGACAGGGGCCTCAATTGTCCATCCGCTTCTTCGCCTTGGTCCGGCGGAGCAGCTCGTCGAAGGCCGCCTTCCGCTTGACCGGGCTGGAGGCCGGGAAGGCCCGCCGGATCCGGGCCGGGGTGATCGAGGGGTCGGTCGAGGTGATCTCGGCGATCTGGGCGGCGGACGGGGCCATGACCTGAAGGTCGGGATCGTCGCGCTTCGCCACGCACTCGGCGCAACTGATCCGGTGCCGCTTGTCCGCGACAAACTCGGCCGTCGCCGGCGAGAGCCAGACCGGCTGGCCGCAGTCGCCGCAGGGGACCCGCGAGCAGCCGGGGACGTGGGGTCGGGGCATCACCAGGACCTTGAAGCAGAGGACGACGATTTCATCGTCCTCTTTTTCTTCCGCTTTTTCCGGGGTCGCCTTCTTCTTCCGGGCCATCCCACCCTCCTCCTCGTTGCCGTCCGGGATCGGTGAAGGTTTCGTCGAGAGGCCGTCCCATGGTTCGTCTCCGGTCCCGGGCCGGCGGGAAGCCGGCGGTTTTCGCTTTTACAGTCTACCTCCCAGCAGCCCCGCCAGCGCCCTCCCGGTGTGGGTCTCGGTCCGGGAGACGTCCTCGGGCGTCCCCTCGGCGACGACCCGGCCGCCGCGGTCGCCGGCCTCGGGGCCGAGGTCGATGATCCAGTCGGCGGCCCGGAGGACGTCGGGGCCGTGCTCGACCAGGATCAGCGAGTGGCCCAGGTCGAGCAGGCGGGTCAGGGTCTCCAAAAGCTTGGCCACGTCGAGCGGGTGCAGGCCGGTCGTCGGCTCATCGAGCAGGAAGAGGGTCTTGGGCCCCCGGGCGGCCCGAGTCATCGCGGCGGGGGACGAGGCCAGAAACCCGGCGAGCTTGAGCCGCTGGGCCTCGCCTCCCGAGAGCGTGGTGGCGGGCTGGCCCAATCGGAGGTAGTCCAGCCCCACGTCCATCAGCGGCCGGAGCCGGGCCTGGACCTTCGGCTTGTTCCGGAAGAACCCGAACGCCTCGCGGACGGATAAATCGAGCACCTCGGCGATCGTCTTGCCGGCGTACTTGACCTCCAGGATCTCGGGTCGATACCGGGTCCCCCGGCACTCCGGGCAGCGGATCCGGACGTCGGCCAGGAACTGCATGTCGACGGTCAGGTCGCCGGACCCCTCGCAGACGCCGCACCGGCCCCCCTCGACGTTGAAGCTGAACTTGCTCGGGGCGAAGTTCCGGATTTTCGCCTCGTGGGTCTCGGCGAAGCTCTTGCGGATCTCGTCGAACGCCTTGAGGTACGTCACCGGGTTCGACCGCGAGGTCCGGCCGATCGGCGACTGGTCCACCAGGACGACCTCGGCCAGCCCCTCGAAGCCCGAGACCTCGCGATAGGGCAGGCTCGGCAGCGGCTCGGACCGGATCGCCCGGGCCAGGGCGGGGTGGAGCGTCCCGTCCACCAGGGTGCTCTTGCCCGAGCCGGAGACGCCCGTGACCACGCAGAGCACGCCCAGCGGGAACGCCACGTCGGACCCTTGCAGGTTGTTCCCGGTCGCCCCCCGGAGGACGATTTGCCCCTTCGGCGGCCGACGCTTCCCGGGCGGGGCGGATCGCTTCCGGCCCGAGAGGAAGGCGCCGGTGGCCGACTCGGCGACTCCGGCGACGCCCTCGGGGGGGCCTTCGTAGAGGATCCGGCCACCCGAATCGCCCGCCCCGGGGCCGATGTCCACCAGCCAGTCGGCGGCCCGGAGGATCGCCTCGTCGTGCTCGACGACGACCACCGAGTTCCCGGCGTCCCGGAGGCCCGCCATCGTGGCGATCAGCCGGCCGACGTCGCGTGGGTGGAGCCCGACCGAGGGCTCGTCGAGAACGTAGAGCGTGTTGACCAGGCCCGACCCCAGCGCCGAGGCCAGGGCCAGCCGCCGCCCCTCGCCGCTGGAGAGGGACCGGGCCAGGCGGTCCAGGGTCAGGTAATCCAGGCCGATCCGGTCGAGCGCGTCGAGCCGCCCCCGGACCTGCTCCAGGATCCGCCGGGCCGCCGGATTGGCCGCCTCGGCCGCCTCGACCTCGGCCAGGAACGCCCGGGCTCCTCGGACCGTCAGTCGCGAGAGGCTGGCCACGTCCATCCCGCCCACCCGGACCGCCAGCGCCTCGGGCCGGAGCCGGGCCCCGAGGCAATCGGGGCAGGGGTGGTCACCTCGCCAGCGACTCAGGAAGACCCGGACATGCAGCTTGTACGACTTCGCCTCCAGCCGCCCGAAGAACCGCCGGAGCCCCTGAAAGCCGTGCTTCGGGGACCCATCGTAGACCAGGGCGACCTCCGCCGGGGTCAGCTCGGCGAAGGGGACGTCGACCCGCAGGCTCATCCCGGTCGCGGCGGCCAGGAGGTCGTCCCGGTTGTTCTCGTAGCTCGGGGTGGTCCAGGGGGCGATGGCGCCTCCTCGGAGGGTCTTGGAAGGGTCGGGGACGATCCGGCTCGGGTCGAGGTCGATCACCGCGCCGAAGCCCTGGCAGGTCGGGCAGGCGCCGAGCGGGCTGTTGGAGCGGAACAGGCGGGGGTCGGGGTCGGCGTAGTCGATCCCGCACCGGGGGCAACGCCGCTTCCGGTAGAAGGTCAGCTCCGGCCCACCCCCTTCGACGATCAGCCGGCAGCGTCCCAACCCCTTGGCGAAGGCCGTCTCGATCGAGTCGAGCCGCCGCCCGGTCGCCTCCGAGCCCCGGCTCAGGCGGTCGACGACCACGTCGACGCCGCCCTTGCCCGGCTCGGGGATCGGCCCGTCTTCGATCCGGACGACCTCCCCGCCGACGCGGACCCGGGTGAAGCCGTCCTCGCGGAGGGCCTCGGCCAGGCCCGCCCGGTCGGAGTCGGGCCGGACGTCGAGCGGGAAGGCGACGAGGTAACGCGATCCTTCGGGAAGTTCCTCGATCCTCCGGACCACCGCCGAGGGGTCGGCCGGATCGACCGGCTGCCCGCAATTCGTGCAGGTCACGCGGCCGACACGGGCGTAAAGCAGGGCCAGGTGGTCGTGGACCTCGGCCACCGTCGCCACCGTGCTCCGCCCCGACCGGCGACCGCCCGCCCGCTGGGCGACGGCGATGGCCGGGGGGATCCCGTCAATCCGGTCGGCATCGGGCTTGTCGAGCCGCTCCAGGAACTGCCGGGTGTAGGCCGAGAAGGTCTCGACGTACCGCCGCTGCCCTTCGGCATAGAGCGTGTCGAAGGCCAGCGAGCTCTTGCCCGAGCCCGAGACGCCCGAGAAGGCGATCAGCCGATGGAGCGGGAGGTCGAGGTCGACCCCCTTCAGGTTGTGCACCCGGACCCCTCGGAGTCGGATCGTCCGCGAGTCGTCGGCCATCGATCCGGTCGCCCCCCAGCCCTCCAACTTGGGCCGATCGTACCTTGGACCGCGTCCGGCCCGCAATCCGGCCCTCGGGGGGACCATCACCTCGCCCCTCGAGGCGCGACGTTCTCTCATCCACCGTCGTCTTGGGCCGCTTCTGGCGCAGCCTTTCGATCCCCTCCGGGCTGAGCTTGGTGTCCCAGAATCGGAGGGTCCAGGGTTGCGGCATCTGTTCGAGCACGCCGAGCGAGGCGTCGATGATGCCGAGGCCGTGGAGGTCCCATGATCGGAGCTGCCCCATCCCGACCAGTTGGGGAAGCTCGTCTTCGCGGATCCTGGGCGTCCCCAGGTTCAACGCTTGGAGGTGCTTCAGCGGCTCCACGATGGAGCTTGGGGTCAGGCCTGATTCGTGGTCGCTCGGGAGGAGGACGAAGGGTCACGATCTCAGCGAGAACCAAGAACCAAGTCGGACCCGAATGGCAAGGGTCAGAAGACCAGCGAGAAACCAAGAACCAAGTCTGACCCCGGGGCGACCATCGAATGGCAAGGGTCAGAAGACCAGCGAGAAACCAAGAACCAAGTCTGACCCCGGGGCGACCATAATTGGCATTGGCTGTTACCCCGTGTTAGGCTATAGGAGAACCAGAAGGAGGGTTCCGGCATGAACATTTCGCTGACCAAAGAGTTTGAAATCTACGTCGGCCAGAAGGTGGAGAGCGGCCTCTACCACTCCGCCAGCGAGGTCATCCGCGATGGCCTTCGGCTGATGAAGGAACGCGACGAGCTTCATCAGAGCAAGCTTGTCGAGCTTCGCAAGGCGATCGACATCGGCGTTGACCAGGCCGACTGTGGCCAGGTGCAGCCCTTCCACGAGGAGACCACCAGCCGCGTCAAAGCACGCGGCCGGAAGCGACTCGCTACTCAGAATAGGTCTGGCTCAGCATGATCGAGCCACGGCTGACCGAGCAGGCCGAGGCCGACCTTGACGACCTTTGGGCCTAGATCGCGGCGAACAACCCAGCCGCCGCCGATCGCTTGGTTGATGCCGTCCTGGACGGGAGCCGACTGCATGTCCGCTTCCCAGACTCCGGCCGGAGCCGCGACGATCTTAGGCCGGGGATTCGCTGTTTCGTCGTATCGCCTTACGTCGTCTACTACCGCCACGTAGAAGAGACCATCGAAGTGCTCAGGGTTTTGCACGGTGCCCGCGACATTCCGAGCGTCTTCGCGGCCGAGAGCTGACCCTACCGCCCTACACGTACCGCACGCAGAATAGAGGAGCCTGGGGTCAGACTTGGTTTTTGGTTTCTTGGCCGCTCTAAGAAACCAAAAACCAAGTCTGACCCGAATGGCATGGGCTTAGGATATCGGGGCCGCGTGGCGGACGCCACCAGGAAACCAAAAACAAAGTCTGACCCCTAGCTCCTCGGATGGCGACAACCCCCCCCGCCTACCCGGTCGCCTGCCCGGCTGGCTCCAAGGTCGGCCATGACTGGTCGATCTGCTGGGTTGAGAGGGAGCAGGAGGGGCAGAGATGCCCTCTACCGCGAGGCCGCACGCCTTTTTCAGCAACCGATCCATCCGCGACGGAATGTGCGTTATTAAAAGACGGCAATAGACTAGGACAGGAAAGCGTCAATGCTAGCAATCAATCTGCTGAAATGTATGAATTTCAAGGGCAATGTCATATAAATGTGGGCAAAATCGAGAGCGTTCGGCGTGTCTTCCGAGCCCTTCTTGTATTGTTTGCCACCGATTGAGTAGCAATTGTCCAGGTCTATGGCCGGCGTGGCTCGCAGTCCCATGTCATCAACTTCCGGATCAAAAGCCAACGTCGCCCTGATCGCCGGGACGGTGATTGCCGGATCAATCCTGGGATAATGAGTGGCCTCCGCGAGGAACCAAGCCTCCACCTCCATCACGGCGAGGTAGATCTCGACGGGGATCAACGCCGTTCTAATACGTCTTGGCAGTTCCGCTTCCAGCCTGGGGATTTGTTCTCGCGTAAAGTCGGGACGTACATCCCTAATCCCGATTATCTTTGAGTATCCACTTTTCGTCAAATTTTCGTGCTCCTCAACAATCCTGGTCTTTACCAATGCGTCCCCACCGCAGTCCACGATCAATACGTAATATCGTTGGACTGTAGGGATTTTCACGCCATCAACATGGCGGAAGGTCCGATTGGCGTTCGAGCCGCCTCGTATGACTCTTCGTTGAATCAGGACGTGATTCTTTCCCGCGAGTTCCTCAATTAATCTTTCGACGAATACAACTTCCGTATATCCCTCTACGAAGATTGCCAGCTTATTCACGATTCGCGACCTCCTCCTTCGGCGACTCGGCCGCGAAATCCAGTTCGAGGAAGGAGAAGTTACTCAGCCCCGTGAATTTGAAGTCCTCGAAGAGGGCGGGTGAATTCATCACGTTCAGGGCACGAACCAGGCTGCCCTCTCGCTGGAGGACGGACCATTCTTCGAGAGGAACACCATTCATGACAAACCGATCATTGGTCGAGAGGATAAGTTGTGCCTTGATCTCGCTGGCTCGCTCTCGAAGCACCTCAATGAGGCGACAGGAGCGGTCGAAGTCCAATCCCTCGCCGATGTCGTCGATCAGCAGGCAGGCGGCTTTCTCCGCATGTTGGAAGTATGCGATGAGGATCAAGACGGAGAGGGCGCGATACATGCCCTGGGACATGCTGTGCTGGTCGGTGTGACCATTCAGCCCTTTCTCCTTGACGGTTAGGCAGCGAAGCTCTCCCGGCAACACGTCCTGCAGCCTGATGGAAAACGGGAGTTTGATCGCGATGTCGTCGAGAGGGTAGCCGATCCTGCCCATGTCATGGATGATTTGCTGCTTGAACGGCTCAGCGTATTTCTTGAATGATTTGTGAAAGATCACGGGCGGCGCATCGGAACCGGTGACATCGAGGGGGTAATTCCCCTTCTCCACCAGCATCATCAAGCTGCCCTGCCCGAAATGCGTCCCGAAGCGGAGATGGCGGACGGACTGGCCCCATTCGCTCAGGGGGCCCAAGTACGGGTGCTGGATGGAATCCTGCCTGGCGACGGCGGCTGCCTCATTCTGAGGAGTCTGGAAGGGGATCATCGAGCCTCCGTCGACTTTTTCTGCATAGATCGAGCCCTCTCCACCTTCCCCCCGATCCAAGCGAAGGACGTCCCCGATCCTGACTTGTTCCTTGACGACCTGCTGATCTTTGAAGTTCAACGAATAGCGAAAAACCTGGCCGTCGTGGTCAAACGTGGCTTCGTATTTTCCCGAAAGGCCGGGCTTGGTGGTGCCGGCTAGAAGAGTCGCCAAGCTGCTGATGATGTTCAGGGTGCGGCTCTTGCCAGTGGCGTTCTTCCCGACGAGGAGGTTGACCGTTCCCAACGTCAATTCTTCGAGAATCCAGACCTGCGCAGACCCATCAAACTCGCTGTATTTGATCGCTTTGAGACGCATTGGCGAAGCTCCTGGATTTGATGCCGTGCACGCGCCGCTTGCGGTCGGAATTCGGGCTCCATGCTGATGGCACCGTCATCATTGGAATAGGACGGTGGCGCGTCGCAGATTCCCCATTGTGCCCCCAGGAAAAGTGACCCTGAAAAATTTATTTCATTAACCTTTCAGTCCTATTTTGGCATCATTAATGCTGTGGCGGGCGTTCCCGACCGATGAGCGATCACCGACTCTTCCAAGAAGCTCAGGACCGATCGCTTCTGCCAATCGCAGGGTCTGGACCACCGTCAATGCGGTAGCCCTGGGGTACCCCAGTGAACATGCAGAGATGATTTTTCTCTAACTCTTGATCGGATCCCGTTTTGGCGTCGCCGACCGAGGAGGCTTACCCTGGGAAGCGTCCAGCAGTTTCTTGGTGGCGA
>JAABUJ010005576.1_pt1 | contig 12528 bp, 11 predicted proteins | sample 5559131 | NCBI WGS metagenome assembly JAABUJ01 (sample SAMN10711875, study PRJNA513366) | rock metagenome | isolation source: Antarctica rocks | place: Antarctica: Victoria Land, Mt New Zealand nord | collected 2016-01-07
AAGCTGCGCAACTCAGCCTCTTCCTCCGCACTCAACTCCAGCGATGTCTTCGGTCGCCCAATCAGCATGACCGAGATTAACCCAACTTCGCTGATTTTGCCATCTATATCTGGGACAGCACACTAGAAGATTGCTCCTTCGGAGCATCGGCCTAAACACAAAGCTTCTTCATTATCAGTCCCAGTAGACGCGCTTAGCGTCTGTCGAGAGACACCGAGGGCGCTTCTCAAGGTCCTAGCGTACAATTTTCGACGTTTGGTGTGGTGACCCCTGTTCGCACCTGAAGTCTCCTCCACACCCACGCTTCAGGTCAACGGAACCCCTTCTCCTACTCAGGTGCGGCCGCGCCGCGCGCGGCCATCGATGATTATCATGCGTGAGGAGCGTTAGGTCTTTCTCTTTGTGGATCGTCCATCCGTGATCAGAGACTCGATAGGTGGACCTAGGGTTCAAGTGGCGAGATTCGACCTCGCGGCGGTACTTTTACGGCAATGAAGCGATGAAGGTGTTCATCTCACGCAACACGTCCGCCTCGTTCGATAGAAAGATGTAGTGGCCGGCGTGAGGCATTCTCACTACCCTTGCTCCTGGAAGAGCCTCAAACAGCTTCGCTTGGGATTCTGAGCGGTCGTGTGCTTCGGCCTCAGCCAATTCCTCACCTTTTAATCCAGGCCCAAAGTCATGTGGATCAGCAAAGATCGCCAGTAAGGGGCATTTGATTTCGGTATACCGCTGTTCGCCATGGATGATCGCACGTCCGCTGATCACGTTTCGCGTTTTCATCTGCACTGCCGCATTGGCTTTCTGTTCTGGCGTCAACGGAGACATGCGGGATAGCTCCTTTTTGCGAGCCAACAGCACTTTCTCGTAACTTGGCCAATCCTTTAGGATTTCGTCGATCGTATGGCTCTGATCCGCCGCACTTAACGGATGGTTCAGTGCCGTCACGTGCCGCCGCAGCTCGTTCGTATTCAACTCGAAGTCTCCATGGGCCGGATCGTACAGCGCATACTCGTAACCCGCCTCCAAATAAACCAATCCTGCCACGCGCTCTGGGTGCCGACTTCCAACTGAACTTAACTCCTCACCAGCGATCGAATGCCCCACGAGCACCGGATGATCGAGCTTCAGTGTATTAATTACAGCAATTACGTCATCTCCCAGCCGGTCTGCTGAATAATTCTCCTCGTCAACTGCTGGGGAGTCCGAGGCTCCATACCCCCTCCTCGTTATTCCATAAACGTGGTATCTAGCGGCCAGCTTCGGTCCGAAATTATCAAACACATGCGCATCGTCCCCCAGCCCCGCCAGCAAAATGACGGCTCGGCCCGTGCCACCCCAGTCCAGAACCTCCAGCCTGACACCAGAGTCGACCTGCACAAATTCGACCTTGGGAGGGATTGGACCAACGACCGCCTTCTGCGCCTGTAGTTGCAAATTACACAGCACGCCAAAGGTAACCGCCCACACGCAACCAGCCGAAACGACCCTTCTCAATTGAAACTCCTATGATCTTTGCGCCTACGGGTTAGACGCGGTTACTGACCTAGTGGGGGTCACCTCAAGAAAAGGAAATTTACGGACGCTAACATCAGGTATGCGTTGCAAACACAGCACTTGTACCTCTCTAAGGTGCCGCGGTTGTCGCAAAAACGACGTTTCTGACACAGCTCAGAAGGGTCATCAAACTGCCTCCTTTTACCTCGAAATGTGTCTCAGAAGTCGTCCCGAATTCAATGTCCGACTAACGGTGGGCGTCTTATGCGACGGGCAAGGCCCTCCAGCCGCCTAAACGTACGTAAATTTCCCTTTCTTGAGCTGTCCCCTATTGAAACTCATCAGGAAGGATGTCGCAGCGAATACGACCTTTGGGTTCATAAACCAAAGGTCGTTTGGCCGATGCGCAGCTCTGGGGTACAACGTCCAGAGAGGTGCACCGGATGGACTATGACCCGGACAAGATAGATGAGATGGTGCTGGCTCTGCTGTACCTGACGATGTTCCCGGAAGCCGGGGGAACCAGAGCATGGAAAGGTCACGCTTGGGAAGTACTGGATCGGCTCCACGCCAAAGGCTACATTTCCGATCCGAAGAGCAAGGCGAAATCGGTGTGGATGAGCGACGAAGGCGTACAGCGGGCGCGCGATCTGTTCGAGCGGCACTTCGCACGAAAGGTCCGATCTGGTCGCGACTCCTTTACTGGAACACCCACCATAAAATAAGTTATGGGTGGCTCAGCAGTTTTGTAAGCGATATAAAACAGAGCTTCATGGACTACTTCACCCAGCAGACAAGAAGCGGTCCCAGTAAGCGTCCAACTGCGCACGCTGTTTTGGAGATAGTTGCGGATTCGCCAGCAGTTCTCTCTTCAGCTTAGCTGCTACGGAAGACTGTTTAGCTTTGACCGCCTCGCGCGCCTCTTCAAGAAGGACGCGCTGACGGACCGTCAAATTGCCGAAGGGATCAAAATAGGAGTCGATTCGCGATGTGTACTTCACGCCGGTAAATGTAAAGCGTTGCATTGGATCGTAGTGGTCCGCGATTCCGCGATAAGCCATGATCGCTTGCTCTGGACTGATCTCTTTCCGAAGCACCCTCAGACGTGTTTCAAAAAGTGCTGTCTCTGGAGTAGGGTTTGTGCTTCGGAGCAGCTTTACGATCCGTTGCAGCCATTCGAAATCGAGGTTTTCGGTGTCTGCCTGAAGACCCAGCAAATTGAAGGTCGCAATAGCAAAATAGTCATCCAGCTCGATCTCATGCTGGACGGCTTCCGGCGTGGGCATCCCGAAGGACGATGGCTGGACAAGCTGAATGTTGGAATCGGCGCTAATTGTATTCTCCAGATCGTCCTTGTGCATTGAGCCGATGACGACAAGAACGGTTTTGCCGGGAAATCTTTGCGCCACCTTCTCTATTCGCATGGCTTGCAAGTACGTGCGATACAAAAATAGGCGACGGGCAAATTCGCGCGAGCCTTTCGCCGCGGGTTTAGCTGCCCACTCTCGCGCGGGCCGACGGGCGGCAGCGGATTCGCTATAGAACAGTTGCTGTTTCAAATCTGCCGGATCGTCAAAGGTCACAAAGCTTTGAAACCCGCCGCCGGAAGGCCGCAGGAAAGGTGGTTGCTCCAGGTCGGACACACCGAAAGCGAGTTGGCCATCCTCGTGGGTGGGGAGCCAATCCACCGGGAAGATGGGGATATGGTGTTCCCGTGTATAAGGCACGGTGAGGAACTGCTGCTCGTAAGTGAATTCGTAAAAATCGCCGCGCATGAATTCGTTCGGGGATCGCTCAATGCAAATCGCTACCGGGTTTACTCGGTCGAAAAAGGCCCGGAACACGGCAGGCTGATAAGACTGTGCGACCAACTGTTGAGAGTGGCTCACGCCGAGGATCACCACAGTGGTTTTGGGAGGGCTTGCGTAAGCATTCGCCGTGAATTGCAGTGCAACAAAAAAAGCGACGCCCAATAGGGCACACAACTTTAGCCTGCGGAGATGGTACGTTTTTTTCATGGCTCGCCTCAGTCTTCCAGTTTGAATATCTTGACCTTAATGAGCTTTTCCAGCGTAAGGTCCTGCAGCCCCCTGGCGCGCATTCGCTCCACGAAGAGCTGGTCGATCTTGAAGATGCTCATCTCGATCAGTTGCTGTTCCGTGGGTTGAAAGCCGAGCGCCCTGGCTTCTCTGGCCTTCTCGGGCGTAACGCCCACTGCTTTCATCTCGGTTAGCTTGTTGGCGCGGAGTTCGGGATACCCAGCACCGGACATGCCGTGGATGTAATCGAGGTCTACGTGCAGCGCACGCAGCCCCATCAGCTTGTTCGTAGAGAGGTCGGTGACGCCGGCGTCTTTCATCTGCTGGACCCATGCGGTCGTGACGTCGAGCATCAGGAAGCTTTCCTGCTTGCGGGTGGTTACCTCGTCGAACCCCATCGCGGTCATCTTCTGAACGAATGCAGGGTTGGGCGTGAACTGGTATCGCCCCGCGAGCACACCATCATGCACAGTGCCCGAGCAACGCAGTTCGCCCGCCTCGCCGTTCATCTGGCCGTTGAGCTGGGCTCCCTGCTGGTTCAGCGACTCAGCTGAGACGCCAGTCCAGCGCGACCATGCAATATTGGAGTTCTCCGAGCTTCCGCACTCGTGGGTTTCGTCGCCGCAATCCGAGCGGTGCAGCATGACATCCGCGGTCGCTGTGTTGGACTTGCTGTTGTGACTTGCCGAGACCATGCAGAGTCCCTGAAGAACTTCCGCGTAACCGACCGACGAAAAAAGAGCGAGCAGGATTGCAACGCCTATGTGCTTCATGTGTTCCTCCGTGGTACATGAGTTGGGTTTAGTCGAGCAGGCCGGTCATCTTCAGCTTGACGAGCTTGTCCAGGCTGGTATCGGTAAAGCCGTGGGATTTGGCGCGAGCTATGAAATCCGCGTCAATATGAAAGGTGGATGCCTCGCCCAGTCTGTGCAGATCCGCATCGGCGAAGGTCTGCTTCAGCCAGCGTGCATACTCCGGCGTAACGCCCTGGGCTCGAAGCGAGATCAGATTCTCAGTATTCAACCCAGGAAACCCTGCGGAAGCCATAGCCTTGGCGTACTCCGGCGTGACATTAAGAGCCCGCAGGCTCGCGAGTTCATGCAGGTTCTTTGGCGGAATGCCCGAGGCCTTCATCGCCGCTACATACTCGGGCGTGACGCCCTGGGCCTTGAGTGAGATCAGCTCATGGAGTGTCGGGGCACCCATTCCCAGCGACGCGATGGACTTCGCATAGTCCGGGGTTACGGCTACGCCTTTCTCCGATAGCACCTCTTGCAAATTAGATGGCGCGATGCCGGAGCTTCGCTGTCCGGTGACGTACTCCGGAGTCACGCCGAGAGACTTGAGGCTAACCAACTGATGCAGCGTGGGTGTCCCCATGCCGGTCTGAGCCATCGACTTCGCATAGGCCGGCGTGACACCGAGCGAGCGCAACGAGACGATCAGGTCGAGATCTTTGTTGAGGTCGAGCGGATAACCTGCGTCGCGCATCTGCTGGAGATAGTCGGTGCCCGAGCCTTTCACCTCACTATCGTCCGTGCGAGCGGATTTAGCCTGCGTTGGCTCAGCGACTGGCGCGGGCTCCGGATGGGCAACTGCCGCGATCGCACGGGATGGATGAGGAAGAGGGTGGGCAATAGCCTCTACCGCCGGTGCCGGAGTCGGTTCGATGTCCGGTGTTACTGCCGTGTGTTCCAGCGCGTGAGCCGGAGCTTTGAAGTGGACCAGTTTCAGTCCGTCGGCTGCCCGTGATCCGACGAGCAGCCCAAGAACGACCGCCCCCAATATTGCCATCCGTAGACCGCTTGTCGTTGTGCTTTCCATCGTCATTCCTTCTCCCAGAATTTGTCTTACACGTATCAGCAGGCTTCCGTTGCGGCCTTTCAGGGCCATGGCGAGGTGCAGGTTTTCCGAGCGCCTCTCTTCGAGTCGGAGCAGCGCCTCGGCATAGATCAGGGGGTCTTTGACGCTACGCGCGGCAACTTCATCGCAGCAGATCTCGCGTAGGTCGCGGCTGCGGCGGCTGATCCACCAGACCGCTGGGTGGAAGAACAGCAGGCACTCGATGCTTGTCTGCAGGAGATTACAGAGGAAGTCCCAGCGCCGAATGTGCGCGAGTTCATGCGCCAGCACGGCCTCCAGTTGAGCCGGCGCAAGCTGCAGGATGGCAGACACGGGAAGGATGACGGTGGCATGCCAGACCCCCATGGCAAGTGGAGAGATCACCTCATCCGAGATGCGCAGAGCGACCCTGCGGCCCATGCCCAATTGCCGCGAAACATGCAGAAAGCTGGCCTCGACGCTCGCCGGAACCGCCACTCGTGCAGCGCGGCGCAAACGTTGCAGCCACCACCATCCGCCCATGGCGCGCAGCGCAAGCAGCAGGACGCCGGTTAGCCAGACGCTGTCGATCCAGGGAAGCAGATGGCCGGTGTTGTCGGCGATCCAGAGTTCGCTACTGGTGACCAAGGGAGCTGCGACCGGGAGTTGCTTTACTAGGGTCGTGTGGATAGCACCCAATTGCGATGCGACCACTTCGCTTCCGCCACTCGGAACCCGCACGACGAGCCGCGCCTGCTCCACAAACGTTGCCAGCGCCGCCAGCGGCATCAACGACAGTGCCAGCAAGGCGACGCCGTAGCGGACCTTCGTCCCGGCTCGCATCGTCATGCGGTCGAGCACCGCGTAGAGCACAGCGATCAGCGCGCCCTGCCAGCAGAAGTGCAGCAGCGTCCAACCTACTCCCGGACAGTCGCCTGCTCACGGTCCCAGAGGATCGCAAGCAGTTCGAGTTCGCCCTCGGTTGGCTTTGGAATGGCACGTTTCGTGATCATGCGAGGAACATATACGAAGGCATTCGTATATGTCAACGAAGATCTTCGTAGATGAGAGTTTTCCGTGGATGCCCTGATGACGAAACGCTAAAGGCGCTCGCGGAGGATCGGTTGTCCGCCAACGATCCCGCTCGTCTTCATCTCGGGTCTTGTTCCGAGTGCTTTGCTGAGTATCGCGGTTATCGAATGGAACACGAGGATTTCATAAAGGGTGAGTCGGCGGCGATTGTTCCGGATGCGGGCGGCAAAAAAGCTGTGAGCCATTCTCGATTTCTTCCGTGGGCGATTGCGGCGTCTGTGCTCATAGTGGGTGGAGGAGGCTATCTCGAATACCGGGGACATCACGCCTCCAAAGCAGCACCTATCCAGCTAGCGAGTAGCGAGCCCGTGCATGCGACGGTGGACCTGCTCAACAGCGGAACGCTGCGCGGTGGCGACGATCCACTGCCTCTGCAAGAAGTCTCTTTGCCCGCGACGATGGTCCATCTGTCGGTCGTGTTGCCGCGATTCAGCGAAGCCGGCCGATATGACGTGATGGTTTCGAAAGACAAGTCCGGGCGAGAAGTCGTGGCGATGGGAGCCGGGAACGCAACTGCACTCGAAGGCAAAGTGACTGTCGATGTGACGCTCGATCTGCGAGGGACCAAGGCTGGTGCGTACTTCTTGGCTACGGTCCGAGGAGCGGATAACGGAACGTACTACTACCCCCTCAAGATCAACTGATCGCCGCATCGGTAGCATCTTAGGGGGAATGACGATTGCTTCCACCTCCGATTCAAATCTCACGGCCAAATCTAAGCGTGAGGTTTTCGCAAACGTCCTGAAAACCCTGCAAGCGAAGTTTTACAAGCCGGATCTCCTCGGTGAGACTTGGCAGGACGCGATTGAAACCAACCGGCCAGCGATTGAAAACGCGCCAACCCAGGACGCCTTCGAGGGAGCAGTAACTGCACTGCTTCAGACTCTAAAGACATCCCATCTTGGCTTCTTTCATGGAACCGCTCGTAGAGCGTCGAGTCGCGCTGCCCTGAGTGCAACCTATTTGGCAGACGAGACTCCTTACGGCTCACGCTGGATCTTTCAGGATGTGCATGAGGGTGGGGCAGCCGCACTCGGAGGCATCTTTCCTGGGGACATTCTGATAAGCGTAGACGGAAAAGACATCATACCGCCTGAGCATCCGACGTTTCCTATGGGGGCGACATCGAATCTTTCCGTCGTTGGAAGTGGCGGAGCCGAGCGAACAGTCCAGGTCGATGTTGCAGCCCCGAAAGGAAAGAAACTGCATTTCGTAGAACCGACTCTTGTGCAGGCTAGAAGGCTTACTGAAGACATCGGTTATCTCAAGGTTGCGATGTTTCCTGGCATGATCGGGGTTGATGTAGCGAACGAGATGTCTCAGGCTGTTGAAGAGCTGGGGAACGTCGGCAGCCTGATTGTCGATCTTCGTGGGAATACAGGCGGTGGGGCGGGAGCTTTGCGACTGATGAGCCTGCTTACTCCCTACCCGCTTCCGGTCGGGTTCGCTCCAAGGAAGCGGCTGACTGAGCAGGAACTTACTGAGAAGAAGGCTGGCTTTCCACGCCTGGATAAAATCCCGTCGTCGAAATGGGGATTGTGGTTGATGATTCCTCGCTTTCTGCCCTCACTGATCTCCAAGAGTCCGGTCGTCTTGCAGACCGAAGGGCTCGGGGCGAGAAAGTATCAGCAGAACATCGTCGTGCTGGTTGATAGACATACGGCCAGTGCCGCTGAGATGGTTACGATTTTTGTGAAGGAGAATCACCTGGCAACAATCGTCGGGGAAAATACTGCCGGGCGGCTCTTATCGGCCACATCGGTAAAGGTCGGTCATGGCTTTCGTCTCGCGCTGCCGGTCGCGGCGTACTACACATGGAACGGTACGGCTCTTGAGGGAAGTCCAATCGAACCCGATGTACGCGCAGACTTCAATTGGAGAGAGCGAAGGGAAGGGCTGGATGGTCAGCTCGAATTGGCGATCGGCGCTGTCCGCCGTGCGCTGAACGAAAATCAAAGTGTCCCGTTGGGATCTCCGACGATCTGAAAGCTGGCCCAATAATACGGTGGAAGCCCCTGATTTAGGAGTTCCATCTGGGCATCGCGCAGAGCGTCAATCTTCCGCTGATGATTAGCGATCTGCGAGTAGAACTCAGTCATCAGGTACTCTGTTGCATGATCCTCCAACTCCCAGAATGTGGACACAACCGTGTCAGCTCCGGCCTCGATGAAGGCGTTGACGAGGTTCGCTACGCCCGTCTGTCCAACCGGCCCAACGCCAGTGTTGCAAGCGGAAAGTGTAACCATTCTTGCATTCATATGTAGGTTGCGAATCTCGCGCACCTGGAGCAGTCCATCGTCTCCGCCGTTCTCCGGCGCGAAAATGAGTGCTGAGTGGTCAGGATAGTCCAAGTCGGCATATCCGTGCAGCGCAAGGTGGACGACCTCGGTGCTGTTGAGGGGGAGCTGCTTGAACCTAGATTCGGTGGCGTCGCTCCCCAGCAGAATCGTGCTTGGATGAGGCAAGTCTGTGGCAATCGTCTCGACTTCCTTCCGGCTGTCCGGGAGCGAGACGAGTTGGCTTCGTTGTGGGCCGCTGATGGCCCTGGTAACAAAGTTGCGCGTATCCGCCGGCTGAGTCCATGCTGCAACTCCGATATAGGGCATGGAGATTGCTTCCCTGCTGGCTACCCGCTTGCTCAGAAGATCGAAGACGGTTGACGACGGAGACACATCTACAGTGTGCGATTTCAGCACATAGTCGCTCTCGTCAACCAGAGCCGCGAAGAGCATCAGATGGAGCTTTCCATCCGGAATGATGATGAGGTCCGTCTTCTGCTTGTATTGCTGGATCGGTGCGAGCAGTTCGCGATAGAGCTGCTGTGCGAGCTGCTTATCCTCTTTCCGCGTCCGCAGCTCTTTTCGGTAGCGGTTCGCGTCAGCCTCGATCAATGATTTCGACGGCAATGAGTACGCTGAAACAGAATCGTGAGTAACAGCGAGAGCATAGGAAGCCGGTTCGGCAAGCACATATTCGATCACCGCCGCATTCGTTGATAGATCGTGTTGCAAAGTTGACAGCGATACCGGATGAGCGATTGTCCGCCTGGCCAAAGCGCTTGGACTCGCACGCAGCTCTGTCGTGTAGATCGCGCTGGTCAACTTTGACCGGATGGCCGGGTCTTCGGTATTGATGAGGGCGATGTTGAGACGGGTGAGCTCCTCCTCCTCTGGGGTCGGAAGGTGTACAGGTTGAGTTTCGTGGTGCTCCAATGCCTGCGTCTCAACACGTCCGCGAACTTGTTCGAGCGTATTGAGTGCTTCTGCGAAACGCTTCTGGGCACAAAGCGATGCGAAGAAACCGGAGTACACGTCGCTCATCTCTGCCTGCAACTGTCGCTGAATGTTGACCGTCGAAGCGTGTTGAATCATGACGTTCACGAGGGCAATGGCTTCTCGGTAAAGCCCATCCGACTCCTGTGCTTTTCCCATCTTGGCGAGAATCTCGGCTTTGATGGCAAGGTTTCTGGGCACAAGATAGAGCTCGTCTGTGATGTGGGTGTTGGCCGCAATCGCCTCATTGATCGCTTCGAGCGCGGCGGGGAGATTATTCCGGTGTTCGTATCCCTGTGCCAGTTGACCGCCTGCGTCTGTTATGCCCCTGTAGTTACCGATCTTGCGCGAGAGTTGGTCCGCTTGCAGATAGTCCGCAATTGCAGCATTCCAGTCACCCTTTGCTTTGTAGATTGATCCGCGCGAGATGAGGACCTGGGATTTGTGCGCCTCGTAGAGAGTTCCATCCAGGCGAGCCAATGATTGATTTGCGAGGGCCAAGGCCTCGTCGTATTGGTGAAGGCCGGCCAGCGCGTCGATCTTGGCGTAGACCGCAATCGTGGGGTACGCTACTCCCTTCGTCGTAGTGGCGACGTTGATGGCCAGGTTCAAAGGCGTCAGCGCTTCTTTGAAGCGCTGTATCTGGTTCAATCCGGCTCCAAAGGCGCTCGCATACCGAACGGTCGCGGCTGGGTCGTGTTCTGCCTTGGACAGGCTCCATGCTCGGACCACCTGCTTCTTTGCGGTAGCGACGTCGCCCAAAAGAAACGCCGCAATTCCCTGCTCTCCCTCTGCTCGCGTCGCCAGCTCGTAGTGATGCAGCTTGACCGCCAATGCCCCAACCTGCTGCCACGTGGCGCGAGCCTGGGCAGCATCGTAGTTAGTCTGAAGCATTCCCCTGATCGTCAGTATGCGCAGCCTGGTCTCTTCGTCCTGTGCTTCTGGCTTTTGAAGATCCTCGGTCAGCCGTAGGATCGTGGCCGGAACACTTACCGATTCATTTGGGGGAACCTGGCTCACTCGGGCGTATAGAGCCTTTGACGGCTGATGCTGAGACTTGAACAAGCGCTCGGCTTTCGCGTATAGCGGCTGCGCTTCAGTCCACTCGTTACCCCACGCCAGTTCGTCGGCCCGCGCGAGCAGACCCGCTGCCGACTCCGGGGCGGCTGAAGAGTGATGCGGGGCAATCGCGTAAAAGTAAACGCACCCTAGAACCACCAAGATCGTTCCTGTCGCCACCCCAAACCATTTCAGCCCGGCACGAATTCTCATGCTGCAATCCTACGCGGAACATACACACTTTTGTGTGTGCTGCGCTTGTTCACATGCCTGGCTGCGCTATAACGCTCGTGGCGAGTTTAGGTAGGGCAAATGGGTCATGGTGGAGCTACGGCGCTTGCCTTGCCGTATGAGCGCCGGTGCAAAACTAGGCCACAGTGCGCTGCGTGAGCGGTGCGCTGCGGCGGAGTAAAAGTAGGCCACCGCCGGATCTTAGTTTCGTGAGTTGTCGCTTGGATGGGACAGTTTTCATGAGACACCGGAGGGATGTTCGAGGTGGAGATATACGGTCGTGTTCGGCGAGCGGTTCGCGTGGAAGGCAGGAGTCAGCGTGCGGTAGCCAGGGATTTCGGGCTGTCGCGAGAGACGGTGCGGAAGATGCGGGAGTTTGCGGTGCCGCCCGGCTACCGGCGGCAGCAGCCGGTCAGGCGGCCTAAGCTGTGGCCCTGAACAGGCGTCATCGATGCCATTCTGGACGACGACAGGCAGAGGCCGGCCAAGCAGCGGCATACGGCGAAGCGGATCTTCGATCGCCTAAGAACCTGTTTAATAACTAGGTTGATCTTCTGAGCAGTTGGTGTGCGAAGGCGATGAAGATCATGGTTTCCGCCGATGTATGACATAATTCGTAGTCTTTGGACAGCCGTCTGGACCAGTTGAGCCAGGCGAAGGTGCGTTCGACGATCCAGCGCTTGGGCAGCACCTGGAAGGTGTGCAGCTCATTGCGTTTGACCACCTCCACGTCGTAGCCGAACATGTCTTTGGCCCACTCGATGAGCTTGCCGGTATAGCCTCCGTCGACGAAGACCTTGGTGATCGTATCGATGCGGCAGAACAGCCGCATCAGCACTGCCCGCGCCGAGACCCGGTCCTGGATGCCTTGCCGAGTGCACCACCACCGCCAGCAGATTCCCCTGCGTATCTACCGCAATGTGCCGCTTGCGCCCCGTGATTTTCTTGCCCGCGCCGTATCCGCGCTGCCCCCTTTTAGCGCCGTCCTGGCAGACTGCGAATCGATGATCGCCACGCTGGGCGTGGCATTTCGTCCTTGCCCCTTGCGCCCCTGCTCGCGCAGCACCTTGGTGACGCGCTCCCATACGCCGCCGTCGCGCCAGCTGCGGAACTGTTGATAGACCGACTGCCAAGGAGGAAAATCGGCGGGCATCTGCCTCCACTGGCAGCCCGTCTTCACCACATACAACATCCCGTCCACAATCCGCCGCAGGGGATATTTGCGCGGCCGTCCGCCGCCGTGCCGCTCGCCCCGCAACTCCTTCAGCAAAGGCTCTAATCGCAACCACTGCGACTCCGTCAAATCACCCGAATACATCCCCCCAACCTAAACAGAGCAACTCGCCAAGCATATTCCATACCAGATTCCCCCTCCAGTTATTAAACAGGTTCTCAGAATCTGTCTAAAAACTGGGGATTGGGGATCTTGTAAGGAATATGCATGGAGGGATTGAGGGCATAGTTTGGGATCATGTACCCAAGCGATTTGCGGGATGGGCAGTGGACCGCGCTGGAGC
>JAABUJ010005578.1_pt1 | contig 12527 bp, 9 predicted proteins | sample 5559131 | NCBI WGS metagenome assembly JAABUJ01 (sample SAMN10711875, study PRJNA513366) | rock metagenome | isolation source: Antarctica rocks | place: Antarctica: Victoria Land, Mt New Zealand nord | collected 2016-01-07
TCGCGCGTGGAGTGGTCGACGCGCTGCGTGAGCGGCGCGTGCGCGTGCCGGACGATGTCGCCATCGTGGGGTTCGACAATTGGGAGATCATCGCGGCGGCGACACGTCCCCCGCTCACCACGGTGGATTTGCGGCTGCACGACCTGGGCCGCGAGACAGGGCTCCGGCTGCGCGCCATGATCGACGGCGCACAGGCGTCTGGTATCGTGCGCCTGCCCTGCAGCCTCGTTGTACGCGACTCCTGCGGCGCGCCCGTGGGAGACATGGCGCTACCAGAGGAGGCGCACGGTGACGCGACCTCGATAGACGTCAGGTAGTGGATAAGGATTGCCCTATGGGCGCTTCGCACGGACACCTGGCACGTCCACCGCCGGCCCACGGCGGTCATACCATGACAACGCACACGGTGGTGGTCCGGCCGTTTGTAGACGATCGAACAGACGCGGTCTATCAAACGGCCAGACGATAGTGCGTCACGATCCCCTGGGGCGTGAGGCAATAAAGGGACATAATAAGGAGTATCGATCATGAAAATGCGAGCTATCCTTGGCGCGGCGGCCCTCGTTGGTGCGGTGGGCACGGCGCTCCCAGCTGCACAGCAGGCCAGGGCTGCGACAACCATCAGCTTCTGGATTCGCGCCAGCGATCAGAGCTTTACGCAGCCTTTAGTGAATGCCTACAATAAGAGCCACTCCACACAGGTGAAGCTGGCTGTTATCCCAAACACGACCTTCGTGACGAAGTTCGGCACGGCGGTCGCCGGTGGACAGGCTCCGGACGTTATCGGGATCGATCTTGTCTACATGCCGGCCTTCGACGCGGCCAATCAGATGACCGACATCACGGCGATGGCCCACAAGCTACCGTTCTTCAACAAGCTGAGTCCGTCGCATATCCGACTCGCCACGTATCAAGGGAAGCTCTACGGCCTGCCCTTCAGCGCGGAAGGCTCCATCCTCCTCTACAACAAGGCGTTATTCCGCCAGGCGGGGCTAAATCCCAATGAGCCGCCCAAAACATGGGCTCAGATCGAGACGGACGCCAAGAAGGTCACCGCGCTCGGCCACGGCGTCACCGGCTATTACTTCCCTGGGGCCTGTGCCGGTTGTAATGCGTTCACGATGCTGCCGTACGCCTGGGCGGACGGCGGCGATATCCTCAACGCAACCGGGACGAAAGCGACCGTGTCGTCGTGGGGCGCCTTGAAACAGGCGTTGTCCTTCTACCATCGACTGTGGACGGAGAAACTGGTCTCGCCGGGGGCGAAGTCCGACAATGGGAGCACCTGGTTCAACGGTTTTCAGGCCGGCAAGGTCGGTATGACGGGCGGCGGCGCGTTCGAGATCAGCATTCTGAAGGCCCAATACCCCAAGATTGATTTCGGCGTGACCTACATCCCGGGTCAGAACGGCGGCTACTCCTCGTTCGCCGGCGGTGATGTCATCGGTGTCCCCCGCGGCTCGACCCATGTGACGGAAGCGTTCGACTTCATAAACTGGTGCCTCTCCACCCCCCAGCAGTTGACGTACTTCGCCAAAGTCGGTACCGTGCCCGTCCGCACGGACCTCGCGAACAACCAGTACAGCAAGGCCGATCCCCGGTTCGTGACCGCAGCGACGGCGATGGCTCATGGACGCACCATCTACAGCGTCCACGATAACCAGCTATTCAACGATCAGAACGGGCCCTGGAATACGATGCTCCAGAAAGCGTTCTTCACCGGGCAGATCGATCAGGCCGTCGCCACGGGGCAGCAGCAGTTCACCCAGATTCTCTCGAGTTCTAACGGGTAGCCGGTAGCCCGAATGGACTACCCCCTGGACAATTGGGCAGGTCGTCCAGGGGGTGGCCCACGTCTCTCCACCGGTCGTCGCGCACACGCTCATGGGGCAAGGGCCGCACAGGACAAGACAACGCACCGGTAAGCGCGTGACCACGCGTACAGCGCGGCCTGGGACCCGTGACCGAGGCGCGGACATGACACGGGTCGCACGCATGATCGTGGGTGTAGAAACGAGAGGAGATTTTGCTATGGCACTGGCAACTGGGGCACGGGCGCGGCATGCGCGGCCAGCGCGTACGACGAGCGCCCAGGCGCGACGCCAGCGGGCGGGCCTGCTGTTCGTGCTCCCGAGCGTCACCTTTGTGGGGCTGTTCTTCATCGTGCCCCTGCTCATCACGGCGTTCATGTCGCTGCACAACTGGCCCCTGCTCGGCGACCGCCACTTCATTGGACTGGGGAACTACCGCACCCTGATCTCCGACACGATGTTCTGGAACAGCCTCATCTTCACGATCAAATACACCGTCGTCATCACGCCGATTATCGTCGTGGTCGCGTTCGGATTGGCCCTCCTGGTGCGGCAACACATCCCGGGCGTGGCAATCTTTCGCACGGCGTACTTCCTGCCCGTCGTGATCGGCCTCAGCACGGCCAGCATCATGTGGATCTACATGTTCAACGACCAATCGGGCGTGTTCGACGGTATCTTGCAGGGCCTCGGGCTGATCAAGGCGCCGATCGAGTGGCTCGCCGACCCGAACGGGGCGCTCCTCTCGGTCATTTTCATGGTTGTGTGGAAAGCCGTGGGCAGCACCATGCTGTTCTTCGTGATCGGCCTGCAAGCAATCCCCGACGATCTCTACGAGGCGGCCCGGATGGACGGGGCCGGGCGCTGGGCGCTCACGCGCTACATCACCCTCCCGCTGCTGCGCCGCATCTTCGCGCTCGCGCTTGTCCTCTCGGTGATCGGTTCGTTCCTGGCCTTCGACCAGTTTTACATCATCACGCAGGGCGGCCCGCAGAACAGCACGATCAGTATCGTCTACTGGATCTACAACACGTCCTTCACCTACTTCAAGCTGGGCTACGGCGCGGCGCTCTCGCTCGTGCTACTCGTCATCCTCGTCGCGGTCAGTGTGGTCCAACTCTATCTGCTGCGCGACGATGCGCACAGCTAACACCAGCGCCCTCGCTATCTCTGGAGGTTCATGACCATGCAGTCACTCGTCGCTCGTCCGCGGCGTCGTCCCCCATTCCCCCTCGTGCGGATCCTGTACTATCTTGTGTGCAGCGTGCTCGCCGTCGTCTTTCTCTTCCCTCTCGCCTGGTCGGTGCTGACCGCCCTCAAACCGTCCGACGAGGCACAGGCGATTCCGCCGACGTTCCTGCCCTCACATATCTCGTGGGACAACTTTACGACCCTCGCCGGGTCCGGCGCGGGGATTTTCCACTACATCTCAAACAGCGCGCTGGTCACGACGGCGACGGTCCTCGGGACGATGGTCCTGAGCATCCTGAGCGGCTATGGCTTCTCCCGGTTCACATTCCGGGGCAAGAACGTCATGTTCGTGGTCATCCTCTCGACGCTGATGATCCCGTTCCAGTCTATCCTGACGCCGCTGTTCCTGGTCCTGCACTACATCCACCTGCAGAACACGCTGACCGGGCTGGCCCTGGTCTACATCACGTTTCAGCTCCCCTTCGCCATCTTCATGATGCGCAACTCCTTCGACAACGTCCCCCGTGAACTCGAGGAGGCGGCGCTCATCGACGGCTGCTCGTCCCTGGGCCTGCTGTACCGCGTGATGCTGCCGATCGTCCGTCCAGGCGTCGTGACAGTCGCGCTCTTCGCCTTCTTCGCGGCGTGGAACGAATTCCTGGCCGCGCTCATTTTCATGACGGATAGCGACAAGTTCACGCTCCCCGTGGTGCTGCTCAACGCACAGAGCGGCGCTTTCGGGACGATCAACGCGGGGGCCGTGCAGGCGGGGGTCGTGGTCACGATGGCGCCCGCCATCGTTATTTTCCTACTACTGCAGCGGTACTACATCTCGGGTCTTGTCGCCGGCGCCGTCAAGGCATAGGAGTGCGCAGGCACATGATCAGGACCACAGCATGCAGCCCGTGTATCGTAACGCTAGCACATGTATCATAACGATAGAGAGTAAGAGTAGATGAACCGGCGCCAACGAACCGCACTGCTACACGCGAGGTTCATGGCCGCTTATGGCGAGGCGCCCACGGTGTGGGTGCAAGCGCCCGGTCGTGTCGATTTGATGGGCAGCCACACCGACTATAACCAGGGTCATGTGCTGACCATGACCATCGACCGCGACACCTGGATTGTTGCACGCCCCCGCCGGGATCGACAGATACGCATCTCCTCACTCAATGTTGATAGCGGCGCCACATTTGAATTGGACAACCTGACGCGCCATGGAGGGGCGCCGTGGACGAAGTATGTCAAAGGCGTGGCCGCTGTGTGTCAAGCCCAAGGCTTGCCCCTGCAAGGCTTTGACGGTCTGGTACATAGCACCGTGCCGTTCAGCAGTGGGCTCAGTTCATCGGCGGCGCTGGAGGTGGCCACCGCCACCATATTCAGTGTGCTGGGACACTGGACGATTGAGCCGGTTCGGTTGGCGCTGCTGTGTCAGCAGGCCGAAAACGAGTTTGTCGGCGTCAACTGCGGCGTGCTGGATCAATACACCTCGGCGCTGGGCCAAGCAGGTCACGCCGTGCTGCTGGATTGCCGCGACCTCACCAGCCGCGCCGTTGGCATCGATGCCAGTGTGACGATCGTCATTTGTGATACCCGCGCACGGCGGCAACTATCTGGCTCGGAATACCCCGAGCGGCGCGCGCAATGCGAGCACGGCGCCGCTATTCTACGGCGCCGCTATCCGACCGTGCGGGCCTTACGGGATGTATCCGCCGTTCAACTAGACGCCTGCGCCGACGATCTGCCTGATCTCATCATGAAGCGCTGCCGCTTCATCGTGGAAGAGGAGCATCGCGTCGCGGCGCTAGCCACGGCCCTGGAAGCCAATGACTGGTCGTCCGTCGCCACGTTAACGGCGGCCTCGTACCTTGGCGCGCGCGACCTGTACCAGATCGGGACCGACCACATGGAATCAATGATGCATGCGATGCGCGGCGGACCGGGCGTCATCGGGGCGCGTCAGGCCGGCGCCGGTTTCGGCGGCTGCATGGTTGCCTTCGTGGACACCGTCCATGTCCCCGCGTTTATGCGCCACGTCGAGCGCGCGTACCTTGCATCAACCAACACGTCCCCCAGCGTCTTTCCCGTGCAGCCTGCCCCAGGCGCGGGTCCACTATATGTGTGACGTTTAGTCCGATGGAGAGTACGACATGCCTATTCCACCGTTAGCAGGATTAGCGACCTACGCGCGCGCGGCGCAGCCCGGCTTCAGCGTCGACGAAAATGTCCAGCGATTTCTGCGCTATGCCTGGATTGAAAAACGGGCGATGGAGATTGGTCTGTTCTGGCTGGCATCGACGCCCGAATGGGAAGTGAAGGAAGCGCTGGCCCTACACCTGAGTCTGGACGCCGACCATGCCGCGGCGATCCGCAAACGGGTCAACGAAATGCGCAACCCCGCGCCCAAGATGGAGGTGAGCCCGGACGAGGAGATTGAGCGTTTTTTCACTGAACTGCTGACGGCTCAAGATACGCTCGAAAAGCTGGTGGCGCTGTATGGTGTGCTGAAGCCCGCGTTGCTCCAGGCGTATCGCGCGCACGTCGCGGCCTGCAATCCCATTATCGATCATCCGACCCGGCGCATGCTGCAACATATTCTGATCGAAGAGGAGGAAGCCGTTGCCTGGGGAACAGCCGCGGTTGAGGCGGTCACCGCATCCGCGTCGGACAAAGAGGCGACTCGCGCCTGGACCGCACATCTACAGGCCTACCTGCAGGCGGCCGGTGGTATGACAGGAACGGACAACACACGAGCTACCCCTCCCCCATCGCGCGTAGCCGCGCCATTCGCTCCCGATTTCTTTCCACAGCGCGACGAGCGCTTCGCACTGCGCTGGACCTTTGTGAATCCGCAGCGACAGGTGTCGTTGAACGAGGCTGTCCCGCTGGACGAGCGTACCATTGCCTTGATGTGCCGGCGTATCGTGGAGATGGATGTTCCCGAATATATGACCCGCTTGATCGCCGAGGCTCAGGACGAACCGTGGGAATACTATGTCGATATGACGCGTCAGTTATGGGACGAAGTACGTCACTCCATGATGGGCACGATCTATTTTGAGAACCGTGGTGTGGACTGGAAGCGCTTTATCGCGATCCATCCCGGTATGTCAATTCGGCTGGGTACCCTGACCGTGCGGGATGCCCATAACGTCCTCTTCGCTATCGAGCAAAACTTGATGCCGGCCACCACTGGAAAGAAACTCGAATACAAGATCAGTTGCAATGCCCATGATCCGCTGGCCTCATACATCCAGGATTATGATTGGGCCGACGAGGTACAACATGTGCATACAGGCCGCAAATGGCTGCTGCCCAAGCTACACATGTCGTCGCAAGAGGCGGTGAAACGAGGGTGGGATCTGCGCAATTCGACGGCGCATGTGCTCGATGACTACGCGGATCGTGGCGAGCAAAAGAACTGGTGGCCCGACTTTGTGCGCGAGATGCTCGGGCGCGACACGGCCCTACAAGAGTTTGATCTGACCCGCCTGTAGCAAGTCGGCACTGGCGGAAGGCATCGTGAGGCCCACAATGTATCCGTCGGCCTTTGCCGCGAGTCCATCTAAGACGGCGCGCGGCGGTCCGCCGGGTGAGCGTTCCGGCGCGCCGTCTTAGATGGACGAACGCGGCGAACAGCCTGCTGGCCCAGACGAACCAGGGCCGCGTGAATCGCCCCGGCTCATCAGGATGAAAGCTCTCGTGCATCACGCCGGTCCCCGCCGTCGCGACCGTCAGCGTCGCCAGCAGTTCGTCTATCTTGCTGCCTGTGATGGCTCGTGGTCATCCGCGCGACAGAACTAGTGGGTCACGCCGCATTTAAAGTGGGTATTGCCGGAGCGCCTGTTGCGGTCGGCAACCGGCGACATTACGCTCGTGGGCTCGCTACGGATACGTTTTCTAGCCTTCGCCAAAACCGTTTTATTTGCGGCGTGACCCACTAGTATTACAACGAGAGATCATGGTGGGCGCAGATCCTCAAGCCGCTGCAGGCGGCGCTTGCGGTGCGCGCAGTAGGCCGCGAGCTTGTGGCGCCGCTGGTAGCGCAGCAGCGCCACCGCCGCGCGGAGGTCGAGGCGCGGCAGTGGCAGCACGGCGCGCAGCAGCACCCGTACTTCGGCCACGCTCAGGCGCAAGGCCGGCGCGGGCGGGAGCAGCGCTGCCAGGTCCAGGGGGGGCGGAACGGTCGTCGGCCCCACGTAGACGGTCGTCTGGGGCAGCAGGTCCGGCCGTGGCCTGATCACGGCCCCCCTCTCTCTGGTCGAGCCGCGCTTGCAGCCGGACCAGGAAGTGCTGTGCCAGGAGCACCAATGTCATATGGTGGTGCCACCCAGGCCAGAACCGCATCTCATAATGGTCCAGCCCCCGTTCCTCTTTACACTCAGCGAAACAGCACTCAATCGGCCAGCGCATGCCACTGAGCCACACGAGCGTGTCCAGCGGCGTGTCCGCCGCAGCGTTACTCAGATAGTACGTGAGCGTGGGCGCCTCGGCCGGGTCCTCTACCACCGTCCGGCGCAGCAGCACCCACCCCTCCTGCGCGGGCAGGCCGGCGCGCCCCGCGATGGCCCGTACGGCAGCAAAGTCAGCCACCAGCGGCCCTTTGCTCCCTTCCAGGATGCGGTAGCGCTGCCACGCGGCGGCGGGGAGTTGCGCCGCGATGGCGTCGACGCGCCGTTTGGGCGGACTCTGCGGATGGAGGCGCACCCGCCGGGGCGCCGGCCCTTTGCGCGCGGCCCGCTGCGGCGGAACCCACGCCTGCGGACGCGGACGGGGCTGGCCGGTCCCCGGGTCGGTCAGCGGCCAGACCTGCGTGGCGCAGGGGACCTCGGCCAGATACGAGAGATCGAGCGCGTCCAGGCGCGCCAGGAACGCCGGATCATCGCCGCAGCCCTCGTCGCAGGTCAGCCAGCGGGCGCGTAGCGTCCCGCGCCGCACCGCCCGCTCCCCCAGATCCCCCGCGAGCGCGTGCTTGGTCTGGAACGGCGTGTCCGCCGGGATCAGGCACGCCTGCCAGCGCTCCGCGTACGCCTCGGTGAACCACGCCGCCGGCAGATAGAGTCGTCGGTCGAGCAGGGTCGCCCCTTTACGGCTGGCGTAGCCCAGGAAAACGCCGGCCTGGCAGTTATCCTTTTTACCCGTGGCCCCGCACCACTGCCGGGCCACCCCCGCCGAGTGCGTGCCCTGCTTGGCCACGTCGCTCCCGTCGATGATCAGCACGCCGTCCGCCTCGCCCAGCGTTTCGTCGACGAAGCGCTGGTGCTCCGCCAGGAGCGCGTCGTCGTCCCAGGCCCCCTCCCCCACGAAGTGTTGCAGGGCGCGGACGCGGCGCTCCGCCCCGTCCTCCGCCCCCAACAGGCGTAAGGCCATGGCCTCCACGTTCTTGCGTGGCACCTCGGCCACGCGCAGCCCCCGCAGGTACACCTCCGCCCACGCCCGCTGCTCCGTCCGCGCGAACAGTGGCGCGAACCGCGCGTGATAGGCCACCAACTCCTCCGCCAGGCCCTGCAGGTCAGCCGCGCGCAGGTGTAACTCCGGCGACAACGCCCCGCTCAGATCGCGGGTGTCGTGCGCATCTCGCTCCTGAACCACCATAACGGCCCCTCCCCGTGCCCTCCGTCCTCCTGTCTTCCGTCCCCTTCATCCTACTCCTCCTCACGTCTCGTTGTAATACTAGTAGTCTCATCGCGCGGATGACCACGGTAGCCATCACAGGGGGTGTTCCGAATCCTGATCCATCAACAGAGCGTGATCGAGTCCCGGAAGGATCACGGATGGAGAACGATGATGAGCGAGAACCTTAACGAAATCATGGTCGACCAAGTGGAAGATGCCGCGCCCCACCATCTTCCGCTGCCCTGCGAATAAAGTGGCAGGCCGCATTGGGAGGATACATGTCGGATACGACGATCACGGTGCGCAGTGAGGCCGCGATTGGGCGGATCTCGCCGCGGTTGTACGGGCATTTCGCCGAGCACCTGGGGCGCTGCTGCTACGACGGGCTCTGGGTCGGGCTCGATCGCGCGGACATCGCGCACGACCAGGGCTTCCGCCACGATGTGCTGGCGGCGCTGGGGGCGTTACCCGTCCCCCTGCTGCGCTGGCCGGGCGGCTGCTACGCCGACCACTACCACTGGCGCGACGGGGTTGGGCCCACCGGCGAACGTCCGCGCCGTCTCGGCATGTCCTGCAACCTGCAAGTGGAAGACGATAACGGCCTCGGTACTCACGAGTTCCTCTACCTGTGCCGGCAACTCGGAGCCGAACCCTACCTGGCCGGCAACATGGGCACCGGCTCCCCGCAGGAATTGTGCGACTGGCTTGAGTACTGCAACAGCATGCTCGACACCACGTTGACGCGCCAACGCGCCGCCAACGGCCACGCAGAACCGTTCAACGTTCCGCTGTGGGGGGTGGGCAACGAGAACTGGGGCTGCGGCGGCAACTACGACGCTGCAACCTACGCCCGCGAGTACCGGCGCTACGCCACCATGCTACGCCACGTCGACCCCAGCGCCGAGTTAGTCGCCTGCGGCTACGAGGACGACTGGAACAGGGAACTCCTCGACGTACTTGGGCCACATCTACACCTCGTCGACCACCTCTCGATCCACCGCTACTGGATCAACGGCGGCCCCGAGACGGACTTTAGCGACGACGACTATTACGCGCTGCTGGCCGAGGCGGAGGAGACCGAGGACTTCATCAAGCGGACGGCCGCATTCATCAGGGAGGCCACCCCGAGGTCACGCCCCGAAAGCGAGGAGAGCGAGAGCGAGCAGAGCGAAGGCGCGCACGCGGCCGGGCACCGGCGTATCGGGATCGCCCTGGACGAGTGGGGCGTGTGGCACCCCGAGGTTCGATCGTGGGGGTTCGACAGGGACGCGGCGAGGTGGCGCGATCCGGCGACCGGCGGGTACGAGCAGGCCGGCACGCTGCGCGACGCGCTGGCTGCGGCGATCGTCCTGGAGGGTTTCCACCGCCAGTGCAACGTACTGACGCTGGCCAACCTGGCGCAGATCGTCAACGTGTTGCACGCTCCGGTCATGACCGAAGGAGCGGGCATGTGGCTCACGCCGACCTACCACGCGCTGCGCCTGCACGCCCCGCATATCGGCGCGACGGCGCTGCCCGTCAAGACTGATGGAGTGAACACTATTCCCGGCGGATCCAACGCCGTCAGTGCGACGGCCTCACGGCGTACTGGTGGCGTGGCCATAACGCTGATCAACCGGCACCTGAACCAGCCCGCGAGCGTGCGTATCTTTTGCCCTGGAGCGCGCGGCGGGGCGGAGGGACAGGTTCTGACGGCCGACAGGCCATGCGCGGTCAACAGCGCGGCCGAACCCGACCGGGTCGCGCCGGCCCCACTCACCGTGGTGGCCGACGGCCCCAACGCGTGGCGCGTCGAACTGCCACCGCACTCATTGGCGACGATCCTGGTCTAACAACCACTCGTCACCATGTCCGCCCTCGACCCTGGCGGAGAGCACACGGGTAGTTACCTCGTTCCTGGCGGTCGTTTTACGTGGCGGTAGGACCGCACTTTCCACCGGAGGTCTGGACGTGAACGCCGGTCGGGGTATGGGCCGCCGGACTCCTCCCCGTGTCCGTTTTGGACCAAGCCGATACTCCACGTAGGCTTGTTCACCGTAACGATGATTCCGCCGTGCGTTCGCTTGCGCTACCCGTGGTCACCTGCCAGCAGCGGTTGCCAGTTGGAGTCTGGCGCGGCTGCGTCACCCCGCTTTACCATCCGAGTTGAACTAAGGGCTCGCTCCTAAATAAGTTAACCAATATTGTGCTCAAGTCAGGCGTGCTAACTCAGATAAGATGATCAACTTATTTAGGAGTGAGCCCTAAGCTGGTTGGTCACCCAGTCCGACTCGTCTTCAAAACCGTTGTGCCGGCTACTTACCTCATAAGGCTCGGATGAAGAGATCAAGGCCGGCCTGACGGGCGGCCTTGGCGAGGGCGAGGCAGAAGAAGGGGTCGTCCAGGGCGACGGGGAGGCCGGGGAGGACACGCTGGTAGACCTGGGCCTGGCCGGCGCGGATGAGGCGGCGCAGCTGGTGGGCGCCATGACGCGCCTGCGCGCTCGGGCTCCCCTCGCACACGGCCACGAGCGCGGGGAGGTCGTGGCCGGCGACGACGCGGGCCAGGCGGTCGGGGGTGAGTGGACGGGCCGCCGACGCGGGCTCGGCGGCGAGCAAGTGACCGGCAACGACGACGAGGAGCGCCACGGCGGCCCGCTCGTTCCAGCCCGGACCGCTGACCGGCGGCCGACGCGTCGGTTCCATCACGCGCCGTCCCCGTCATCGTCGTGGGGTGCGGTGGCCGGGCGGGCGGCGCGCCAGGGCGGGAGGGTGCTGTACTCCGCCTCTCGGTCGAGGGTGACACCGGGCACATGGTCCAGGGAAACGGCGTCGGTCTCCTCGTCGGCGGGCGCGTTGGCGAGCGTGGGCAGGTCGCGCCACGCGGTGCCGCGCGCGGGATCGCCGAAGAGCGCGGCTTCAATGTCGGCGGGGGCGAGGGGACCGCGGGCGCTCACGATCTGGCCGGCGGCGTCCACCCACACGGCGAACACCTCGCCGGTGTCGACGTGCTGCCAATACGCGACCGTCGTCCGTGCCATGCTCCTCGCCCTGCTCTCGCCTGACCTAGCCGTGGGCCTGGGTGGCGCCGCGCCGCCCCGCCCCCTCGCAGTATCGCAGGCGCCGGCGATCCCAGCGGCCTGTCGTGCGCCGGCGACGCGTCCCTCGCCGCCGTCCGCGCGTGCCCCTGAACCACGCGCGCCCTTGAACCCGAACGCCTGGCCCGTACCGTGTGCCCCGTCGCTGCGCGCGGGGCCGTCGTGTGTGGGGGCTGAGACCATGGGTGGTCCCACGTCGTCGTGGTCCTCGCACCACGCGTGGGACCGCGCCCAGGGTAAAGGGTGGGACCACCCCGGTCCCACAGGGCCTCTTTCACGCGTCAAACGAGGGACCAACGTGGGACCACGGCTTTGGTCCTAGCACCACGGGTGGTCCCTTGGACACGGCGTGTGTGGTCCCACAGCAGCGGCCTCGTGGTCCCACAGCATCAGCCCTATGGGGCCGCGCCGGCGCGCCCTGTCACCCCACAATGAGGGCCGCCCCATCGCTCCCCCAACGGGCTAGCGGTGGCCGTCCAGACGGGGCCGCACGACGCGCAGGACGGCGACGGCGAGCAGGACGGCGAGGGTTGTAGATTACAGGTAGAAAGTCAGCACGATTCTAGCAGTCTGTCGGAGAGAAGCTTGCCGACCTCATTTATCGTGCTGTGGGAGGGCAAAATCGCGTCTGTAGCCCGTATCTTGACCTCAAAATGACCTCCAAGCGCACTTTCCTCCGAAAAAACACGTTCTCTCCGACAAACTGCTAGGGTAAAATGCGGCGCCATGCGGGGTCCTTCGCGAGACGTAGCGCGCGCTGTTCCACGGCGAGACCGGGACGGCCGCGAGCGCGCCACAGCGCGGAGGACCCGGAAGGATGCTGAGATACATGG
>JAABUJ010005582.1_pt1 | contig 12520 bp, 12 predicted proteins | sample 5559131 | NCBI WGS metagenome assembly JAABUJ01 (sample SAMN10711875, study PRJNA513366) | rock metagenome | isolation source: Antarctica rocks | place: Antarctica: Victoria Land, Mt New Zealand nord | collected 2016-01-07
GATGCGCAATGGTGCTGTGGGGCGGATCAGGCGCTCTTGGCGGTGCCCGATCGGCGGGCGGGACGCTTCGGGTGGGTCCGTGTCGCTGTCGTGGATGTTGTCTTGACGACCGGATACCGTGGCGCTGGCGCCGACAGACGACCTTTGGGCCGACCAGGCGAGCGGCCACAGGGTTTTGGCGGCGTGGCGGGTGTGCCCAGCACCACCAAAAGCGCGGAAAAGGCGCGACGGACGCAGTAGGGCGACAGCGAATGGTCCCCCCGGGGACGCGCGAGAGGGCAAGCGCTGATCCTGCACAGCGGCACACGCCAGCCGCACCTGGGTAGAGGCGGCCACAACCAGCCAGGTCCAGCGGTCGGCCTGCTCGGGATGACGCACCCGTGGCAGGGTCCAGTGCAGGGCCTGTTTGAGGAATCGAAACGTATGCTCCTCATCGAAGCGCCGGATGTACGCCCGGTGCGAGCACCCCCAGATCAGGCGTTCCCGGACCTGCCCACCACAGCCAGAGCGCCTGCCAGGGACGGGCCAGCCCCGGCAAGCGGCTCACCTCAACCAGGACGAGGGCGCCGCGGACTACCGGGCGGGTCGTGCGGGTGCCGCGCGGCATGGTTCTGCTGCTTGGGATGCAAGCCAGCCCAGGCGCGCACCTGCACCGTGCCATATTGGGGATCCTCTGTCTGGATCTGCTCACATGACAGATGACATTTTTGGTTAGCGCATAAGCACCGGGTCAACTGGCAAGCAAGGGTAACACCTGCCGCTGCTGCCAGTACCGATCCCAGCCGCCGTTGAGCAGCAGCGTGCGCAGCGCGGCCAGCGCATCGCTTGTCTCCTGTGACCAGTGGTGCCCTTGTGCTATGCATGAGTATCCACGCTGCTGTCAATGGCCACGGTAATTGGCTCTGAGGCGATCTTGATGTGCCTTGGCGGAGGCGTTAGGCGCGGTGGAGAACGCGCAGACGGAGAAGATCAAAGTTGCACCTGCCATACATGCTCCTTTTGATCAGCTTGATTCTGGTCACCTGACCTTCCACTTGTCCCTGACTCCAGGGGGTACTGAGCGCGGCCTGCACGGCGGCACCGTCACGACTGAGGCCGTGAGCGAGGCTGACGAACTCAGGAAGCCCACTGGCGAGGGCGGCGTCCAGCCAGGGAGCCAGAGCAGCCGGATCACGCTGCCGAACCAGCGCGTGGAAGTCCTGGGTCAAACAGCGGACCGTGTGCGCCTCGGGGCAGTCCGCGGTGAGGCGCTCCAGGAAGGCGCGTTCCTGGGCCGAGAGTGTGGACGCCGCACGGACGAGCAGGCCAGCGGTCTGCCGGGGAGAGAACAGACGCAGGGGCTGAGGAGGCGCGTCCTCCTGGGGCCGTGCCCGCGCGCCCGCTGTGCGTCCACGCGGCGCGGCACTCGTCCGCCACCGGCGCACAAAGCGCCGCAGGGTGCGGGCCGAACCGCGATAGCCGCGCTGCTGGAGTTCTTGATACAGATCGTCGGCCCGTCGGCAGCCGGCTGTCCACCGGTCGTGGAGGTAGGCGACGTGGGGGCGCAGCAGAGGGGAGAGGGGCGCTTCCCCGCGCGCCAGCGCGGCGGGCTCCGTGCGCAGGTAGCGGCGCACGGTGGTGCGGCACAGCCCCAGGCGGCGGCTGATCGCGGAGAGAGACACGCCCTGCTGCTGCAAGGCGCGCACCTCCTGCGCCCGTGCCTGCCGGCGGCTGTCTGCCGCGGAGAGGGAGACGGGTGGAGACATGGCCGCCAGCGGAGCGGGAGCCGGGTCCAGCTGACTCCCCTCCGGCTCCTGCTGGGGCGCTGTCGTGTGTCGCACCGCCCGCGCCGCGGCAGCCAACGCGGGGGAGAGGCGGCGGAAGGCGCCTTCCGCCGCCGCGCTGACGTTGCAGAGCACATGAAAGCGATCGGCAACTTGCACCGCGTCGGGGGCTCCCTGCCGTGCCCCCTCGGCATAGGCCCCCGCCCGGTCCCGGCTGACCACACAGACCGAGGGTTGCTCAGTCAGCCACGCGGCCAGGGTCTCCGCGGTGCGGTCCGGCCACAGATCCACGGGCCGGTGACGCTCCAGGTCCACGGCAAGCGTGCCGTAGGTGTGCCCTTTCCGCCGGCAGAAATCATCCACGCCGACCACGCGCACCGCCTCCACGGGGGGGAGCGGGGTCGCCCGCACGAGCCGCAACACGGTGCGCGGGCTCACGGCGATGCCCTCAGCGGTGGCGTGCCGCGCTCCGGGCCGGCCGCCGAGCGCAAAGCCATGGCGGCGCAGGCTCTCCTGCACGCGTGTTGTGCGTCGCGCCCAGGGCGCCACCAACGCGGGCACCCGCTCGGTGAAGATCATGCGGGGACAGGGGGGATGGCGGCAGACAAACCGCCGTGTGTGCAGGGTCAGCATCAGGGGCCGGCCCACACAGGGCAGATCGGCGAGCCGCCGCACGTACCGACTATGCACCCGGCGTGAGCGGCGCCGACACAGCGGACACCGCGCCCCCCGCCGGGTCATCCGGGCAACCACCTGCACGGCAGCCTCACCGGGAACAACCTGCTCGACGCGCAGCCCCGGCACTTGGGGAAACAGAAGGGTGGTGATCAGGGGCACAGGCGTCCTCCTCCGCCCACCAGGCAGCACGGACGCGCGAGACGACCTGGGGGCGTTTCAGCCTACCGCCTCCGCCCGCACACAGCAACACCTCTGGGAGACCCTCTTTCGGTGCCCGCTCCCACCATCAGCCCTCATGGCGAGAAGCTGAAACGCTGTCTCACTCGCTTCTTCTCAGGGCGAGTGCGTGCGGACGCCTGTAGCTGGCCTGATCTCGTCACCACCGCAGCATCAAGACCGCCTCAGAGCCAATTAACTTGGCCATTGACATAGTCCACTCCGTAGCGCTCCCCTGCCGCGGCCAGCGCGGCCACCTGCTGCTGCTCGGCGATAGTGGGATGGGTCAACCGCCACTGGGCCAGCAGGTCCTTCTGGCGCTCCTCGCGGTAGCGCCGGGCTTCCTCCCGTTCGGGGACGATCCGGCTCGAGGCGGGCGTCGGCCTGGGCACACCGCGCTCGGCACACCCAGGGGCAGCTTCCCGTGGAGCCAGCATCCGCACTGGCGGCTCACGCGGTGTGCCTGGAGTGGGGTGGGTGCGCTGGGCACCCCATATGCATCAACCTAACAAGCGCGTAGGAGGGCTCCTTTGGCACGATAAGGATAGAGATGACCTTGTCGGGCGAAAGGAGCCTCCTGATGACCGCGGTAGCACAGCTGGCTGAGGTGATGCAGACGTTGTTGACGACTACGGCGGAGGCCACGGCGCGGGCGACGGGCTTCGTGCAACGGCGCTCGAAGATGGGCGGGGCAGCCTTCGTGCAGGCGCTGGTGTTCGCCTGGCTGGCCAACCCGCAGGCGACGGTGGAGGCCCGCGCCCAGGCAGCGGCGGTGGCCGGGGTGGCCATCAGCCCGCAGGGGCTGGAGCAGCGCTGCACGGAGCGAGCGGCCGTCTTCCTGGAGCAGTTGCTCGCGCAAGCGGTGCGCCTGGTCATCGCAGCTGAGCCGGTGGTGGTGCCGCTGCTGGCCCGGTTCAGCGCCGTGGTGCTGCTGGATAGTTCCACCGTGGTGCTGCCCGATGTGCTGGCGCCGTGGTGGCCGGGGTGTGGCGGCGCCACCGAGGAGCACACCGCGGCCGCTCTCAAGCTGCAGGTGCGCTTCGACCTGGTGCGGGGCACCCTGGAGGGGCCGCTGCTGACCGATGGACGGACCCATGAGAACAGCAGTCCCCTGCAGCACGCCCCGCTGCCGCCTGGTGCGCTGCGGCTGGCGGATCTGGGCTTCTTCAACCTGGCTGTCTTTGCCGCGATGACGGCGCAGGGCATCTACTGGCTCTCCCGTCTGCTGCTCTCCACGGGCGTCTTCACCGCTGATGGCGCCCGCTGCGACGTGCTGCGCCTGCTCGCCGCGCAGACGACGCCCACCGTCGAATTGCCCGTGTGTCTGGGCGCCACCCACCACCTGCCCGCGCGCCTGCTCGCCATGCGTGTCCCTGAGGAGGTGGCCAACCAGCGCCGCCGTCGCCTGCACGCCGCTGCGCGCCGCCGGGGCCATACCCCCAGCACCACCCAACTCGCCGCTGCTGACTGGACGCTGCTGGTCACCACCGCCCCGGCCGAGTTGCTCTCCCTGCGCGAGGCTCTCGTGCTCGCCCGCGCCCGTTGGCAGATCGAGCTGCTCTTTAAACTGTGGAAGAGCCACGGCGAGATCGACGCCTCCCGCAGCGCCAAACCCTGGCGCGTCCTGTGTGAGGTCTTGGCCAAGCTGCTGGCCATGGTCATCCAACACTGGATCCTCCTCACCGGCTGCTGGTCCTTCCCTCACCGCAGCTTGGTCAAAGCCGCCCAGACCGTGCGCCAGCACGCCCTCCATCTGGCCAGCACTCTGTCCGACACCACCGCCTTGGGGGCGGCCCTCCGCGTCATTCACCGCTGTTTGGGGGTGGGCTGCCGCCTCAACCGCCGCAAAACCAAGCCCAACACCTCCCAATTGCTCCTCGATCCTGCCCTCGCCGCATTAGGTTGATGTGTATGGGGTGGGTGCGCTGGGCACCCCTGTCCCCGCCACGGCTCATCGTCTCCTCCTCGCCGACATCAGTCAGCGAGGACGCTTGAAGGAGACCAGCAGTGAGCCGCGCTGGTCTCCTCCGCCCCGAGGCCGAGCAGTGCGGCCATGCCGCCGGCCAGCATGGCCAAGGCCCGACTCCGGCTCCCGTGAGGTGGTGCTGTGTTGTCCATGGTCGCGTGCTCCTTATCTTCCTGCGTGGGGACAGTGATCACCGCGCGCCCTCACGGGCGGGGAAAAGGTTGAGGTTGGAGGTCGTGGCAGGCGGCGAAGGGCCGGACGTTCATCGCGTGGTTCATCACGCGGCACCCTCACCGAAAGGCGAAATGCTCGGCGTGGATCTGGTCGCGCGGGACGCCGACGGCGCGGAGGCCGCGCGTGAAGCTCTCCGTCATCTCCAGCGGCCCGCAGAGGAACAGATGTGTGTCGGTCAGCCGGCCGATCGAGTGGCGCTGGATCTGCTCGATGGTGAGACGACCCTGTGTGGTCGTGACGATGAGGTGGACGCGCAGCCCCGGCTCGCGGGCGGCGACCGCCTGGATCTCGTCCAGATAGAGGGCATCCGCCTGCGTGTGCGCGGAGTAATAGAAATCGATGCTCCGGCCGGCGAGGCCGGCGGGCTGGCGGAGCCAACTCAGGAACGGGGCCACGCCGCTGCCGGCGGCGATCCAGACCTGTCGCGCCCCGCTGAGCGTGTAGTCGAACAGGCCGTAGGGGCCGCTGATGCGTGCCGGTGCCCCCGCTTCCAGCCGTGCGTACAGCGCCCGTGTATAGTCGCCCAGCGCCCTGATGGAGAGGCGCAGGCTGCCGTCAGCCCCGACCCCGGCGACGCTTCGGGGGTGCCGCTGCCAGACGTCGGCACCCCCGAAGCTGACGAAGAGAAACTGTGCAGCAGGAGGGGAGCTGGGCTGCGACGGCTGCTCGGCTGCAGAGCATCAAGGGAATCGGGCTGCTCACCGCCGCATGGCTGTTGGTGACGACCCTCAACTTCACCGCCTGTGCGACGCCGACGGCGGCAACGGCCTACGCTGGTTTGGCGCCGCACCTACGGCAGTCGGGGACTAGCGTCCGGCGGCGGTCCAGCATCGGCCATACCGGAAACGGGCGGTTGCGTACGGCCTTGTACTTGGCCACGCTCAGCGCTGCACGCTACAACCCGCTGATCAAACCCTTCTATGAGCGCTTGCGGGCTGCGGGCAAGCCGGAGAAGGTCGCCCGCTGCGCGGCCGCACTCAAGCTGCTGCACCTAGCCTGGGCTGTGGCGACCAAGGACCAAGACTTCGATCCTGACTATCAGATCTCGCGTGTGCGCTCCCGCGCCGTAGCCTGAGCGGCACCACAGAGGACCAACCCCAATCTTGCGGAGAAGAGACCCGCCGCGTCTGCCTGGCCTCCTGATGAGAAGGACTGGGAGGAGACCGCTTGCCCGTGGGCACCGTTTTCCTCAGGAGACCAGCCCGTTTGACTGTGCAACATGTCTGTGCCCACTACAGGTTATGCAAAAACCCCCATGGTGCTCGTGTAGCCGAATTTCATTCATGGGACTTTGGCTTACTCCTGCGTCGTGTGCGGTTGGCCTGTGCCCACTCTTTGGCGACGGCTTGCGTGGGGGTGATATTGGTGATCCCGACATTCAGCTTGCACCACTCAGGGGTGACTTTGCGGCCCTGACGCAGCAGAGTAAGGCACTCAAGCGCCTTCGTAGCCAGCTCTTTTGCCGTATAGGTGGCGTAGCTCACATCATCAAGGCGGTTAACCCGTTCCCCATCCAGCGCGCAGATAGCGGGCCACGGCCGGGACCAATTCCTTGCTTCCAGAGTTTCCACTACCACCTGCGCCTGGCTCGAGGTGACGGTGATAATCCCATGGGGGCGTTTGGCTAGGATCTTATCGGCCGCATCATTCACGCCCCAACAATTGTAGTCCCCCGGGCGCGGATTTCCGCGGTCAAAGCGGCACTCCTCCATCAGATCTCCGTCATAAAGGGTTCCCAGGCCCTCCTTTATCCCAGCGAGTCGTTGCGCGGCTGTAGTCAGACGCAGATCATCCGCCATTACGCCCACGCGGGGCTGAGAGATTCCCTCGTGGCCAAAGGCATCCAACATACACTCGGCTGCCGCCTTGCCCATAGCGCGATCCTCATTTCCGATGAACAGGATAGAGGAAAGGGACTCGGCCGCAGGGAGGGACTTGTCAGAGAGGATGCCCTCATTTTCCCAGGGAAAGCGCCGGTCTAGGCAGATAATGTTGACATTATGTGCAAGGAGACTGGAGACCGCATCCCGTAGACGCTCGATCAACTTCTGGTCACCGCGCGGTAGATTGCTCGGCGGGGCAATCAGACATCCTGCTACTTGAGTACGATAGCGAACTGCATAAGCCAAAAACCGCTCCCAGCGTTCGGCTTTATCTGCATGGATCATAGGGGTAATTGCCAAGCGGGGCGGCTGCCTGCGGAGTGCCTGCTCACTCAACCCTTGGGGGGTGTCCACATCTGAGGCATAGTCGAGAGCAGTAAATAGTACCCTGCTCCAGAAGATCGAATTCTCGAGGCCTGGAAGCTGCAACAGCGTCTGGCTCGGCGGTATGCGCCTACTCCTGGGGACCATCTCGCTCGGTGAGAGCATGGCTATTTCGTCCGATGACACTCCCAGGAACTTCGCGATATTACCCTCCACGCGACCCTTCCGGCGCGGGGTCTTTCGCCGTCGCTCTATATCCCCGTAATATCGCGGTGTCATGCGCAATTGCTCTGCCACTTTCTCTTGCGTGAGATTGAGTTCCTGGCGCCGCCTCCGCAATCTGTCGGCGAGATCCTCGCTCATCGTGTCCCTCCTAGCGTCTCACAGCGGTGATGCTGCCTACTTCACTCCGGGCCAACAAACGAATAATATCACTGGTACCGGAACCGTAATCCATCTTCCTAAGGATCGTATTCGTAATTCACGGAACTCCATTATAGCCTTGAACCGTTCCTTTATTGCTGATAAGATGGATGGCAATAGCCGGGGGTGGCGATCGCTAGCACTGGCGGAACCCCGGGCAGAGTTAGGAGGGAAGGCATGATCGCACGCAGGGTAGTAGGCGCGCACCGACTCTCACCAGCCGGTGCGCGCCGATCTCAGCCGCTCCGACGTCCCACGGGTCATGTGGTCACGCCTAAACAGCTTGGCCCTAGTATAAATGGGAGAGATCCTACAATGTCTAGGAAGATACAGGTAGCTCTTGCCGGATTGGTCGTCCTCAGCACTGTGCTGGGAGCAGTGGTACGCACACCGGCTTCGGCAGCATCCTCTTACCACCGCGCAGCCGATGTCTTCTCACACAAGTACTGCCTCGACAAGAAGATCGTGGTTGGCACCGCCACCGTTAGCGGCTGCGATGGCTTCTGGGCGCAAGTCCACGTCTTTGGCATCGAGTATCACGGTCGACACGCGCCGGATGGTGAGATTGATGTCCAGCGCGGTGGTGCTGCTGCTGGTAAATCTGAGGGCAATAGCTTCGCTTTCACGCAGGGGTGGAAGAACTGCCTTCATCCGGCTCACGCCTTCCTAAGTTGTGGCATCAACTGGGATGTCAGCGGCAAAGTGTCGCTGCCTGGTGGCGTTGACTTCTCCCTTGGTGACGCGACGGCGGGGATCCGCGTGGACATCTTCCCCGATGGCCATGTCCATGAGTATGCCTTCGGACCTCTGCGGCGGGACTGAGTCCCGCACAGCGTAAGGTACGTTGTGTATCGAAGCGATGACGCTCCATCGGGCTGATGGTGAGTCGTCACTGATTTGAAGATCCTAGCAGGTGAGGCTCAAAGGCAGTGCCTTTGAGCCTCACTTTGAATCTGATGGCAGCTTCTGTAGTGTTGACGGTGTTCATCACATCCACAGCTTCCCTACATCGTCACTCCCCCGTGGCCCGGCGGCTGGCGGCCACGGCCCGACGCAGGGGTGGGGGAGGAGCGCCCGCGCGGTCCGCTGTGTCAAACGTCAATTAGAATTGCCGCCGACGCGGACATTGGCTGGATAGCCGAGGGCTGCCTATCCGCACAGGATGTAAAGGCGGCCGCTTCAATGAAGACGCACCTGCAGGATAGTGCAGCTACGGATGTATCACTGCGCCTCCACCAGATAGCACAGGCGGGTCCCTGCCTATCCCAAACAGGTTATAGAGTGCCCGTTCTCTGCGCGGTTAACTATCTGTCGATACTCCTGTCTCAGGGTTGCCTCTAGTTTGCAGACGCACTTCGTTACACATCTTAGCCTGCCTCATCCCAATTGGTTTCGGCAGTACTCTCAATGGACTGGAAATCTTTGCAAGGCACCGTATGCTGGCCGCTGGTTCGCACCGTCCATGAGAATCCATCCACCGTCGTGCAGCAACGCGTACCAGGCGGCCATACGAACTTTGGGCATTGCCGCTAGAGCTGTAAAGGCGGTGGTGAGGTTCTGCGCCTGTCCCTTGTCGGTAGTCTGCGGCTTGTGGGTCGTCGGGTCCAAGTCTGTTGTCCAGCCGACCTCTGTGATGTAGAGATGCTTAGTGCTTGTTGCCCTGAGGATGCTCTGAACGTAGGCCCTAATCGTCGCGGTAATGATAGGCACATTCGTCTGTTCTTGGCAGACATAGAGATGATAGCCCACAGCATCATAAGGGAGGTGGGCTTTCCATCCCCAGAACTCCTGCCCGAACTCCTGCACGCTCTGCCAATAGGCGACGCCAGTCCGGCGGGTCCAAGTGTCAACTAGTTTTGACCCACACCCTGTGGTCAGGAGGCCCGCAGTGATAATGATCGCGTCCCGGTTGTTGGCATGAATTTGGACTGCCGTTTTCGTGAGTAGAGCGGCGTAGTTTGATGGGTAGATGAAATAATTTCCGTCGCATTGATAGTTCTTTCCTATGGGGAACTTTGTGCCGTCAACGTGACGATCGAATGACCCGCACCCTCCCATTTGGTGGGCACCTATATTGTTGGGTTCGTTCCATATCTCCCAGTAATTGACCAATCCCTCAAAGTGTTTCGCTAGTGCGCCTGCCCTGAGTGCGAATGCGTTTGCGTTCCAGTTATCCCCTGTTGCCTTGCGAGTCTGACCGCTCTCTACATTCGCTTCGTTCCAGGAACGAGTATCGCAGGGGGCATGCGAAGGCATGCCTTTCTTGACATTTCTTGGATAAGGAAGACTGTCAATCCGGTGGCACTGGATGTTTGTCATGAACTGGTTACCAAGAACACCGATAATGGTGAATCCAGCGTTATGGAGCTGATCAGCGTAGGCATCGTAAAGACCAGCATGCCCCTTGTAAGTCCCATAGAACAATGTTGCGTTATCAGACGCTAGACATGTATCCAGGCTTTGGGGTTCAGCAGTGGTGTCCTTAACGGCAATAGCCCGATCGTCAGCGCAAAACGCTGCTGGCGCGAAATCTAGACGGACGTACTTCGCACCCGTTGCCTGCATTGCAGCGATAACTGCCGGGGTGATGAGATGAGTGAACCCGCAGCCCCACTGGGCGCACGAGAGAGGCGGGACCACGAGTCCCTTGCCGAGAGTGGAGACAGCGCCAGACCATGTCTGGCGCGCTGCACTGGTCCCGTTGTAGTAGGTATGGCTCGCTGATCGATAATGCGTCGTGACCGTCGCACGTAGTGTGATGGCGCCAACTCCCAATGGTTGCTTCGGCCAAGGGCAGGCCCACTGTGTCGTGCTCCCCGTGATCAGCGTACAGGAGGTGACCTGCTGGGCGATTCCTTGGGCATACGTGATAGCAACGCCGAACGTGGTCGGCTGCTGCATGTGAGGCCCGGATGACCGCGATGGATAGGTCACGCTTACACCAATGGTCTGTGGCGCCCTGTGCGTGTCGTCCTGTTGAAGGAGGAACTGGACCTTGGACAAGGGGCGCCATGCCGACTCGTTGGAACGGGCGAGCCAGGCCACTGATGGCGATGGCAGTACTCCCACATCCTTAGACAAAGGTCTATCATCGTGGGATCCAGAAGAAGGACACTGTTGGCTCCAGTAGATCCACTCACCTCCATCAGCAGCGACACAGCGGACTGGGGTAAGGGCTGCCTTGTCAGAAGACTGTTGCCACTGGAAGACGATTGCTCCGCCGCCCCTGTGGACGACCACATCGCATTGGGCCACGCACTGCGCGCCGTCGGGCTTCCCGTCGATACTATGGAAGATGAACACGTTGTCGCCGTACAGTTCCTGGACGTGGAACTTCGTGCCGACTCGCCCACAGCCGGGTGTGACAAAGGCTGGCGGATAGTGCCCGTTCGTCGGCGTGTGGACGGGGGCACACACCGAGTGAGTTGTGCTCACAATTGTCGTTGGTGTGCCGCTTTCGGTAGACCCCTTCAATGGCGACAAGTCGAAACTGAAATACGTCAGCACAAGGATTGTGGTGAGGATGACGCTTATCAGCCGTCGAATCATCATGCGGGCTCACCCTTCTCGTTAGTTATACGCTACATTGGCAGGCAAAGAGAGCACAGGCACTATGATGACAGAGGGAAGCAAGGCCGTCAAGGGCAGCAGGCGGATGTTCGTCGCACTAAAGCAACCCGTGTCCAGGGCTGCGGCGTCGGGGGTGCCCACCTTCGGAGGAGTGTTCTCCAGTGTCAGCTCTACCTCCGCCTGATCAGGCGGATGGTTGGAGACGGCGTAGAGCTTCTTGAAGGGTGTGGTCGTCTGGCGCAGACGGGCGGCAAAGAGCGCCGCGTGGTGGTCACGAGGGCGCAGTGTCAACTCGCGGGCTCCGGCTTTGGCCTGCGTACACAACGTTCGCGTCGGGCAGACGCGGCACTCGGCCGTGTGAAAGCCGACGACGGTGACGGGGGTGCCCTGGGGGCTAAGGCTCCGACCAAGTCTACCTGTGCTGGCCGCTTGCTCCATCCGGCCCCTACAAGGTCGGGGGCACGGCACCTCTCCTCTTCTAAGGCCGTGCTTTTCTCGCTGGAGGGAGTCCCTGCACGCTAATTGGGTTTAACGGGCGGTCTCATGTCGTAACAGCGGAACAGCGTGGTGGTGTGGATCTCATGAAATCCCATCGCTGAAGGGCACGGGACACAGCCCAGGCCGTGAGTGGATTCGCTGTTTTTTGGCCCAGAGCATCTTCGGCCATCTTGCCTTCATGTAATGCTTTGAGGGGCGAGAGACACAGAGCAACATCGACAGCATGCCCACGCTCGGCGAGTGTTCCCCAGGGAAGCACTTCGATGTATGCTTGGCGGACAGCAGACTCGCTCGGGGTATACAGTGTTGCCGTCCTCGTCTGCACCGGCATGAATTTGGTGTCCTCAGTCACATCACCGTCAAACACGCGGGCATCGGCCAGGAGCCTGTCAAGAGAGAAGAACGGGCAACTCACGGTCGCCTCGTCCCAATCATAAATAAGAAGTCTCCCCTCATCCGTCTGCACAGCATTGTCTGCGTGGAAGTCGACGTGGTCAATCGACAGCGGCCAGCCGGCGGAGATTAACTGTGCGGCCCAGTCGACCACGTCGCGGCGATAGGACGCGACGTACCCAAGAATGTCACGAGGTATGTGGTACCGACTGGCGGCTTCCCAATCGTCGGCACTCCAGGCCGGTATATACTTGTCCGCAATTTCCTGCATGATCTCGTCAAACAGACGTGGTAGATGCTTGATTGGCCGGTGTGGAAGAAGAGCGATCTCTTCTTTTGGGACACCTGCAATGATGCTCTGGATGTGCGCCAACGTGCGGGCCATGGCAACCAGTGCATCAATGTGGTGCAGTGATCTGACTGTGCGCCCGCTGAACGGGCGAAAGAGCATCATTGTTTCTCCCCGTTGTTCGTGCCACGCCAGCAGTTCGGGCACGTGCGTCGGGCAGTAACGCGCAAGGAGTTCGTGGATGACAGGAGATGCAGAATACAAAGGCAAGAGGCAGATCTTG
>JAABUJ010005584.1_pt1 | contig 12518 bp, 11 predicted proteins | sample 5559131 | NCBI WGS metagenome assembly JAABUJ01 (sample SAMN10711875, study PRJNA513366) | rock metagenome | isolation source: Antarctica rocks | place: Antarctica: Victoria Land, Mt New Zealand nord | collected 2016-01-07
CCGCGAGGCCAAACCCAGACCTGAAGTGGAAGAGCCGGACAGACCGGCCGATCACCCACGCCCGACCGCCAACTAAGATCATCAAGCGCCGTCAAGGCCCATCAAGAATCGGGGCGGTGGATCCAGGTTCAGGGAACGACCCGAACGAGGCCACCAAGCAGATCCCCGGCGTCGGCGTGTCGTGCGAGCCGCTCGGTGGTCGCGCCCGGGAGCAACCCGCCGCCTAGCGAGACGAGGACCGGGGCGTATCCGAGTTCCCTGACGGCGTTGGTCCATTCGGGATGCTCGGTCGTGAGGCTGTCGCGCGTAGCGCTGCCGTCGGACAGCCGCAGGACGAACTCGGCCCCGGCTTCGGACAGCCTCAGCTCGGCGCCTGATGGTTTGGCGCTCACGGCGAGACCGGACGGGACCACCTCGAATCCGAGGTCAAGAAGCACGGCAATCCCTCCGTTGCTGGCCCTGCCCGTCGCCTCGTCGTGGACGACGACGAGGTCCGGGTACTCCACGATGAGGAGGCCGTTGGCGTCGGTCTGCCACTGCAAGTTGTTTCTCGTCATGCGGAGATCCTGCCCGGACCCCGTCGGAGGGGTGGAGGCGGGCCGGGAAGAGGATCCGCCGCGGGGCCGCCATACCCGCACTGGATGGATGTGCAGGCCGGTCCCGGAGCGCCGCGCAGACGAGAGGGTCGAGACGCGGACCGCGTGTGGTGTCATGCCATCGTTGTCGGCCGTCCCGCCGGGTGGCCGGACGCCGGCGGCACGCTTGCGGCGTCAGGCGCCGGGCTGTCTGTCCACGCCGGTGCGCGGCAAGCATCAGCCGTATGTCGCCGGCGTTGCTCGGGCTGGCGGCCAGCGCGAGGTAGCGGAGCATCGACGCGTCGGCGGGGTCCACCAGGTGCGGCTGCCAACGTTCCGCCCGTGCTTGCGGGGTCTCGGCCTCCTCGGAGTCTGCGCGTCCACCCGGGTGAGCCTGACCGCGGGCGGTCCGTGACGCCCGCAGGGTCGCCGACGCCGTGGCTAGGGACTTGCCTTGCCGACGTCGCTGCCTGCTCGCTCGATCTTGACGCCCTGTCGTCGGGCCGGCCGCCGGGTGTCACCCTCGAAAGGGAGGGACGATCTCGGGATGCGGGCGGGCCGGCCCGAGGTCGGCCTGCGGGTAGAGGCCGAGCAGGTCGGTCTCGTACTCGGTGAGGGCCTTCGACGCGACGAGAACACGCTGCCCCTGTCGCCTTGCCCGTAAGCGTCCGGTCTTGGACCTTGCCGCTGAACGCAACGAGCGCGTGCAGGTCCCGGTAGCCCTTCTCCGCGATGTACGCCTCGATGCTCTGCTGGTACCGGACCGCGTGCAGCCGTGAGCGGGTGACGACCATAGCCTTCGCGAGCGCGCCGATCTCCTTGTCGGTGCAAGAAACATGGTCGACACTGCACTCAAGCCCGTCGTGATGCCCATTCAGAATCTAAAAGGTGCGACTTCTTGTTGGGCGGCAAAGGTGCTGCCGCCATGACAATAGGAAACAAGCTTAACGCAAGCCCGGGGACGCCAGCGATGAAAACAAAAATATTCCACGTCATGATCCGCTACCTCAAGGTCTGACATAGCCCAACGTCGCCGGGCCGGTTCCAAGAGGCGCCTGATCAGCGCTTTCGACCGCTCAACGGTTTCTTCTTCCCGCCGCCCCTCGACCCAGCAATTGCAACGCATGCAACTACCGCGAAGGAGATGCAAGCGACCACGTTCCCTTGTGCCAGTTCCCCAAAAGCGACAATGGTCAAGATGACAGCCATAAGAGTTTGTACTACTTCTTTAGAAGGCATCAATCCCACTCTCATGCCTCAGTAGTTCGTGACACAATAACCCGTGTCGTCACAGAACGTGCCCTTCGTCGGGTCGCTTTGACTGTTCGCTGCACTCGCGACTGAAGCAACTAGACCGACGGCCCCGACACCGATTAAGACTGGAGCGTCCACAGGAATGGCGGCGATTAGCGTGATGGTCGACGCAACTATACCGATGTCGGCTAGCAAATCCGCCCCGCTTGGGTCGGTGTTGTTGATGGGGTCGTCGCCGGCGTAGGCGTACCGGTTGCCCTGCTGGAGATCGCCGATGTGGCTCAGTGAGTCGCGTTGGGTCCAGCGGCCGAGGCTAGGGTCGTAGTAGCGCTGCCCGAAGTGGTAGAGCCCGGTCGGGTCTTGGTAGCCGCCGGCGTACCGGAACGGGTTGGCGGCGGCGGCGGTGCCGCCGGTGGAGGTGGTCTGGCCGTACGGGTCGTAGAGGTAGCTGGCCGTGCGGGCGCCGGTGCCGTCCGTGAGGCCGATGGTCGAGCCGAGGGAGTCCCGCAGGTAGTAGGTGTTGGCGGTCTGCCCGGGGGTGTTCCCGGTGCGGGCCGCGATGAGGCTCCCTTGCGGGTCGCGGGTGTAGCTGGTGAGGGTGCCGCTGTTGGTGGTGCTGGCCAGGCCGAGCACGTGCTGGGTGAACGTGGCGGTCCCGGCGGACAGCCGGACGGTCTGGCCGGCGTCGGCGTACTTAAGGGCGGTGTCGGCCCCTCCGGTCGGGTTGGTGGCGTGGGTGGTGGTGTTCGCGGTGTCGTAGCCGGCGGTGAACCCGGCGCTGGTGGCGGTGAGGTTGCCGTCCGGGTCGTAGGTGCTGGTCGTCGCCCCGGTCGAGGTGAGTTCGTTCGCGGCGTTGTAGGTGTAGCCGGGGTTGGTGCCGCCGTTGACCGTGGAGCTGGTGCGGTTGCCGTTCTTGTCGTAGGCGTAGTCGTAGTCGGCGCCGGTCGTCGGGGTGGTCTGGACGGCGCCGGCGTGGGTGAGCCGGTTCAGTTCGTCGTGGCCGTAGGTGGTGGTCCTGCCGGTGACCTTGTCTGTGGTGCTCTGCCGCAGGTTGGTGTCGGTGGTCGTCCCGGGCTTGGTGTAGCTGTAGGCCAGGTCGCTCAGGGTCCCGCCGGCGTTGGTGGCCTTGACCTCTGTCTTGTGTCCGGCGCCGTCGTAGGTGGTGGTCTGGAGCACCCCGCCGGGGGTGGCGGTCTGGGTCCGGTGGGCGGCGTTGTCGTAGCCGAACAGCGTGCACCCGCTGTTCGCGGCGGGCAGGGCGGTCACGGTGTAGCCGTAGCAGCTGCCGCCGGGTTCGGTGATGCTGGTCGGGTCCCCGGCCGCGTCGTAGCCGTAGTTGACGGTGCCGCCGGGGTCGGTGAGGGATGTCAGGTCGCTGGCGGTGTCGTAGCCGAAGGATTGGGCGGTGCCCCGGAAGCTCTGGGCGGTGGGCCGGGACAGGCCGTCGTAGGTGATGGTCGTCTGGGCGCCGTCCCGGTCGGTCCGGCCGGTGACGTTGTCGTCGCCGTCGTAGGTGTAGGCGAGCCCGGTGCCGTCGGCGTAGGCGACCCTGGTGATCCGGTCGAGCCGGTCGTAGGTGTTGGTGACGGCCTGGCCCTTGCCGTCGGTGAGCACGTGGGGGCGAGAGTCGGCGTCCGGGCTGACGGTTGTGCGCCCGAGCGGGGCGGGTGGTGTGGTGGAGGTGAGGTTCCCGCCGGTGTAGCCGTAGCCGGTGGCGTTGCCGTTCGCGTCGGTGCTGCTGGCGACGGTCCCGTCAGTGTTGTACGCCAGGTGGGTGTGGGCGCTGGACGGCGCGGCGCCGGTGACATCTGTGACGTTGCTGGCGCTGTCGACGCCGTAGGAGGTGGTGTTGCCCTGCGGGTCGCGTACCGCCGTCGGGTGGGGTTGCGCCCCGCCGGTGAAGCCGCTGAGGGCGATCGAGGCCGGGGTGTTGCCGCCGCCGGAGGACGGCGCCTGGATCTGGGTCAGGTTCCGGTTCGTGTCGTAGGCCAGTTGGGTGGCCTGGGACAGGTTGTTCGTCAGGCTGGTGACGTTCCCGCTGGTCGGGTCGTAGGACTTGTCGCGGTGCCGGTTCAGGGCGTCGGTGGTGCGGATGACCTGCCGGGCGGCGTTGAAGTAGTACTTCGTGACGTGGCCCATCGGGTCGGTGACCTGGGTGAGGCCGACGGAGCCGGCTGGGGCGCCGGCGTCGTTCCCTAGGTAGGCGTACCCGGTCCGCAGGGCGACGCCGCCGGTGCTGCGGGTGGTCGACGCGACCCGGCCGGCGGTGTCGTAGCCGACGGTGAGGGTCCGGCCGCCGGGCGTGCTGAGCGTGGTCAGCAGCTCGCTTGTGGCGTCGTAGCCGTACTTGTACACGCCCCCGTTCGGGTCGGTGTAGGCGGTCATGAACTTGTAGTAGGTGTCGTAGGCGAACGCGATGCTGCGGCCGCCGGCGGTGTCGCCGAGGCTCTGCAGCGTGTAGTTCTGGAAGGCGCCCAGGTAGCTGAAGGGGAAGTTGCGGCCCTGCGTGTCCGTCATTGCGGCGGTTGCCGCCTGGTAACCATTGCTGACGTTGAAGGTGATGGACTTGCCGTTCTTGGTGGTGATCGAGGTGAGTTCCCCGTTGGTTACGCCAGTGAGGTTGTCAAAGTGGTAGGTCAGGCCGCTGTCGTGAAAGATCAGCCGCTCGTCCGGGTTGCCGGCGCTGTTGTAGACGCCGTCGGCGAGGAGGGTGGCGTTGATCCCGGCTGGTGCGCTCCATGGACCGAAGTCCTTCGTCTGGGTGAAGACCAGATTGCCCTGCGGGGAGTGGAACACCGCCGAGCCGTGGCCGACGTGGTCGAGCCAGACGTCGTCGCCGAGGCTGCCCGTCCAGCCACTGGCGAGATCGCCGCGCGCGTTTGAATGTGGGGCCGGGCCGTGTACGTCGCGGGCGAGCAGGCTGTTGTAGTCGTGCTCGTAGGCCAGGTCAAGCCCGGTGCCGTGAACGTTGAGGTCGGTGGTGCGCACGAGCAGGTTGCCGGTCGCGGGGTTCACCCCTGCTGTCGCGTGACCGGTGAGTTGCTGGTTGAGGTAGGTGGCGGTGGACGGATTCCCGACCGGTGAGCCGTAGTCGACGGCGACGCTCGGCGTGGGAGCGGAGGTGTCGGTGGAGTTGAAGCGGGCGACACCGAACGCGGACTCATTGGCTGTCTTGAGGATCAGGCCTGTGTTAGGTGTTGAGCCGTTGACCCAGCCCTGCATCAGGCTGGTGAAGTGCCAGTGCGAGTTGCTGGCACTGCCGCCGCTGCCGACCGAGTAGTAGTTGGTGGCGGCTGCGGCTCCCCCAGCGGTGGTCCACGCGGTGCTGCCGTTGCGGGTGTTCCAGGTCGCCGCCGAGGTCCAGGACTGCGTGTTGGCGTGCATCTCGATGACAGGTGATGCGCTCGTGTCGTAGGTGTTCGTCTGCCACATGTTGAGTTCAGCGTCGTAGATGACCTGATCACTGGGGATCGAGGCGACGCTGAACTGCAGCAGGCCGCGGGTGAGCGCCGGGGCGGAGTTGAACCGGCCGACGTCAATGAATGACTGGGGGCAGGCGTTGAAGGTGGGGTATCCGCTGACGATGTGGCACTTGGTCAGGGGCGCGCCCAGCTCTAGGGCGTTGGGGTCGACGATCACTGGGAAGACGCGTGCGGGGTCGGTCAGCCAGGGCCGCTGCACTGCCAGCGTCGCGGTGTGACCGCCGGCGCCGGACGCCAGGGTGAGCGCGACGGCATCGTTCGGGGTCGTTTCGGCGTGCGGGCTGGAGTCTGCGACGGTGGGTGCCGGGATCCCGAGCGCGGGACCGCGGGCGTCGGAGAAGGTCGCACCACCCTTGCTGTCGGAGGTAGCGGTCAGGCCGGGACTGGTCGCGAGCTTGAAGGAGTAGGCCGACGGTGCGGCGGCTGAGGCGAGACTTATGGCTTCCTTCAGGCCGGTGGGGGTCGCGGTGTAGGTCACCGTCACTCCTGGCAGGGCGTTGCGGTAGGTGACCGTGTTCCCGGTGACGATCCCGGTGCTGTGGCTCGCGCCTTGCCAGGCGAAGCTGACCCATCGGCCGGCGGTGCCGACGCGGATGGGGCCGGCGGACAGGTCCGCTGGCAGTTCGGTGGAGTAGGAGTTCGCGGCGTTGCGGAAGGCGAACCCTGGTGCAGTGTCCGGGACCAGCGAGTCGTCGATGAGCTGCCATGCGCCGGCGGGGTCCTGGTAGTTCAACGGGCTGGCAGAGATGACCGCGCGGAAGCTGCCATGCGGGGTCTGGAAGGTCCGGGATACTGCCGACCGTTTCCCGGCGATCTCCAGCTCGCCGGACTTGGCCGCCGCCGCGGCCGTCTTGCCGGTAGTGCTGGCCAGGTCCTGCACTCGGGCCGGTGCGGGACGTGCGGCCTGAGCCATGTCCCGTGAAGTCGCGGGGGCGGGAGCTGCTGACGCGCTTCCCTGGCTGGCTCCCAGCGCGGCGTGGACGTGCGCCGGGGTCGCAGCGGACGCGGGGAGCACCGCCCCGCCGAGGGCGACAACCGCCCCGAACGCCGTGAGGGACGTGCGGGCCAGGGCTGGTCGCATGGCGACACTCCAATACGTGGCTCTGCCGACCCGAGCCGCCTCGTGCGGGGCGTCGTCTACGGGTACCGGCCGCGGTCAGGTTGCCGCATCCGTGACAGTCTGCCTACGCCGTGTTCACGGCAGACCTGCCGTCGTGGTTGTCCCGACACGACAGGTCCCTGGCGGATCGGGACTAGTCATGGCGGTGGGCTTGTCTACGATTCACGTGATCGATCCGTTCCCGGCGTCCAGGGCCGGGTTGGTTTCCTGGCTCAGCGGGGCTGGTCACACCGTCGTGGTGGGGGCAGTTCGGCAGGCACCTTCCGGGGACGCCGTGGCGGTGGTCGCCGTACACGACCGGGCCAGCCTCGACGACATCACGGACCTCGGTCTCGTCGCCCCCGCGCTGCCGGTCGTGGCCGTCCTGCCGGAGGTCGACGCTGCCTGCTTCGTCGCAGCACTACGCGTCGGCGCCATCGGGATCGCTACCTGGGACACAAGCCCTGACAGGTTCGTGGCCATCATAGACGCCGCCCTCGCCGGCCAGGCCCTGCTGCCCAGCGGGTTCGTGCGGCAGCTGGCGGTAGGGCAGCCCGCGCCGCCGGCGCAGTTGACCGCACAGGAAACCCGCTGGCTGAGTGATCTTGCGGCGGGCAGGCCGGTCGCGGAATTGGCGGTTGCCGCCGGCTACTCCGACCGGTCGATGTACCGACTGCTCCGCAAGACGTACAGATCGCTGAACGCCGGCACGCGATCTGAGGCCATCGTCGAGGCGTTGCGGCTAGGGCTGCTCTAGCGGTTGCCCGCAACCTTCACCTGAGCGGCGTCGCTGGGTTCGTGTGGGAGAACCGGGTCGAGTTGACAGGGCCAATCGTCTGACTGGTCCGGTGACGTGGTCGCACTTGCGCCGGGAGGTGAACGCGGTGAAGGGCACTTCGGCGATCTCGGCGGCGCTGATCAGGCGTTGCTCGTCTTGGTCGAAGACCGCGTTGGGGTAGTGGATCGCCGTCCAGGCGGCCGGGTCGATGCTGGCGATTGCGGTGCTGGTCGCCGGGCTGGCCCGGGCGGTGCGGGAGAAGCGGGCGCTGGCCCGGCTGGCCGCGGCGACCACATCGTGGTTGTCCTAGGCCGAGTCGGCGCGTAGCAGCACCAGGCCGGTGCCGCCGGGGCCACCGGCGCCGGCCGCCCGGGCGGTGTGCAGCGCGTCGGCGACCAACCGGGCGGCGCCCCGGGCAGAGTTCGCTGATCCTTTGCGTAACCGGCTCGCCACGATCACCGGCGCCGCGAGCGGGGTGCTGAGGGTGGCGATCAGGGCGTTCAGGCCCTTCACTCCCGAGTAGCCATAACCGGCGCTCTGTTTGGCGTAGCCGTAGGTCGCCTTCACCGTGTCATCGATGTCGACGTAGCCGACCTGGTCGGCGCCGGCCAGCACCGGGCTGCGCCGGGCCAGCTCGACCAGCAGCTAGGCCGCGCCGCTGTCGAGCTGACGGACATGACCGAAGGTGAAACTGCGCAGGAACGTCCCCAGCGTGGACGGCGCCCGGACCCCACCGAACAACCGGTCTATCCCGCCGTGCCGCAGCACGTCCATGTCAGCGACCGAATCGGCCCCGGCGACCATCCCCGCCAGCAACGCCGGCACCTTCACCGGCGCCTTCACGCCGCCCTCGGCGTCACCCCTTGTAGACCCGCGCGGTTCCTTTTATGCCGGGAACCCATGGGTCGGCGCCCGGCTCTCTGCACCCCTGCGCCAGCCCACGTGGCCGGCCGCTCGGCCGCCGCCCTACTCGAGCACCACCTGAAACGGCCCCCCGTCAACCTCAGTCGGCTGACCGGCTCGCGCAGCACATCCGCCGTGTCGTGCACTCTGCTCCGCCGCTGTCACAAGCGCCAAAGGACCGTCTGGCCGTCCTGCTGCGTGGGGCGGGTGCGGTCAAGTGATCACACACGACAGCCGCCCCCTTACGGAAGCGGCCGCGGACGGCACCAAGCTGAACCCGCCAGCCCCCACCATGCTCAAACTAGGCTACGTGGCATTGGTCGCTAGGGGACGAAGGTTGAGACGCTCGTACCAGATTCCGCTGGCGACCTGCGTCTGTGGCTGAACCGATCCAGCTCTCGATCCGTGTCAACCGGAAGCAGCCTGCGTGTGACAGCACCGACAGCCATCTGGGGTATCGGCTGGGACCTTGCGCGCTGCTGGAACGGCTGGGTCCTGACAGAGTCAATGATGGCTCGGGGAAGCTTCTGAAGGGAATCGCTCATATGCGTTCAGCTCTTACGCCCCGCTACAGCTCGAAGGCCACGCTGTTGGGATTGTGCGCGGTTGCCGCCGGCACCGCCGCCGTCCTGGCTCCCACCGCGGCCTACGCCACCGACGGCGCGCCGACCAGCTTCGCCAGCGCCCAGATCGGTGTGGTTGGCGGGTCAGTCAGTGGATTCGGAATCACCGTGACGTTGGCCAAGGGAGCGGTCGCGAGCAACCGCCGCATCATCTTGAGTTCCTCTCCGAGCTCCCAGGACGTCACGCCGCCGAAGGGCGAGAAGGCCCTGGTGACGTTCGGGCTGCAGGAGTGCAGAACCGACTACACCGGATGCACCAGCGTGTTCGGGAACTTCCCGACCTCCCCGGCCGGCACGGAGAAGGTCAACGGCAAGACCGCGACCTTCACCGCCTTCCAGAAGCTGAGCACCACCCCCAACAGCGAGGGCAACACCACCTTGGGGTCGATGACCGCCAAGCTCGTCACCATCAAGACGGTCACCCCCGGTACGGACGTGTTCATCTACAACCCGAACCCGACGACCACTGCCGCCGCCTACCCCAAGCTGCTGCCCAGCACCAGCGCCAACGGCGTGAACACCTTCAAGACGTTCATGCCGATCGCCTGGGTCATCGCCAGCCACACCACCGCCGGCTCCGCGACCACAGGTGGTGCCAGCACGGGCAGCACCACTGCCCCGACACGGGTGAACGCCGGGACCGGCGGCCAGGCCGCCAGCGGCTCCGATAGCACCGTCACCCGCGACGCTGAGCTCGCGGCCCTGGCCGCCGGGCTGCTGATCGCGGGATCGGTCGGGATCCGCAGCGTCCGTCGACGCGCCACCCGCTGAGCACGACCCGATGAACAGGAACCCCTTGCGCCCGCCAACCCCTCCACGGTGGGCGCAAGGGGCGACCTCCTTGCACCCGGCCGACGACGCGACACACCTTCCGGCCAGCCGCCGGACCCTGCTGGGCGGGCTGGTCCTTGCGGGTGCGGCGACCGTAGGACTGCTCAGTCACCCAGGTCGACCCAGCCCGGCGTTCACCGCCGCCGACACCGGACAACTTCCCCGCTCCGCCAGCGCCCCCGTGCTCACGCAGCAGTCCTCTGCCGCCGGCCTCGATACGCGCAGTGCCGTACCTGTTCGCCTGGTCGCCGCCGGCGTCCAGCTCGCCGCCCCTATCCGGCCGGTCGGGGTCACCGCCGGCGCCCTGGCCGTGCCGGACGACGTCCACACCCTGGGTTGGTGGCGGGACGGCGCACCGGCCGGCAGCAGACAAGGAACAGTCGTCATTGACGGGCACGTCGACAGCGCAGGCCAAGGCATCGGCGCCCTCGCGAGCATCGCCCGGATGCAACCCGGAGAGCGTCTCGCGCTCAGCACAGCGCACAGCGAGGTGGCCTATGTCGTGCAGGCCCGCCGCAGTTTCGCCAAGGACGCTCTGCCCACCGACTTGTTCACCCGCACCGGCCCGGCCCGGCTCGCCCTGATCACCTGCGGTGGTCCGTTCAACACCACGACCCGGCACTACCGCGACAACATCGTCGTCTACGCCGCTCCCGCGCCCCCGCTCCTCTGGGGCGCGAAAGACAACGGCCCTCAGCGTCGCTGAACAGCCGCTACTCAGCCGCCTCCGGACTCGGGTTACAGTGGCCACGCCGGGCTTGGCCAGGAATTTGCCCAGGGCGCTGGTGCAAGCGGTGGCATCGGTGTTGCACTCCCGCAGCCGAAAGTCTTCACGGCGGTGGTGCCGGCGGCGGGGTGACGTCCAACCCGTTCGGCCAGTTACCGCGGGGTGATGAAGGCGGTGGCGAAGGCGGCGGTGGTGGCGGGCCGGCCGCGAGCGCGGGGGCAGGGCGGCGGCCAGGGCAGTGAGGCCGAGCAGACCTGGGCAGGCGAGGGTGCTGAGGGCGCGGCGACGCGTGGCGGCTCCGAGGTCAGAGGTCCCGTTTGATTGGTGACACGGGCGGGCTGGCCGGTTCAGCCACACCGCGACACTGCCCCGGTGAACCGTTCAGGGCCGACATCCGTGCCTGTTGTCGTGGCCGAGACAACCGACGCCGAGCTGGTGCGGCTGCTGTACGCCGAGCACGGCGGCCAGGTGTACGCGTTCTGCGTGCGCTGGACCGGCGACGCGCAGCGCGCGCAGGACGCCGTGCAGGAGGTGTTCCTGCGGGCCTGGCAGCACCTGTCGACGTCGGACCTGCAGACCAGGCCGCTGCGGCCCTGGCTGTTGACGGTGGCCCGGAACGTGCTGACCGACGCCCACCGGGCAGCGCAGGCCCGCCCTGTCCTGATCGACGACGAGCGCGCCCTGGCTGTGGTCGCGGCACCGAACGAGATCGATCGGGCGGTGCAGTCCTGGCAGGTGGCAGCTGCCCTGCAACGCCTGACCCCTGAACACCGTGAGGTGCTGGTGCAGGCGCACTGGATGGGCCGCAGCGTCGCCGAGACGGCTGTGATCCTTGGGATCCCGGCCGGCACGGTCAAGAGCAGGACGTACTACGCGGTGCGGGCTCTTCGCCTGGCGCTGGAGGAGATGGGAGTGGGGGCATGACCGAGCACGTGGAGCTCAGGAAGTCGCTGGGCAGCTACCTGATGGGAGCGCTGGACCCGCCCGATCGGGCCGCGGTGGAGGCGCACCTGCGCACCTGCGAGTCCTGCCGGGAGGAGCTGGCGTCGTACGCGGGTCTGCCTGGGCTGATGTCGCGGTTGAGCCGCGAGGAGGTCGTGAGCGAGGCACTGCCCCCACCACCGTCGTTGCTTCCCTCGGTCCTGGTAGCGGTGGAGCAGCAGCGCGGCACCGAGGCCCGTCGGCTTCGGCGCTGGCGGACCGGAGCCGCAGCGGCTCTGGTCGCGGCGGCGGCAGGAGCGGTCGTCCTCGTCGGCCTCCCCGGTGCGGGACCGTCCCGCGTCGCGTTCACCGCAACCGCGGGGCAGGTCGCCGCCGGTGACCTTGCTGTGGCGGACAAGCCCTGGGGCACCGCGCTGCACCTTCGAGTGCGAGTGCCTGACGCGCCGTCCTACGTTGCCTGGGCGGTGGAAGCCTCCGGTCACCGAACCGTCGCGGCATCGTGGGGACGCACCCCCGGTGGCCGCATGGACGTCGACGGCGCGACCGCCCTACACGGCCGGTCGCTCATCTCCATCGTCGTGACCACGGGCTCAGGGGCTTCGTTGCTCACCGCGCAGCGCACATGATCGGACTGTGCCTCGGGGTACGCCCAGGGGCAGCATGCAGCTCGACAACGGCACGACGGCGGACGCCATCAACCGGCTGCGGCAGGCGGAGGCCAGCTCGCGGGGGTGCTTCGGAGCTGCCGCTACTGGACGGTCCCGCCGAGCCGGCGATGGCGCAAGGTACGCCCGGCGCAGTGGACGTGTACTCCGTTGCCTGAAGGCTCGCTACTGTCCAAGGGATCGTCTTGTTCGCGTGCCGGCGCGGACCCGGGAGGTCGCTGCAAGGGGTGCAGGTGAGCGCACGCGTTGGTGAAGAGCCCCGGGGTGGTGACGGCGCTCGCTGGTCCCTGCCCGACGGGACCGTCCTGTTCGCACCACCAGGGGCGTTGCTGGTGGAACCGAACGAAGGCTTGATCTGCTGCCACCTGTGCGGACGCTGGTGGGTTTTCCTCGGCGCTCACGTGCGGACACACGGTTACACGGCCGCCGGCTACCGGGAGGCGATGGGGTTGAGGTTGAGGGTCGCCCTGGCGGCCAAGCGGCTGACCTCCGAGATCGGGCGGCGACAGCTCGAGCGGTACATCGCTGACCCGCTGATGCGGCAGCGACTGGAGGTCGGCCACGAGATGGCCCGGGCGGGGGAGTTGATCGTGGCCGCCCGCGAGGGGAACGCCACGTCGTCGGCCCGGGCGCAGCGTC
>JAABUJ010005586.1_pt1 | contig 12515 bp, 11 predicted proteins | sample 5559131 | NCBI WGS metagenome assembly JAABUJ01 (sample SAMN10711875, study PRJNA513366) | rock metagenome | isolation source: Antarctica rocks | place: Antarctica: Victoria Land, Mt New Zealand nord | collected 2016-01-07
CGGCCTGGTCGGCCAGCAGGTGTTCGCCGGAGAGGCCACCCGCCTGGCCTACGGCACCGACGAAGCGGCCGAGGGTCGCGACTCGTTCCTCGAGAAGCGCGACCCCGACTGGTCGGACTACCCCTGGCACTTCTGAGCAACGATCGCCGATCCGCTCCCTCACCGCCATGATCCCGACTACGCACATTCTCAAGCTGGAGGGCGCCGGCAGAGATGCACTGGTGTGAAATCCGCGCCCTTCTCCTGCTCATCGCCGTTTTGTCGGGTGCCGTCGCCATGGTTTGAGACCCGCCCCCCCCACGCCGTTTTCCGCCAAACCCCTTCTGACCTGCATTTTAGGTGGTGGGCGTAACAGGACTCGAACCTGTGACCTCACGCGTGTGAACCGCTTCGGCCGTCCACGGCGGACCACCGAAGACCGCCAAATCCCTTACACGACAAGTCATTCGTCCACCGACGTCCACCCCCCACCAGGGCCGGTTGCCGCCCAATGGCTGACAGAATGGCTGACACCCCGGCGCCCGCTCCACACTTCGCCACACCAACGCAAAGATCCTGCTCACGGCTGGTCGGGGGCGTCCGTGAAAAGGTCAGGGATACCCCTCGGCCAAAGACGACACGCGTTCGCCGTGACGGTCTACACGCCCTCGCAGTCTGCATGATGACGCCGCCAGACTCTTCGGCAAGGCCGTGTTTGGGCCCCACAGGGGATGGGTGTGCGTAACGTGGACGTTACGGGTACTCTAAATGACATGGCAGCGGCACGGACAGGAGCGGAGCGCTACCTCGCTCGTCGCCTCGAAGATCCTGAGTACCGCCAGGCCTACGAGAGAGCACGCGAGCGAATCGAACAGATCGACTCGGTGATCCGCGCCTTCGATGCCCGCCGCCAAGAACTGCACCTCACGAAGGCCGAGTTGGCCCGACGCGCCGGTGTGAAACCCGAGGCGATCCGTCGCCTTCTTTCAGCTGAGAAGCCGAACCCCACGCTCACGACCCTGGTGGCGCTCGCCGGAGCTCTCGATCTAGAGATCTTGCCTACCCCCCGCAGAGGTGCCCCGACTACCTGAGCACGGTCCGCCGCTTCTGGAACTCGGCGCCATAGCGCTTGATCCGCCGGTAATCCCTCGGGTGTGCCGCTGTGCGCGGCGGCTTCGAGAGACCGTCGATGCACACGATGCTTGACCCTCCCAGATCCTCGGCGTCCCGCTCCAGGACGCAGAACAGCCGGTGGTTCATCCCGCCGCCCTGTACTCGTACCTCGAAGTAGCCAGCCATGTCATCGTGCATCGCCTCCCATTTACCCCCGCCCGAGAAGGAGGGCGGCGGCGATGCAGCTACGGCGTCGAGAACCGCATGGGCCTCGGCAGCGGCTTTGGCTGGGATCGAGTTCAAGTACTCGATGGCAGGCACGGTGCGCTCGGAGTCGTCGACTTCGGCTCGCTGGAAAGACTGGATCCGCCATGGATCCTTCGACCGCCTAGTCACCGGTCTCGTCCGGCGGAAGTCGGGCAGCCTCGGCAACCTCATCCTCGACGGCCAAAGAATCAATGAACGCAAGGAGCCTCTGGGCCTCTCGGCGGGTCAGGTCAGGAGGGAGCTCGAGCGATGCGAGTACGCCAGGCCGAAGGGGGAAGGGGTAGGTGATGATCGCCGTGCCACGTCCGGGCTGCGGCACCGGCGCAGGGTTAGGAGCCGGAGCAGGGCCTGATGGTGCCGAGCCATCGGGCTTGGGCGATCCAGCTGCAGAGGTCGTCGACGCACCGTTTCCCCTTGAGCGCGACCGTTGTCTCACGCTCGGCTGCCAGTTTGCCGGGCTCGACCGGAACTCCCCGAACATCGCAGCCGCCCGCGAGTATCGCCCCTTATAGGTAGAGAGACTGCCAGCGGAGAACTTCATGGCCCTGAGCGTCTCGAATCGCCGCAGGACGTCGTCCTCGTCCAAGCTCGTCAGATCCGCTGTCTCCCAGTCGTCCGCCCCTTGGGTCGCCGACAGCACCTCCTTAACGGCCGTCTTCATCGCCTGGCCGGTGGCCGTCTTCAGGTAGCCCTTTTGAATCGCATAATCGAGGAAGGCGACGAGGCCCGCTCCGGTGGCCGTAGGGGTGAAGTTGATGTCGCTCATCCTGAGGCTCCTGTCCAAGTGAGTACTAGCCACTATACTCCGCTTGGACGGCCCATGCGACGACACTTCAGCATATAACTGTCAACATCATGGACGGCGTCTCATACCGACCCCTCCCTGATCTGGAGCTCGTCACGGGCCGCTCGCCAGACGAGAACAGTATTGATGGCCCCGCTGGCGAGGGCCGCCACTTAGGGCTACGCGGTGGCGCAGCCGTGGCCCGAGCGGCCCGGGATTGCAGTGGGCGTAACAGGACTCGAACCTGTGACCTCACGCGTGTGAAGCGTGCGCTCTAGCCAGCTGAGCTATACGCCCGTGATCGGGACAGTTGAAGCTAGCGCAGCAACTTGGTCGGCCCGCAGCCCTTCACGGCCGAAGTTTCAGTCAGCCGGCCTGCCGGCAGCGGTCGGGTTGCCATTGGTCGCGCATGACCGCCTCCGGTGCCCGGTGCGGTGCTCGCAGGGTGGCGGTAAGGCCGGCGGGGTGGCGGGCCTCGCGGACGACGTAGTTCAGGCCGCTGATCAGGAGCCCCGGATGGGGGCCGGCCAGCCAGGCCAGCTGGTCGCCGGGGTACGCCTGCACCGAGATGGCGGCGGGGCGCACCCGCCCCCACAGCCGCCCGGGTACCACCACGGGGCCGTCGCCGCGCTCCTGCAACGCCCGGATCGGCGAGCCCAGAGGGATGCGAAACCCCTTGGCCTTTCCCCGCACGACCAGCTCCCGGTCCTCCCACACCAGTTCGCGCTCGTCGTCCTGGCAGTTCCAGAACAGCCGGCCCATCTCGGTTGGGAAACCCCAGTTGAGACGCCCGCCGATCCGGGCGTCCTGGCGGTTGGTGATGACGGTGGTGGCACACCACCCCAACCGCAGGCCCATGCGGGCTGGCACCGACACCGACAGCTCGAGGTAGGGCCCGACCGGTGAGGACGTGTAGCGGGCGGCGACGACCAGCGCCGGTCCGGGCATGGACCTGAGGCCGAGAACGGGCGGCGGCGCCAAGCCTCTGCAGCGGGCCAGGCCGACCATGGCCTCACCCTGCAAGGCCCACGGCGCGAAGGGAGCCCCGGACATGACGCTCAAGCTACCGCTGGACGTTCACCCGATCGGTGCCCGGCGGTCGATGCCGAACAAGTCCTCCAAGAAGGCCAAGGCGCGCAGCACGACCACGTCGCCGTGCTGCGGGCCTACGACCTGCAGGCCCACCGGCAGGCCGCTTTCGGTGAACCCGGCGTTCACACTCCCGGCTGGCGAGCGGGTGAGGTTGAACGGGTATGTGAAGCGGACTCAGTTGGGATCGTCGACGCCCTGCAGCACCCCGTCCTTGCCGATCAGCGGAGCTTGGGACGCCACCGTCGGGCACAGCAGCAGTGCGCCGTCGTGCAGCAGGGACGCCAGCTTGAAGTTCAGGTGGTGAGCCGCGTCATTGGCGGCCATGACGTCCACCGCGCTGGCGTTGGCTTCGGCCCAGTCGGCGCCGGCGCGCACCAGCGGCTCGAGCAGCTCCCACTGGTCGGTCCCTCGGAGATGGCCGATCGACCGCAAGTTGCCGACGCTGGTCAGGGTGGCCCAATCGATGACGGGGTCCTCTTCGAACACGACGTCGACCTCTTCTACCTCGGTGCCGGCGCCAGCCAGACGCTCGACGGCCGCTTGGCACACGGCCCGCACCTCGTCGTCTACCGGTGAGTACCCGAGGGTCGGTGACCACAGGACCTTGCGGGGCGGGTGCAGCTCTTCCAGGTCGCGGCGGAACGACCCGTGGTGGGCCGGCAGCGACCGTGGATCGGTCGGCTCCGGGCCGGCGGCGACGTCGAGGGCCAACGCGGTGTCGCGCGCGGTCCGGGCCATGGGGCCTTTGCAGCTCAGATCGGCCCAGTTCGGGGCGTCGGGTCCGCCGGTGGGAACGCGCCCGAGCGACGGCTTGTGGCCGGTGAGCCCGCACAGAGCGGCAGGGATGCGGATCGAACCCCCGCCGTCAGAAGCGGTGGCCAAGGGGATGATGCCGGCGGCTATGGCCGCGGCGCTGCCGCCCGAGGAACCGCCGGCCGAGCGGTCCAGGGCCCACGGGTTGTGGGTCGCGCCGAAGACCAGGTTGACGGTGTCACCTTTGTGGCCCATCTCCGGGGTGTTGGTCTTGCCGACGACCACACAGCCGGCGGCCTTGAGCCGGGCGACCAGGACCGAGTCCCCGGTGGCGGCCGGGTCGTCCCGGTGGACCAGAGAACCTTGGGAGGTGACGAAGCCGGCGGCGTCTTCCAGGTCCTTGACGCCTATGGGGATGCCGGCCAGCGGTCCGACCGCCTCGCCGTCGGCCAGCCGGTCATCGATCCGGCCGGCGTCCGACAGCGCCCGTTCGGCGTCGACCGCCACAAAGGCGGCAACCTGCGGGTTCAGCTCCTCAATGCGGTCCAGCGCGGCCTGGCACAGCTCCCGGGCGGAGGTCTGCTTGGCCTGCACCTGGGAGGCCAGCTCTTCAACGGTGTGGTCACGGAAGTCCATGACCGCTGAAGCTACGCACCCGCCATCCACGCTGCTCGGCTGTCAGCCCGACTTGGCCAAGCAGTCGGCTACGGGGTCAGGTTGGAAGCGGCGCAGCTCGGTGCCGGGGGGGCAACCCTGCAGCGGGTCGACCCGCTTCACCACGCGCAGCGCGCCGGTGGCGCCGCAATCGACCCCCACCGCCACCGGTCCTGGCTCTACCCGCACACACGAGCCGACCCGGGCAGTCTGGATGGTGGTGGGCGAGGGCTGGCCCCGGCCGCCGGTGGCGTAGGCAGTGACCACGAAGATCAGTAACAGGACACCCAGGACCGCCGCCCACGGCAGACCCCGCATCACCACCGACCCGAACGGCCCGAGGTCCGGGCCCATGTCCACCAGATCATCGCCGTCTTGGTCCACCGAGGGCCGCACGGCTCGACCCGCCGGCGGCGGCACCGGCCGGGCCGGTCCAGCGGCGGGCCCGACGCGGGTGGCGCGTGCCAGCGCCTCGTCATAGCGGGAGCGGGCGGCACGGTCACCCAGCACCTTCCAGGCCTGGTTGATCTCCCGTATCCGCCGCTCAGCCAACGATCGTTCGGCGTCGGTGGCTCCGGTTTGGCGATCCGGGTGCAGCCGCAGGGCCAGGTCCCGGTAGGCCTGGCGCACCTGGTCGTGCGACGCTGACGGGCGGACTCCCAGCGTCTGGTAATAGGTAGGCGTGCTCACGCTCCCCGTCTTCGAACCGACGCCCGGAGCCTACGACTGCCCGCCGGCCGGTCCCGCCTCCGCCTCCATGGCTCCCGACTTCGGCCGCACCGCCCCGAAATGACCGGCCGTTTCCCAGACGAACAGTCGCCGGCGGCGCTGCACCGGTCGGCCGGCGCCCACCTGTGGCCCCATTTCTGCAGCTTGGACGGCGTCGATGAGCTTCCCATCATCGCCCGCGGCGACGGCTGCCTGGTGTGGGACGCCGAGGGCAACGAGTACCTGGACGGCCTGGCCGGGCTGTTCGTCAGCCAGCTGGGACACGGCCGGCGCGAACTGATCGATGCGGCTGCCCGGCAGGCCGAGCAGCTCGCCTACTTCCCCCTCTGGGGCACGCTGCACCCGCCGGCCATCGAGCTGGCCCAACGCCTGGCCGACGCCGCTCCCGGCGACTTGAACCGCGTCTTCCTCACCAGCGGCGGGTCCGAAGCCGTCGAGTCGGCGTGGAAACTGGTGCGCCAGCACTTCCGCCTCAAGGGTCAGCCCAACCGCCACAAGGTCATCGCCCGGCACCTCAGCTACCACGGCACCACGCTGGGGGCGCTGGCCATCACGGGTTTGCCCGCCTACCGCGACCCGTTCGAGCCAATGGCCCCAGGCGCCGTGCACGTGGCCAACACCAACCGGTTCCGACCGTCGTTCCCCGGCGTCGACGCCACCGACGACCTCGCTTTCTGCGAGGCCGCGGCCGGCGCCATCGAGTCGGCGATCGTCAACGAAGGGCCGGAGACGGTCGCCGCCGTGTTCCTCGAGCCGGTCCAGAACGCCGGGGGCTGCATCCCGCCGCCGCCGGGCTACTTCCGGAAGGTCCGGGAGATCTGTGACCGCTACGGCGTGTTGCTCGTGTCCGACGAGGTGATCTGCGCCTTTGGGCGGCTCGGCTACCTGTTCGGCTGCGAGCGCTACGAGTACCAGCCCGACCTGATCACGGTGGCCAAGGGCCTCACCAGCGGTTACGCGCCCCTGGGCGCGGTGCTGGCGTCGGAGAAGGTGGCCGAACCCTTCCTGGAGCCAGGCAAGGCCTTCGCCCACGGTCTCACCTTCGGCGGACACCCGGTTTCCTGCGCGGTGGCCCTGGCCAACCTGGACGAGTTCGAGGGTGACCAGATCCTGGCCGGCGTCCGCCGCCACGAACCGAGCCTCCAGGCCGCGCTCGAAGCGCTGAGAGAGCTCCCGCTGGTCGGAGACGTGCGGGGCGCCGGATTTTTCTGGGCGCTGGAGCTGGTCAGCGACCCCGACACCAGAGCCCCGTTCACGCCGGCCGACGCGGCGGCGCTGGCACCGAAGCTCACACGACAGCTGGCCAGGAGCGGGCTGCTGTGTCGGGTCATCAACCGCGGTGACCTGGTCATCCAGCTCGCACCACCGCTCATCGCCGGGGCGGCCGAGATCGAACGCATCGCTTCGATCCTCGGCTCCGTGCTGAGCGCCGCGCATGTCTAGTCCAACCATCGGCCAGGGCCGCGGGCCCGAGGCGCAGGAACGGAAACCGGAACGGGAACCGGAACCGAGCTTCCGCGAGGAGACCCAAGACGCCCTCCAGGAGGGCGACCGGACGTTCACCCCCGGCACGGCCGCCTCCGCCCTGCAGCACCGCACCTTCCGCGTCCTCTATTTCGGCGCCTTTGCTTCGAACATCGGCACCTGGATGCAGAACGTGGTGCTGGGGGCGCTGGCCTACTCGCTCACCAAGTCAGGCCTGTTCGTGGCGGTGGTCATCTTCGCCCAGTTGGGGCCGTTGCTGCTGCTCTCGCCGGTGGGCGGGGTGCTAGCCGACGCCTACGACCGCAAGGTCGTGCTGGGCATCCTCACCATCGAGCAGGCGCTCGGGTCATTGGTCCTGGCGTTCGTGGTGATCGGCGGCCAGCCGTCCAAGGTCGCCTTGGTGGGCGTGACGTTGTTCATCGGCATAGGCAACGCGCTGTACGCCCCGGTGTTCAGTGCCGTGCTGCCGGTGCTGGTCCCGCGCCGCGATCTGCCCGGCGCCGTCTCCTTGAACTCAGTGCAGATGAACGCCTCGCGCGTGATCGGACCGATCATCGGCAGCTTCATCTACGCCCAGTTCGGCGCCTCGTGGGTGTTCGCCATCAACGCCCTGAGCTACGCCATGGTCATATTCGTGCTCACCCGGGTCGTCCTCCCACCCCCGCCGGCCAGCGGCGCCCAAGGGCTGCACCGCCTCCTGGAGGGATTTGTGGTGGCCAAGGCCGATCATGTGGTCAGGAGGTGCCTGGTGACGATCTTCGTCTTCTCGTTGCTGTGCCTCCCCTTCATCACCGAGATGCCCAAGATCGCCACGGACAACTTCAACATCGATCCCAAGAGCACTGCTTATGGGCTGTTGTACGCCGCCTTCGGGTTCGGCGCGGTGGTGGGCGCGCTGTCGTTGGGAACGGTTCTGGCCAGCCGGTCGAAGGCGGCGCTCACCCGGATCGGCCTGGTCAACTTCGCCATCTTGCTGAGCGTGTTCGGCCTGCTCCGCTCACCGTTGCTGGCCTACCCGATCATCTTTCTGCTCGGAGCCAGCTACTTCGCGGTGATAACCGCCTTGTCGACGGTGCTGCAGAACGATCTGGACGACGCGGTGCGGGGCAAGGTCATGGCGCTGTGGATCATGGGCTTTGGCGGGACCGTGCCCTTCGGCGGGCTGGCCGGCGGCGCGCTGATGGAGCGCTTCTCGGTAGCGCCGGTGCTCATCGCTGGCTCGATCGTGGCAATCGGCCTGATGATGTACGCCGACCTGCGAACCGATGCGGGGCTGCGGCGCCTCGCCCGCACCTAACCCGGCTGGCCGCTGCTCTCGGCGCCAAAACGAGAGAGGCCCGAGTCGACTCGCATCCACCGGCAGTCGACCCGGGCAACCGGAAAGCGGGCGGTCTTTCCGGAGAGGCCATTGTTCCGGGCTCAAGCCCAGATTCCAAGCCGCCCTGTCGCAATCACCCATTGGGGCTAGGGCGAACGGTCCAAGAGGAGGGCGACGACCCGCTCCAGGCCGGCGACCCGGCTGCCTTTCACCAGCACAGCATCGCCTTCGCCGAGCGGTCCGAGGCGCTCGACCGCCTCCTCGGGCTGCGAGACGGCGTCGGCGCCACCGACACCGTAGGCCGGCGCGTCGACGGTGATCAGCCCGATTCCGGCCGCCGCCGCCTCCCTGGCCACCGCTTGGTGGAACCGACCGCTTTCCGGACCTAGTTCGGCCATGACGCCGAGCACCGCCACCCGCCGGCGCGCCGGCAGCTCAGCCAGGCTGGCCAGCGCCGCCCGGGTGGACGTGGGGTTGGCGTTGTAGGCGTCGTCGATCACCGTGGCGCCCATCGGCGAACGCCGCCACGCCATGCGCATGGCTGACAGCTCGGCACCGGCCAGACCTTCGGCCACCTGCGCGGTGTTCAGCCCGCAGGCCAGGCCGGCGGCGGCGGCCGCCAAGGCGTTGGTCACGTGATGGCGACCGTGGACGGCCAGGCGGACCGGGGCACGGCCCCAGTCGGTGACCAGCTGGAACGAGGCCCGCAGCTCACCGTCCAGCTTCACGCCTTCGGCCCGGACCTCACCGCCGGTCACGCCGAAGCGGATCACGTCGGCCTGGGTGCGGCCGGCCATGGCCGTCACCAGTTCATCGTCGGCGTTGAGCACCGCGGTGCCGCTGGTGGGCAAGGCAGCGACCAGTTCCGACTTGGCGGCGGCCACGTTCTCGATCGAACCGAACAGCTCCAGGTGGGCGTCGCCCACGGCGGTGACCACACCGATGGTGGGGTGCGCCGCGTCGCACAGCAGGGCGATGTGGCCTGGCCCCCGGGCGCCCATCTCCACCACCACCACCTCGGCATCGTCGGCGGCATTGGCCAGGGTCAGAGGCACGCCCAACTCGTTGTTGAAGGAGCGCTCGCTGGCCTCCGCCCGCCTATGGCCCCGGAGCACACCCACCAGCAGGTCCTTGGTCGAGGTCTTGCCCACCGATCCGGTGATGCCCACGACCCGGCCCGGCAACCGGCGGCGGGCCAGGCGACCCACATCGAGCAAGGCCCTGGTCGTGTCGGCGACCAGGATGGCGGTGCCGTCACCGCGGCCGGGTGCGGCGCCACCCTGGCTCGTCAGGTAGGCGGGAGCGCCCGCCGCCAAAGCGGTGGCGATGAAATCGTGGCCGTCGCGCTCGGCCACCACCGGCACGAACAGCGGCCGGCCCCGGACCGTCCGGCTGTCGATGGCGACGCCGTCGACCTCGACGTCGGGGCCGATCATGTCGCCGCCCACGGCCGCGGCCACGTCGGCCGCTCGCATCCTCATGACGGTGGGGGAAGCTACCAACGGGCGCCACCTACGCTGCCAGGCATGGCGAACGATCGGGCCCGCATCCGCTTGGTGGTGCTGTTCGGCGGCGTGTCGGCCGAGCACGACGTGTCCTGCGTCTCGGCCGCCCATGTGCTGAGAGCTGTCGACCGGGATCGCTATGACCTGGTCCCGGTGGGGATCACCCCGAGCGGACAGTGGGTCCTGAGCGAAAGCACAGCCAAGGCGCTGGCCGCCGGCCCCGACGCGCTACCCGACCGGCTGAGCGCCGAAGGCCCGGAGGTCCAGTCGCAGCCGACGCTGGCGGCCGAGTCGGCCTCCGAGCCCGTGGTCGTGCTTCCCTTGCTCCACGGGCCGATGGGTGAGGACGGCACGGTGCAGGGGCTGCTCGAGCTGGCCGGCGTGCCCTACGTCGGTTCCGGTGTGCTGGGTTCGGCGCTGTGCATGGACAAGTCCGTGGCCAAGCAGGTCCTGGCCGCGTCGGGGATCCCCCAGTGCCGGTGGCTCTCGGGTCGCCAAAACGAGCTGGGCGCCGACTTCGAGCAGCGGGTGGCCGACCGCTTGGGGTTCCCAGCTTTCGTCAAGCCGGCCAACATGGGTTCGTCGGTCGGGGTGACAAAGGCGAACGACGCCGACGAGCTACGGGCCGCGCTGGCCAGCGCAGCTCGCTATGACGAGTGGGTCGTGGTCGAGGAGGCGGTCGCGGCCCGCGAGATCGAGATCGGCGTACTGGGCAACGCCGAGCCGAGGGCATCGGTCGCGGGTGAGATCGTTCCGACCCATGACTTCTACGACTACGAAGACAAATACGTCGAGGGCAACGCTCGCATGGTGATCCCTGCCGACCTGCCGACCGACGTCGCCGAGCGAGGCCGGCGGCTGGCGGTGGAGGCGTACCGGGAGCTTCGGGCCGACGGCTTGGCCCGCTGCGACTTCTTCTACGAGGCCGGCGGGCGCGGCCTGTTGCTGAACGAGGTCAACACCATGCCCGGTTTCACGCCGTTCTCCATGTTCCCGTCTCTGTGGGCGGCGACCGGCGTCACCTACCCCGAGCTGATCGACGAGCTGATCCGCCTCGCCCTGGAGCGCCACCAGAACCGTTCGCGGTTCCGAACCACCGAGCGGTGAAACACCGCGGCTCGCGATCAGCGACGGACGTCGCTTTGGACCTGCGCGGATAGGTCGCCAGTTCGGCGCCGGACGTTGATTTCGCCAGGCTGCGCTGGGCGAACGAGCCGCTGTGCTCTTGGGTCGCCTCGCCTATCGGCTCGGCTCCTTGGCGTGCGGCTCCCCGTTGGGACGCCGATCCGGGCGCCGGTTTGGAGCTGAACACCACCAGCGCCAACAGCACCAGCTCCGGGATCGGGGCGATGTGGGCCACCAGCCATGGCGCCGGCATGTGGTGACGGTCCGCGTGGATGTAGGCGAACTGCAGCAGCACCACCACCGCGTACCCGTACCACCGGAGCCGCTCGCTCACCAGGGCCGCCGCCGGCAGCATGGCCAGCGCGTACCACGGGAGCACGTAGTTGGCGGTCAGCAGGTAGATGATGGTGGCGGCCACGGCAAAGGTGGCGACGTCAGGGCTGTGCCGGTGCCTCCACGCGAAGATCAACAGCGCGGCGGCGGCCAGCAGAAGGGCGAGCGCTGACCTGGTCGCCGCCGCCCTCAGCAGGGGCCAAGGACCGATGTGGGCGTACTGGTACAGCTCGTGGATGCCGTTGACGATGGAAGCGCGGGACAGGTACCTGGCTCCATGCCGGTCGGGGCTGAGCGCGACCAGACCACCGGCCAGCGCGTAGCCCACCCCCACGACGCCGGTCAGGACGGCTGACAGCAACAGAGCCGGCCGCCACCGCCGGGCGATCAACAGGGCGAGGAGAACGCCAACCACCACCGGCAAGGCCACGATCTTCACCAGCAGCGTGAGGGCCAGGGCCAACCCACCGAGCGCGAAGCGGTGGTCGATGATCAGCAGGAGCGACGCCAGGATCCCCAGCGCCACCAGCACGTCGACGTGGCCGGCGTTGACGGCCACCAACGTCGCCGGCGCCAAGGCGATCAGGCAGACGATCCAAGGCGCGACCCGCCGGCGGAGCAGCAGGGCCGTCGAGCCGAGCAGCGCCAACCCGGCCAGCGCCTGGAAGTAGAGCCGGGCCAGCAGCGGTGAGGTCCGGTAACCCAGAGCACCGAACCCCGAAGCGGCGCTGAACAGCGGGCCGTACACCGAAGGCGTGTGCCGCCAGAGGTTGTTGACCCGCAAGTACAGCGGATCTCCTCGGAAGGCGGCGGGGCTGTGGGCGTACGGGCTGGCGCGGTAATGGCCCACGATCCGCCCGTACATGGCGTAGGACCACACGTCCTTGGAGCCGTAGGGCGGCAACACCACAGCCAGCACCACCAACCCGGCAACGGCCAGCAGGAGCCGGCGTTGCGAGAGGCTAGGGAACCGGCGCTCGAGCAGGACCAGGCGGAGGTGGCAGCCCAGGACCACGACCAGCGTCAGCCACTTGAGGCCGCCGAGGAGGGGCACTGTCACCAGCCACGCGGCGGACACGAAGACAGAGACGGCGAACGCCCGCTGGGTGCGGGCCGGGCCGGCAGTGCGTTGCTCCTCCAAACTCCCTACCTCGACTCTTCAACCGTCTGGCGTTCGGGGCTGAACGCTAGGAGCGGAGGCACCCGGCTCACCATCAAGGAAGGTTTCCGCTCGGTAAACGCTAGGGGGCTGTCCATGACCCTTGCCGGCGCCCGGTAGCTTCTGCGCCTGGTGCCGGCTGAACGTGGTGCGCGGATGCGCCGACCCGCTATGGCGCTGGCGGCGGAGATCCTGCTACGGCTGTTGCTGCTGGCAGTG
>JAABUJ010005588.1_pt1 | contig 12511 bp, 15 predicted proteins | sample 5559131 | NCBI WGS metagenome assembly JAABUJ01 (sample SAMN10711875, study PRJNA513366) | rock metagenome | isolation source: Antarctica rocks | place: Antarctica: Victoria Land, Mt New Zealand nord | collected 2016-01-07
GGCTTGAAAATTTTATCATGATCTCCCTACATCTTGTATAGAAGCACACTCGACATTTAGCTTGAGATGTTCGCATTTACCATCCAAGAAGGAGTCTCACATGGACATGCAAGGGGCCCGCAGGATCCGCAATGGTTCTTCGTCCATTAGCCGCTCGGCTGCTGGGTTCACTACCCGTCCTTTCAGCAACTCTTCCCCGAGCCTACTCGTGGGCTGCAGAACGGATCTTAGGAAGAACTTCGGATGCCGAGCCTGCTAAGAGACAACAGGTCAAAAGCCTTGTACGTATTACTAACTTTCCTAGCTTTAAGAGCGCAAGACGTCAGAACGTACAATTATACTAAGAGGGGACATATTACGATGAATCCTGCGTCAGAGCTTCGAAAGTCAAGCTGCACGCTCAATACCGGATTGCGGTGCTTGCCGCATCTGTATGGACACGATGTTGAATTTTTAAGTTGCAATGATGGGGCGGCTGTATTGCAACGAAGACTCTGCGCCAGGACGATGTTAAGCTTGATACCGATGATATTAATAGCTTGTTTTTTAGTGATCCTTGACTGGACTATTTTCATAACAGGTGTTGGTTGTTGTCTGCTGCCGGAGCCAGAGATAATCCGGAGACTTCCGGTTGTTCTCTCGAAAAATCAACTAAGGTGGCGCGGATTTGAACTGGGAACCTCAAAACATCTCTACTCCTCCCCGCCATCACATGTTACGTCCGGAAAGAAGCTTGCAGTGCCTTTCGCAACAACAACAACGGGTGATCGATCATCAAACAAAAATACAAAAAGGATAAGGACGGATGATAGGGAAACTCTCGCCCCCCTACCTGCGTTAGGTCACTCCTTTAGGGAGTCGTGGAGAGTGGTGTAAACCGAGATCCGCAGCCTGCCATGTTTGCCATCGTTTAGTTAGACTAAACCGAAATCCACATGACTGCCATGATTGCCAACGTTTAAACCAACTCGGCCACGAAACTCCTAGTGAGAACGTCATAACTGGAAGTAACATATAAATCTCATGCAGGGTACTGACCGAAGCTATAAACCTCCCTCTCCGCTAAAGCATCATATTACTCGGTCCTCAGGCTTTGCCTGACCCTTATAAAGTATATAGATGTTCTCCTGAACCTGGCTTTTGGTGTTGGGCTTGGCATTCTCCTGTCTGATCAGTCTGTCAACACTCTCACACAAGTGTCAAGGTGACGTACTTCCCTATCTCCTTTCACAGTCCTCTCTCGCTTACGGTGATGAATCAGCTACCACCGCAACAATGCGATTTTTTCACCTCGCGCTGCTGGTATCAATCACCACTCCTCAAGCTTCAGCGTTTCCCACACGTTGCTTAGCTTGTCTGTACACATCACGCATCATACTTCAACGCTTTGCAGCATTCCCGACCATGAGTGGCTGCAACGAACAAGCTCGCCAGGACGCGCTTTACGAGCGAAATGAGGAGCGCAAGATCCTTGGCGAGATGCTCGACGAGCCGGGACGCGGAGGATTATCCAACGAACGCGCAGTAGCTCTGCAAGAAGTTTTCAAGAAAAGATATCCATCATCTATGCCGAAGAGTGACCGGGGTCTGGCCGCGGACAAGGGGGCACGACTTGAGGGACTGGCTGAGATGGCTATGACTCGTGTCAAGAGATCTCTGATCGAGGAAGTGGAAGAGGAAGAGGCAGAGGAAGAAGGCCCGATATCCGATGGGATCACGATGTCGTACTCACTGAACGGCAAGCCGTGCACGAAGGAAGAGCAAGACGAAGGGAACATACCTCGCCGCATCATCAAGGAGAGAAACGAGCAGCGTCTCGCCCAGTCCACGCCCACACCTGCCGTGTCCTTCCTGGCTCAGATCCAGAGTGAGTGCTAGACTCCAGAATCTCAAATTTACTGTGCGATAGTGCCAGAGACGATTAGCTGACATCAAGCAGAACAACGTGCCGAAGAAGAGGAGATCGATAAGCTGTACAAGAAGGAATGGGGCCACTACCGAAGCTTCGAAGTAAGAGAGCAGAAGGTCGAGGAGGAGAAGAGTGGAGAGGGGAAAGACGTGGTAATGGATACCGAAGAGGACAAAATCGTCGAGAACAACGTCGAGCAGAAATTGGACGTGGAGAGCAAGTCTGATGAAGTGGCCTGAGTCACGATCAATCCTTTTACTACATCACCACAGGTGCAACAGCATGCACGAAAGGGCCGACCAGCGAACAGCATAGTTAAGGGGAAGATCAATTAGAAGGATCACCATCACACCAGCATCTTCACACAATGACTATGAATCAGGCCAAGGATTTGAGTGATGCCTCGGTCCTTCCCCAATATGTCGAGCTCATGGAGAAGAAAAAACGATGAAGTGACCCATTGCCTTTTCGAGGATAGTGCAGCCGCGGCGGCGAGCTCAGAAAAACTTCCGTAGGTTTGAGAACTTCCCGTCTACATCTCATCACCGGATGCACCTCGTGCTGCAAAGTCCGCCGCCCTCGAATATCCCAGTGACCCCGATCGAGCGCCGAGCCCTTTGAATCACGGGATCTGATAGAGCAGGTAGGATCAACACTCTTGCAGTCCTGTCGATGGGAATCAAGCTGACCATGTTGTGCTGAAGACGATATTGCGCCCGAAGCCTCGCTTACTCATCAGCTCCGGGGTACCAAGCCGGCAATCGAAAGCATCGTCACGTGACCAAAGACCAAGCCCTACTTTGCCAGGATGCCGGCGATGCTTGAGGACCCGACTGCCCCTGTCATCTACCGAACATCTGGCGCACCACCCTACCCAACACCTACAGATCCTCAGATTCCACCCACCATCGTTCTACGCCAAGTGACCCTCCGTGACCGTATAACGATTGCAACTCTCATCCCCTTTTCCAACCCGCACCATGTCCCTCCTTCACTGCTCGCTTATCTCTGCTCGCAGCTCAACCTCGAGATTGAAAAGGGTGATACTTATCCCATGATCGCACCGATGCCACTTTCCTCGTTCGGTCCCTACTGGTTTCAGAACTTCGGCGCGGTCATGCTTCTGGGCGAGATAGAGAGTGTTGAAGAGGTTGTCCAAATGGAAAGGCGGAAAACAGACTGGGAAAGGGTCTGCCTGGGAAGCTTCTACATCAAGCCAAATTATCCAGGGAGGAGTAGCCATGTGTGTAACGGAGGCTTCCTGGTCACGGATGCGGCGAGAAACCGTGGTGTTGGGAGATTGATGGGAGAGGGTTATCTGGAGTGGGCGCCCAAGTTGGTAGGCATTGAATTCCTTGATCCAAATACTGTCGATGACGCCGATGTTCCCTCTGCGAATACATTGCCAGTAATATATTCGGCAGACCAACCCTTTACATTCCTCGAGCGCATAACATGCTGCTGCTCAACCCGTTCTTCTGCAACAACAACAGCAGGCCAAGGTGATTGACGTGCATACTAGAGCTACACCTACTCCGTCTTCAACCTCGTTTACGAAACCAACGTCGCCTCCTGCCGTATCTGGGACGCCCTTGGCTTCAAACGCATCGGGCGCGTTAAAGCCTGCGGCAACCTGCGGTCCCACCCGGACGACCTCGTTGATGCCATCATCTACGGCCGCGACCTTGGCCCCGAGGGTGAAGACTTCGTCTCGGAAGAGCGTTTCGACAAGATCCGCTTCTACCTCAAGCACGGCAAATACCCCAACGGCGCCGACCGCGCTGAGAAGAGCCGCCTGAGAAGTGCGGCGACGCACTACAAGCTCATCTCGGCTGAGGAGGATAGGAACGGTGAGGAGAGGCTGATGCTGAAGGACAAGGAAGTCGTTGCAGACCCACAGCGGCAGTACGAGATCGCACGACAAGTCCATGCTGGCCAACATGGCGGGATCAACAAGACGACGGCCGCCATTGCAGAGCACTACCATTGGGTGCGTATCAAGGAGACTGTCAGCCTCGCTATCAAGAACTGCCCAGAATGCAAAGATGCAACAGCGAAGATCCCTACCGTGAGGCCTACAGGGGATGGCCTCTCGCCTTCTCCGTCCGCCATGGATGGCACGCCCCAACAACGCCGAAACGGACAGAATGCCGCAGCGAACCACGACCCCAACGCGCTCATCGAGCGCTTGGTCAACTTCGACGATCTGGACCCAGTGCCCCAACATCACTCATCGCAGCAGGTCCTATCGCAGCATAACTCCCAGCAGAACCTGACCGCAGCGGCAGGGCCAGGGCAGATATATAGTCCCCAGAACCATACTGGCCCAGTAGCGAACATGACCAACTACCAATCCTTCCACTCCCAGCTTCAGGACCAGATCCAGCATGAGCTCCAAGGGTACAATGCCGACCACGACGCAGCCAGTCATATTCCGCTCGACCCGCAGATTATGTCGCACCATCCGCCACAGCAGCAGGATCAATATCATCGCCACGAGCATCAGCTTGATGGCTACCAGGCGAGTCATGGGGCGGAAGATGGACAATACGAGCTTGATATGAATGCGTTGGGCGGCACTGGAGCGCACGGCCATCAGCATGCGCAACGAGACGACACGAGGCTGGCCACCCTCAGGCATGTGACACAGCACGATGAGCCGGAGATGTACGTCCACCAAGGCCATGAGGGAGGAAAGGAGGACGATATCTTTATGCAGTGATCTAGGCATTATGGTAAGTCCCACAATTTGTTAGAGTACAACGACTGGTTGCGGAAATTTGTAGTGTGGAGGTGCCTTTGATTTGACGATAGATTTTTGAAGACTGCTCCCACCTAAGGGCGCAGTATGCTCAGTGGGACGGATGCACTGAGGCTGTTCTTGGCTTGGACGTATACTACTATTCAATTGATGTCGTTTCCACCTCTGCTTGCGGTCATTAAACGCTTTCGGTTCGCGAGTCATATGGCATGGTGCATTTCGCAGGGGTTCGTCCAATCCAATAGACAATCAACGTCTCTCTCGACCCTCCCATTGGATTCTTGATTCGGTAGATCAAATGCCATGATGATTTGCCTTTTAAGCTATGGCCTTGATTGAAGGTCTAGCCTACAGTAAAATTGTCAGAATTTGTTTCCGCGGGGATACGTTGACAGCCATAGCGGCTTGACACGGTCGTCGATGGTTTCATAACATATTCCAGGAACCGGTACGATGGAGAGAATGACCCCACCGAACAAACCGAAGAATGTGGTATGACCTGGCCATCGTCTACCGAGAAGCCACGACTTCGATAAGCTCCGAGGATATCATTGAAGGATCCCTGCTAAACTCATAGTCTGACTCGATCAGACAATCCGACTTGGTGCAGAGGTCAAGGCGCCGGAACAGCAAACACGATAATGAAGCCTTGTCGCACAAGGCGCTTCCAGCTCGAAGCAAACATCTAGAACTCTAACTCGAGTTCAAGCGAGAAAGCCCGACAACAGCTCGTAGCACTTGCACGCCTTGTCGTGACAAACTCCCCAAGACAACTGACACGCCGACAGCAGGCTGCAAGACGTTCACGCAGGGTTTGAGAGTAATTGACGTCAACGACAAACAAAGGCGTCTATACGCGCTGGCTTCAGGTCGCCCGAGCGTTTTATTGCAAGGTTCTTCGATCTGATGGTAGCACTCAAAGAGTCTCGACTCTGATCGATCTGGTACCTGAAGCGTATTATGAAGTAACTTCACGGTCCAAGTGGAGAGAGCGGAGCATTGAATGCCAAGGCCAAATCGGCGGCGATCAGCCGCCCGCCCGGAACAGGGCTGGCGCCAAAGGCCCGCTACTCTGATTGGATGGTGAATGCACCAGCCCCTGCTGACCTGTAAATAGCACTATACTCGAAGTATCATGGACGACAAGCTGCGCCTGCGCAACACCCTGCAATGTCGTGCGGCCAGCTGATCCACGTTGGTCCCTGCGCTGCGCTTCCTCACGAGGCTCCGCAAAGCTTTTCTCGGGACCGCTGCCCGCCACTCGATCCTGCGCCGTGTCCTCGTCATCCATCCGTGACTCGAACGATTTCCAAAACAACCAGGCGTGACCACTCACCGTTATTGCAGAGCTATGTGACAGCCTGCTGGCGCTCTTTCTATACAGCATAGGCAGCGATTTAGTATCTTGTGCCACCACATTCGCTTTCGCCTCATTCCACTCTCCTTCGCATACACTATATATGGCCCGCATCTCACCTAAGCACTCTAAGACGCCCCTGCGGTATTAGCAATGGTACGTTCTGCCCAGCCATTTCCGATGTAAGAAACTTGTACTGACGTGTCCTAGGGCACCCAAGTTCCTATCAACCGCTTTGGGCTTACTGAAGTCTCTTCTTCAAGGCCCGCCAGCGTAGACATTGTCTTCGTCCATGGCCTGAATGGAGATCCCCAAAAGACCTGGACAGCCGAGAATTCTAGAATCTTCTGGCCATCTCAGCTACTTTCCCCTATACTAGAAGAGGAGCATGCGCGCGTATTGGTTTACGGCTACGACGCCGACGTTTCGTCCTTCACTGATGGGGCCTCGAAGGACAAGATACACAATCACGCAGAGCACCTCGTCGCTGAGCTTGCAGCCAACCGTCGCATACGAAGGGCGAGTGATCGACCTATCATCTTCATGGCACACTCTTTAGGGGGCCTGGTGGTTAAGCGAGCACTGATATACTCGTCGGAGATCCGAGGCACCAAGACAGAGCATCTACGTGGCATTTTCGTGTCCACTTACGCCATACTATTTCTCGGCACACCTCACAAGGGCTCGGATCTGGCAAAATGGGGCAGTCGTCTCGAACGGATATGCAGCGCCGTAATGCCAAAGAAAATCGTCGACACAAATAGTAGTCTAGTCAACGCCCTGAAGGAGAACAACGAGACTTTACAGAACATCGATCGCCAGTTCATCCAGATCATGAGCAAATTCCATATCTACTTCTTCCATGAAGCAAAGCCTACTGATCTGAAGGGAACCATGGAATATGTGGGTATCACCGTGGGCATGCTAGGTTCGACAGAGGCTAACAGGTCATGCAGGTCGTGGATGAAGAATCTGCATCACCTACTGTTCAAGATGTCGAACGCGCAGGCATTCAGGCAGATCACTCACACATGTGCAAGTTCGAGAGCGAGAATGCGCCAGGCTTTGATCTGGTCGCTGAAGCCATCCAACGATACGCAGAGGAGGCCCCCGATTGGATCAAGGGACGCTGGGCTGCGGAGGTGAAAGAGAGAGTCATCCAGAAAGAGGCGGCAGCCGAAGAGTTGCTACCCGGTAGGTGCCTGATTTGATCTCCGAGACCACGCAGCTCGCTGACCGGTACAGGTAGCGTGAAACGGCACACACCTCACTCTGAGTCTTCGAGTACTTTCGAGCCGTCGCCTGGTAAGCCCGTGAAAGCACTTCCTGCACCTCATCAGCAGAACAGTTTCCTTGAAAGCGAGTATACCGTTGAATTCGAGGATGATAATGTCAGGGTGGCGCGATAATTTGGCAGCATACATTTTTAAAGGCGGCTGTTTTGCACGGCATTGCGATCTGCAGCCATCAAGCGTCTGGCGACATTTCCTCGGTCGGATTTGCTGATTCTTATCTCTTTACGTAGGTAGCTCAACAATACTTAATCCACCTAAAACCTCTCAGCCAGAGTTCAAAGATGATGCGACTACAACTGCTGACCTCCCGGCAAAGCCGACAGCGTCATACTTCATCGTCCCTCCTGGGTTTCGTGCGAATACGTTCTTCGTCGGCATGGAGAGGGAGTATCAAGAGCTCGATCAGCGATTATTCGACAAGCGGCGGAAAGATGGAACAGCGTGCGTTCTCCTCCATGGCCAACCAGGTGGTGGTAAGTCCCATCTGGCAAGGCAATATGTCAACAAGAACCGCAAGAAGTTCGCAGGAGGCATTTTCTGGATCATGGCCAAGTCAAAAGAAGAAAGAGATCACGCGTTTTGGAACATCTGCCAGAAGGTCGTTGTTAGGGACAGCCCCGATATGTGCAACGACAAGCGGACCTTTGTGGATATGGTGAAAGCTTGGTTTGAGTCACGGCATGGATGGCTGATGGTCTTTGACGGTGTCACTTTGGACAGAGATGATGACGCGACAGACCTGCAAAGATTCATCCCTGACAGTCGAGATTCGAGTCTGATTTACATTTCGAGAGCGAAGAACCTAGAGTCAAAGCAGCGTCTGCTGCGACCATTCGCTATCAGGGTGGCGTCGCTGAAGGAGGATGATGCTAGGAAGCTGCTGTTCAAAGAGCTGCACATCGATCAGCCAAAGGACGCAGAGGTCAAGAAAGCCACCGAACTGGTAAAGAAAGTCGGTGGTCTGCCCTTGGCAATCGATGCTATCGCCCATCGTATCTCGGATACACACGAACCGCTAGCGAAATTCAGGATCGAGTATTTTGCAGACCCCAAGATCGGAGGAACTTATAATAAGATCCTGAACGATCTACAAAAGCTGAGACAAGTGGAGGCCTGGAACCTGATACACGTTTTGTGTTTCTTTGGGCAGCACATACCCGTCGAACTAGTGCATCTGGGCCTCAAGTCTCTTCACCACGATAGTATCGAGGTTAAGTCGAGCGACGGAGGGGGGAATCCCGATATCAATACGACTTTCAGCATTCTGATGCGATATGCTTTGGTCGAGAGAAACGAGCCTGACGATAGCTCCATGTCGTCAAGCCGTGATAGCCTGGTTGGCCCTGAGCCCATCGATGTGCTAAAGATCCACAGTGTCGTCCAGAAGTTCTGCTTGGATTCTTTGAATGGGATGAACATCCTCCCGATCTGGATAGGATACGCGATAAGATTATTTGGGTTCTCGTTCCATGAAGCAGATGTCCGGATCAAGCTGAGGCCGGAGAAGGGACGTGTGTCTGACTATCGCGAATACCTCACTCACGGTCAAAGACTGTGGGACAATTCTATTATGTACAAGAGTGGCGCGCAACCATTGGACGACGTCCGAAGCTATCTCACACCGATTATGGACAAGATCGCCGAGGAAATCCAGATTCGAGAGCCCAGGTCGTCGCAGGAGAGTCTTAGCAAGGGTAAGTAACTTTCTGAGGTTTTCGGGAAGCGTGAAACATGTCTGACGTGTATCCGCTTCCCAAGCATGCACCTCTGCCCATTGCATTGACTGAAAGGAGGAATGCTGACCCCGAAACTTCCTTAGGTCTACGCCTTTGATCCTCTAGGTAAAGGAACACAGGCTAGCGAGGATCTGTTGACGAAGCTTCTCTCTTCGGAGCGTTTATCGCTGATTGAACTAGGGAAAGTGTATGGAAACACTACGCTTTGGCTTCTCCCGGGGCCTGAAAGCCTACCAATGTCTGAGACTAAGATCCCACCGAAGGACTATGCACGTTTCCCAGCTGCTCTTACGGATTCGGGCGCCATCAGCTATCCCGATAGCCACCCAACGATAGAATATGAGAGAGGCGGATCAATGGATCAGATGGTGATTGACCCCCAACAGGAAGAGAACCAGCGGCTTCGACGCTTCTGTCCTCTTGGCTGGATCGCTCTGAAGCGTGGCGAGCACAATTAGGATCTGACCGGCCATGCTCTTGTCATGGATATGGATCGCAGGCGAGATCATCATCCCTGGATCGTGCTTGCTTCGCAGTGGCCCGATGTGAATGGTGATCAGCCGGAGAAGTCTACGTACGAAGCGCAGCAACGACCCAGACGGGACGATGATCCAGTTCCCGGCATATTTCCTGGAGATCACACTCGAACAGTGATTGCTAAATTAATCCACGTGGACGAAAAGAGCCTTACCGACGGACAGAGAGCGACGCCTTTCCTCCAACAATTCGGTCCGAAATTTAGCTTCAACCTATGGCGCAGAGGCGGCGAAAGAACAGTCAGGGATTCCACACAATTCCGGGAATACCACCCTGATCTAGCTCATATAATGGGATGGTTCTGGGATGAAGATGAAAAGGAGGAGGTCTGTTACGCTGAGAATGGCACCGAATTTATGAGATACAAGCCTAGCGCCGTTGAATACAGATACCCATATTTGGATCAGGTGTCAGTTCAGGTCAGAACGCCATGTTCGGGGAGGTCCTCCAAGAACGTCACCCACATCCAGAGCAAGTCTCTACATTAGAGCGCATGAAGAACCTGAATACGCAGGACGAAGTGCCTCGACATCTGCAAGAGAGCACCACAGCCGGATACTGAACGATGAGCTGCTGGAGGCCCATGTCATGCCGCGCGAGGAAGTCAGGGCTCGGGTCGTTTGCGGTTGCTATCATTGCTAGCAACGACTGAACAGAATCAGGGGATTCTTTGCCTGATCTTGGCAACGAATGAATAGGATCTGAATTCCTCTTACATGCCTGCGTGCCAACAAGCTGCCTCTTCCAATCTACCGTCCCTGGTGCATGCCTTGCAACGCAATCTTGCTCAACTAGAGGAATCAAAGCTCATAGCTATCCCACGCGATGCCAAACAAATGATGCACAATTCCCCGACACCAGTATAAAAAAACGCTTCAACGCAATGCCAACGGGCTATTCAGCCAGCGAAGACCCAAAGCTAAAGCGGCAAACCGTCAAAGCACTGCACTTCCTGGATTATTGAGTCCGTCAAGAGGTATACTGGACTGGAAGAAGCCCTGAAAAGTGCATCTTGGGATACCTCTTGTGCTGTCTGAGCTATCATCTGAAATCCGATTGTCTTCTTCCGCTACTCGTAAGCCAGTAGCGATAATTATCTGCTTCCTATAAGATGCAGGTCTTTAATAGATAAGTGCCTGCTCTTAGTGTCGTTATGTTGTTCACCAAACTCGCTTCGATATCTATCCATCGAGTTATCGATTAAGAAGACACATCTTCCTGTAAGCACAAGATGACTTACACTTTTCTCTTGTCGATGAATAGCGAGCTTCGATAACAACAAGCACTAGAGATTGAGCATTGAGATATCCACAAACTGTAAAGATCCACTAGTAGCTCTGCAGCAAGTGGGCGATATTATAGCAGAAGTTGTAATTAAAGACCTACGATCAATTTTCTATGTTGTCTTATTTACATCGCTTAAGGATCCAGTATCCCAGCTGCTGACCACAAGACTCAAATTCTAAAGAACTCACATTGCGCTCCAGCCCGCTTTTCCAGAGTGCTCAACCTTGCCAGAAAAACAACTTCAAGAGATTCGCCGATGGCAAGTGGAAACAACGGCATAGATCAACGTTTACACGATAATACGTTGGGCGTTCGGGCCAATGCGGGCCTTTGTGCAAAGCGTCATAGAGTCTTTCGGACTCAAACCGAGCGCAAAACTTAATGTTCGGATTACCCTGCGTGAGCGTTCCTGAGAATCGGTCCGAGCGTTTGAGCTATGAATGGGAGTCGAACATATCGAAGAGATTGGAACTACCGTTGATAAGTGGGGCTTAGAAAAGTTTCAGCTGTGTTCCAGGTTGCTTGTGTGCTATGTCTTCTGGCTCACCGATCAGTAGGTTTTGCTAAGCTGATTCGGGCAGTATTATGTCAGGGGGTTAGTCTTCCGGCTTGGTGAGAGGTTTTCATGAAGGGGGTTGTGTGGACTGGGATTACCAATGGCTTTTTCGAACGCGTGGAGGGGCATTGTGAAGGGCTTTTATGGGAACTCTTGTTGCCTAGATGGTGGGGTTGAATGAAGGAGAGACTGTCGACATTGTCTGCCTGGAGAGCTATGACATCGTACTTGTAGAGGCCGAAGATAGATGTTTCAGAAGACCACAAAACTCGTGGTCAATCAGACTGTTACAGTCAATGGGAATATCTTCCGTCAAAGAAAGTAGCGACCTTGCAGACAAGACGGGACACAAAAAAGATCAGAAGGGCGGATATGCATGCATTCGATTAATTGGAGACTGTCGACCGATGCTTACGATCGGAAAGCTTTTCTCCATCCATACCCTCCTCTTCCACAATGGACAGAGGCATAAAGATCTATGCATCCACATCCCAATAGTTGCTCCATGCAGGCGGTTTAGGCACGATCTCGCCAGGCCCAAGTCGACGGGGATAGATCTGAAAGTAAGAATCCGTGAGCAATAGCTTTGTTCCCTCTTTCGGCAAGAAAACGTCGCTGTCCGCCCCAGCGACAATAGCACGACGAAGAAAGTCCCACTTGCGCTTCTTGATCAATGGCTCTTCCACTGTAATTGACACCAGAGTCTTGTGGGCGCGGATGAACCCCCGCAACGTATCTTCTGGGGTGGTAATGTGCTTGAGGTACAAGGTCTTGAGATTTCGGATACGACGTTGCCCGAGGATCGCAACAAGGTCGATGCCGATCTCTGTGCGCGGATCCTGAATGAGGGAGAGGTTTTCGAGATGTCCCGTCGGTACGTACCATTTCGTGAGGGAATGGCTATGCAGCCATTGCACTGTGCGGATGCTCTCTCTGGCCATTCTTGTCAAGTCGATCTCCAACGTACGCATGTGAGAGAACGGTACCAATAGCTCTGTTGGCGTGATGATCTCGTAGACATCATGGAGGGCCAATGTAGAGATAGCTTTTCCACAGACCTTACGCCAGAGAAG
>JAABUJ010005589.1_pt1 | contig 12510 bp, 6 predicted proteins | sample 5559131 | NCBI WGS metagenome assembly JAABUJ01 (sample SAMN10711875, study PRJNA513366) | rock metagenome | isolation source: Antarctica rocks | place: Antarctica: Victoria Land, Mt New Zealand nord | collected 2016-01-07
AGTAGGACTGTCCTCATGTTCCTGGTGAGACGGATCTGAAGTGACGAGCTCTTCGTCGGACGGCTCACGCTCCTCCACAGCCTCATGTACATTGCGGTAGACCTCAACAATGGGTCTAGAGGCAGCCATGGGATAGCTTCTTGACTGTCTGTTCTTGGCGGCTCTTTGGCGACGCTCTCGTAGTCGCTCTTTCTCGAACTCGCGGCTAAGCTGCTCAAAATGTTTCGCGAGGTTGGAGACATGTGATTGTGTTCTTCTACTGACGATTGAGCGTGGTATCATCGAGTGGGATGCGACACCGGCTGACTTTAATACGCCGTGGCCTACTCGTTCAGAAAGCTTTTTCTCGGAGGGTTTGGACACTGGACCTATTGTTGACGAGGGAGGCAGAGGCTCACCCAGACGCTTACTTTGACTGTTGGATACGGAACTTTGCGGCTGGCTTGAAACATCTTGGCCACTACTGCTGCTTTTATCCTTCTTCAAATGAGTCGGCTGCGACTGGGCTCGAAGGAGGGGTGGAGATATTTTCATCTCGACACGACGGGAATGACCTTCGGTAGGCCGTGGAATACCGGTCCCTTGCTTCTGCTCCGGAACGGCGAAATCCTTTAGGATCGGATTTTCCATACCCTTCTCATCTGGAATTTCGGCCACAGGATTAAGTCCAATGTTTTCATAGATTGTTGTGCCGCCAGGCGTCTTCCTAGTCATGGCTTTAGGAAACTCGACTGTCTCCTCTGCATTCCAATTTGATTCTTGATGCTCATCTAGATTATCCAGGAGCTTCGACGAGATTGCCAAATCCAGATGACAGACATCTTCGCCCTTCAGCCTTCTGAGATCTTCTATCGATGTTTGAACAATTTCGGCCCTGGTAAATGGTACAGCTGTAGCAAAAGCACTCTGATGATGGTCAAATGTATCCTTTTCGGAAAGATCCGAAGAACCGTCCTTTTCGACAACTGCAGTGAGCATGTCGTGTGCTTTCTCGGGCGACATTGTGCGCGTTTGAGGTGTCAAAGGAGGTACACCATCTTTCGAAACTTTCTCAAGAATGACTTCCGGTATTGGAGTCGTCGCGCCATCACTCGCTACCAGAGGCGCGCTGGATTCGTCTCTTTCTAGGAAAATCTTTTTTAACTGTAATGTGGCCAACCTTCGGATATCTTTCTCGGAAGGAAAGTAGTTGCGATCAAATTCGGCAAAAGTTTTATCCCACTCAGCGACTTTCTCCTGAGTGAATCTCATAGCCCGATTCAAAGGAATGATCTCGTAGAATTTGGAGTTCATGTACTTGTCTCGTAGCTTTTGTATGAGATCTGAGTGGTCGCTATTGGCTTGATTCGTAAGTCTTTCGATTTCCTGCTGGCAATCGTTGGCCTTCTCAGGGATGACGCTTTCGACTTTGATGCTCTTGACACGGGCTTTGACTGAGGTCATATATTTATTGACGCGGATCTCAATCTTAGTAAAGAGGTCGTTCTTGAATCGTAGGTCGTTGTCCACCTTCCAGGTCACCCTCGCCCTAGGCACAATTATCTCAAGCAATGTGATGGGGTCATAATGGATACGGACTGCAACATTCTGAAAGCCGAAATACCGCAAATGATCTCTGTGCAAATCATGTGGACAGATCCCAGCCCTTGCGTGCAAGTCACTACTCCAGAATGACACTTCAAGATACTTTCCAAAAGAATACTTCCACGTCCCTTCTGACATCGGCAGAACTTGGGTTTCCTTTCCACATGTTTTACACCTGCTCCACATCAAAATGGTCTCATGCAAACCACGTAATCGGCACGGGTACTGCTCAACGAATACATTAAGTTGTGCCTCTCCGTGAACATACTGACGATGATGATCAAACATCTTCCTTTCACAACTGTTCACCGTGCATGTGTTGTTGGCATGGAAGCACAGCTCTTCAACGTACTGGCCCAGGGTACAATCGGCTTCAAAAGCTGCGTCTGTTTCGTGCTCGTTGTAGAAGCCAAGAGCAAGTAAGTCTGGACCAGCGCACGGCACCGTTGTAACAGTGCAGACTACACTATACAGGACGGCAATATTCTGATGCGCGTAAGGGTCGAAAAGGTTGATGCTACCTGCAATGTAAGCCTCCCACTGCCTGCTTTGGGTCTGGTAGTTGTGCAGCGCTTTGTCATACTCGGCGTCATGTACCGCATGAAGGGCTTCCCGAGCTTTTCTCGATGCACTCTGAAGACTTCCGTGGACCATCTCTGGTGTGATAAGATCGAACTTTTGTGGCTCAGGTGCTTCACCCTCTGGCTGCTCCTCTGAGCAGTCTTGATCACGTAAACGTTTTAAATAAGCTAGCCGCCGTTCTTGTTCCCGAGCCCTCATTAGAAGATATGGTTGCGTGAATTTGACGAAGGGCGATGCAGAAAGTATTTTGGTCCTATGCTTCTCTACCATATCCGTATAGAAGGTGGGCATAGGGATGTCTTCTGGCACATTCGAGTCATCGACAGAGGCTCCGGTAGGCTGATCATCCGACGCAAGTCTTGAATTCTCTGGTCCACGGGCATCAGGATTCGATATACCGGCGGTTGCTGGGTTCGTTGCAATTTCCGGCAAGTTCAAGTCTTGACGAAGTGCGTCGGATGTTTGACGGAGGATGCTTCTGCCAGCTGAAAGTGATCCTAATTCGATTGTTGAGGGAATCAAGGCGAACTCGTCACGCATCAAACAGGTCTCCAATTTCAGGTTGTAGACCACATACACCATGAATTCCGTAATCCGTTTGACCTTACCTAAGATTCCTTCATTTGCTCCACGAAGAACGATAGTGCACCCAAGTTCCTTCGTGCAACCTGACAAAAACATATACGTCTTCTTCCTGCCTCTGTGCACGTACGTCTTGAGGTAGAAGCTCGAACAAGTACCGGCCTGGGCGGGTTTTATTGCTAGCTTATCAATCGATGATATGATCCGGGTTTGGCTGCAGCGAGATACGGCTTCAAGTACGGACGGCTTGACATTGTATGCCGTAGCGATGTTCGCTTGTTCGAGTAATTCCAAGGCCAGTCCTGAGACGTTTCGCTGGACCAGTAGCAGTTGGGGGCGCAAAGCGGCGATGCGGCTTACAAGGTTCTGCAAATATTCTCGTTCTTGGCGTATGACAGGTTCAAGGCTCATGAAATGCTGTTGGTGACGTGCGTATTCGAGCGCGAAAGTCAGGATAAGAATATTTGGGTTTGCTATGTTTCTTGGCATGGACTTTAAAGCGACGTTTTTAGTGAAGACAAGCCCAGATACGTACGATGTATCGCCTGGACGTCCTCCAGGGATTCTTTTGAGTTTCACATAGTGCCGAACGTCGATATCGTCACCTCTCTGAACGTCCGGGTTGACGTCGTCGGTCGCTTGGAGCAAAATTGGGACAAGCGCCTTCTCCCAACTAGAAATGCTCTGTAGTTCTGCGTCTTCCAACAGCTGCCGAAGTAGCTTACGCACATGCTGTAGACTTGCATTATTGAGTTCCACGGCGGGCGCTGCTGCACCTCTCATTGAAGAGCTTCGCATCATCCGCGGGCCTGTACTTGGTGGGAAGCTGTGTTTGTAGTCACCATTCTCAGAAGCCTCAGGGAGATGCGGACGTGTTGGCGTAAAGCCCATGGGAGCACGATGGCTCCGGGGTGAAGGCCCCAGTAGCAGATTGTTTGCAACGCTTAGATTACGTCGTCTGGAGCTACGCAGAGCGTTAGTACCTCGGGAGCTGCTTAAACTGACATTGTCAGCGTCACGGCTTGCGAGTGTCCCGCTTCTTTCCCCTATCCTAGATCTGCCTTTCTTTGAGGAACTAAGAAGACCAGCCAAACCACCTTTGTCATGCTCAAGGCTCTTGGACATGCCAGTGCCACCGCTTAGAGCAGCCATTATGCTCATCTGCTCGTCTCCACTAGAAGCTTCATCGGAGAGATAGGGCGCTAAATCTGGATCGATTATGTTGTCGTCGTGGAAAGCAGGTAGCTGCTTGTTCTTTACACCTCCAGCACTTTGGTGAAATGGAGCATCGTCCTCACTGACAGGTTTGAAGCCACGTTGGGTGAGATGACGCGAATGATGCCGTCTGTGACCAGGTACGAATGATCTGTTGATATAGGATGATTTGAGTGACCTAGACGATGAAGGTCGGGCAAGTGTGCGTTCAGCACCTATTTCTAGAACAGTGGGTTTCCGGCTCGGATCACCGCCTGCTTTTCTAGTAGCGGGAATTGCCATGGTAGGGACAGTAAGGTCCGGCTGCTTTGTCCTCCGGCGGGAATCGTCGTGTGAAGGACTAAGCCTTGGAGCTTGGCTCCCAAGAGTGTCGCTTGCGCCAGTCGAACCATGTCTTGGCCGCAAACCAGAAGCTGGGATTGTGCTCTCGTCGGAGAAGTCGGACGAATCATCATAGCTATTGATTATACTCTCACAAGGTTTGCAGACACGTACGGAGCCTGTGTGGCCAAAAGAGGGCCCTGATAGGAGCGTTGTACATTTGGCATCGAATATCTGACCGCAAGTCCCTACAGGGTAAGGTCTCAGCAAGTCTCGCGTAATTGACGAGTCCAGACGTGGAGCGAAACATACTACAATGATGCTTTCGACGAAATGTCGAGAAGGAATCGCCACAGTAGAAGCAATCCCGAGCATTCTCATCTCTCATCCAATACTCTCGATCCAATACTTTGCTTCGAGCTTGGGGCAGAATGACGTCGTTTCTCCTTGGATCTCTATTATAGCTCTTGCCGGCTTGCTGCTTGTGTCTGGACGCATTGACCAAGCTAGTTGCCGTGGTCTCTGACGACGTTCGAGTGAGACTTTTATCTGGTGCCAGTGCTGGGCTGACTGGTGGCAATTCTACAGGCTTGGGCATGGGTAGTTCCAAAGGCTGATAGCTTTGCTTTACCCTGTCTGCGCTCAGAAATCCTCTGTCAACTTCCGAAGGTACTGAACCACCTATGGTTGGAGGTTGCGGAGTACCGGAATCCGCGATGATTCTGGGTGTCTCTTTCACACTATTGCCTGTCTTGCCCGGGACAAGGTCTCTTTTCTCGATTCCCGTATCCTCTGGTGATCTCATATAGTTCCTGTGGGACAGGCTAGCATTGATTGTCAAAGACCGGCGCGCGCGAACGGCTTTCGCATCTCCGTTCTCCCCAGATTCACTAGGACGCTGAGGCGCGCCATCAGGATTGATTTGACTTGGAATTAGCTCGAGAGGATCAACAATAATCATGTGATTATCCTCCTGCAAAGCTATGGAACGACTTTGGAGGCTAGCGGGCCTTTGCTGGCCTACCGCTGACGATAACCTGGCTTCTGCACGCGAACCAGAAGTAGGATTCTTAACGGCGGCCGTGTCCTGGTTTGGAATATCCAGCGTTGCGTCATTGGTCAAGGTTGACTCCTTGATGGCATTCACGTTGATTTCGACGACCGCTGGACTGACGACAGATGCCGCGGCCGTTGTCAGATTTGCTGGAGACTTCAAAGATCCTGTAGAACCAGAGGCAGTCTTAGTTCCGACTGACACGACACTTGACGATAGGTTGGAAGGCCTTGATTTCCGAGCACCATCTTGGGCGGACGGTTCTTCAGGAACAGGCCCCCTTGAGGAGTGTCGGCTCCCATTGAGAGATCTCGCTTCGGTCGCAGTATTCAGTGGTGGATTTGTAGATTTGCTAAGATCGAAAAGCACGCGAGTTGGGGTCGGAGTGGGTAGTGCGTGTCGAGGACTCTTTGTAGAAACGTCGTCTGTGAAACTGTCCTCGCCGGAGAGCGTGACTATATCCTTCACATTGCCCACCGACGTCCTGAACCTGCTGTATAGCCCACTCAAGCCTCCTTTTAACTCGCTAACATTTCCTTTGTCCTCCCCTCCAGAAGATGACGATGGGGGCGATGTATACTCGTTGAAGGTTGTGAGAACATCACTCTGAGAAGCGGTGCTGTGGATTTGGTCGAGCGCTTCAGCAAGGTTTCCTTTATCGACTTGCGAGGTGCTGGATAGGGATGCAAGAGAGTCACGGCGAGAACGACGTAGCTGTGACAGAAAGGAACTGGAAGCGGAAGGGCTCTCGCCGTCGGGCGTTGGCCGTGCGGTCATGGTAGATATTGCGTGTCACGGCACTCATGGTTGCAGCGACCTCTGAGAGATTGGTCAGCAGCTACAGCCAAGAAGATTCACTTAATGAAAATGATACTCACCCTCTCTAGGGCATGATTAAACGGGGAAAATGTTATGACTGGTTCGCATGACATGAGTCGGAGCTAGGATTTTCGATGTCTATATTGAAAAGTCCGTGGAGCGAAGAATCATAGTTGCATCCATCTAAAAATCTGAGAGTTCTGCTGTCAAGTTGGCAACGACATCGAATTCTTTGTATCTGAACACAACCGTGGAAAGAGGATGCCACTCTGCAAGGATGAGACCGAGCTTTTTAGGGTCTGCGCTTAGGGTTTAGACCGAGACATTTAGTCATATTGGGATTTGAGACCTTTAAGTTTTACGTCTTTTTCAACACGTCACGTGTGATGAGCACTACAGCGAGCGCGCGTCGGAATCTACGTGACACAGCGGTACGGACAAAGATTGTCTCAAGAGACAACGGGAGAACCAAGACTATGACATATACGAGGTTATGAGGCCCGAGCCGGAGACACGTGCCTGATCTTCAGCTAAGTCGTACCGATTCGGCATTAAAAGAGTTATGTCATGCTTTGTATGCATGACTATATCGATTCGCCCTAAGTCTATTGGGGTGAGATCGATCTGACGGATTTGAGAGATGGATCTGCTCGAAGGATGGATTGGGCCCTATGTACATCAAGCGCTTACCCAGGCGTTGCAATGGAAGGTCCAATCGTCTCAGAGCCTACACCCTGTAGAAGATCCTGAATTCGAAGATGACGGAAGTAATCTACGGGTGAAGTGTATCAAAAAGGGCGTGGTGCAGTTCACCAAGGTACGGGCGCTTTCTTGATAACAAGAAAGATCTAACCTATTCCATCTACAGATCGAACAAGTGACAAGTCCCATTCACGTATGGATATCAGACTCCCAGGCGTATTTGAAGGTCACCATTTCTGCTCCTGCAGCTGAGCATTTCAAACGTACACACCGCAAGCAGATCACACAGGGGACACTGGGAGGCATCTTTCAACTCACTAATTTCGAAATCGTTGCGCAACACCATGGACCTAAGAAGACGAAGATTACCATGCTCATTCACGAACTCAGTCACATTGGATCTGACGGATCTTGTGCTTTTGGCAGGCCTCGCCCCATTGAGTGCTTGGAGGACATTCAAGAACTTTTGGATGAATTTCACGCTTTTCGTGCCCAAGATGCCATAAGCAGGGAGGCAAGCAACGATTTGGCCTTGCCCAAGCGATTCATTCCTCTGTCTTCACGAACGAGCAGCATATCCTCACTCGACACAGGTGAAGATCTAAGCCAAGCGGCCTTTGCAACCCAGGTACCGCATCTCGGTCTCAAGAAGCACGCACGGGCCGCAGCTGCTGCGAAGTCTGACGTCCGACTAATTGGCACTGATCAAGTAAAAGTTAAGGTAGATCTTCGTGCTAGGAGTCCAGCTTCATCAAAGGGACTGATCTCGGACATGGAACCCCATGAGAATATCGGAAACAGACCGACCAGTGCAACTGACATTGAACCCGACACTCGAGTTCCTGTAGAAAGCCGATGTGAGGCCAATGCAGTTTTTAGTGTTGGTGGCAGCATTGGAAGAGAAGACTTAGTGATGCAGCAAACCGTGAACCCAACAGGCAATGATGGACTGTCAAAGCAGAAAATCGATCTACTGAGCCTGCTTGCCGGAAAAACAAAGCCCAGGACGCTCGAAGTGCAGATTCCGGCCGTAAAGATGGGACTCATTCGAGAAGTTACAGGCTTACAGAAGCCAGCTACACCGCCAGAAGCAAGCGTGAATAAACTTCCTCTAGAGGATGTGCAACCCCAAAGAGCGCCTATTCTTCCCACAACAGAATCGAAGGACCTTGAAATCAAAGACTTTGATGTGCTTGATGGACACGAGATAACAAACGCATCACGGTCAATTCCAAAAGCGGTGTCGAGGAAACCTCCCAACAAGGTTACTAAACCTCTTCGGGTCTGTATTATTCCTAGGTGATATATCTGGTCGACGCTGAATGAAGTCTAGAATCGTCATCGCATCGGTCGCAAGGAAGTCCGGATATCAAAAGATCAGAGAGATCTACTCGAGCGACCAGACGGTACGTGGCCTACACGAATTTCGGCTTTATGTCCCCTCTTGTGATCTGGAATGCATTACCATTTCCTGCGTTAATTGCGGTATCCAACGTCTACAAATGACATACTGCCTTGATGAGACTATAATCAACATCTGCCTGAACAAGCCCTACACCTGATTTAGCCCTCGAAGACTTCCATCAATCCATTTGACTATTCTCAATCCAGTATCACTATGAAGACCAATCTGACGTCGAATCATAGCTTGGCTGCCACCTGAACCTGGCTATAGAGCACCAACTGCAAATCTTCCGATAGCAATTCTTGAGGCGCTCAATACAAGCTACGACCAGAGGGCAGACTCACAGACAAAATCACAGAAAGACGAAAAGCGGACCTCGCCTACACTACGGGAATGCTCTCTTGAGGCGTCGGACGGAGTCACTCGTGACGTTGAGGAAGGTTCTGAGTCTGACGTACCATTGTCGACATCGGAGTGGCCACCATCGTCACCCCAGCAGCCTGTACTCCCACCCGACAGCAGTTTCGAAGCTGCTGAACGATCTTCAAATACTGAAAGTCACGTAGCCAATCGCGAAGTTCAGACCAATATAGACCAGGCCAAGACTTTCTCACGGACTTCACGCAGGCTCTCCACTGCTTCATCGTCGTCGGCTTCCGATATGCCTGGCCGCAGAAGACTTGTTCAGGGGCTTCCTCCCAGGCGTGGGTCTGCACGAATAGACCTCTCTTCCTCCGAATCACTTCTACGAGGGAACCCTGAGCGAAATTTTCGACCACGCGATGGCTCATTGACTGATCCACCAGATACGCATGAAGACGCTGAGGAACAGCAAAGGCTTGAGCCGAATAGTGTTCTTCCTAAACCCCAGCAACTAGGCGTAACTACTGAGCAATTTGAGACAGCGAGTCTTCGAAGTGCTGACTCCTCGAAGAGTGAAATGAGCTCCGGTCGATCGAATCCCCCTTCAGCCAGCATGAACTTTATCAATAGCACGCAGGTTCCGGCCAAAGAAGAAACATACACTGACCTACCACTGAACCTTCACTATCGGATTGAACCTCGAGCTGACCAGTTTGACAGCTCAGGCCTTTTGTTATCGGATGAGGAGTCAGAGCTAGAGACTACACTACCGCATGGACTAGAAAAGTCGGACGACCTCTCAAAGGTAGTCTACGCCCCACAACTTCTACCTTCGACCGCTCTTCCAAAGACCGCGCCCGTGATTCAAGTCAAGCACACACCATATGTCAACGGTCGTCCCAATGGTGGATTAGATCGGTTAGACTTGCTTTCAAAGCGCACAGACACGTCTTTGGCCGACCAGCAGGATAGGAGTTTCTCAATTACCGCTCAGTCGGAGACTAACAGTCTAGACACGTTGAGCGCCAAGAGAAATCACGATCGTATAAATGGAAAGCGAACAGTCGCTCCAAGCGTTGAACATTATGAAAGCTCACCGGTCCAACCTGCGCCTGAATATCAAGCCATCGAGGTCAGCAGCGGCACTTCAATGGCAGATCATGCAGTTTCATCCATAGAAGAGACTGTCTTGCCAATGAGGCCACCAGAAGAGGCTCAAGTTCCCTCGACATACGTCAATGGGTCATCGCGGTCGTTCGCCATAAATCCGTTAAATTCGAAGCGTAATTCCGAACCTCTGAATACCTCGCCGAAATTAGCTAAGCGCCTTAAAGCGCATTTCACTCGTTCAGCATCAGATGTTGATCATACAAGCAGTCCATGGCAAGATCCAGCGGTCGGAGGGCGACAGCAGAGATCCGAGTATTTGAAATCTATCAGGAACGCAGATTTAGCAGATTTTATTCGTAATCATGGCAGCAATGATCCGGGAGGCCCAATTCCTAAGCCTTCGTATCAGGAGGAAGAGATCTTTTCTCCGGCTTCCCCTGCTGCGGTCATAGAAGCAGTTGAGGAGTCCGAGCTTCAAGCCGCCAATGAATTTCCAGTGTTGCCCAGCCTGACTGGGTCGCCAAATCCTGGATCAATAACTACAGCTTCCCAGGCCGTACAGGAGAAGACGCAGTCAGCGCCGGATACCGATATCCAAAACTCTTTGCTGAATTCTGGAGTTCATCCATTAGAAAGCGCGGACGGGGCGATCCAAGTTCCTTTCCTGTCAGGATCGCGATCACAAGATCAAGCCACGACGAGAGAAAGCCATTCCCCCCAGATCACTCCCCACGATGTCGAGAAAAGAACTCCTCCAGAAGTCTCTATCGGCTCTGTGCAGGATCCTAGGGTGGGTGCGGTCGAGAGATCTCAAGCATCATCAACGCAGCACGTTATCGATGAAGAAGGGAAGTCCACTTTTGGAGAACTGGATCATGCGACTGTGTTTGAAGCTCCAGAAGTTGCCAACGTCGCGAAAGAGCTGCCGTGGGCGAGGGGAGCCAATCTTCCAGATGCAGAAGAGAATATGCGCCTCTCGATAGGGATAAATGCCGTAGATCTAGAGCCTCTGAACACGGAGCTTGTTCATCACCGAGATGAAAACCTGTCGTTGCATCAAGCTCAAGCTCCGCCGCACGAGCAGCTCGAGTCACAGGCTCCAAAGGAAGATCCGGGTTTATTCGCTCGCTTCAAGAAAGAGTATCCGGACTACACGGGAAATGCCTCGCATTTTGGAAAGATCTGCAGCAAAATCGAGAATCTCGCACGGGTCGACCGCATGGAGCATCCTTCGCTATGGGACGACTTTATCATCCGACACAAAACGGATTATCCTCAATATACCTCCCAATGCATGGAGGATGCTTTGGATCCAGTACCGTATGAGCGCTTTTATCGGGACGCAATCGAGGAACCCAAATACACGAAGCGTGTTGTCATACCTAAAACCATACACGAAGTTGTAGCAAAATCGCCATCAGTGTCGGAGCTGGGACAACCGTCCGTGCAACAAAGTTCTGGTAGCCGAGGACTTGATCAGCTACGCATCGGTTCGGAAGAGCAGGTCATGCAAGCGTGGGTTGGCATGCCTAATCGGATGAACGGGCGGAGATCTTATTCGAGCCAGGACCAAAATCAACAGCTTCAGAGAAGTCGAACGCCACCCGTGATTCCCAGCAGTGACCACCTTGTAAGGAAGAGAAGACGGTCGCCAGACACTGTACCCGGCGCTATCGAATCCCCTCCCGCAGAGATCAAGAACGAAGTCGTCGATCTTACCGAGGACTATCATGAAGATGAACATGCTGAACCAGCAAGGGATATATCTCCGCCGGCACCGTCAGCTAAACGAGCACGCCGCTCCTTACCGTGGACAGCATCTGTCGAAGGCGAGTCGTCCACCAAGACCCCCAAAGCCAGTCCTCTCAAGACCGTTCCAGTGTCCTCGCCAGTTCCGACACCTTTGCGGCAACCACAATCTTTTCCTGGACAACCCTTTCACGAAAGACAGAGACTTGAGGAGGCTCACTCGAAAACTCATCAAAATGCTGCCATCTCATCCCCTTCAATGGCGCCGCCTACCTTCAAGAATCCCCTCACGCGGTACAACAGCGCCAAAGAGCCTGCAACGCCGTCAACACCCGCCATCAAGTCTCCCAAAGTTCCACAACCCCAAACCAACAGCGCCCCTCGTCAAACCCAACTCTCTGGATATTGGGTCCAAGGGCGGGATCCGGATGACAAAGCGCCCTACCGAATCTTTGAGCGCGCAAACAGGACGACGCGCCCGGGCCAGAAGAATGCCTTCGCGAAGCCTGGTCCCCCCGTAAAGGGCGCGGGCGAGCAGTCAACTCCGGAGGGCAAGAGTGGGAAAGGGTGGAGACACGACCCCTTTAGTCTGTTCTTGTAGAAAATAATTCGAATTAGACGACGCCATGAGGAAGTTTTGGACTGATCAATAAACTGGGCCTGTGAAATTTCGGCTGTTACTGGCGTGCTTGCTTTCACAGGCTTACTCGTGTAACTGGCTGGAATAGGGAGTCTGGCAAAGGTGCTTTGGCAGCCATTTGGCGCTTTAGTACCTAGCTCATAGCTTTTCGATATCCAATCGAAGAAGCATCCCTACGTAGTGCACGAGCTTTCGCTATATAACTACATGGGATTATCTCAGGTACGATTCCAATCATACAGCATGAGGATATTGCAACAAAATTGGGGAACACGTGACTTAATTCTTTTCCTCTCTTCCCTTTCTTCTGAAAGAAACCCCCTCGTAGAATGTAACTCGCTGAAGTCTCACATAACACATACATCCAAACCCTACTCTACTAGT
>JAABUJ010005590.1_pt1 | contig 12510 bp, 8 predicted proteins | sample 5559131 | NCBI WGS metagenome assembly JAABUJ01 (sample SAMN10711875, study PRJNA513366) | rock metagenome | isolation source: Antarctica rocks | place: Antarctica: Victoria Land, Mt New Zealand nord | collected 2016-01-07
ACTATTACACTACTTAGATATATATAGATTAATTGTCGAAAATCGAATTTTATGCAAATTCGATTTTCGATGCAAATATTATGCAAATGCTAACTATATTAGACTAAAATATAGTTTAACACAATTAGAAATTCGATTCGATTTCTAGATTTAAGAAAAAATCGAATCGAACAATTAGTCTAGATATATACGCAAGCTTGTTTAAGTTATCTAATTGCGCTCTTTAACTTGTAGGCTTCAAAATTCTATTATTCTTTCTAGAACAAAAAAGTCTTTTTTCTAACTATAATATAGTTTTAAACAATAAAGCAAGAGAGTTTGCGAAGTTATCTTGATAAATTCGAAGTTTCGAATATTTTTGCAATATTAGACTTAGATCTAGATTCTAAAGCAATATTAAATTTTAAAATATAGTTGATAATTTAGCAACTTCTAAGAATTTGTCGAAGTTAATAAACTTCGCGAGAAACTTAACGAAAGTAGTATTTTTTAAATCGAAAGAAAAGAATATTGCAAATAAGATAAATATATTGTTTTCTAATTTATTGCTAGAGTTTTCGATTTAATTCGAGAGCAAGACAATTCTTTGTTGCTATTGTAATATTATTGCGAGATCTAACTTAGTTTTCAATTGTAGTAGAGAGTATGCTAGCAATATTAAGTAATATTTATAAATAGCAGTTATATTATAATTTTTATATCTGTTGCTCTCAATCTTCTAGATCAAGCTTAAGGTCCGGTTCTTATATCTACGATTCCTCCTTAGTTCTTGCTAATCTTGTCTGTAGATACTCTTGCCTGTGTAGATTGTTGTCAAGTGCAGATTGCCTTTTCAACGCCGTCCATTTGGGTTCTTTCAAGGGTCTGTTAGTCTCGACTCGGTGTCTCCCGATCACTGGCTACGTACCATCTTTGAAGAGTCTCACGGCCTTGATGTACTGTGATTAAAGACGTTAGCTGTCTGAGCAGATCGCCTTTGCCCATGACTCACATTGTTGTTGTCTGTAGTGAACCGATGAAAAATCCCTAATATGTTTTCAGCATTCGCCCCCCAAGCCCATGTACGCAGCTGGCATAATGAAGATAGGTTTACCGGCTGGCAAAATCAGAAGGTCACTCTTCCCCAACCTGATTCTGACCCTAGAGAAAAAGTCCCATTAGCATGGCCTATTGGGCGATCAAGAGATATCGCGAAGTTTGCTTTGGATCAGGAACCGCGAGTCGTGTCTGAAGTTTCATGTGCAGCTACATCCAAAGAATCATGGACCGGATTTAACGAACCAGTCATCGTTAGCACTTCTAACATCAAAGAAACCTTCGCCATCGAGGATGTATCGGATTTCCTCGTCCTCGTGGAGATGCTCATCGAAGAACATTTTCACTTTTCCCTCGTAAGAAGCGCCCATCTTCTCTGGCGAAACCGTAATCTCGTCCCGATTCTTGTACGATCGCTGTGAGGCTATGGCATCGAGTTCTGCGACCGACGGACAGCGATAGTATAGCACACCGAGTTTGGACAGATACTGAGCGTCGACAGAGCGGCCTGAGTCATGGTCTTCCCGTTGATCACCCTAAGATGCAAGTCAGCACAAGGAGTAAAGGGAAAATGCGTATATCTTCTCAGGTACCTCTTGGTTGTCGAACCAGTAGGCTCTCATGTTGCCTTGGGTGCTTCGATCGCGATCCGCTACGCTTACGGAACAAGCTGTAGTTTAATTCCCGTCCGACAAGACGCTGTTTTAAGAAGCGCTTGATGACTGAAGACTTGATCGAAGTTTTGCTGCAGTAATAATAATGTAAGCCTGGCCTTCGTTGGTCTATGTCGCGAATCCAGGCTGTCGTCTCTACAGGATGAGGGGATGTTCCATTTCTTTAGCGGGCGGCAAGGGCAGTCCTTGGGCGGTTTGCTTGACTTTCTAGGCCTCTCTAGTGCCCCAAGGCTTGGACTCTAAATAATCTACCCAGCACTTGTACCCACCGTAATCATGACATACTATCACTATCAGGTTGAGCATGCTATCGTCAGCCTCCTCTCTGCTCTACTAGGCGGATACCAGAAGAGCTTTCCTCCATAACGCCGGCCGTCTCGGTCTCAATGGCCGAATTCCACAGCTCGACGGCAGTGATTAGTCCGCCTGCTTCACTGGTCGAAGTTGACGACGTGGGTTACCTTTCACCTCTACTCTTGACGATCTCCTGCTAACCTTCCACCATTTCCAGCGCCCCTCTCATGAAGATGACGCATCGTGAGTGCCTTCTCGTCGCCCCTCGCATCTTCAGCTCTATCTCATACCTGGCAAAGTGTGTTGGACTTGGCATCGATCACTTCCAGTGTGCTTGACTATGAATTCGAGAATGGTAGACGCTATCACGCCTACAGAGCCGGCTCCTATCCCATACCCAACGACGAGGTCAGCATGGATTTCATTACCCTCCGAACTTGTTGGAAGGCTCGCTACACCCACCAACCGGTGCCATACGTCGCATTGGCTAACAAGTCCTCACCAATAGGCGGAGTTAGAGAGAATCGACCTCAAGCATCATATTTTCCGGCTTCTGTGCAGCGGGCATATACACTTGGCACCCCTGGAGAATCCCGGGAGAATCCTAGACCTGGGCACAGGGACTGGTATTTGGGCCATAGAGATGGCCGATCAATACCCTGGATCAATGGTAATTGGGACGGATCTATCTCCGGTTCAACCTACCTGGTATGCGACCTTTTCTTCCTGTAAGGTCCAAAGTGTACAAGGCGTTGCGTTAACGCCAAAGCGACTAGGGTTCCTGACAACGTCCGCTTCGAGATCGACGATTTTGAGAGCAAACAATGGTCTTGGCGAGAGAACTACTTTGATTATATACATTCACGTTTTTTGATCACATCAGTGTCAAGCTATCCCGATCTCATACGCAAAGCCTTCAAGTAAGCACCCTGTTCCATTGCAGCTGCTAGATTTGACGTAAGCTTCTCAGGCATTGTAGACCTGGTGGCTACTTCGAGCTACAGGAACTGAACCCTCGATTCTACTCGGATGACGGCACCCTGCGCGAAGACAGTAGCTTGAGGTACTGGACCAAAGTCATTTGCGAAGCTGCGGATGAATATAACAGACCCATACCTCACCATGATGAATTCCGGGCTTGGTTTGGGAAGGCTGGTTTCGAAGATGTTGTACAGTTCGTGTTTAAATCGCCATCGAATCCATGGCCTAAGCATAAAACCCTTAAGGAGTCCGCCAAGTTTCAACTGATCGCACACCTGGAGGGTCTCGAGGGTCTTTCTCTTGGACTTATGACCAGAGCTCTGGAGTGGAAACCAGAAGAAGTCAAGATTCTGATGGCGAAAATACGGCCGGAGCTTAAGGATAGGTCTATCCACTCCTATCAGGCGCAGTAAGCGAGAAACCATGCGTAGGTATACTATTGTCAAGTCGTCTAACCATGTGACAGCTGCGTTGTCATTGGTAGGAAGCCCGATGCCCCAGATACGTTATCCAGCGCGTCAAGACGACTGTCACTGTCTGCTTCTTCGAGCCTGAGGACGGTACCCTTACAAGATCATACGATTGGAGCTGATGCATCAGGCCCAATGTACTTCGCAGACGGCAAGGGTCCCAAACCGCCATGTAGCGAGTCTGCTTTGACTTCTGATTCACTGACGCCAGTCATCGACGCCACGCAGTCACCGCCAGAAGATTGCATACCACGACCGAATGGTCAACCTTGAAATTGCCCCCTCTGCTGTTCAGACATGTTCTAGAGGCCATGCTAGGAAGAGCCGTGACCATGAAATTAGCAGCCCTTTTACACACATAAAACCGCCATCGGGTTGGCCTCGATAGGCTTAAGTAACACCACAAGCTACGCAGTGGATTCGATCAAGACGACCAGCAAAGTCTGCGGCCCTTGCCAAGATACTGAATACAAACACATGGGTGGGCACCCACAGGGCTGACCGAATTCAGATGACGGTACTTGATCGATTGAAGCACCCGTTCAACTGTCCTATCTACAGCTCTAGTTTCCAGCACAGGCGGATGATATTCGCACTGGCTGGTTGTCTCCCGTTTGGAGTATAACCTATTTATGCCATTTTGGCTTCCAGTAGGGCGCCCTTAAATTACTTGGTGATCACTGAGAGGTCAGAGCCATGCTTTTAGACTGTATTGAAGAGAGTCATTGCTGGCCGGCTGTACTAAATGAGCTGGTCTTTCACAATCACGTTTCAGCCGTTGAACGTGAAAGCTGCAATGCACGATGATAATGTCAGCTTATGAATACTTGGAATATGTACAGATAGTCGCTCTTCTATCAGAAAAGGATTCAAGATAATTTCATTTGGCGTGCTTTTTGTGTACTTCGATGACCTTCTGCACTTCGTCATAACTGCCCATGAATATGCCGGAGCGATCGTGGATATGCTCGGGAACAACGGTGATCATGCGTTCCATATGGCTGTTGACTGCTTGGCCCCCAGCTGTGACCACATCAGTTGACGAACCAATGGCTGTTGAAAGATTATCAAGGATTCATCTCACCGTTCTCGAAGACCATTGCCATAGGCGCACATTCGTACAGAATCCGTAATTTGCCTTTGGGGCTTTTCTTGTCTGCCGGGTATGCAAAAATACCACCGTACAAGAGAGTTCGGTATGCATCAGCGACCATACTACCAATATATCGAGAACTATACGGCTTGCCGGACTCTTCCGTTGGGTACTTCAAGGAGTGGAAGTATTCTTTCACAGGCTCTTCCCAGTAAAGGCTATTCCCCTCATTCACGCTATAGATGGCTCGGGCCTTGGGAAGCCGCATATTGGGGTGGGTGAGGATGAATTCACCAAGCGCATTATCCATGGTGAAGCCGTTCACGCTGCCTTGCCTCATCGTCAGAACAAGCTGTGCGCTCGCGCCATACATGGTAAAGCCACTTGCAACTAGCTCGGTACCAGGAAGAAGTAGCTCCTCTTGCTTGCCTTGGCTCCCCTCGGCCAGTCGGAATATACCGAATATGGTTCCTACACTGACGCCCGCGTCCAAGTTGCTCGAACCATCAATTGGGTCACAAACGACGGCATATCGAGCTTGGGGATTCTCTTCGAAGACAAGACAATGCTCTTCCTCTTCTGACACCAGGAGGCGACATTTGCCAGATGTTCGCATCGCGGCGACGAACAGGTCATTCCCAATAACGTCGAGCTTCTTCTGCTCATCCCCTGTAGTATTGGAAGAGCCGGCGAGGCCGGTCAGATTGATGAGGCTCGCCCGCCGGATGTAGTAAGCAATTGATTTGAAGGAAAATTGTAGGGCGTGGCATAGCAAGCTGTGGACACGGGTCAGAAATGGGATGGTGTGGAAAGTACAACGGGCCAACATGCGTGAAGTCGCCTGTAGCTTCCTTGTGCTTGCCCTGTTCCTCAGTCAGGAATCGAGTCAGCGTTACAATGTCCGTGTTGATCTTTTCCTGGGCCACTGGTGCAGCCTCCCCATTCGTCGCCATAATAGATCAGGGTCACTGAAGAACCAAGGGAAGGGTTATGAGACGACAATGGCTCCTTTACATGTGAATGTGACGGTGATGAGTAGCGGGGACAGTAGGCGTGGGAAGAGAATGATGAAGACGTAGAGGTGGAGTGTCCTTGCTTGATAGGCGAGGATTGGGTGACATATGATGACAGATTTAATGGGGCTGAGAGAATGGACCAAAGGATGGATTTCCGTAAAAGGGGAGAGAGACTGACGTTGAGGTGTGTTAATAGAACCAGAGCTGGTGGATTGCCCTGGACTTGAGAGCCCCGCTGCCTCGGTCATGCGCTTGGAGCTTCTTTGACACTCCGATACAAGCCGTTTGCTTCACCATCCTTGTGATAGCGTGCAGATAAATGGCGTTTGGAGCTGCTCGACTGTTGCATCTGCAAGATCTCCTGTGCTCCTGCGGTCGTCAGTGAAAGCGCAATATCTGCGAACCGCCATTAGAGCCTCGAGCAGTGAACGGCCTCGATAAAGCAACGGTGCTAGGACTGATTTGGTAAGGCTCATTGGAGTATCGGAGAATCCTCGGAGCACCTTGAAGTAATTTTTCAATTTCAATGTCCCTCTCGCACATCCAAGCTACGCATCATCTTGAGAAGCATCCGACCTACAAGCTTTCAACAAATAGACAGAAGGTGTGAATTGCTGGCGGAATTTGGAGCCCGCTGCTCCGCGGATTGATGTTGTAAGTGAGTAATCTGCTCCAATGACCGCCGCGTTGCCGCATCCCTGATGATTTGTTCAAACCGCAAAACTAGAGTCTTTGATCCATCGAGAGATGAAACTCCATATGCACACGTCAGTCTGACCAGATTTGCGATGCGTTGCTTTCGTTTCTATTGTGCGCGCTTTGAGAAGCATGGCTAACACCACGCTCTCTGTTGTACCTAGCACCGCTGATCTCGGTATGCCTTCTTTCCTCGTCACAAATCACAACACCACTACATATGCAGAACAAAGATGATCATATCGTACAACGTACGCTGGAAATTACCGACTGAGGCTGTTAGCGGCCTCTGACGATATCAAATGGCTTTGACTGAGCTCTGTTCCTTACGTCTTACGAAACGACACTTTAGTGGGGAACATAACGTCTGACATATTTGTGTTTGCACATAGGCATGATGATGATTCCATCGAGCTTTAACATTGAGGCCGGCAGCTCGACTGGATTGCCTGATGCCAACAAAGCCGGAGGGCCATAGCAGGAATCTTCACGAGCGAATCTCTTAGGGAACAAGCTGGCTGCAGCGCCAACACTCAGAAGAATACAGTGGCACTATGAGGCCGGAGTCTGTCGGAAAACCAAGCACAGTGTTTGGTCAATCCGAGATGTAAGTCAGTTCGAACGGATGATCCAACCTGGGGAAGAATCCACAGGATGAATGGCACTGGGCTCCGAATGCAGCTTGCTGCTCGATGAATGGATATGCCCTTTGTGGCTGGCCTAGAAAACCATGCCCACTGAATGCGATATACCACCACTTCAATGCGGAAGTACTCATCATCAATGTGCATCAAAGCTGACTTTGATACCGTTTTAGTTGCGCACGATGCGATAACTAGTATTATAGGAGGGGCTTGTGCCACAGAAAAGATCGCTGTCGGGACAAGGTAAGAGCAATTTGCATTGTATAACACATTTTCTATGATGATTTCTTAGATGACGAGTCTGATTCGGGTTTCCGATGTAGACATCTACTTATTTACCATTCATGCATTTCTGAAAAAAATTTCATTGCCAGATCCGACTGCTTTTCTGTTTTAGCATTTTGGCTAATCATTGAAGGGTGAAGCAGCAAAGGGGTCTCAGGCAACATTGATATGCACGGCGTCGGTCAGTCACAGTTTTTCTCGCTGTAAATGAGAGGTGTCTTTCTTTGTATGATGAACTTCGGAGTACCATGACAAGCATATGTCCAAGCTGGCCTGACCGCTGGCAACGACGAAAACGGTCTACCTGAATAGATGTGGAACCACGTCACTACCGAAGATACAACAATCAATCCCGATTGCTGATTCGTTCGCTTCAGGTTGTGAAAGCCACCGTCTCAGCTTTCGCTCACTTAGAAGGTACGGAATCTCGAGCTGCGATTTTGACATCTACAGGCCCAGTATTCATATGATGATCAACTTAACAATCTCACGACGGTCGACATAGCTACTAGTTAGCCTTGATGAGACTTGCCCTTGACCGGGTTTCAGATCTGATCACTCTTTCTCTCCTTCCACTGCGCTCCAGCCTTGCGATAAGCTTCGGTGTGGCGTCATACTAATCGTTTCTCCCTTCAGATTCTCAACAGCGACTACCGTCAAGACCTCGATTCCCTTAAACCGCTTCGGCCTTTTCCCAAGAAATCTGCAATTCGCAAAGAACGAAGCCTGTAAGCTTTGAACCTAATCCCTCAGTCGACGACTGGCACCCATCGTCTCCAGAATAAGCGACCGACAAATCTATTCTACCTTCGTCAGAACATCTTTTACATCTGATAGCGATTCGAGCCGCAATAGCTTCAGGCAGTCGACCGCTTAAAATACTTCCGGCACCACTGGTAACACAAACTCTCGACGAGCAGGTGAGCCAGCTTGTGTCGACTTCACCCGGCTTCCCGTTGGAGCGACTGGCGCACAGCAAGTTGGGGCTACCGATAGCTCACGCCGCATCCAGGACGTGACAGATATAGCCGAGGCCTACGAGGAAAGGATGGGAGATGAGTACGTGAAACAGGAGGGAGGTGCTTGAGAGAAAAATCAGACGTTAATTGGCTATCTGGCTTTTGGCCAGTAAGATGCAACATGTTTGGATCAAATACCTTTGCGGAGCAGAGCATATCAGCAGATACTTAAAGCTTGAGACATTAATGTTTGTCTTCCAGGTGTTTGCATGTCTCCCTTTGGTATTCCAGCAGTTCAGGAAATGCATCCGATGTGCTCGACAGAGCTTTCTGAGACGTGGGCCCGAATTATAGCTAACTTCGCTCCTTGCAAGTGGGCTGACCTAGTCATTGCGTTTCTTGGTGAACTCTCTACTACGATTGGTCAAGCACATTCTTTCAACGTCTGGCCTTGAGCTACGTAATGATACCGACTAGAAACCTCATATTTGAGCTCTCGAGTGCCGCGTCAGCGATGTATCGATCTTCCGGTTTGTAGGGCCTTCTACTTGACCACGTTCGTTCCATGCGTCGCCGGTAGATCTCTATTCCGGTGAGCTAGCTACACGAGAATCGAATGCTTTGCCGTCTCGGAAAAACGCGTGGACACAATGGAGATGATCTAAGTTATCAGTCATGGCCCTTCACGAGAGCGGTGAAACGTGCAAGGATATCGATGACTCCATTGGTGAACGGTGAAAAAACAAGAAAAGAACATTCCTTAAAGGTTGCCAACGAAATTAGGAAGGCACTGGTGCCAACGCATAGCTGTTTCTGTGGTCCTCTAGAGTCTTGGAGGAGCTTAGGGCATCCCAACAAAGGCTTTCTATCAAGCGGATGTCGAGTCTCTGTTATCTTGCATGTTGGTGCCTACCTTACTTGGCACTGTCCCAGGCTTCAATGCAGTACTCGCACAATTTCAGAGTCGCAGCGTCAACAGGCCCCAGAGTCGAACAGACCCTAAGACATGAACAAAAAGGAGTCATGTCATGGCTGTCAACATGAAGCCATCAAGCAGCCTTCTGGAGCCCCAGACCCACCATTTCACAGCAAATCACGTGCAATACGTACCCAACAAAATGGTTGGTTTTCTGTGAGAAGGTTGCAAGCATCGACGAATTTGGAATCCAAGTTGGAGAATCTCTGATGAAAGCATTTATAACAGTAGGATGAATAAGTCATTAGAAAAATCCAGTCCCAAGGCAGTGTAGAAAGCCACCAAGTTCCCTATTCTTGTCTATTCCTTGCTGAATCACCTCCAGCTGCCCGTATCAGCCTCACGGTAGCTGTGTTACCTGCGCAAGTGTATGGCTTGGCTCGGGTCGCTCGTTTGACCATCGCACCGAAGATCCAAACCTGGAGGTGATTCAAGTGGAGAGTTCCGATGCCATGCCGACGGTGTCATGGTTCAACCGTTGCGGTGGATAGTTCGTGGTGGCCACAGAAGACATCACTCGCTCCGTCGATGCTTGGGAGCCGACGTAGCTATATGTTTAACACTTTAGGTCACAAATGAGTAGCTTGGAATAGGCATGTGCACCGAGTATCAATTTGAGAACCTTGTGGTCCGCCCTCCTGATGGTGACCACAGGGTCTCACCTATCTAGACTATCATCTGCAATTCCGCAACTTCTAATGCTGAATCCCACGGTTCGCCATTGCTGTAATACTGCCGATTGCGACAGCCATGGCATACCTGCGAACCATTAAGAACTCCATGAAAATGCGCAATGCTCGCTCGCTAAAGGTGACAGATAATGCAGGAAAGTCATGATTCATGGTACACAATCGTAACTCAGTGTGCTTCGCTTTGTTTAGACCCGAACACGTTGATTCGTAGTAGCATTAAGGTTCAGGAAGCGGGCGATGATGCCTCCGCTACCTCCAACCTTGGCCTTCTTCGCAGGCTTCTCTTCGACGCTACCATAGCTGAGCATGTGATTGCCCAGCGATGGTCGAAGGCTGTACATTGGTTCGCCCATGTAGTGATCCTCAACACTAGACATGATGGCGACGTCATCCGTGTACGATGTGACAGATGAAGCTGGGGTCCCGTGAGTGTTCGGCTGAGGAGAGGCTGAGGATGAACGAGAAGATGAGTATGTTGATGCTGTTCCCGGGCGGATCAGAGCGGGAATAGCATCGACGGAAGGAGGTGAGATCGAGCGGTTTCGAGAGTGGTGAGGCTGGCGGACGGGCCGGCGCGGCGGAACTGGCGGTCCCTGGGAGCTCTCGGAGAAGCGTCCGAGGTCAGAAATGTAAGATGACGAGGTATAAGTATTGGGTGAAGCATACGCGCCAATTGAGGGAGGAGTGGGTAGAGATGTGGTAGGTTGGGTGACCAGGGGTTGCTTCGAATAGTAAGCGCGTTGTTGATGGACGAGGTCATGCTCTCGGACGCGGTGATGACGCTTGAGCTCCTCCGATTCCATGTGTGTCCGGATCGGCGCGAGAAAAGGCTCAAAATGGGCAAAGAGGTCTTCATTGGTAATACGTAGGTCCCAGTCTAACAGAAAGAGAAGTTGCTTCTCCATAAGGTTGACTTCGGTGACGGAAAACCCAAAGCCTTCATAGCCCTTGACTGAGGAGTAGCGTGCCCAATGTTTGTTCTTTGGCGAGGAGTCATTGAGGTTCTTCGCTGCAAGAATGAGGGAGGCCAAGAATATCCGGTGTACTGTACAACGCATGCCCTTGGCAACCGGGGGAAGCTTCTGTTGCAACCGGGATAGGTAGACCAGTGAACTCATGAGAGTAGGCACCTGAACGTGCGAACGGTCTACTAATCCTTGAATGAAAGCCTTAAGTGGTGGCAGCGAAGGTTGCAATGGCGACCTTGATTCTTCTTCTTGCGGTGGTGTTGATGGTGGCGTGGGAGGAAGGTGCTTATCCATATGTAACCGCCGCTGTTCGCAGCAGATGACACCAGCAGCCTTGTCTGCGAGGTATGATACCATGGACGAGGAGACAGGGAGCATAATGAATTGGTCAAGCGCAGCCTGACTGCAAGGTGACGTAATAGAAGCCATGGCTGCGAGTAAAATTGTCTGTGAGCTGAACTGAGGAGCGAAACCTGATAGTTATCTGTTGATAGACCTTCGAAGCTAGGGTAACGTTATGGGGAAGAAAATGCCTGGGCCAACAGCTGCTGCAGGCTAAGATCGAGAAGCCCTGGTCGATTGAGGGAAGGGCTGAATCCGAAGACCGTTCAGGAAAATTTGCCGAGGGGGAATTAAGGATTATTAGGTCGGTGTCCGACCGACGTGCCTAATAGATTGTCGTGAAAAGCGTCAAGAAATTCGTTGATGGTATGACTGTCTTCCCGATAATGAACGCGGCACCTGGAGTGAGGGTAGGACACTAAGATCAATAGTGAAGTCCGAACAATGGCAATGTCGCCGTTGCTTTCAATGTCCGGCCAGCGGAACAAAGTCTAAACACGGGAGGTCTGTTGCTTCGGTAGGTTGCAAGCACCAAAGGAGAAAGAGAACGTTGCGTGGATGTTGGTGCCGATGTTGTTCGCGGCGGCGAAGCCGTGAGCGAGCTGTGCTGGCGCTATAAAATTAGGGTTAGGATGCTGGAGTGCGATCCTTTGTCGGTAGAAGCCCCGGGCTATGCCTTACGAAGGATATCTTCAAGGGGGGCAACGGCTCAAGCGAAGACTAGCGCGAGTTGGGTGGTACTGAACCGCAGCAAAACTGCGTACCGCACAGATGCTGCTGTTGGGTCGAGAAAGAATAAAGCGTTAGAGGGGTGCTGGTGTCGGGAAGTGCGAAGAGACTATATGTAAGAGGAAGAGAAAGCACAGCTCGGTCTCGCCGTGATTGAATCCTCAAACCAGTGAGGAGGGGGCGGAGAATGAGAACGTAGAATGACTGCACCAACTGCAACAACACACCACAACGAGACAAGTCGATGGAGCTGGTAGTGAAAGAGATTGAGTAGGATGTTTCGAAGTCGAGGTGGGCGGGGTGAGCGATCTTTAAAGAGGGAGCGATGGTTGAAGATGAAGCACGACGACCCCCTGTTGCTGACGGTCCGCGCTGGTGTCTGAACAGCAATAGGCACACGGACTTCCACTGGCTTTGAGGGCGAGTTTAATTATGGACGAGCAGGTTGCAGATGGCCTGCCCCCTTCCCCAGCGGGTGGCTGCTGCTGGAATTTGCAGCGTGGGCGTCGTGAAGAACGAGTCGAGTCTGAGACGTCGAACTGGTCTGATAGGCTCCCTTTCTTCGCCTGCATGACACTTAGCGCGCGCCCAAAATTGAGGTGGTACAGCGAATGGGAGAAGCGCAATCTCATACCAATTCGACGGGAAGATGGGGC
>JAABUJ010005593.1_pt1 | contig 12506 bp, 19 predicted proteins | sample 5559131 | NCBI WGS metagenome assembly JAABUJ01 (sample SAMN10711875, study PRJNA513366) | rock metagenome | isolation source: Antarctica rocks | place: Antarctica: Victoria Land, Mt New Zealand nord | collected 2016-01-07
GCATGGTCGAGGGAGTAGATCTCGGTGAACGGGTACGGCGTGCCGAGGAGGCCTTGCGCGAGGCGGAGGCGCTCCTCCTGCGGCGGCAGACCGAACTCGGCGGCGCGAGCGCTACGGCGTTCGAGGACCGACTCCTCCAGGGGGTCCGCGAACTGGCGGCGGCGGTGCGCGAGTTGTCCGCCTATGGGGGCCATATCGGGCAAGTATCCGCGAGCCACGCGGGCGAGCTCGAAGCACGGGCCGCCGAGCTGGATGACAGCACAACGTCACGATTCGACGCGGACAAGCCGCGGTGAGGTTATGGACGAGGTACACGCCGTGATCATCGACTATCTGCGGGGGCAACGGCGGCCCGTACCGCCCGCCCCGCCGCGCTTCTGTCGCTCGTGCGGACGACCGATCGTCACGGGCGCTGGCCGCTTCCCGCCCGGGGTGTTGTACGCCGCACGCCGCTGCGCCGACTGCTACGCGCGCGTGCACCCGGAGCAGGCCTGAGATGGACGAGTTGCACGCCGCGATCGCGGCCTACCTGCGCGGCCAGCGCCGGACGACCGAGGTGCGCCGTCCCCATGCCGAGTCCGAGCGCGAGGTGACGATCCTCGCGCTCTGGCGGGACCGCTGCGACGTGCCGTGTTGCCGGTTCTGCGGGCGGGAGATCGTGGATGGCGACGAACTGATCCCGGTGGCGCAGCTGCGGGCGGCGCGGGTGTGCGTCGAGCATGCGGGGGCGTTCTGATGGGCGAAGAGGAACGAGAAGCGCCCAGCTCTGCCCTCTTCTTAGACGCTTTCTTGGCGCTGGACGCGCGCGACACGGTTGCCTGCGAGGTCGTCCGCGATAGCTACTGTGGGCGCTGTCGGCAGACGAAAGGGCAGCCCGAAGCGCTCCGGCTCGCGGTTTGTCAGCATACTCGCTGTGGTTTGCGTGAACCGGACATGCTCAGCCACGTGCAGCGCTGGGCAATCCTGATCCGGGCCGACCTCCGCATTCCTGAGGCAGCGACCGAGGAAACGATCGAGGATTTCAATGAAATCCTCATCACCCTCGGCCTCGTCACGCCGATCCTGGTGCGCGATGACGCGGGACGGTTGATTATCTCGTACGCGTCCCCTACCCTCCACGGCTATCTCCACTTCGTGTTGCTCTTCAGGACAGTCGGCTTGGCTGGCTACGCGCTCCTCGGTAATGTGTTGAGCACCAGCGGGAAGAAGGCAGGAGAGCATGTGGTTGATACCCGCACCGTGATCCAAGAACGCGTGCGGGAACAGGCGATCGCTTGGCGGCTTGAAGGGTTGACGTTTCCCGAGATCGCGCGACGGTTGAATCGTGACACTGACACCATCGAGAATTGGTTCAATAAGGGCTGAGGGCGAGGGGGAATCGTGCGCACGATTCCCCCAATTCCCAGCTAGGGCAACAAAAATCTTGCAATCGAACGTGGTGCTCTCTATGCTTGTGGTAGTGGTACGTACAGTATCCCGACGCGGGAAGGAGCGGATTGTGGTGACAAGCGAGCGGTTTGAATTTCGCATCTCTGAGCGCGAGCGCGAGCGGTTGCGCGAGTTGGCCGCACAGACGAGCCGTACCGAGTCCGGTGTCGTGCGCTTTCTGATCCAGCAGGCTGGTGTGCCGGTCAATGGTGGTATCGCACCGCTGAGTGTGCCCCCGATGGCGCGATGCGTCGAGGAGAAGGCTGCGGCGGCTTGATATAACGACAACAGCGCCCGGTGTTGTGGGGTCTCTGATTGGCCGTCGAAGGCCCCCACCAACATCAAGCGCTGTTGTGCACCGAACGTCTTCAACCCGTTCATCGCCCCAGGCGGGGGAGGGCCTCGCCGTTCATCTTCAGGAGCGATCTTAGCACTTTCCGGCAGTGCCCGTAAAGTCCCAGGACGCCCGATGGAGCAAACTGGTTATGGCAACTACGCAGCAGCAGCGCCCGCAGCGTCTTGGTGACATCGCCCGGCAGGCCCAGATCGCCTACTTTCGCACCCAGGCCGTCCAGGCCCTCCCCACCGGGCGCTACGAAGCGGATGGCGACTTCTACCTCGATTTTCCCGGCGACCCGGTCGGCGGCGACGAGCTGGTGCGTGCCTTCCGCCGCGTGATCGCGCTAAACCTCCCCGCCGACATGATCGATTACGAGCAGGACCACGCCGCCAACCCCGGCGCGATGTGGACACACTGGCAGTACGGCCCGCGCACCGAGGCGATCGCCCGACTCTTCTGGCCGGCCCTAAAGGTGCACGCGATGGCGAATCCGGCCTATGAGCAGGGTGGTGACATCGCGAAGCAGTTGAAGACGATGCGCCGGGCGCTCGTCGCGGCGGAGGCCGCGGTGCGTTGTGGTACGGCGTTCGGGGCGGCGCGATGACGACGATCAGCGTCACCAAGTTCTTCGTCTGGCGCTTCGAGGGGCTCGGCCCCGACGAGACGATCGAGATCCGCTCCTTCCGCCTTGGCGGTGGCGCACCACGCCAGACCTGGCACGCCACGCCGCTGGAGGCGGCACAGGCCGCACTCTCCCGCCCGGAAGAGCACGAGGCGTTCTATGGTGTCAACGCCCGTCAGCGCGGCGGTGGCAAGGCCGAGCACGTCACCCTTATCCGTGGGCTGTGGGCTGACCAGGACTACAAGCATTACGCCGATGGCGCGACCGGTGCGGCGCGAGCGCTGGCCGCGTTCCCGCTCCAGCCCACGGCCGTGGTCGCGTCGGGCGGCGGCAATCACCTCTACTGGCAGCTCGCCACGCCGGTCGCGCCGAGCCCTGCCATCGAGGCCCTCTTGCTGCGCCTCTACGCCGCGCTTGTGCCTGGCGATGGCAAGCTCGACTCGGTGCAAGACCCCTCACGCATCCTGCGCGTGCCTGGCACCCTCAACCACAAGACCAACCCCGCGCGCCTGGTGACGATCCGCGATGAGGATCCCGAACGGTGCTATACGCTCGATGACTTCGAGACTTTCCTGCCCGTGCCGGTCGAGCAGCCCCGCCCGTCGTGGTCCCCGCCCACCGGCGCGGCCGCGCGCGCCGCCTTCGATGCCGTCCCGTCCTACGAGGACATGCGCGAGATATTGCGTCATATCCCCCCCGGCGGTGACTACACCGCCGACTGGCTGCGTATCCTGGCGGCGGTCCACACCGCCTATCCGGGCAACGATGGCATCGCGCTTTGCGAGGAATGGTGCCCCGGCAAGCCCGGCGAGGTCGCGCGCAAGTTCGCCTCGTTCAAGCGCGACGGGCGCGCGACGAACGCGACCAGCATCGGCACGTTGATCTACGCGGCGAGGCAGCGCGGCTATTGCCCGCCTCGCCCCGACGCCGCGACGTTCACCTTCACCGCCGCCGAAGCTGGCCCGAGTGCCGTGCCGCTGGAGCAGGTCCGCGCCGCCCTCTTCGCCTTGCAGCAGGAGAACGAGGAGCTGCGCCGCGACGGCGAGCGCACGTCCCGTCTGCTGGCATTCTGCAAGGATGAGCACAAGCGCAAGGACGCGCGTATCGAGGCGCTGGAAACGCGCACGGCGGCGCTGGAGGCCGCTATTTCGTATCCCGACTCGACCATCGGCGGCGGGATCTTCGATGTGGCGACCGACCTTTTCAAGGCGCGTGCTCGGGGTGACTCGCTGGTGGAAGATGGCGGTGAGCGTCACCGCGTGTGCTTCAAGACGGCGGCTAATTGGCGGTCGGCCTCGACCGGTGGTAACTGCGTGCGGAAGCTCAAAGAGCACAAGCTGATCAACGTGACCGAGCGTAAGGTGCAGATCGAGACCGAGCGCTTCGCCGGTGAAGTGGACGCGGCGTACGTGGAGATCCCGGAGCATTGCGACACGCCGGAGAAGTTCGTCCTACACCTCCTCAAAACGCCGATCGCGAAGAAGCACGGTGGTAACCGGCGCATCGAGGTGCCGACGCATGAGCAGTACCCGGACGCCCCGGTGAAGCGCGTCACGCGGCGTGAGCACGTCTGGCGCAGCCTGGTCGATGACACGGTGTTGAAGATCGATCAGCAGCCCGACGTGGTGGCCTACTTCACCGCGCAGGGCGAGGAGATGGCGGCTGAGGCCGCCATCTCCTATCAGGAGTCGGTCGGGACGAAGGTCAATACGCGCGTGCCCCAGTATCGCCCACTCGTGCAGCGTTCCCTCAGCGAGGCCGATCGCGAGCTGGTGCGCCCGGTCCCGTTCGATCTCGATGCCCCGCTGCCGCCCCCCATCCCGTTGCGTCCCGGTGTCTGTCGGGCGTGTGGCAGGCCTTCGGGGGCGAGCGGCTATTGCGAGCGCCATAGCGCCATCCTCGCGATGGCAGCGGGGGCGGACTGATGGGCGCGCAAGATATTCGGTCATGCCCGAAGAAAGCGCGCAAGCCCCAGGCACGGAGCCTGCCGCTGCGCGACGCCATCCTCGCGGTCGCCGCTACTTACGAGCGGATGACGCTGCGGCAGCTCTTCTATCAGCTGGTGGCGCGCGGCTTCCCGAAGACGGACCAGTTCTATAAGCGGGTGGGCGACGCCACGACGCAGCTGCGCCTCGATCACTCGCTCCCCTACCGCAAGATCGTGGATGGTCACCGGGCGCGGCGCGGCGTCTTCGCCCACAGCAATCTCACCGCCGCCCTGGAATCGGCGCACGAGTTCTATCGGCGGAACTACTGGCTGGAGCAGCCGCGCGGCGTCGAAATCTGGTCCGAGAAAGATGCCCTTACCGGCGTCATCCATCCGGTCTGCGAGCGGTGGGGCGTCACCTATGTGGCGACGAAGGGCTTCCCCAGCCTCACCCTCCGGTACGAGAGCGCGATGGCCTTCCGCGAGGGCGGCAAGCCGATGCGCGTCTTCTATTTCGGCGACCATGACGCGAGCGGGCGTGAGATCAGCGCCGGTCTCGAAGCCCAATTGCGGGAGCACGGCGCGGACGTGCGCGTGACGCGCATTGCGTTGGAGCCCGCGCAGATCGCCCAGTATCGCTTACCGACGCGACCGGGGAAGCAGACCGATAGCCGCCAGGCGAAGTTCGCGGCAGAGTATGGCAACGCCAGCGTCGAACTCGACGCGTTGCCGCCGAGCGTGCTGGAGGCGCTGGTCGAGCGGTGCATCGCCGAGGAGATCGACGCTGAACGCTGGCGTGCCGTAGAGCGCATCGAGGCGCTGGAGCGCCAGACGCTCGCCTCGATTGTCCGCATCCCCTGGCAGCCCGGCCAGACCTACAACCTGACGTCGGACCAGGAGGCGAGCTGATGCACCGCCCCCACGCCCCGCCCGCATCGATGGTGTCGTATCCCGCGAAAACCCGACCAACCCGACCACGAAACCCGACCAGCGAGAGAAAGGAAGCACCGATGAGCGCGACCAAGCAGGCGAAGCCCCAGGCGATCCATCCGACCACCCCGACCGCCATCGACCCCGCCGCCCAGCTGCGCGCCTCGCGCGACCGCCTCAGCGGCCTCCAGCGCGAGGAAAGCGAGATCGCCGGCCACATCCGTATCGCCATCCTCGCCGAGGACGGCGGTCGCGTCTCCGCCCTGACCGCGCGACAGATGATGCTCCCGACGCTGATCGGTCGGGCCGCCGAGGCGCTCTTGCCGCTGGAACTGGCCGCGCTCAAAGCCGAGGCGGTCGCCATCGCGGCGGCGGAGCACGCGCACCGCGCCGTGACCGATCAGGCCGAGGCGGCCTGCGTGACGGCGCGGGACGCCTTCTTCGAGGCGGAGCGGCGCTACAACGTGACCAAGGTAGAGTTCCAGGTATACGCGATCCGTCGGCAGGATCTCACCCGCCAGCGGCACGCGCTGCGCGACCGCCTGGCGCGGCTGATCGCGGCGGACGCACCGCCCCCCGCCGCGTAGCCCCCGCCGTGCCAATGACGCCACGGACGCAAGGAGGGACACCATGACCACGCACGATCGCGCGACGTTCAATGCCCCCGCCGTCGCCTTCGACGCGACCCCGACCCGCCACCCGGCGACGGGCCGGTTCGTGCCCGCACCGGTCGATCAGCGCTCCGGTCTGCCCCGTCTGACGCCCGCACGCCGGGCCGAGCTGGAGGCGAAGTATCCGTCGCTGAAAGACGACCCGCTGTGGGTCGCGCAGAAGGAACCGCGCGCGCCTCGCGGGGGGACGGCGCGATGACGAGCACCAGCCCGATCCCCACCGGCGCGCTCGAGCGCCCGACCGTCCCCTATTACGTCGCCCGCGGGATCACCGTCGCCGCCGCGCTCGCGGTGGCGGGGGAGGCGTACCTCGGCGTGCTCCCGCTGGGCGATCGCTGGGGCTTTGCGTTCGCCGACCTGGACGGCACGCTGCGCGAGAAGGCCAAGGCCGTCTGGCGGCGGGCGGGGCCGTCCGTGCAGCCGCGCGACTTCATGGTCATGTACTTCGACCTGCGCGCCGACCTGGCCCGCGCCCGGGCCGCGCAGGAGCGTCGGGAAGGCACGACGCGGTCCGGTGCGGGTGCGCCGGGCGATCTGGGGGGCTGCTGATGCCGCGGACATGCACGGCTTGCGGACACGAAGACCGCCCCGCGATCGACGCGGCCCTCGTCGCGGGCGTGGCGTTACGGACCATAGCGGACCAATACGGGCTCTCGCACCAGGCGCTGATGCGGCACCGTTCCGACCATATCCCGCCCGCCCTCGTGACCGCTGCGGGTGCCGAGGAGGTGCGCCAGGCGCTCGATGTGCTCCAACAACTGAAGACGATCAACAGCGCCGCGCTGACGGTGTTACGGGACGCCCGCGCGGCACAGGACGGCGACCTCGCCCTGAAGGCGATCGACCGCATCCACAAGCAGATCGAGCTGCAGGCGAAGCTCCTCGGCGACCTCGATGAGCGGCCCGTGGTCAACGTGCTGATCAGCCCGGAATGGCTGGCGCTGCGCGGGCGGATCGTCGGGGCGCTCGCCCGTTACCCGGACGCACGGGTCGCGCTGGCGGAGGTGCTCAGTGTCGGTTGATCTGGGCGGTGATCTGGCCGTCGCGCTGGACCCGGTCGCGTTCAGTCGGCGCGCGGGCATCGAGCCGGATGACTGGCAACGCGCGGTCCTACGCTCGACCGACCCGCGCCTGTTGCTGAATTGCAGCCGACAGTCGGGGAAATCGACCACGGTCGCGACGCTGGCGGTCTGGACGGCGCTGTACCAGCCGGGTGCGCTGGTGTTGCTCGTCAGCCCGACGCTGCGGCAGAGCGGCGAACTCTTCAAGAAGGCGCTCGCCATCTACCGCGCCCTGGGTCGCCCCGTGCCGTCCGCGAGCGAGACCGCGCTCACCCTGACGCTGGAGAACGGCGCGCGCATCGTCAGCCTGCCCGGCAAGGAGGGCAGCGTGCGCGGCTACAGCGGCGTGGCGCTCCTCGCCGTGGACGAGGCCGCCTGGGTGCCCAACGACCTCTACGTGAGCCTCCGCCCGATGCTCGCGGTCAGCGCCGGACGGCTGATCGCGATGAGCACGCCGCACGGCACGCGCGGCTGGTGGTACGACGCCTGGCGCGGCCCGGAGCCCTGGGCGCGGACCGAAGTCCCCGCCGCAGCCTGCCCACGCATCCCGGCATCCTTCCTCGCCGAGGAGCATCGTGTCCTGGGGCAGTGGTGGTACTCACAGGAATACGAGTGCGTTTTTCTGGACGCGCAGTCGCAAGCATTCACGCGCGCGGAGATCGAGCGCGCGTTCGTGGAGGAGGTGGAGACATGGGCGTTGTGACCCTGGGGCTGGATATCGGGCAACGCGTGGACCCGACCGCGCTCGCCGCGCTGGAGGTGGGGTTACGCCCGCGCGAGGATCGCAAGGGCACCGAGGCGCACTACACGGCGCGCTACCTGGCCCGGCTCGCACTCGGGACACCGTACCCGCAGGTGGCGGCGCGCGTGGCCGAGGTGGCGACCGCGATCGCCCGGCGCACCGGGACCCGGCCGCTCCTCTACGTGGACGCCACGGGCGTGGGGACACCGGTCCTCGACGCGCTCCGCGCCGCGCAGGTGCCCGCCCGGATCGTGGGTGTCTTCTTCACGCACGGCGATCGGCGGGTGCTGGACGACGCGAGCGGGGAGGTGCGCCTCGGGAAGGCGTGGCTGGTGACGCGGCTCCAGGTGCTGTTGCAGGGCGGGCGTTTACACCTGCCGCGCACCGACGAGGCGGCCGCGTTGCAGCAAGAGTTGCTCGACTACGAGATCCGCATCGACACCGACGCGAACGACCGGTATGGCGCGTTCAAGGTCGGCAGCCACGACGATCTGGTGACCGCGCTCGGGCTTGCCTGCCAGGTCGAGCCGCGCCGCCAGGGTGAGGCGGCGGCGGGCGGCGAGCGCACCTTGCCCGACCCGCGCGGGACCGACGATGTGCTGTTCGGGCGCGCGATGAGCGGCCGGGCCACGCCCCCGGGCGATGTGCCGATCGCAGCGCTCCGGCCGCGCCACCGCAGCCCGTTCGACCACTGAGGACGAGGGCCGCGGGATCAGGAAGACAACGCCGTGCCCTGCTATGCTGGCCGCGCCGGTCGAGGCGTGGTCGGACTACGCACTCCCGGCCAGGCCCCGACGCCGCTCGCGCTGCATCCGGCGCGGGCGGCGTCCCTGCTTTATGTCGAACCGAAGACCGCGATAGCGGAATACCGGGCCGCTATCCCCCAACTTTTGCCCCACTCCTCTAGCACCCCAGGCGGGACGCCGATCTCCGGGCACGCCAACCTTCACTGGCGTGTGTTGAACGCTCAGCGGGCGACGTGGCGATATCCTCGGCGGTCAGGGACCACCTCCCGCGTGCGCTGCCGATGTCGGATACAACAGGGGCGTGGCAACTGCGCCACGCCCCCCGGGTGCTCTATGTACGCTGTCGGTCGCGCTACGCGCTGCTAGACCCTTGCGCGGTTCCCGGAGACGGCGCGCAGGATGGCGATCAGGATCATCGCCCCGACGATCGCCACGATGATCGAGCCGAGGTCCAGGCTGTTGTACCCGTCCGAGCGGCCGGTGATCAGCCCGAAGAGGAAGCCGCCGAGGAGCGCCCCGATGATGCCGACGATGATGTCGCCCACGATCCCGTAGCCGCCGCCGCCCATCAGCTTACTCGCGATGAACCCGGCGATCAGCCCCAGGAGCAGCCATGCCAGAATGCCCATGTCGTCCCCCCTCTGCGCTACCGTAGCGAGCCGCAGTTGGCTCGCCGCACCCCCCACCCCTAGTGCAGAGCGCGTGCCACGGCAGCAGCGGACAAAAAGAGGCCGGGAACGCGGCCGGGGGACACGCCCAGAGGGGGCACGGCGGGCCACACCCGCAGGTGTTCGGCCCTCGTCGCCCGGCACTCGGTGGGTGAGCCGGCGCGCCCGGTCTCACCGCTCGATAGCGCAGAAGCCATGCCCCCGCCCCGGGACCCTCAGCGCCCCCACCACCGGCGCACCCATTCCCACACATCCCGGGGCTCCTGTACTGCCGTCGGTGTTTCCTGCGCGTGTGGGGCCGCTGACAACACGACAGTCGGTGTCTGTCCCTCCGGGACAATCTGCGTGTCGGTGTCTGTCGCCCTGGCCTCGATCAACGCTTGGTGCGACTGTCTGAGACTGTCGACTTGCTCGCGCAAGGTGGCGATCGTCTCATCCTTCGCGCGGATGGTTTCAGCATGCGCTCGCTGCATGGCGGTCAAGAGTTCGCGCAGCGCTACGTCGGACTGTCGGGGACTGTCGGGGCCGCTCTTGCGCCTCCCGGGAGGCGCGAGGCGTAGGCGCTCGATCTCCTCCGGGTCGAAGAGCTTGGCCCCGGTTTGGGGATCCTCACCGGCCGGGGTGAGCAGCCCGTACTCGTGCACATAGCGCTCGATCGTCTTCTCGGCCACGCCGAGCCGCGCCGCGGCCGTCTTCTTGGACAGCAGCGGTGTCGGTGTCTGTCCCGGCTCCTCGGCCGGACTGTCGGGGACTGTCGGGGTGGCGCTCATGCGCGCAGGATAGCACACCCCCCCGCGCGGGAGGACACCACGGGGAGATTTGTTCGCCGGCGAACAAGTTCAATATTTGTCAACCTGACAAAAGCCAATGCGCGGTCGGGGCCACAAGCTAAACCCTGTTGCAACGTTGCAACAGGGTTTGGGTGACGACGGCCTGTCACGCCCGCCCGACTTACCCCCGCTCATCCGCCCGGTGTCGAGCGCGGCCATCTGCTGCTGCGCAACGGCGAGGATCGGGGCGGGTAGGGTGTCGTCGTGCGCGGCGTCGTGGACCTGCTTGACCTTGGCGAAGGTGCGCGCCTTCATCCCGACCGCCTCGGCGATCTGGGTACGGGTTTCGCGGTTGTCGCCTAAACCCTGCGCCAACGTTGGCGCAGGGTTTTTCTTATGCCCGCGCCCGCCCGCACCATCCTCGGTCACACCCGCCAGCATCTTCCGGCGGTGCTCTTCCGCGATGATCCGCTCGATGTTGTCGGCCTCGTGCATCCGTTCGTTGTCTCCCGATGGGGGGACTTCACGCGCGCACGGGGGACGCCTGTTGCGTTGACGCAACTTCTCGCCGAACGTGTCTTGCCCCCGCGCGGAGAACGCTGGGTAACAGCGGAATGTCCGAACGTTCGGACAAAGTCTTGCCCGCGTGGGGGGACACAACCTTTTCCGGTCAACCGGAAAGACCGATCCTTCGCACGTTCTACGGATCAGTCGGCCGCGGTCGGGGCGGTGACGATGCGCGGGTGCTCGACAGCGGCGCTGTCGAGCGGCGCCCACACGCGCCTCGTCTCCGCTAGCGCGTGATCCCCCGCCACCCGCCCGTCGGAAAGGGTGTCGAGCGCGGCCGCGACCGCCCCCGCATTGAACAGCGCGCCCATCGTCTCCAGGTGGAACGCGTCGCTCGGCACGCCGTAGCGCTGGGCGTAGGCGATCGCGTCGGCGAGCATCAGACAGTCGGTGGCGTTCAGCTCCAGCAGGATCCCGGTACGGGTGGTGTTGATGAACTTCATGGGGATGCTCCTCTTCATGCAGGTAACAGCAAGCGTGGGACCCATGGGTCCCGTTCAGTCGGCATAGACGGGCGCGTGTTCTACCAAGATGGAAAGCGGCACCGGCATCGGCGCGAGGTCGAGCGGCGTGTCGAGCACAGCGGCCACGTCTCTGGGCACCAGCTCCCCGGCCACCCTGGCGAGATCCGCCCAGATGGTGGCAAAGCTGAACTCGGCATTGAGCACGTCCGGGATCTCCTCGGCCAGCTCGGCGTAGAGCGCGGTCAGCGCGGCGGTGACGGGGGCGGCGATCGCGATCGTCATCGTGGGTGGCTCCTGAGGGGTATGTCCCCTGAATTCATCTTGAATTCGGCTCCGGGATGGGTCGCCACGCCAGTGCGAGCCGGAAGCAACTTGCGTGCTTAAGTATTAAGGGTTACCCGGCGTCAACTTGAATTCAGGTGCCGCCCTCCACATGGTGCGTGCGACTCCGTACCCCTGAATTCATCTTGAATTCGGCTACGCGGCGAGGAGCGGCGCGGCGTCGAACGGGAAGGGCAGGGGGGTGACACGCGCCACCCGCGCCCGCCAGACCCGCCGCGCCGTGTCGAGGCGCTCGCGCAGCTGGGCGGCGATGTACGGCTGGTGCGCGGCCTCGGCCTGCATCACGTACTTGACGAGGCTGTGGCCGTGGGCCTCCAGGTCGGCGAGGTCCATCCGCGCGCAGCGGACGCGGTAGGCGACCGCGCGCCAGGCGGCAGTGACGTGGGCGACATGCCAGCAGGTGCGGCCGCACTCGGCCCCCTTGCAGAAGCAGAAGGTGTCGAGGGTCATGATCTCGATCGCGGTGACGTTGGGACGGTCGGCGTGGCTCTTGCTCGCGCTGCGGAAGTAGGCGATCTCGCCGGCGTCGTCCAGGGCGACGAACGTCAGCTCGTCCGGGGCGTGCGCGGCGGCACTCTGCGGCGCGGCGGTCGTGGCGGCGGTCGGGGCGCTCATGGGATACTTGCCTCTCTGAGCCCTCGGGCTCGGGTTGCGGCTCCGACGTTTGCTTCCTAGGGCGAGGCGTCGGAGCCCTTTCGTCGTCGCCCACTAGCGACATTGTTATAGTACATTATCTATGTTTGAAAGTCAAGTGTTTTCGCTATTGATTTTGCAAGAGCGATAAGATACTATGAGTATGTGGTCAGCGATAGCACCGAGGGGGTAATGCCATGCGGAAGACGATCAGGCAGTTACGGGAAGAGCACGAGTGGACCCAGCTCGAGTTAGCGAACAAGCTGGGAGTCACGCCGGCGACGGTCTACACCTGGGAACGGGGGCGGAATGAACCGCGCGCCTCGCAACTGCGGAAGATCGCGGAAATTTTTGGGGTGCTGATGGATAACATCGACTTGCTGGAAGTTGAGCGGGAAGTAAAAATCGCCGCCTAGCCTGAACTAGGCGGCGCAGGCGCGCCGGGCTCTCACACACCGGCGAGCGGAAGGATTGTAGCAGCATGGTCGAGGGAGTAGATCTCGGTGAACGGGTACGGCGTGCCGAGGAGGCCTTGCGCGAGGCGGAGGCGCTCCTCCTGCGGCGGCAGACCGAACTCGGCGGCGCGAGCGCTACG
>JAABUJ010005594.1_pt1 | contig 12503 bp, 14 predicted proteins | sample 5559131 | NCBI WGS metagenome assembly JAABUJ01 (sample SAMN10711875, study PRJNA513366) | rock metagenome | isolation source: Antarctica rocks | place: Antarctica: Victoria Land, Mt New Zealand nord | collected 2016-01-07
TTGGTTCAGCCGTGACGCGCAATCGGCTCAAGCGCGTCCTGCGCGCGGCCGCGCGTGAGCGCCTCGCGCGGCTGCGCCCAGGCTACGATGTCGTGCTTATCGGGCGACCGGAGGCGGCTGGAGCCGGACTGGAGCCGGTCGGCGCGGCGCTTGATCAGCTGCTGCGACGGGCGGACTTGCTAGCGCGGGCGCCACGGCGCGACGGTGATGGGCGAGGAACATGAAAGATGTATTGCTCGGGGTGATTCGGCTTTACCAGGCCACAGCCGCGCGCTTGTTGCCGCCCGACACCTGCCGGTTTTATCCAAGCTGCTCGACCTATAGTTATGAGGCAATCGCGCGACATGGCGCCGCGCGGGGCTCGCTCTTGATGCTGCGGCGCCTGGCGCGGTGCCATCCTTTCCACCCCGGCGGCCTTGATCCGGTCCCGTAGCGGCGCGCTCGAATAGGAGTTTTTGGTGTCAGGCATTTCACATATTCTCGATCCTATCATCCACCCGCTTGGGGCGCTGCTGATCGCGCTGACAGGCGTGCTGCACAACTATGGGCTGGCCATCATCGTCTTCACCATCCTGGTGCGCGGCGTGCTCTCCCCGCTCAACATCAAGCAACTCAAGTCGGCCAGGAAGATGGCTTCGCTAGGCCCGTTGCAAAAAGAGTTGCAGCGGCGCTACAAGGGCGACCGCGCGGCCTTGCAGCAGGCCACGATGGAGCTCTACAAGGAGCAGGGCGTCAACCCGGCGGCGGGCTGTTTGCCGCTGGTCATACAGATGCCCGTGCTCTACTCGCTGATCTTCGTTTTCAACAACATCAGAAATTTCCAGCACGCCGCCGTCTACCACACTAACTTCCTGTGGTTCTCGCTCGATAAGCCGGACAGCCTTTTTGGGCATTTTTTCTTCGGGGCGCACTCGTTTTGGGGGCCGCTGCCGGTGCTGGCCGCCGCCACACAATGGGTGCAGCAGCGCATGATGATGCAGCCGACCAGCGATCCGCAGCAGCGCTCGACGCAGCAGATCATGCAGTTCATGCCGCTCATGATCATGATATTCGCGGTCAATTACCCCTCTGGCCTAGCCCTGTACTGGGTCACGTCGACCGTGTTCAGCATTGTGATGCAGTACTTTATCACGGGCTTCGGCCAGCTCTTCAAGTCGCCGTTCAAAGTGCCTGAAGCCGTGGCTTCTCCGTCGCCAGCGCTGACATCCGGCGCCCGCGGCAAAGCTGGCCAGTCCAGCGGCGGGCTACGCGCGAATGGGAATGGCAATGGAACCGTCTCCAATGGGGCGAAGGCGAATGGGGCCAGCGCCAATGGGGCGAATGGGAATGGTCATGGGCGGCGCGTCACCGTCTTCAGCGCGCGTCCTCCCTCGCGTGTGACCGAGGACGCCGCCGCGGATGAGGAGTCCACTGGCGAGGAGCGTCTGGCGGCGGGGGGAACCGGCGCGCGCCAGGGCAAGATGCAGCGCACCGTGGCGCGGCAAAAAGCGCGACCTCCCAAAGGAGTACGACGATAGATGAACGAACGCCACCGCCAGAGCGTGACGGTCAGCGCCCGGACAGTCGACGAGGCCATCACCGAAGCCGAGCGTGAACTGGGCGTCCCGCGCGATAGTCTCGACATTACGGTCATCACCGAAGGGTCCAAGGGCTTCCTGGGTATGCGCGCCGAGAATGCGCGCATCCTGGCCATGGTCGTCGGTGAGGCCACGGTAACGGCGCCCTCCGCTGACACAGAGGCGGCCGTGGCGCCGGAGCGGCACGGCGCATCCGTCGCGCCGTCCGCGCCCGCTACCAGGGTCGCTGTAGGGGATGCCGACGCGACCGGTGCGACTGGCGAGACCGAGGCTGGGGCGTTCGCACTCGGGGATGAGTACGACGACGAGACGCCGCGCGATGGCGCTGACGAGCCGGGGCGCCGCACACAGCAGCACCAGGAAACGGCCGCGCTCGCCCAGGACATCCTTGAAAACCTCTTGCGCCACATGAATATACAGGCCCGCGTCAGCGCGCGCGCACTGTCCGATCCAATCGTTCTCGACGTGGAGACCGACAATGGGGGCTTAATTATCGGGCGGCGCGGCGAGACGCTCAGCGCGCTGCAGTACCTCGTCAACGTGTTGATCGGTAAGCGCACGCGGCGCTGGACCAAAGTGGTCATCGACGTGGAGCACTGGCGCGACCGCCGCGAAGAAACGTTGCGCGCGCTGGCGTTGCGCCAGGCCGACCGCGTGCGCCAACAGCAGCGCCCCGTCGCGCTTGATCCTATGCCCGCCGGTGAGCGCCGCATCATCCACGTCACGCTGCAAGATCAGCATGACATCGAGACACATAGCGAGGGTGAGGAGCCGAATCGGCGCTTGGTCATCACACTCAAACGATAGCGCCCTTAGTGAACCACACATCACCCGGAGCTTCCCCTACCTACGTCGTGGCCGGCCATGTCGCACGCGACATTGTCCCCGCGAACGCGGTGGATATAACCGCGCCCTGTGACGCCGCGCCGCCGATCACGATGCCCGGTGGGACCGCGCTCTACGCCGCGCTGACCGCGCGTCGCCTGGGCGTCGACACGGGGGTTATCACCAGCGCTCCGGCTGGCTTCGATGACGCTCTACTGGAGGGCGCGCGCGTCCACGTCGTGGTGGCGGAGCAAGATACAATCTTTGAGAACCGCTACGAGCCGGGCGGCCGCGTGCAGTTCCTGCATGGGCGCGCACGGCCGCTCGGCTCCGATGACGTTCCGACGGCGTGGCGCGCGGCGCGTATCCTGCACCTGGGTCCCATCGCCGACGAGGTCGATCCGGCCATCGCGGCGCTCTTTCCCCGCGCCCTACGCGCCGCGACGCCGCAAGGCTGGGCGCGCCGCTGGGATGAGGACCACCGCGTCCATACCCTCCCGCACGCGCGGGTCGCGGCGCGCCTCGTCGACCTCGACGTCGTGATCCTGAGCGAAGAAGATGTCTCGGCCGGCTTCTCGCCCGGCCACGAGACACCCGACGCCGTCGTCGGTCTATATCGTGCGCGGACGCCCATCGTCGTGCTGACGCGTGGCGCGCGCGGGGCTACTATCTACGCCGGCAAGGGTACGCTGCACGTCCCGGCCTGTCCCGCGCGTGAAGTGGACCCCACTGGGGCCGGCGACGTGTTCGCCGCCGCCTTCCTGATTCGCTACGCGGCGGAGAAAGACCTGCTGGGCGCCGCGCGTTTCGCCGCCGCCACGGCCGCGCTCGCCGTCGAAGGCGCCGGCCCAAGCGCCATACCTACGGCGGCTGAGGTGGAAGAACGGTTGGAGACCTGCGTCTAGCGGGCCACGAGTCGTGTAATAGGTCTGGACAATACGAGTGGAGCGTACCATTGACTAGCACAACGCGGGGCGTGACAATGGAGGCAAGCCTGCAACGACTCGAACTGGCGCGCGAGTTGGCATGGTTCTGTCCACCAGAACTCGGGCGGATTGTCGCGCTGACTGGGTCGGCCGCGCGCGGGGTTGCTGACGAGGATTCGGACGCCGAACTCAACTTCTGGGTCGACGAAGAGCCCGATGGGGCCACCCTGCTCGACTGGCTGCGCCGTGCCGGCGCGACCGCCGTTATCCTCGACGATGAGCCGCTGGTGGATGGCTCGTTGTGGGCGACATCCCTCTACAAGGGCGTGTGGTTCGAGACCGGTTGGCAGCGCATTGACGCCATGGACGCTATCGTGCGCCGGTTGAGTTCGGGGGAGGTGATCGACCACGGGCAGTTGGTCCACGCGCCGATGATCCTGCATGCCGCCGGCCTGCGTGACAGCGGCGAGCTGGAGGACTGGCGGGATGCCCTGCGCGACTACCCAGAGACGCTCCAAGCGCGCTTGATTTCTAGTGCGACAGTATGGGCGCTCCCCAACGTCATCGCCGCGCGCTGGGCGTTGGCGCGCCGGGGTGAGCGGGTAGCGCTGGCGGAGCGATTGGTGTGGGATGCGCATAACGTGCTGCGCGTGCTCTGCGCGCTCAATCATCAGTGGGAACCGGACTGGAAGTGGCTGACGCTAACGGTCGCGGCTCTAGAGATGAAGCCGGATCGGTTGGCCGAGCGCATCAACGAGATTTTTACGCCGCCGCAGGCCGAACACAGCGTCGTGCGCTGCCTGGAGCTTATACGCGATACACTGGCCCTCGTGCCCCCGCGTTATGACATGGGGCGAGCGCGATGGACAGTGGACGAGAGTTTACAAGCGCACGCGCTGACGATCTACTCTACGTAATGCCGGCAAGTAGGTGTAAGAGGCTCGGGCTTGAGTAGTGATAGTTGGATAGAGGCCCAGATATGGATGGCAAAAAGCTTATAAACGCCCTTTCCGTAAGGGATCTACTGTCGTATGGTCATGAGCCTCAGGACATCAAGCTTGAGCCCCTCAATGTGCTGATTGGCTCAAATGCTTCGGGTAAATCGAACATTATAGATGTTCTTGGTTTACTACGGGCTACGCCTAACGATTTGACAGCTCCAATTCGTGATGGGGGTGGCATTAGGGAGTGGCTTTGGAAAGGTGCTACGGATACGCCAATCGCTGAGCCAATTGCTGAGATAGGAGCAACCGTTCGATATCCGGAAGGAGCGATACCGCTTCGTTACCGGATCAGCTTCAGGATGGCTGATCAACGATTGAAACTCGTGGACGAGGCTATTGAGGACGTAGACTCAAATGGCTCTCCATCCGATGTCTATTTTCGCTACCAGCAAGGCCATCCAATTCTAAATTACCAAGCTTCCTCAGATGTTTCGGGAGTCAAACAACGGAGAATCCCGCGTCGGCTTCACGAGGAAGGTCTAAAAACGGACCAGTCGGTGTTGTCCCAACGCAAAGACCCCGATCAATATCCTGAGCTAACGTACCTGGGTAACCAGTTCGCCAACATTCGCATCTTCCGTGGATGGAACGTAGGGCGTTATACGGCGCCTCGTCTACCAAAACGCGCTGCCCGGCAATCCTATAGTGGAGGAGATTGATCGGCACAGGTTGGAGGCCGCACTGCGTGACGCTATTCGCAATCTCCACAACACACGAAAGCGTCGATACGACAAAATCGAGCATGCTCGCGATTTGCTGCAGAGCGTGGATGTTGCCAAGGTGCGCCTAGCGGCGCCCCATTGCGACCGCCTATTCGAGGTGTTGAACCGAAAAATAGACGAACAACTCTGGTCCGTTGTCAATGATTAACACAAACGATACCATCGTCGCCATCGCCACGCCGCCCGGTGAGGGCGGCGTCGGCATCGTGCGGCTCTCGGGACCCGAGGCGTTGCCCATCGGGCGCGCTATCGTCCGTCCCGCCGATGGCACGGACGCATGGCCCTCGCACCAGCTCGTGTACGGGCATGCCGTCGACCTGGCGACGGGGCGGCGCGTCGACGAGGTGCTGGCTGTCTACATGGCGGCGCCGCGCACCTACACGGCTGAGGATGTCTTCGAGGTGCACTGCCACGGCGGACCCGTGCCGCTGCAAGGTGTGGTCGAGTTGGCGTTGCGCCATGGCGCCCGCCCTGCCGCGCGCGGAGAGTTCACCCTGCGCGCTTTCCTCAACGGCCGGCTTGATCTGGCGCAGGCTGAGGCCGTGCTCGACGTGGTGCGCGCGCGCACGCCCACGGCGCTACAGGTGGCGGTCGAGCAGCTGGGCGGCGGGCTCTCGCGCCGCCTGCGTCCGGTGACGGACGACCTGATGGGTGTGCTGGCCTTCCTGGAGGCGTCGATCGACTTCGTGGAGGAGGGCATCCCCGAAGCGGCCGTCGCCGCGCTGCTGGCGCGCCTTGACGTGGCGAAGACGGGGCTGGACGCGCTGTTGTCTACGGCGCGCGGCGGCGTCATCCTACGCGAGGGGCTGCGCGCGGTGCTGGCCGGCGCGCCGAACGTCGGCAAGTCCAGTCTGCTCAACCGGCTGCTGCGCGCCGAGCGCGCCATCGTCACGCCCGTGGCCGGCACCACGCGCGACACCGTGGAGGAGCCGGCCAACATCCGCGACCTGCCGGTCTACCTCGTCGACACGGCCGGCCTGACCGAAACGGACGACCCGGTGGAGCGCATCGGCGTGGAACGTAGCCGCGCCGCGATCGCCTCGGCCGATCTGTTGCTGCTGGTGGCCGACGCGTCGCGTCCCCTAGAGGAGCGCGACCGCGCGGCCTTCGCGGCGCCGCGCGCCCTGGCCCCCGACACGCCGGCTATCCTCGTGCTGAACAAGGCCGACCTCCCGCGCGCGCTCGACGCGGCCATGGTGACCGCACTGCCCCTGTTCGACGATGCGCCGCCCGCGGCCGTTGTGGCCTGCTCGGCGGCGACGGGGCAGGGCCTGGACGCGCTCGAAGACGCCATGGCGGCGACGGCGCTCGGCGGCGCGACGCTCAGTCCGGATACGGCCATGGTTGACAACGCGCGCCACCGCCGGGCGCTGGAGGAGGCCGTCGAGGGGCTCGTGGTGGCACGCGATGGCCTGGCGTTGGCGGCGCCGCTCGACCTCGTGTGCAGCGACCTGCGTGCCGCCGTCGGCGCCCTGGGCAGCATCACGGGCCAGGACGTCACCGAAGACCTGCTCACGCGCATCTTCGGCGACTTTTGCATCGGAAAGTAGGGATAAGGGAAACGGGTTGAGCTAGTAGTGCTGTTATCGTGACAGGCGTCGACAGCGTGCTATGCTGTAGTCGGGGGGATTTGCTCATGGCACAGCGGGTCGAAGACATCGAAGTCGGCACGATCGAGAGTATGCTCGACGCGATGCGGGTGGATTTAGGCCTATCGCGGGTGGATATTGTGGCGGCTTTGCACATGACGGACACGGAGCTTGCATCCTGGCGTGCGACAGGGGCACGGCCTGACGAGGCGACGCTGCAGCGATTGCAGACCCTCGTGGGGCTCCGCGATGGTTTGCAGGAGTTGTTTGCCGAAACCGAAGGCGTCCACGAGTGGATGCACGCCGAACTCCGCGACTTGCGGTGGCGAACACCGCAGCAGGCTTTTCGGGATGGCGATCTGGATGAGGTGTATGCCGCTTTTGTCGGGTTAGCCTCCGGTATCTTTATTTAATGGACAACGGGCGAGATTGATGACCGCAGTTCCATGGGACGCAGCCGGCGCGCTTGCACCGTTACCTGTCGTTCCATAGAACGGCGATGTGTGGCAGGCGCATCTTGCGCGCTTCGCTCCCGACGATGCCACCGGCTCGACCATCGCGTCGAGGCGATTCCATCGGGCGCAAGCGCAATATCCGACGACCGTCCACTGGCGTGCCCTGTATCTCTCGCTTGGCCCCGATATTCCTATCGGGAGATCCTGCGTCGTTTCGGGCCGCACCGTCCCCTCGCGGGGCTACACTCGTACCGCCGCACACGGCTCCACGCCGACCTCAGCGCGGTGCTCGACTGCCGCGACCTCGCCGCATTGGGCCTGACGGAGGATGCGCTCCTCGATGACCTGAACTACGACATAGGGCACGCGCTCGGGCTGGCGGCCCTCCGACGTGGCGCCGAAGGCATTCTCGTCCCGTCCGCCACAAGGGCGGGCGACAACCTCATCGTTTTACCGGACAATCTTCGGCCGACAGCGCGCATCGAGCCGACAACCGATATTCTCGAGTTGACGCACTTCGTTATCCCCTAGCGCTGCACGATAGCATGGAGGGCGACATGACAACGGGACGACAGCGTGTCTCTTCGGGCTCGCCGTACGAATCTACCATCGGCTTCAGCCGGGCGGTGCGCGTGGGGGACCGCGTGCTGGTGGCGGGGACGGCCCCGATCTGGCCCGATGGCTCCTGCGATCCCGACCCCGAGGCGCAGGCGCGGCGCGCCCTCGCCATCATCGTGGACGCATGGCGCGAGGCAGGGGCGCGGCCCGAGCACGTCGTACGCACGCGCATGTATGTGACGGATGCCGGCGACGCCGCGGCGGTCGGGTGCGCCCACGGCGCCGCCTTCGGCGCGGTACGGCCGGCCAGCACTATGGTCGTCGTGGCCGGGCTGCTCGACCCGCGCTGGAAGGTTGAGATAGAGGCGGAGGCCATCGTCGTGCCGGACTAGGGGCAGTACATCTAAACGAGCGCTATACAAAACTAGTACTAAGGGGACGGCCCCGGTAGGCGGACATTCCAGGGTATAATTAGGTAACTCGACCCCGACGCACGGCTGTTTTCTTCCCCGACAATGTGGGTAAGTAGCTTGCTTTAGCCGGAAGTCGGCGGCTATGTAACGGAGTGGCTAGCTAGCGTTCACATGAGGAGGGCGATGATGAGTCAGGCAGCGCCGCCGCGTCCAACCGAGGAGATCGCCGATTTCTTTGCCCGCGCTCCCTCCGTAGAGGAGATCGCGGCGTTCCGGTTATCCGATGAGACGATCACACGCGTGCGCGCATTGCTCGACAAGAACGCCGCCGGAACTCTCTCAGGCGAGGAAAGCGAGGAACTAGACCAACTGGTGCTCTTGGACCGTATTGTGATGCTGATCCGTTCGCGGCTGCCACATCCAGCGTTTTCCTGCTGCGCCTCAACGATCCCGAGCGCATGACGATCCGCGCCAATCTGCTCAGTCGCGGACGCTACGCGCCACCGTAGCTATAGTACAAGGCGTATGCTACCCGACATCAATCCCCCACATCGACACCGACCGATAGCGGCGAGGCCGGCCACTTCGCGCCTAGCGCCCCTAGCGATGAAACCGTCGCCAAAAGGGATAGGGGCGAGAGCCGCTGGCGGCGGCTGGCGCGGCTGATGGCGATGGATATGGGCCCGCTGCGCCGCCACCGCGACTTCCGCTTGCTCTACGTCAGCCGCGCGGTATCCTTTTTCGGCAGCATGATCACCTACGTGGCGATACCGTATCAGGCGTATCGGCTGACCCACTCGTCGCTGGCGGTGGGGCTGCTTGGGCTGACCGAACTCGTCCCGATCCTCCTTTTCGCCTTCGTGGGCGGGGCGCTCGCCGACGCATGGGATCGACGCCGTATGGTCCAGCTGACCGAGCTGGCCTTAGCCGTGATGTCGGGGCTGCTGGCGCTCAACGCGCTGCTGCCGCGCCCACACCTGTGGGCGCTCTACGCCGTCGCCGCGGCGATGGCCGGGCTCGACGCTTTGCAGCGGCCCTCGCTCGACGCCCTGTTGCCCCGCTTGGTGGAGCGCGACGAGTTGACCGCGGCGGCCGCGCTCTCGTCGCTGGTGAGCACGGCGGGCATGGTGGCCGGCCCGGCGCTTGGCGGCGTGCTCGTCGCCACGATCGGGCTCACTGGCGCCTACGCCGTCGACGTCGCCACGTTCGTGGTGTCGCTCGCCGCGCTGCGGTTGATGCGCGCGGTCCCACCGCCTCCGGACGCCGCGCGGCCGAGTCTGCGCCGCGTCATGGAAGGGCTGCGCTACGCGCGGGGGGCGTCCCGAGTTAATGGGCACGTACCTGGTAGACATCGTGGCGATATTCTTTGGCATGCCCACGGCGCTGTTCCCGGCGCTGGCCCCGCACTACGGCGGCGCGGGCGCGCTGGGCCTGCTCTACGCCGCGCCGTCGGTCGGAGCGCTGCTGGCCACGGCCACGAGCGGCTGGACGAGGCGCGTCCACCGGCACGGGCGCGCCGTCATCATCGCCGCGCTTGCCTGGGGTGTGGCGATCACCCTCTTCGGGCTGGCGCCGGCGCTCCCGCTGGCGCTGCTGGCCCTGGCCGCGGCCGGCGGCGCGGACATGATGAGCGGGCTGTTCCGTAGCCGCATCTGGAACGGGACGATCCCCGACGCGCTACGCGGGCGCCTGGCCGGCATCGAACTGTTGAGCTACGCGAGTGGGCCGGCGCTCGGCAACGTCGAGTCGGGCGTCGTCGCCACGCTGGCGGGGGTACGCCAATCGGTCGTGTCGGGCGGCGTGCTCTGCGTCGTCGGCGTGGCGCTATTGGCCGTGGCGCTGCCCCGCTTTCGCCACTACGACGATCGCCTGCACGATGTGCCATGAGATGCGAGAGACGAGAGGCGACGGGCGACAGTATAAGCTGTAACGAATGCTTGGGACGGTAGGCATGTTAAATATGCCTATCGTCCCTCGTAGTTACTGTCGCCCGTCGCCCGTCGCCCGTCGCCCGTCGCCCCTCGCCCGTCAGGCCTGGCGCTTGGCGCGGTTGCGCAGCCAGGCGAGCGTCTTCTCCAGCTCCTCGGCGGTCATCTCCTCAGCTGCCTTGGGGAGCTTGGAGGCCGCGTCATGATCGGCGGCGAGGGCGGACGCGACATCGGCGCGCAGGCTATCGGCGCGGTCTTCCACCGGCCGCTCGGCCACCACTTTGAGGGTGGAGCGGTCTTCTACCGGCCGCTCGGCCACTACTTTGAGGCCGGATCGGTCGGCGCGCGGCGCGCGGACAGCGGCGGGAGAGACGGGGCTATCGACCACGCGGTCGCCCTCGTCGAGCTCCATCGCGAACTGCGTGCCATACCCCAATGCCGCGAGGGCGCGCCCAATCGCCTTGGTTTCCGCTTTTTCACAGGCCCCGGCGGGAAAGTCGCGCTCGGTCTCCTGGCCGTGTCCGGTGGCCGAACCCTTGTCGGGTATGACGACCTCCGCCTTGAAGACCCACATTTGCTGGTCTTCCCTAAATGTCACCAACTCGGTCTTGATGCGCGCATCGGGGTGCTCCTCGCGCAGCCACATCAAGCGCCACTTCACATCGAGGTACTGCTGCCCCTTGAGGTTGCGCAGGTGCTGATCGGGTGAAAACGCCATATCCTAAATCCTCCATCAAACTCGTTGCGAAACACCGGCCGCGATTCCAAAACCTCAGCGTCCGTCGTCCGTCGTCCGTCGCCCGTCGCCCGTGGCCCCTCGCCCGTGGCCCGTCGCCCTAAAACGGCAGGTCGCCCACACTATCACTTGCCCCGGCCGCGCCCGTCGCGGCAAGCGCGAGCGGCCTGGCGTTGTCGTTGCGATCCTCGCGGTCCTCGCGGCGGTCGAGCATGCGCAGATCGCGCACCCTGATCTCCAGGCTTTGACGGGGCTGCCCGTCGCGATCGGTGTACTCACGCAACGCGAGCGTGCCGTCGATGTACACATACGAGCCCTTGCGCAGGTACTGCTGGGCGGTCTCGCCGAGCTTACCGAACGCGCTGACGCGGAACCACGTCGTCGTCTCTTGGGTCCCGCCGTCGGCGCCGCGCCTGCGCTCGGTTGTGGCGACGGTGAAGTCGGCGACCGTGTCGCCGCTGGGGAGCGTACGCTTTTCCGGGTCGCGCCCCAGGTTGCCGACGATAGTGACGCGATTGAAACTGCCTGCCATTGTCACACCTCCATACCGTGCAAGGCTTGAGGCGGGTATACGTCCCCGCCTATTATTGTTATTATAGGTTATTTGTTCTAAAATGTCCACTTCCTATGGAGCTTATCGTACGTCTACACTGAAGGGTAAACGCGTGAAAGGGGGATGGTGGTGGGTAGGATGTATGACATCATGGTTGTGGGCGAGTGATAAAGTGATAAGGGGATAGCCATTGACGACGAACACGAAACAGGACGTTCAAGACGTCTTCGAGCCCCTTGTCGAGGAGGGGGAGGCGGAGTTGCAGCGGTCCGCCCTCGACATCAGCATCTCCGGCCTCGTGGCCGGCCTGGATATCGGCTTCGGGCCGCTGGCCCTGGCCGTGGTCGCGGGGCGGCTGCACGCTGCTTTCCACATGAGCCTGCCTACGGCTATATTCCTGGGCGGTTTCCTGTATCCACTGGGTTTTATCGTCGTCATTCTGGGTAAGTCGGAGCTTTTCACCGAGAACACGCTCACCCCCGTGGCGGGCCTCCTCGCCGGCGAGGGCACGCTCGGCAAGCTTGCCCAGCGCTGGGCGCTGGTCCTGGCGAGCAACGTTGTCGGTACCGTCATATTTGCCCTGTTCATCGCGCACACCGCGGTCGTGTTCGACCCCTACAAGGCGGTCTACCGCGAGCTGGGCCGCTCGTTCGTCGGCCACTCGTTCCTGCAAGCCGCGCTCGCCGGCGTGCTCGGCGGTTGGCTCGTCGCCCTGACATCCTGGCTCCTAAAGGCTGTCCAGGGGGGCGCGGCGCACCTGCTGATCATCTACATCATCACTTACCTGCTCGTCGGCCTGCAGCTCTACCACTGCATTATCGGGTCGATCGAGGTGCTGCTGGCCATGTTCGCCGGGGCGCCGATCACCTGGCTGAGTTGGCTCACGGCGTTCCTGATCCCGGCGGTCATCGGCAACGCCATCGGCGGCGTCACCTTTGTGACGGGGTTGCGCGGGATCCAGGCGCGCAGCGGCTCCGATGAGGGGCGAGAGGCGAGGGGCGAGAGGCGACAGTAAATACGAGGGACGGTAGGCACATTTAACATGCCTACCGTCGCCCGTGGCCCGTGGCCCGTCGCCACTCACCGTACGCCGGGCTTGCCGGCGACGATCTCGACGGCGCGGACCCACGAGTCACGTTCCACGCCCATGCCTTCGCTGCTGAAGCGGTAGTCGTTCTTGCGGATGAATTCGGTCAGTTCGTCGTGCAGGCGCAGCA
>JAABUJ010005595.1_pt1 | contig 12501 bp, 11 predicted proteins | sample 5559131 | NCBI WGS metagenome assembly JAABUJ01 (sample SAMN10711875, study PRJNA513366) | rock metagenome | isolation source: Antarctica rocks | place: Antarctica: Victoria Land, Mt New Zealand nord | collected 2016-01-07
CGACATACGCCTCTATTACGAATCGTGTCATAGCGAGGAACATCTAGGTTTTATGATCGACGACAATATATAGTCGCCATCTAGTTTAGATAGAGCTTCAATTCAATACATTATACATCGAAAACACTTGGAAATCGGATTCATGTTTTCCTTTACAAAGTATAAGCCTATTACGCGAGTATCACGCGATCATAGTGTTATTGCACTAGCCTCGGAATTTTGGGCCAGAAACCAATCTTGTAGTGCAAGTCCATTCCGCGTGAAGTTGCAAGAATTGGAGACTCGCTAGGGAGAGATCCTATTTTGACTCCCTCATTGAGCATCCAAAAACCACCTACCACCCTTTGGGGAGCCAATTGTGGATCTGTGGAAGCCAGGGATCGTCCAGACCATAATTATATTAAGGCAACAGGTTTGCTCCACTTCTGTACGAAATTCAACATTTACTTCCCTGAAAATCTGAAAATCCGAAAATGCACTCAAAAACATTGCTCTACGATATCATCCTCGTTGCTCAAATGTTCACAGCTCTGGTAGCTCCTAGTATGGCAAATCCTCACACGATGCGGAGGGCAAAAGCAGTCCGAAGAGCAGTGATCCTTTTGCTAATGAAGCTAAAGGTTCGGAAACTCAAGTCAAAGGCGAGATTGACGAGCAATTGGAGAAACGACAGGTATCAATCTACCGGGCCTTTGGAAAAAATGGCTAAGTATGGCAGGACAAGTCTTCAAAGATCGGAGCTTCCGTTTATAGCGAAAGGGACTGCAACGGGTTTATAGGAACTGTGGACGATCTCACGCAATCTCCCGGGAAAACGTGGCTTCCCACGGAGGATGGCATGGCGTACAGCTTTGAACTACTCTACCGGGGCCTCCAGGGCCAAGAGCAACTCGACATTTCCACCAAGGATTCCAGTAACGGAGACCGATGCGGCGATTTCATTGACAGTTATTTCGCGGGCACCTCTACATCTTGCAACAACTGGGGAAACATTGGCTGCGTGAGATTTTGGATCAATCCTGGCCTTTGAGTGAGGAGGGTGATTCTTGTCGCAGGACCGTTGAAGGAAGCGCATTTGGTCTGTGAGTTTTTATTAACAAGATATTCATTTTACAGCAGTATTTAGTGTGACGCGCTCGAGATATTGTTTAGTTCGTGAATACTTGGTGGATTAACAGACAAAATTATGACTTCTACCGATGCATCATCCATTCTCTCAACTTCCAAGACTTGTAACCGTCTTGACCAATTCTTAAGGCTAGTAAAAGGGGACATCTGTGCCCGCAATCCTCTCATCTTCTCTTCGCACAGAGTGAGATCCTCGTACTCTGGAAGAAGTAACGTCCGTCCCTACATCGCGAGCCAATCCCCGTCAGGAGCCGGGATTACACTTTGGACCTCTCAAGTCTCTCTTCACAAGCCTATAAAGTTATCATCAATATTTCACTGTTCTTTAGCCATTTATCTTTTAAGATATCAATTTGCAACGAAATTTACTATTTATTAACTAAGCTATCGGTCGCTTTATTAGCGCTATTAATTATAAGTGCTGACGGTAGGTTCTTGGATCCCATGATAATCTGGCTTGCATCAACCCATCGAGCAAACTGGACCACACATTCCACTCCTCGATGGCATTATGCGTACTCTGACAGTGGATACACTGATTCCTATCTCAGCCTTCAGTGGCTTAAGCTTGTGTTTGACCCCCAAACCAAAGAACGAGCTAACCAGAAACCACGGGTACTAATATGTGATGGCTTCGGGACACATGAAACCGTCGAAACCTTGGAATTCTGTTTGGAAAACAACATTATTCAGTGCCGGATCCCTTCTCACACCTCCCACAAGCTCCAGCTCTGCGATATCTCGGTATTTGGTCCACTAAAGTTAGCCTACCGCGATCAGCTCGAACGACTGGAGCAAGGATGCGTAGGAACAGTCGGCAAGGAGCATTTCACTTATCTATACGGCCCCGCGAGGGAGGAAGCATTCACGTCTCGAAAGATACGAGCCGGATGGGCTAAGGGTGGTTTGTTCCCCTTCAATCCAGAGAGGGTCCTTCGTGATATATCGAAGCCTCCCGCTGAACCAACCGCTCCGATAACAGATGAGGTGAGGATTGGTTGTTGTACGCAGGATCAAGTAAGGCTACCGCGAACGCCCGTGACGCCAGATTCAGCAGCAGCTGTTGCGTCGCTGCATAACTTGATCAAACAGGATGCTCATATGCTCGACGAGGCGAGTAAGCAGCGCTTACATAGGCACGTAGAGAAGCTCGCCAATGCCACCCAACTCTTCTTTGCCGAACGTACCCTCCTTCAGCAACGTAATCGATTCTTAGCCCAAATAAACAACGAAGCCAAAGTTCGTCGATCGACCAAGTCAAAGAATATAGGAACGGCGAGGGTGATGAGGTACGAGGATCTCGAGAAGGCACGAGCGGAGCATGCTGCGAAAGAGGCCGAGAAGGAGGCTAGGAAGGCAAAGAAAATCTTAAGAGCTAGTCCAACGGCCGAGGAAGCCACCGTGGGCAAAGGAAAACGTGGTCGAAAGCACAAGAGCCGTGCAGGAGCAGATGTGCCGGAACCAAAGGCCAAGATGGCGCACATGGGCCAAACACAGGTTGAGGGCGGTGAAATTGCGTCAGAACCATGGAGAGCCCCAGTGGCGCGGATGTGGTAGCGGAGGGTGCGAGACTGTTAGCGTTACCGAAGGCGCGTGCGAATTTTGTGCCGACGCCAAAGTATTTGTGAAGTTCGGCTCATCCATTCTACGCTCGTTCTCGAAGCGGAGCCGCGACCGAGTCTCCAACACAATGAAAGATCACGTCAGAGCCAGGAAAACGTTTCTTGAAACGCTCAAATAACTCAAGACAGTTGACACAAAGATCTGGCTTGCTAACCGTTATGATGGGCTGGAGAGAGTATTCAGGCATCGCACTCGCTAACGCTCGATAATCCTCTTCATCCTCACACATTGGATGCAGCGAGTGGCGATGAAGGAGGTATGCAAGCAATTGAGGCTCGACATGGGATGCCGCCGATCTGTTCTTAGACAGACCAACTAATGCGCGCAGACCCTCTGCTTTGTCTGTCCATTCTTGGTTATCTAAAACGTTGGGCCAGCCGGTGTGAGAGTAACCACTCATCGCATTGACGTAAGGATAATTTGACCCTCGATCCAGCGTAGCAAATGCTTTCTGGAGCCCGTACGACCCAAGCGGCAGTTCGAGGAGCTGTTGAGGTCTGTAAATTTCGAGATCGCCGTTAGACTTCCTACCGAAGAAAGCGCGTCGCTGCTGCAGTGCTCTGCCTATGTTTTCACGTTCTCGCACGGGCGATGTAAGGCGCTCTAACAGCGCTTTAATCTGCTTGCGCTGTTTGCCGGCATTCGGGGGCTCACGATATACCGTATTAGAGCGCTGAGCCCTCTCATTGGTGTTACGTTGCGTTTCAGCCGCAAGATCTACTGCTTGCATGCCATTGCCATCGCGCGCTGTATGATCGGCGCCCTTTTGAATCAAATATTGAACGGTCTCAAAGCGGCCCCACAAAGCGGCCTCCATGAGTGGACTCCTGCTATAGTGGTTGGTCTGATGAATCGAGTCTCCGCGATCTTGAAGCCAGCGCAAAGTCTTTTGGCCATTCTCTTCAGTCGCAGCTAGCAGAGCTCCCGTGTTGCCTTCATTGTCAACACACCCAACTAGTCGGTCATCAGGGTACCGGCGGTAGAGTAACTCAAGCTCTTGTATTTCCCTCAAGGTACAGTGGGAGAAATACATAGTCCGTCGAAAAGCGGGACTAGAGTAAAGCACTTCCAATATGTCATCATATGATTTGGCTGGCGTTCGCTTCGGCCTTTGTTCTCCTGCGCCACTTCCAAGACTCAAAGCACCTATGGAGACGTCCAGCTCGCCAACATCGCCTTCGGTTTCTTCGAGGGCGAACGTGATCTGGTGTTGTTCTTGGTATTGCGGTAGCAGAGTTCGGCCGTCTCGACAGTCATTGATTGGAACTGTGACTGCGCCTTGATGATTGACCGTTATGAATTTGCAGCTTTCCCTATCCACCTCCCAGCCATAACCAGAACCATGCAAATTACTTGTTTGTGGAAAGACGAATAGATATTCGCCTGCAGTTTCAGAATCTTGGCAATCGCTTCTTCTCCGTTTTCCGGCCATCCGAAGTTTCCATCCTGGTTGCGCCTGGTCAATATTGTCCTCCTTCTGCGGCTGTGAAAACCCGTGTCCATGCGAGTAAAGACAGTATGGGCATAGTACTCGAAGCGTCTGGCTGTCCCATCGGAGGACAAGCGCTTCCGGGAATTGTTGAGTACGGCGCGACATTTCGTTGGCTTCCCGTGTTGATGAGTAAAAGGAAGAGCAGGCGGCCCATGTGCAAAAAGACACTGTTAGGCGAACTTGCTCCAACCAAATAGAAGTAGACCGCAAGTTCTGCACCGAATATGCAATCCTAACGCAGCCTTCTCGCAACGTTTGCTCTGGTCGGATTATGGATCTAGACTGTGGCTGTGCGGAGAAGGCTGTGGTGCCAGAAATTACGCCGTAGAAAACAACACGGTGTGTCTTCCACCGTCAGTGCATTTTGTCGAGAAATTTTCACGCGCGATTCTCTGGATCCCGTCTGTTCTTGCGCATGACAGTTTGATATGGCTGAACCCGCAAGCCTCCTGCGAAGGTCATTGATGTAGTGCCTAGTCTGCTCTGAAGGCTAAACTAACCAAGCGTGCATTAGCTTGCGAGAGAATGGCAATTTCTCCGACCTCACTATCGAATGCGGGTCGTACAAGTTCCTAGTTCATCGGAATATCGTGTGCTCGCAGTCCTCTTGGTTTGATACTGCCTGTAAAGAAGGTCGATGGAGGGTAGGTGTGATATGCCGCCAGCGTCAACCGCACTGATGTAGGTGAGCTGAATTTCGACAGGAAGGCAACGAGAGCATCATCCCGCTACGCGCTATCAGTGGCCAAGACGATTCGCACGACTTTGGCTGCGATGATCCGGAGGCCGTGAAGTTGATGATTGACTTCCTCTACCTACACAACTATGAACCTGATACACCACCCATCGCAGTACACCAATCGAATAATCCATTATCGGAGAAGAAGTCCGATGAGGTTTTTGGAGGAGGTTCAAGCCTTGAAGATGATGGATTCGCTGAAGATACCGCTCGGGAAGAGGAAGAGCGTGTTGAGGACTCTGTTGCTGACGCAAATCAAGTGGACGGTGGTATAGACCCAACGGACAATTGCGCTGCTGCCGCTTTCTCTCCAGTGGATGGCTCATTGGGAGGGGGCATTCTCACAATGCATTGCAAGATGTATGTGCTGGGCTTGAAATATCACATCCCTTCTCTACAAACAACGTCTTTGAGCAAGTTTGACGCTGCAGCGAAACAGGATTGGGAGACAGATGACCTTGCTATAGCCATACCAATTGTATTCGGCAATACGCCAGAGTCAGACACTTTACTTCGGAATCTCTTGATTCAAGTCATCCTAAAGCACCTACACAAACTTCTTGGGGACCAAGCGTTTGCAAACGCAGTCAATCAAGTTGAAGGATTGCTCATGGAGTTATTAAGGGAGAAAACATCGCTTCACTATAACAAGATCGCTTGCAGCATTTGCGGAGGAAGTAAAGCAAGGACCTGTGCCGGTTCGTCGAACAGGAACCGTCACTCATTTGTGAGCTGCGATTGCGACAGCCGCGAGTACTGTGCCACATGCCCAAGGCCATGGTGAAGGCCTTTATTGTGGCGGATATGCAAATCTTTCTGTCTACAGTAGCTCTACTATCCTTCAGATTCTTCACGAATTCTGTGTCAATTATTTCTCGCTCTTGGAACTTTTGCATTGTAGATGAATTCTGATCTAACGTTTACAAGGGTGAATTCATCTGGAGATTGATGGGTAGAGGTTTTTGAGATCGCCAGAACGCCATCATAATCTTCCCCTGGCAGAATGAGGCAGTCTCAGCTAACAACGAAGACTGGCCACATACTTCATAGACACTTCTCGAACCAATAGCTGTGCGCCACAATTGCCTTAGGACGCTAATATTATATAGGGTTAGTGTAATATAATATTAACAACATTAATACGTACTTAAGTAAGCTCGCTAATACACGTTAAGGCGATTAAGAATTAAGATGCCTCTTCTTCCGTTTAGCAAAAACTCTCTTAGATATATAGTTCTTATTTAAATTACCTTAAAATCTTTGGAGCTATACTTTTTACTATTAAGACTTCTCATTTAGTACTTTAAATTTTAAAGAGACTCCTATAGTACGATTAAAAAGGGAAAAGCAATTCAAGCTGTGATTCATGGCGCCAATAAAGCAAGCGATAGCTTAATTAATAAGCAGTAAATTTTACTATAAATTGGTATTTTAAGGGAGGAATAATTAGAGAATAATAGCATATTAATAATAACCTAATAGACTCGCAAAAGAGAGATTTAAAAGGTCTAAAGTATAAATCTGGCTTCCGACGGGGGCTAGCTCGCGAGGTAGGGACGGACGTTACCAGGAGTGCAGGCCATGTGGGATGGGATGATGAAAATTATAGAAAAGTGCCGGGCACAACTTGCCGAAACTGCCGAAGCACGGACCACCGCGCATAAAATGTGAGACAGTTCCTTTCGAGTCGAGCTAACTTCATTACTAGTGCTCCTCAAAACTTGCTTGCCTCTCAAAAGAAAGCTCTCCCTCGCCCTGCATACTGTCCTTGTACTCGTGCTTCCAATCCTTTTGATCATGCATGGACTAAAGATGAATGCTTTTGTCTTCAAATTAGGGTCGGGAATCGAAGTACGATTTCCAGTCCTAGAACTGACTGCTCAGGGTCCGGAGTCAGATGCTAAGACCAGTCTTCCTTCGTGGGCGCCCATGCTTTAGGTAATGAGCAAAGCTTCTGGCACAGCAGCGACTGAGAGCTCTCTCTCTTGGCCCTACTCCGTGGTCGAACTTCTGACCGAATTACCACAGCAATCACAAGGATGAGAATCCCACCTCGATTTGTCAGCTGCAGGAGACGGGTATTAACGCCGCACCAATCCTTGACAGAACTGTCTTTATGCTTACATGAGATGTTGCCGCATCTATGTCGGAGCTTGCCATCGTCCCTCTTGCGAAGTTTCCTTGATGTGTTGATCTCCTTCGGTGACAGGTGTTGCCTCATTGACTCGCTATCGAACATCGCCTTGTTGGCGATGTTCTGTGCATTCGTGAGCTTTTAAGTAAGGTGGATAAAATGAGGACTTCTATTGGGCAGGGATCTGCTCTTCGCCCCGTCTTAATTAGACCGGAGCGCAAACGCTTAAGAACCGTTACAGTTTCCGTTAAAGAAAACTCCAGCAAAGTACGACTAAAAGCATTACAAGAACCAGTGCAGTCTGTCTCAGGTGCCTGAAGGGCGTAAATTTCAAAACTCTCTAACCTCCCCTTCGCTCGCCGCTGGCCATCTCACCCTTGTTGGCTTTACCTGAATTGACTCCCTGGCTCGGACCGTCTTCTCTCTTTGGGAAAGGAGTAATGGGTGTTTTCACCACCCACTGCCGATTGACTTGCTCTGTCAAATCTTTCAGTGTCGATCTCATTGCTTCGAAATAGGGATGCAACGCTTCGACGTGTTGGCCCAGTTGGTCTATCTGTCTTTCGCCAACGTTAATAATTTTCGTTGATTTGCTTTATCGAGGTACCTTGAATTTTCCACCATCCTATACAAACATTAGCAATGTTGAGACCACAATATTCTCTCCATACAATGCCTTGATCTCTTTGTATTCCGATCCCATCTCCCCTGCTCTAACGCTGGGATCTTGACCTCCGAGCGAGCCCTGCAGGTTGGCATGGTCGATGCACGCCAAGGTAGAGACTCGATCTGCATGCGGATTTCCGGCCGAAAGGTCCTGAAAGATGGTCGTCAGTCGAGGAATGGGTTCCAAGATGCCATGACTAACGAAATAATCCAAGGACGAGAACAATGTCGGGTCTTCACAGCCAGTCGCGTAGTTGCTATTAATGAAGTCGTTCCATCCATTTTCGGGGTACTGTTCATCGAAAAAACTAGCCATGGCAGGAAATGCTTGCAAGTATGGTGCACTGACATCCACGCATCGCGGGTTTCCTTTTAAATCTCGATACAACCGTGTATCCACTTCTGGCGCAGAAGGTGCCATTAATGGAGCATTGGATGTGAACCAGTCATATCGCTGGAGCTCGGAGAATTTTACCCCACAAATTGGCTCAGCACGCATAAGCCCTATGCACAGCAGCAGTCGTGCCGCGAATCCTCCTGGCGGGGGTGATGACTTGCATAAGCCACGCGGAATTACCGAACGCTAAAGCTTATTGACCTTAGGGAAGCCAATCATCCTGCTCAAGCAGTCTCTATGATATTAGTCAAGATTCCTTATTGCGAAAGCAAAGAGCGATAACAAGGCAGTGCAGGATGAGGACATGGATTGAGATCCATCCGTACAGTCCCATCCTCTTTGCTGTGAAAAGTCCCGCCGCAAGCGTGACTTGAGTGTACTTGACGGCGGTCCGAGCGCGTGGATGACTTCAGTGCATTTCTTGCTCCTTGCGTCCCTTCATTCATGAACCATTTAGATGGAAATGTAATCCCGAGGTACCTGAAGGATTGCACAAGGGCGGTCACCTAAAATAGCACTGGGCATCGTTGAGGTTTGGGTGGCTCAGCGATGGACTGGTCTGGTAACATTGTTTCAGGGTTTGTTTCAGGGTTCGAACAATGTATAAAGTACAGCTTCTTCGATCGCTTGTCCCAAACGATCCAGGTGCTCGAATCATTCAAAGCGGTGACTACATTTTCATATTCCCGTCACCAAATTCTCACATTCCCGTCACCACATCCTCACATCCTCACAGCCTCACATTCCCGTCCAATCTTCGCTCTGATAATAATGGCAACGCAAGGTGGAAGTGCACTGTTTCAATTTTCCAGAGCGGTATGAAAAGTCCCACGACTTGAATGGACAAACATTGACATTTGCAACAGCCTGGCCAAGCCATCTGCCAGACGTGCGGGGTTGAGCTAGCTTCCCACGAGAAACTCCGCTGGAAGAAGAAGGCGCTCGAAAATGAGAATGCCATATTGCATCAACGGCTTTTCGAAGTTGGTCAAGCCAATCAGTCCAACGAGGTCCGCATGAGGCTCTTCAATACCCAAAGCGAAGAAGTCGCAAAATTGAAAGAGACCGTGAGCAACTATCAAAGAGCATTTGCAACTCAGCAGGAGGCATTGGAGTCGGAGAAAGGGGAGCGCGCTCTTGTAATACAATCCCTAAACCACGAGTCCAGCTGTCACAAAGCAACCGAGAGGTCGCTGGAGCAAGAGCGTGCCCATATTTGGGACTTCATTGGATTTCTGGATACTCTTGAGGTTCCGAGGAGAGCGAATCTCAACGACAACGCAAGCATTGGCACAATTTGGCTCGAAGGGAATGGCATGAAAGGGGCACTCGAACAACTAGAGGCGAAGACAAAAAGCTTAGAGCAGGAGCTCTATAACACCAGAGACGACCTCCAGCACAAGCGACTTTTGCTGGAAGAGCTATCACGCAACTTCGAGGTCGCGCCCGAAAGCACGTCCATGTCACCGACTTCTAAGAGCAGTGGAGAAGAGAATGAGCAAATGGTGCTGCTGTCTGAAGCCCATGAGCAGCGAAAACGAGTGCGTAGTTGAGGGATAGAGCGGCGGATATCGTTCTTGTATTTGATTCTTAGTCAACTTCACTCTAAGTTATTTTTCTGCGTACTTAGATAGTTCCATCAGTATGAAATCTTGTCATCGCAAGCTCCTTGGCTGCAAATCTTTTGCTGTGGACAGTGTTCCTTATGTTTGAAGTGGTGGCAAAAGAAGTTGCCCTCTCGTCGCCAAAAGCGGATCCATCAAAAGCATCGAATTATGGATGACTGTCCGTACTATTAAATCCCGTATGGCGTCCCCTTCTTCTTCCGATCGACATTTTCTCATTCCATGCATCTAATCCGGCTTGCTTCCATTAAAAACTTTGTCGACCGTGCGTATGGCTTCTTCCGAACAACTGGCGTGGTTGCAGGTAGTTGGCATAAACGATCCCAGGCTTCTCGACCCTGGTCGCATGAGCCAGTTGGTAAGGGAACTGAAAAATCCCTCGAATCAACCACCTTCTTCCCTATTGTTCGTGGGACGACAAGTCAAGGATCTTGCTCTTCGGGAACTTTTCCCCGACAACAACTTCAAGAAACACTGTTGCGACGACGTGGCAACCTTGCGAATCGACAACGCAAGCACTTACTCCGATCATCCTATCTTTTTTGCGGAGAGTAGCTCGAGTCAAGCGATACCCTTGGCAGCCGAGGATCCTCGAGTCTGTGAGACCAAGTCATTTCCCATCCAGTGGGCCGAAGATACGACTGTGCAACACCTCTACAACGTCTTGCACGCCCGCCTCTTCTGTCTCTTCGCCGATGTCGTCTGCGTGTTTGCCGATGACTTTGTCGACTTCGAACAAATCGTCCAAGTGCTGAAGTCATGGGCCGCGGCCGACAGCGCGTCCGTTCATTTCGACAAGATTCGACCGAGAGTTGTTATCGTTAGACGTGGAGACGCAGCCAGTCCCAGTCCCACCTATGATCTTCTCAGGATAGACGATCTTTAGCAGGACCTCCACAATAGAACTCTGAAAGAATTCTTCTCTTCGATCAAAGTCCTTCACCTGGCCATTGAGCAGCTGTCTCCCCTGGCACGTTTTCGACGGCTCAAGGAGCTCCTTTGGAGGGAGATGGACGAGATGCGCCAAGCGCGACAAGATCTCGGCTGTCTATATTCTGCTGAGCACATCACTCGGTTTTTTCGCATGGCTGTGGCCCACACGGCAGTCTCAATGAGTCGGCCATTCGATTTCATATTGGCGAGCCGGAGGGGCAACGACGTCGAGCCAGATTTCGTTCACCACTTGTCCAGATTCATGCGATCCGGAGAGGACCGCCAGGTTCCACGGGACGCACTGATGACTTTCGTTGCTTCAAGTATTATGTTGGATGCATATCCCCCAAAGATGCATGGTAAGACAATCCTGGCCTTGGCGAACATGGATGCTCAACATCTGACAAAAATTCGCAGTTTTCGATCCAGGGATGCTTTATGACGTTCAATATTGGCATCTTTGCCTTCAGTCCCTTACTGAAACGTACGATGATCGCGATCTCGTTCAGCACCAGGACACCTTCATTCGCAGCCAGTTGGTTCAACTCCATTCCTCCATGATCGCATCCGGGAAGCCCACCCTACAGATGCACCGAGAGAAGACGACTTCTCTCGATATTGATTGGGTGCAGATGAAGAGCAATGAAACCTGCTTTTGTTGTATTCGACGAATGCCTAAGATCACTCTTTCTTGTGGACACGCCATATGCGAGGTTTGCGTTCGAAACATCGGCGATGAAACCTCGGCCTTTGACTCTCAATATCGGATTGACGCTTGTATGCTTTGTCGAATGGGGAAGCTTCTGGTGGGATTGAGGCCGCTCACTGTCGAATTACGGCTCTTGAGCATAGACGGTGGGGGAACTCTCGGAGTGATAGCGATAGGATTTATGGATGTTTTGCAAAGTGTTCTAGGAAATATTTGGAGAATCCAAGATTTGTTCGATGTTGCATATGGCACCAGCGTTGGTGGATTTGACGATCCAACATTGGCTTTTGACCTGGCTGACATGGGATTAGGGGGCCTCATCGTGTTGATCCTCTTCCTGCGCCAGCTACCAGTTTTGGAGTGTGTGAAGATGTTTGACACCCTGGCTAAGCAGCTATTTCCTCCCTCTCCCGATCGAACGAGCCTTCTTAGTCGTCTCCGACGTGTTCTGAGGTCGTGGTACCGTGACGAATGCCACGATGCGGAAACCTTGGAATCCCATTTGCAGGAAACTTTAGGCTCACAGGGCCGCTTATTCGACCACGTCCAGGGCCTCTTCGCCACGAAAGTTGGCGTCACGGCAGCTACCATTGACAAAGGCATCCTGGTCTTGTTGACGAATTATAACGGCTCAGGCAAGTGGGACGAGAAATGTGGTATGAATGGAGGACATTCCTTTCCAATTCTATGTTGACGATAAGTCAGGCTATAAAATCATTCGTCCGACTAATATGAAAAACGAACCGTACCTTTGGCAAGCGTAAGTCTCCTTTGATCCACGATTGCATGAGCTCAAGTTGTCTAGGGGCCGAATGACTTCGATAGCTCCAGTGTAAGCGTTCTTGGCTGCCTCCTCTGTTGCCTGTGACTGATCTCTACAGTCTCTATCCACCCGCATATACCTGTGCGACTGGCCCAATCCAGGACGAAGGTATGAGTGGACACAATAATCCAATCAAGCTTGCGCTTTGGGAGAGCCTACGTATCGATCCCTCACTCTCTAAACCTGATCTCGTGGTATCCGTGGGGACAGGGACGAGCATAAAAACGAAGTC
>JAABUJ010005598.1_pt1 | contig 12496 bp, 20 predicted proteins | sample 5559131 | NCBI WGS metagenome assembly JAABUJ01 (sample SAMN10711875, study PRJNA513366) | rock metagenome | isolation source: Antarctica rocks | place: Antarctica: Victoria Land, Mt New Zealand nord | collected 2016-01-07
CCGCCGCGTCCGGCGCGTCGCGCGCGGCCCACTGGGCCGCGCTGCTCATCGCCGCTCTCGTTCCACCACCACAACCCGTCCAATTAGCCCTGCCTTTTACCCGTTTGCACAAAACTTAGGTAGCTATTACCGGACCTACCACGTATGGCGGCTGTAAGACGATGGCGAGGGCGTCATAAGCGACTTGCAGCAGCTCGTCCACGCCGCGCGCAAAGCCGACCTTAGCCACAATGGAGGACAGCCCCATGGCGAGAGCTGATGACGACCATATCCCCAGCAACTTCACGGCCCGCGACACAGCCAAGGCGTTCCGCGATGCGCAGGGGCGACTTGTCCCGCAGCGGCCTAATGCACCGCTGCTCTACGGGGTTGACGGTGCGCCGCGCATGAGTGCCGCGCTAGAGAACTACGTCGCGGAGCCCCATGAACGCGTCGAGCGCCGTGGCGACATGCCCACGCCGCTGTCGTTCGCCGCTGCCTGGGTCAAGCTGCACGCGGAGGAACCACCCCTCGCCGCTGCGGTCGAGCGGACCGTCATTGACGGCCTAACGGTGCGCGATGCGGCGCCGGTGCTTGGTTGTGGCTCCGCCACGGCCGCTCGCCGCAAGGGTGCTGGGTTGGCCGCGTTGTCCATTTGGACCGGGCTTCCTGTCGGCGATGTGGCGTGCCAGGTTAAAACCTTGACGGCATGATACAGGTATGCTATAGTCATTAGTGTAAAGTGCTGTCTGTAGGGGCGGTGTCCATCGAGGGCGCCGCCCCTTTTGCGTGCCCACGAGTGGGAAGGGAGAGACGGATGTCCACCGATACAGGGGCGTTACCCCCGCGCCCGCCGGTCACGGATTATCAGCCGTTGCGCCCGGCGCGCAAAGCGCTGTTACAAGTGTGGGTCAGCGACGACGAGAAAGCCCGCGTGCGTGAGAATGCCCGCCTGGGCGGCTTCGAGACGGTCGGCGCGTATGTGCGCGCCTGCACCTTGGCGCAGCCGCGTTCGGCTGCGTAAGCAGGTCCAACAGAACAAAGAGGGACGCTGATCAATGAAGGTCGTAACACCGATCAGCACCCCTCTAACAGCCTGCCAGCAGCGGCGAGTCCCCACTACCGCAACCAGCATGCTTATCATAGGTCGTGCGGGCGACGATTGGTATAGCCCAAATGGGCTACCTGATGCGTGCAAGGTCGTAGAGGTCGCTCGGCTGCGTCAGCGCGTAGAGAGAGGAAAGCCGCTGGTTGGGCTGGAACCAGCGGCAGGGCTGAGGCGGGTCATGCGTCGGGCGTCCGCCTTCTGTAAGACACAATACGCCCGTGAGCATAGCCGGCGCAATGGGCTGAATAGGCCGGGATGATGAGGCCAGGATGAAAAGAGCGCCGTTGAGGGGAGGTGGTCTCTCACCCCTCAACGGCGCTCGGGTAGCTTGCCAGTGGTGGACAGCCCTAACCACTGCTGACTCGCTTATGTTCTGTATCGGCACGCAAGGTGATTTTTGTAGCCCCTACCGTATGTGGTAACGGCCGGTAAAAGAAAAACCCCGCTCTGGCCGTCGTGTGAGCCGGAGCGGGGTGCAGAGAAGGGGAAAGGCCGGTGCGCGCACGTCGTTGTGCCGCATGGCGATGATAGGCGATGCGGCGAGCCTGCGCAAGACCAGAACAGGCTAGCCCGCCGGTGGCGGCAGTATGTTAGGCGGCTGAGTGGTTGCCGTCACCGCATCCAACTGGCGACAAATGGCCCTGAACCCGCGACTCGCGGCACAGGGTATGGCCGACTATGACGCAGCGAATCTGGCGTCGAAGGCATCGGGGGGGTGGTGGAATACCGCCTTATCCATGTATAATGGCGGCTCCCATCCCAATGCGCAGGCCCAAGCCTACAGCGCGGCGGTGGGTGCCACCGCGCAGCAGGTCCAGCACGCGCTCGGCATCACCGCGACGGTGCAGGACCAGAACGGCAACACGGTGGGGCGGACGAAAACGCAGCACAACATCGACACATCGAAGAAGGTGGTCGCGGCGCAATCATATGGTCCTACCGAGAATACATCGCCGACCGTGGGCTTGCCGCTCCACCTGCCGGGCCACATCAAGTAGCCTGCTGCGGCGCGCACGGTTATCAGCAGGCGCGTGAGGAGCGCCCATCCATTGAGTGGATGGACACGGACCCGCGTCCAATCGGCGTCCCCTGATAGGACAGGGTAAAGAGGTTGTCGGCGACTGCCCCCGTCGCGCCCATGTCACACCCCTTCATGATGAGGAACGGTTCGCGCGTCACGGCTGACAACGGGGCGATCTGGAGCGCGCCGTGCGATCCATCGGCGGCGTCTTCATGCACGGCGACGTTTTGCGTGTCCGTCGGCTGATTGAACGTCACTTGCATCTCAATGAGTTGTTGAGGCGTGAATGTCGTGGCGTTCGGCCCCAAGCAGGTGCAGGTCGTCGGGTCGGCCTGCGACACACACTGGACCGGCCACGCCTCAAGGGTCGCCGTCAGCGGATGCGGGACGATATACCGCTCCACGCGCATACCCGCCGGCCACGACCACGAACCCCATCATCACTACCGCCGCCATAATCTCGCTCGGTCGTCGCGTCATTGTCCTCTTTCCTCTCGCTCTTTCCGCGCACCAGTGTAGGGCTAGGCACGACAGCAGTCAAACACACACGAAGGGACCACATACACGATGAAATGTATTGGGCAAGAACATGTTGCACACTTCTCGGGGCGCTCCCAGGGGGGCGACCCTTGGGAGGTAATGACACTGAAGCTGGAATTAGCCCGTTGACCGTCGATGTCACCTGTCGCCTGCTTGTGCAACATCTTGTTGCCCAATACAACATACACGATGAAACACGTTTGCTTGCTTTTGCTTGCACATGCTTGTGGCGAGGGGGCCATCCATGGATGATGAACAATCCTGTCGGGGGCTAAGGAAGGACGGCAGCCCGTGCCGCGCGACCCCGCTCCCCGGCCGTCGGTTCTGCTGGGCGCACGATGACGACTTAAGTGGCAAGCGCCAGGAGGCGCGCGAGAAGGGCGGGCGCAACAAGCGCACCGAGGCCCGCTTGAATAAGGTGATGCCCGCGTCGCTCAAGCCGATTCTGGAACTGCTGATGACTAGCGTTTCGGAGGTGCACCAGGGCAGCCTCGACCCACGCCAGGCGAGCGCCATGGCCTCTCTCGCCGGGGCTATCGGGCGTCTGTATGAAACGGCCGAGATCGAGCAGCGACTGGAAGCCCTCGAAAAGAGCGGGCGCTATGGCGACGCGAGCTAGCACGGTCGCCCAAACAAAGGAGCATACACATGAGAGTGGAACCCCGTTTACGGCGCTTGGAAGAGCAGCGCCGGAATCCCTACGCGCGCGATCCGCGCCTCGCCCCGCTGCTCACGGAACTGCATGCGGGTCGGTCCCTCCGTGATGTGGCCGATGACGAGTTGGAGTTGTTGATTGCCTGGAGCAAGCACGAGTATGGGGCGTCCACTATTGACGTGACGGCCATGTCGGATGCGGAACTCAACGCGGTCATCGACGGCATTGAGTTCCTAGAGCGCTACCGGATGACGGGGTGAGGCGGTCGGTGGCCTGCTGCCTTCGCGTGGCCACCGACCGCTTCCCTCAGGCGTCGCCAATGTCATCGGGGATACGCGATCCGTCCTCATTCGCGCTGCGCTCCTCCGTGGCCACGAGTGCCGCCGCCAGTGCGGCGACGAGCGGGACCGCCCACTGCTTCCCGTCCGTCGACAGCGTGCGCAGCTGCCCGAAGGCTTGCCGTAGGCGCAAGTCATCTGGTCCGGCGCGTCCTGGTGTATTTGGGAACCACACCTCGGCCAGTTCCAGCAACTCCGAGGGGCTAGTGTCCAAGGCGATGCACAACTGGACTAACGTGGCTAGGCGCGGCTCTGTCGTTGCACCGTTGACCATACGGTAGAAGGTGGCGCGGTCCTGGGTTTCACCGAGCCGTTCGGCGACCTGGGCGGTCTTCAGCCCACGGGCCTGCATCGTTTGTGTGATGGCCTGTACGAGAGACATGAGACCCTCCCCTCGTTTATCCTGGTCAGCCCTTCGCACGTCGGATAATAGCCACAAGTACGGGCGTCAGGAGAATGGTGGCGAGGAAAATACCGGCACCGTATACCACCGCATCTCTCCTGACACACTCCAGCGCTAGCTCGTCGTTACCGTCTGTGCCGCGCGCTTGCCTGCCTGGATGCCCGTTGTGGTCGCCGACGTCGCATACACCGTGATCCCGGCGAACTCCGGTTGGATGGTGGGGTAGCCCTCGATCAGCAGCTTATCGGCCGGGTCCGCGGCGAGGACCTCGGCGACCTTGCGCCACTGCTTCATCCCCACGAGCACCATGTAGTCGGTCTGGGGTGACGGCGGCGACGGCACGCCTTTCGGCAAACTAGGTACTTTCTCCGAACGTAGGGCCACGAGTGCGACATCGCCACGTTCCACGATCTTGCCGGGCTTTCCGATGACCGTCAGCTTCACCGTCGTTGCCTCCCCTACCTCACTCATCGCCTCTGTCGCGCTGGCACTAAATGTTGCCCAGTCGAAGGGTACTGTTGTCGTGCGTGCGGCCGCGCCTGTCCCGTTGGGTCGCTGGTGTTGTCCACCCTTAAAGATCCGGTAGAAGTCCTTTCGCCCTACGTCGTCGCGCATGAGGATGAAGAACACGCCCCCTAACGAGCGTTTCTGGCTGCCGTCGGCGCGCATCATTCCGCCAGCGGCCTCAACGTCAAGCGCCCGCGCGACCACGGTACGCACGCGGTGCTCGCCCAGGAGACGCACCGCTCGCCTGATTTGCCGGATTGGCTCCTCCTCGGTCTCGCCGAGCCGTGCGGCGATTTCATCGGCGACGGGCGCAAGAGCCGTCATCGTTGGCTGGGGAGGCGGCGTGCCTGCCTGTGTGGACTCTGTCATGATCATCGCTTCCTACCGCTACACGATCCCTCTGCCTCCACCCTAGCACAGGCGGCGCCAGCGGGAAGCCAGCCTGGTGGCTCCGTCCCCGATGTCAGCCGTGGCGCCCTCCTGTTGGCGTCGTATGACTATCATTACCGCAAAGCACTAATCAACCTGCGCTACTCCCCCCCCCGCCGCGCGGAGTGTGGTAAGGCGACGGCACGCGCGCCTCCTTTCGCTTGCCTCTCAAAGGGGGACGTTCGGGGACGTTTCCAGGGTATCCTGGGGCCAGAACAGGGCCGATCTGAGCGGTTTGCATACGGCGAGCGCGTGTTTGCCGACGAACGCCGCGTATTGGTTACCACCTCCGCGCTCCACAGGCGGGAACGACGGGTAAAAGTGGGTAAAAACAGGCTACGCCGCACGGCAACAGAGGGCTTTTGAGCCCCCGCTGTGCTAACTCCAGTGCTAACAGAGGGCTAACCCCAGTGCTAACAGAGGGCTAACCCCAGTGCTAACCCTGCCAAAGCCAGATGCATAGGCCGACAGGCCTGCATTCTTCCCTTGCGCTAGGATGCGATTAGTTGTGCTATCTATCCGGTAGATAGACGAATAGAAGGACGATGGTGAGCAGACGGCTGTGTGTGATGATGGGAGCGCTCGTACTCGGACTAGTGGGCGCGGGAATCCCCGTGCACGCGAGCGGGGTCATGGTGATTCCACCGGATAAGCCGAGTGCCAGCAACACCTGGTCGCTCAGGGGAGATACCCCGTTGTATCCGGCGACGCTGATCGAGACGCAGGTGCCGGGCTGCATGGAGGGACCCTGTCCCGTTGACCTCATCGCTGTGTTCGGCGGGGGGCATACGGCGGTGTTGGAAAGCGTCGCTCCTGTCGCCCAGGTAGTCCAGATTACCACCGTCCAGTATGTGGTCGCGACGGGCCTGTGCCAATATGGGGGCTGCGAGCTTGGAGCCTATGCGGTCAACCGGCAGCGGAGCGCGGTCGCGCCCTTGCTAGTGCGCGCCCACATCGATTTCACGACAGCCCGTTGCGGACTGTCATTCGCGTACGCGGGTGGCGCCTATACACTAAAACCCGTTGCGACGCATGTACAAGGCATCAGCGGTCCGTTTTACCTCCCCCATGTTTTTGCGGGGACACCGGCCTGCACATGACCATAGGGGGGAGATGACATGGCCCAGATGGGTCCCTACCACTAGGGGATTGCCGTTGCCCTGATGTGCTCCTACCATCTGGGGGAGGACAAAACGCGAGTGGTGCGCCCGTATGGAGGCAATGCCAATGATGGATGATGAGATACGCTGGGCTCCGACCGGCCTACAGTACAGGAAGCACGCAGAGCATGCGGTGCGACAACACATCATCACGGCGCTGCGGAAGCTGGAGGAGAGCGAACGACAGGTGCTCTCGCTCTCCTATGAATACGACTTGACGATGTGCGAGGTGAGCGAGGTGCTCGGCATTCCTCAAGCTCACGCCGAGCATATGCAAGCACAAGCGATGCAACGGCTCCATGCGTATCTTGGTAACAGCTAAGCGCGGATAACCAGAGCCCCTCGTCGGCGAGGTACAGCCCATGACGGCCTGGTGGCACAACGCGACGCATCCAGGGCCGTGGCGGTTAGAACACCAGGCTTAACATGATCAGGCAGGCGATGGCCAGCATCGCGCAGACGCCGATCCAGCGGTAGACCTGCCACTGCACACGGGCACGTTCACGACGCTTCATCTGGACGCGTACCCTGGTCATCGTCGTATCCATCGCATCTGTCTCCTTGTGGTCACTCTCGGTTGCTCTTAGAGGCATGATAGGCGACGAGCGGCCGCGAGCCACGCCCCGAACAGGCCATAGACGTTGTCACCCTGCGCGGAAGAGCGGAGAGGCCACAAGGAGTAGGTGCACGATCAGGCTATGGACACCCCTCGCCTCCAGCGCTGACACTATGGGTGCATGTGCCGATGAGCGCACGCGCCGGTTAGCCCACAGAGGCCCCTCGTGAACATGACTCCTCAGCCCGTCGTGGCGACCCTCGCCCAGTTCGACGGCGACGCCGACGAAGCCACCATCGTTGCCCGCATCGTGGCGCTGCGTCAGGACCCCGACTGGCGGGTGGCCCTCCATAATGGGCACAAGCGCTGCGCGATCGCCTTGACGCATGGCCCCACGGACCACCTGTACCGCGTGTATTTGGATCGGGTCAAGAGCGCCGAGGGCGCTATTTGGCGACGGGCAACATAGAGGCTGTCGGTACCTGCTGCCTTTTGCGCGGCTGCTGACGGCCTCCCTCAGACACCGGTTATGTGGGGCAGATTCCCCAAAAATGGGGGGCTAGTGTGGGACAGCCCTTACCCACACCAGCCCCCACGGGAACGCCCGGAAGAGCGGCGGCGCACAGCCCATACCCCGCCGTTTCTCCCGTTCACGTATAAAGACGGGCGCTCACCGCATTTCTTACGTCGTTTATTGTCATAGCGCGGGGGGATGATGCTGCACTCGCGCGTCATTGTACACGGCGATGCCTAGAGGGAGGCGGAGGCAGGCCTGTGCCCCCTAGACGCCATGCGGCTGTACACGCGTCTAGGGGGACGATGAGCGACACTGCACGGAGCCAGACACGCGGGGACTCACCGCGCATGTCGAGTGGGCCGGCAGGGCGTTCGTGATGAGTATAGGCGGTGGGACGCTAGGGTGGCTTGGCGCGACAACTGATGTGTCGCCTGGGCCTTCATGCGGCGCGTGCACGCTGTGTGTAAAAATGTGTACTTGCGCGGGCCTGTCCCGTGCCCATAGCCATCGCTGCCCGTAGGACGGTTGCGCGGCGGCGCGTGGGTGTGGTGGCGTCTAGCGCGGCACTGCGACCGTTGCCCTCTTCCGCTGCCGCTCCCTCTTTCTTCAAGTAGCTCGTCCCCGACCGTCGCGCGGGACCGTATATGCTGACCGCTCATCCCGCCGGTCGCACCGTGGCCCGGCGCTTGCCGCCTGCGCGTCTGCTCCACGCTCATGGCCTGTTTACCGTACAAGGTAGATGTATCGGTTCCATCATCTCTTGCGGTACTATGACAACACGGCCACACGATGACTAGGGAGAGAAACGCATGAGCAACAATGACGTGGACGTGTCAAAAGTAGGCGGGATGGACGAGGGGACGCGTGTGACGCACAGTGCGCCGAGGACACGCGCCGCTCACGCGGAATATGTCAGAGAGACGCAACAACTAATCGCGGAGCAGACCGTCACTCTCTTTGACACCCTACAGCGGGCTGTGGCAACGGTTACGGAGGGGCAGCCTGTTGAGGTGCAGCGTGACGATCACGCCCTGATCGTGCGGAACGCCGCGACGACCCTTACGTTCGTGGTCGAGGCCATCACCGACGTATCGGAGCGGGATGGCCCGGCCCAAACCTTCGTGGCAAGCCAAGCGCGCTGCCTCGTGCACGCGGGGGATACCCCGCTCGACGAGTGGGTGCTGCATCGGATCGAAGCCGGGTCGTCGGTACCACCCTATACCTGGGTGCATATGCCAACCGAGGTGCCCGTCACGGAGGAGGAGATCATCACGCTGTTGCGCGGATAACGACCTTTAACGACGGAGGCGGCGACGCGGAACGGATGCCAGACGATGACTATATCACCCTAACTGAAGCCAGCAAACTGGCCGGTCTGAAGAACTCCGGTTCCCTCTATCGATCCGTGCAGACCGGCCGTCTCAAGACAGTGACGATGGCGGCGGGACCACGGACGGTGCGCCGAACGACGCGAGCATGGCTACGCGAGTACCAGGACGGCCAGCGTCGCACGACGTAGACGGCGAGACAGCAGAGAGGAGGTCACGCGATGGCACGACGGGATCACAACGCGACGCCTGGGCGGCCGGCGCGCGGGGGCCGGCGCTCCCCTATCGTTCCTGTCACCGTTGTTGTGCTTGGGATCGGCTTCGTCGCGATGGCCGTGGGTGCCCTAACAAGCAACGCGTGGCTGCTCATCGCGGCTCCCATTGTGATGATGTGTGTGGGCATCGGCGGCGTCGCGCTCTACATGAAGGAGCCCTAACGCGCCCCGCTCCCGTGTATGGTCAGGCCCTCGGATTGAGGGTGTAAACGGCGCCATCGCCAATCCCGCGCCGGTCGAGCAGACCATCCGCCACCAGTTGGCCCGGTGTTACGGACGCTACCACCAGCCGCAATCTGTGGCTGGTAAAGTGCCTTTTAACGCGCTGGAGTCGGCATTCGACCCTGTTGCACACCGGCCCAGCAGCCGCAAGTAGGTAGAAACGCATGATTGTGGCGAGGGAAGTGCTTCCTCCCGTCTTTCTCGGCACTCGCCACGATGTCTGCGCCACATCTTGACTCAGTCTGTTGCGAAAGAGCGCCGCCAGATTGCGGCTGGTGGTAGCTTCGGTCACACCAGGCCCAGTTCCTCCAACAGGCTTTGTACCACCGCACCGTTGAAGTCAAGCCCGATGGCACGGGCCACTTGATCGGCGGTGCAGCCGCGTGGTTCCTCCGTTGCGATGACACCGAGGATTTCATCCACCGTCGTATTGTCGGCACTCGATCCACCGATGCGGCGCGTGGGGTCGGGATGGTCTGCCATGGGATGCCTGCCTTTCGTGTAGGGGGCGTCTATGCCACTACGCCCCCGCGTGGTGTTGTTTTTACGCTACACCCAACCACCTCTCGTTGTCCATATTCTCGTGCCCTGATGTCTTATAGTGCCCGATAGTGTCGTGTGGTACACTAGTCTTAGAAGGCAGCCTACCTTAGCGTTGCGGGGACGCACGGAGAGGGGGGAGGCTTTCAAACCATCTCTGGACACCGCCCCTGACCATGTGGGGTCGTTGCTTGATAAGTAAGTTCAAGCTTAGAGGTGGTTTTTTTATGGCGCGCGGATAATGGTGATCGTGCGTGCGAGGGGCGTTAGATAATGCGGGCTTTTCCCCCTGGCTACATGATGCGCGGCCCCCACAATCATATCTGCGACCATAATGCCGTCATTGCGGTGCGATTCGGCGGCGGTCATGTCCTCTAAGTGACAAGCGCGTCCGGCCATACTTATGTGCTGCCTAAACAGTCGTTTGGCCGCTTTGCGTAGACGCTCCGTCCCTTTCTTTTCACCGTCCAGCAGGACAGTCGCCTTATCGAGTTGCTCATCGGGCAGCCGCAGCAGGAGAGCGCACAGCTGATGGGCAAGGACCTCCGGCCCACTCAGGCGCTGCATCTCTTCCGGCAACTCCGCCTTCGTGACAATAACAGCGGCGCCGCTGATGCTAGAACCTGCCAGTGCCCTCATGAAGCCGTCACGGATCTTATCTTTCCTCGAAGGTCCGTGTGCAAAATGGTACTCGAAATGGGGCGCTAGTCCTTGCTGCTGACGAAGCGCGCGCAGACGTTCGCGTATGTCCTCCTCATCGTACTGAACAAGGGCTAATGCGAAGTATGGTGAAGCCCCTCTCGCCACGTCAAGTCCCGGATCGCCTGAATCATCGGCCGCTAACACGTCTAACCCTCTTTATCTTCATGACCTATGATGCGCAGTGTAGCGCAGGTACTCTCATCGTCAACCAAGAGCGCGCGGGCGGCAAGGGGCCGGGCAAGAGATCGGGAGATCCACCACCGGCGGCGCAGACTGGGGCGGCGGTCCTAGCCGTTGACCCGCGTGCGGCGCGCTGAGAAGCGCCCTACGCCCCTAGCCCAGGGGTGTCCGTCAAGTGCGTGAGCGCCGTACGGGGCGTGTGGTGGCGTGTAGCGCCTTTATATAGACAAGCAAAGACCCCGACCTGTAGCAATTCCCGAAAGGGGACGCTAGAAGGCGGGGGTCTTTTTTGTTGGAGTAAAAGAAAACGAGGGCGCTTAGTCGTCGCCCTCGTTTTCTTCCTGTTCGGCCCCCCGCTTAGGGACATCCAACCCTCGGTAACGCAAGCCATCCTCCATCAAATGACGCGCCATGCTGCTCATGGTTCGATCCTCGGCGTCAGCCAACTGCCGCACGACAGCCTGGAGTGATTGCGGGATATGCATGGACAACCACGAGTAGTCCTGCATCTTCTTTCTAGGCAGCGTCTTCACTCCTCCGGTGCTGGCTTGCGTTCCCTTCATTCTGCCATAACCTCCCAACCGTTTTCGTTCAACACCAATACATGTCAATCTTAACACGTTTTCAGTTATACTACAGGCAGGCGAGCCGCGCTGACGCAACTGCCTTGATGCGGCAGGGCTATAGGCGCGACGAGAGGAGGGGAGGACACGCGCCCGCGAGATTTTAGGCACGACAAAGGGCCGCAGCCCTGTGAAGGACGCGGCCCAATCGAAACGCAGGCACTCGCAACCGTCAATTGAGACACCCGTTCGCTTCACCCAACTTTACCATAAATAAAGTAGTGTGGCGCGGGGGCAGATAACAAGATAGGGGAGTACGACACCATGGGATACGTAGACATTACATCGGCTATCGTCATCGCCAGCGCGTTCGGGGATGCGAGCAAGAAGGCTATTGGCTATATCACCGAGGTTAGCCCTGGGCTAATCGCTATCATTATCATCTCGGCGGCGTGCGCCCTGGTGTTTAGTAGGGGCCATAAAGCGGAGATCCTGGGGTCCGCGTTCCTGGCCATTGTCTTGATTGCCAGCTTCGCGGCCATTGGCGCGGGTATTTAGATGGCGCACAGGACGTCAGGTACCACCCCACTGAACCGTGGTCATGCGACGGCCTCCGTGGCAGATGGCTTGGCACGCGCCCGCACCGCTCTTGCTGCTCGCGCCCGCGCGAGGTCGTCCGTCTGGCGCGGCAGAGGCGCGCCCTCCATGGGGAGGACGCGGTAGCGCAGCATGTCCTCCAGCGTCCAGATGTGGTCGGTGAGGCCAGCGGCCATGGCCGGGGTGCGCTGCTGCCACTTCGGGCCGCCCCCGATTGTGCGCACCCGGAGGCTCTCGTGGGGCCAGCAGAAGTTGTAGGACGTGCCGACGAGCCACATGCCGCTGGTCAGCAGGGCCGCGCCGTGGGCCAGGCGCCGCCCGCGCCGGGTCAGGGGTGCCAACGCCGCGCGGAAGGTCGCGTTGAGCCGCTCGATGTAGGAGGTGTTGATCTGCGTCCCGCCCTTGGTCCGCGCGATGGCCTCTGCGACCGCCTCCACCGTCCCGAAGACGACGCGCCGGGTGACATTCACCAGCCGCCGGCCTTTGTGGCTCTTGACCACCTGCGCCAGCAACACCGTCTCCGGCAGCACGAGGCGCGGACGGCCCGGCTGCCCGGTGCGCACCGCTACCCGGAACACCGTGCGCACCGCCCCCACATAGGCAGCAAAGCCATCCACACAGATCAAGAGAGCCACACTGGAGGCACAGGCGACCACCCGTCGCAACGTCGCCGTGACCAGGGCACCGTCCCGTGTCGGACTGAGGTCCCCGCCCAACCACAGGCGTGAGGGCACCGCCAGCGCCATCGCCTGCCAGACGCGCCCCTTGCACACCTTGACGCAGATCTCGTCGGCCTGCACCTGGCCCAGGTCCACCTGCCCCGTCTCCACCACGGCTGTATGCACCCGCGCCGCGTGGCCTCCCGTGCGCCGCAGC
>JAABUJ010005599.1_pt1 | contig 12496 bp, 12 predicted proteins | sample 5559131 | NCBI WGS metagenome assembly JAABUJ01 (sample SAMN10711875, study PRJNA513366) | rock metagenome | isolation source: Antarctica rocks | place: Antarctica: Victoria Land, Mt New Zealand nord | collected 2016-01-07
GGCATCATGTCGCTCATCGGCATGCCCTTCCTTGGTCCCGTGGCGTGGATCCTGGGGCGTCGGGCCGTGCGGGAGATCGACGCGAGCTCGGTGACGACCTACAGCAACCGCGGCATCGCGATGGCGGGCATGATCCTGGGGATCATCGGAACGGTGTTCCTCGTGGTCGTGGTCGTCGGGCTGGTGGTTCTCGTCGCGTCCATCATGGTCCGGTCCCGGCAGCCGTGAGCGCCTTACTGCCGGTAGTCCGCCAGGAAGTCGGCGATCCTGGCGATGGCCTCCGTCAGCACGTCGATGTCCGGAAGGGTCACGAGCCGGAAGTGATCCGGCTCGAACCAGTTGAAGCCGGTGCCGTGCGTGACGAGGATCTTCTTGGCCCGCAGCAGGTCGAGAACGAACCGCTCGTCGTCCTCGATCGGGTACCTCTCGGGATCGAGGCGCGGGAAGCAGTAGAGGGCGCCCTGTGGCTCGACGCAGGACACGCCGGGGATCTTGTTGAGCAGCTCGCTGGCCAGCTTGCTCTGGTCGTAGAAGCGACCACCCGGGACGATGAGCTCGGTGACCGACTGGTAGCCGCCGAGAGCCGTCTGGATCGCGTGCTGCCCGGGGACGTTGGCGCACATCCGCATGTTGGCCAGGAGGGTGAGGCCCTCGAGGAAGTCCTCGGCCAGGTGCTTCGGACCCGACACCATGACCCAGCCGGCGCGGTAGCCGCAGACACGATAGGCCTTGGACAGCCCGCTGAAGGTCAGGCATAGGACGTCGTCCCCGGCGAACGTCGCCGCATGGTGGTGGATGTGGTCGTCGAAGATGATCTTCTCGTAGATCTCGTCGGCCATGACGACGAGCTGGTGCCGCCGGGCGATGTCGAGCAGCCCCCTGACGACGTCGTCGCTGTAGACCGCGCCGGTCGGGTTGTTGGGGTTGATGATCACGAGGGCGTGAGTGCGTTCGGTGATCTTCGACTCGATGTCGGCGAGATCAGGGTTCCAGCCGTTGGCCTCGTCGCAGCGGTAGTGGACGGGGGTGCCGCCGGTGAGGGTCACGGCGCCGGTCCACAGCGGGTAGTCCGGCGCCGGCACGAGGATCTCGTTGCCGTCGTCGACGAACGCCGTCAGCACCATCGAGATCAGCTCGGACACACCGTTGCCGATGAAGACGTCGTCGACGACGGTGTCCGTCAGTCCCTTAAACTGGTAGTACTGCGCGACCGCCGTGCGGGCCGAGTAGATGCCGCGTGAGTCGCTGTAGCCCTGCGCCTCCGGAAGGTTGTGGACCATGTCGGCGAGGATGGCCTCGGGGGCCCCGAAGCCGAACGGCGCCGTGTTCCCGATGTTGAGCTTGAGGATCTTGTGTCCCTCGGCCTCGAGCCGTTGGGCCTCCAGCAGGATGGGGCCGCGCACGTCGTAGCGGACGTGCTGCATCTTCTTGCTCTGGACGATCCGGCGCATGGGCACAGCCTCCCACCGTCGGGCAACCGGCCTGCGTCCCTTTCACCTGTCGGGAACGGTCGTCGCCCACCGGGCTGCCCGGACCGCGAGCACGACGGTGGTGACGACCACGAGCGGCACGCCGACCCACGTCGTCGTCAGTGCCAGGCTGTAGCCCCCGGGCAGGACGGCGAACAGCAGGACCGAGGCCACCACGGCGTATGCCGTGAGCCCCCGGCGGCCTGGGGTCGTCACTGCGAGCACGGGCAGGGCCCACAGGACGTACCAGGGCCGGAACGAGGGCGCGAGGACGATCACCGCGAGGATCGCCAGGCCGGCAGAGTGCACGACCACCCGGCGGTCGCGGTGGTGCGCCGCGGCGTGCAGCCACAGGGCGACGAGAACGACGGCGAGCACGACGAGGCCCAGTGCCCGGAAGAGTCCGACGGCGCCGTCGGCGGCCGACACTCCGAGGAGGCCGCCGACGGCCCGGGCGGCCATGCCCCACGCCGTCGGGGCAGAGGTCCACTGGACGCTCTGGCCGGGTGAGCCCAGGGTCGTCAGCCAGGAGAGTCCCAGGCCGAGGACGAGGCTGACTCCGCCGACGACGGCCCCGTTGACCAGCCCGGCGAGGACGAGGCGGGAGACCAGCCTGACTTCGGTGGACTGGCGGCGTCCCGGGTGGTGGGATGCCCAGAGCACCGCGAGGAACGGCACGACGACGGCGGCGGGTGCCTTGACGGTGCTGGCGATCGCCACAACAAGCAGGGCCGTAACCGGGCGACCGGAGAGGGCCAGCGTCACGCCGGCGAGCATGCCGGCGACCATGAGTGCGTCGTTGTGTCCTCCCGAGACGAGGTGGACACCGAGGAGGGGACAGAGCACCACGAGCCAGGTGACGCGTCTCGGGTCGGTGCCGAGCCGCCGGGAAATCAGTGGGACGAGCCAGGCGATGACGACGACGCCCGCAACGGCGAGCAGGCGCAGGAGGAACACCGCGACGAGCAGGTTCCCCCCGGAGGCGGCCGCTGCGAGCCGGGCGACCTGGAGGAACAGGGGACCGTAGGGCGCCGGGGTGCTCGTCGCGGGAGCCGATGCGGCCCAAGGGGACTCGAGCTCGCGGACCTCCTGGTGGTAGGGGTCGAGGCCCTCGTGGAGCATCAGCCCTTGCACGGCATACGAGTAGATGTCCCGGCTGAAGAGGGGCGCGCTGAGCAGCAGCGGCCCGAACCAGGCGAGCGCGGTGCCGCGAAGCCAGCCGACGGTGACGTCGAGGTCCCGCAGCGCCCACCAGGCGTAGAGCATCCCCGCCAGGGCGGCGAACACGAGGCTTGCGGCGAGCGGCGAGCCGCCCATCGAGCGCCATGGCTCGACGCCCGGCCACACGGTGGGGTAGTCCTGAGGGACGGCGGCGCAGAACCACGACGCCAGCGCCAGCACCAGTCCGGCAACGAGCCCGACGAACCGCCACCGGCCGGCTGTGTACCGCTGCGTCGACGGTCGCAGCCGGTCGAGCGCGGCCAGCGTCACGGGAGCTCACCTTCTGTGGGCGGATGTCCCGGATTCTAGGGGGCGGAGGTGAGTGACCCGACGAACTGCGAGATTGCGGCGAGGCAGGCCGCGTTGCCCTCGAGGACCGGAAGGTGGGCCACCCCCCGGAGCCGGGTGACCGGCGGCGCACGGTGAATGGCTCAGGCGTCGCCGACGCTGATGGCCTGGGCCTCGTCCTCGAGCTGGTCGATCCGCTGGTCGCGAGTCTCGTCGGCCTCCTCGTCGTCGATGTGGGTGAGGTAGCGCCGGCTGACCGCGAGGACACCGACTGCCAGCAGGACGGCTCCGGCGCCGACCCAGAACGGTGCGTGGACGTTGACCTCCTCACCGAGCTTGCCGGCCAGCCAGGGCGCAGCCGCACCGCCGGAGAAACGCACGAAGCTGTATGCCGCAGAGGCGACTCCGCGCTCGACCGGCGCCGCCTTCATCACGGTCTCGGTGACGAGGGTGTTGTTGATGCCGAGGAAGAGACCGGCCACGATGACGCAGACGACGAGGACGGGCTTGCTGTCCGTGCCGATGGCCATGAGGGGCCAGGAGTGCGGAGAGGGCGGTGAGGTTGACCAGCAGCGTCGGCACGGTGCCGAACCGGGCCTGGAGCCGTGGCGCGACGACGACCGAGGCGAAGGCCAGGCACAGGCCCCAGCCGAAGAAGATCAGGCCGATCTGGTGGGCGCCCATGTTGAGCGGGAACGGCGTGAACGCCAGGAGGGTGAAGAAGCCGAAGTTGTAGAGCAGGGCGGTCACGGCGACTCCGAGCAGCCCCCGGTGCCTCAGCGCGCGGAACGGGTCGAGGATGCTCGTGGGGTGACCGGACGGCGGAGTCGCCGGGAGGAGGAAGGCGGTGACGACGAGGCCGATGGACATGAGGACCGAGACCCCGAAGAAGGGTCCGCGCCAGGAGATACCGCCGAGGACTCCGCCGACGAGCGGGCCGACGGCGATGCCGAGGCCGAGGGCTGCCTCGTAGAGGATGATCGCCTGGGCAACCGAGCCGCGGGCCGAGCTGACGATGGTGGCCAGGGCGGTCGCGACGAACAGGGCGTTCCCCAGGCCCCAGAGGGCGCGCCAGCCGACGATGGCCGAGATGGAACCGGACGACCCGGCGAGGCCGGCGCCGACGATGATGATGACCAGGCCGATGAGCAGGGTGCGCTTCGCCCCGATCCGGCTCGAGACGACGCCGGTGATCAGCATGGCCACTCCCATCACGGCCATGTAGCTCGTGAAGAGCAGCGACACCTGTGACGGCGACGCGTGGAGCTGGTCCGCGATCGGCTTGAGGATCGGGTCGACGAGCCCGATGCCCATGAAGGCGATGACGGAGGCGAAGGCTACGGCCCAGACGGCCTTGGGTTGGCGCCACATGTGGGGACTACTCCTTGGGTGAGGTGGTGCGCGCGGCGGCGAGCAGCCGCCGAAGGACGGGGACGGCGTCGGCGAGCACGGCCCGTTCGCGCGGGTCGAGGGCGGCGAGGTGCGGGGTGAGAACGGCGCTCCGCGCCCTGCGGGTGGCCTCGAGGGTTGCAGCGCCGGCTGTCGTGACCGAGATAAGGACGGCCCGTGCATCGGAGGGGTCGCTGACGCGAGAGGCCCAACCCCCGGCCTCGAGCTTCTGGACCTGGGCCGTCATCGTCGGCTGGCTGCAGCTGTCGGCGGCTGCGAGCTGCGAGATGCGGGAAGGACCGCGCTCCTCGATCTGGGCCAGCAGCCGGGCCTGCGCGTAGGGAAGGGCGAGGCTCGCCTGCTGGGTCGCGAGCCGGTTGAGGCGGGAGACGACGTTCAGCAGGTCTGAGCCGAGGTCGTCACGCGTGGTCATGTCGTCAGTTTTACATAGGTTTCCTATGCAACTCAATCCAGCCACGCGGCGTCGGGCTCGCGTCAGTCGAGCAGCGGCTCGACCTCGAAGTGCTCCGTGTTGGCTCGCACTCGACGGACCACCTCGTCGACGAACGTGTCCGGTACCTCGACGCCGGCCTCCGACAGGCCTTTCAGGAGCTCCTCCCGCACGACGTCCTCCGTCGCACCGTCCTGCCAGGAGATGATCCGGTCGACGACTGCCTGGACGGCCTCCACCCTGGCCGAACGGACCTCACCCTGGTCTGCGCTGCTCTGGTCCACCATGCCGACAACCCTATGGGACAGTCCCCGGCAGTGGCCGGTTCGCGGTCACGCCAGGCAAACGCGGTGGCGGATCTCGTCGTCAGCCGCCAGAGTGTCGCCATGTCAGGAGTCCGGATCATCGACCTCGACCTCCTCGACGGGTCCCAGGAGTCGTTGGCCCGGGAGTGGCTCGACGTCCACCTCGACGCCAACGAGGCGATCTGGGGCCCGGGCGTCAACCCACGGACGACGCTCGAGCAGATGCGCGTGGCCCACCGCTCCCCAACCACGACGCGGGTGGCCCTGGCAGCCCTGGAGGCGGACGGCGTCATGGTGGGGTCCGCGGACGTCCTCATGCCCGTCAGGGAGAACACTGACACCGCCGGGGTATGGCTGAGTGTGCGCCCGGACTGGTGGCGCCAGGGTATCGGGACCCTGCTCATCGACCACGTCGAGGCACTCGTGATGGAGCGCGGCCGCACCCGGATGCTCGAGCACTCAGGAGCTCCGGTGGCGGACGGTGATCCGGCCAGCGGGTTCGCGGTCGCCCGCGGCTACGAGTGCGTCCTGACCGACCTCCGCCAGGAGGTGGTTCTCCCGTTGCCCACGGAAGCGCTCGACGCCCTGACCGCCCAGGCCGGCGACCCGGCATACGAGATCCTCACCGCCTGGGACGAGCTGCCCGAGGAGTGGCTCGAGGGCCGCGCGCGGCTGGCCCGACGGATGTCGACCGATGCTCCCTCGGGCGTCACGCTCGAGGAGGAGGACTGGGATGCGGACCGGGTGCGGGAGCAGTGGCAACGCCATCGCGAGATGGGGCACCGCTGCGTCGAGTCCATTGCGCGACATCGTGAGTCGGGTGAGCTCGTGGCCTACAGTGACGTCGTCGTGGAGCAGGGGCGTCCGGAGGTCGGTGTCCAGTCGGACACGTTGGTACTTCGGGAGCATCGCGGCCACCATCTCGGCCTGACCGTGAAGCTCACCAACCTCCGGGCCTTGCAGTCCGAGCTGCCGGGTGTGACGGTGATCCGCACGTGGAACTCCGACACCAACGCCCCCATGCTCGCCGTCAACGTCGCCATGGGGTTCGAGGTCGTCGGCTGGACGAAGGAGTGGGCCAAGCAGCTGGCCTGACGGCTAGATCTTCGGCGGAGCGGTGTCGGCCCAGGTGTTCACGGTCCAGCCGGAGTCCGGGTCACCGTCGAGCACGATCACAGCGGCGTTGCCCAGCCGGGTGTCGGCGACGAAGGCGCGGTCGATGTTCGTGGCCCGGGCTCCTGTCCAGGCCCGGATCACCGCGCCGTGGCTGATCACCGCGGCGTGCTCGTGTCGGCTCGCGATCTCGGCGACGACCGCGTCGTAGCGGGTCAGGATGTCGATGCCGTTCTCCCCGCCGGGGATGCGGGCCTCTGGCTCTCCGGCGGCCCAGCGGTACAGCACCTCGAGGTAGGCCGCCCACGACTCGTCGTCGGGAGCCATCTCGTAGTCGCCTGCCTGGATCTCCCGCAGCCCGGCCGGATCACCGGCTCGAGCCCCCGGGCTCTCGCGAGGGGCACGGCGGTCTGCTGGGTCCGGACGAGGTCGGAGACTTAGATGGCATCCAGCGGCTGCTGCTCCAGCTCGCCGACGAGCCGTCCAGCCTGCGCCAGGCCCTCGTCGGTCAGGTCCGCCCCGGGCACGGCCGTGTCGAGCAGCCGGCGCACGTTGGAGGACGTCTGTCCGTGCCGGATCAGAAGGAGGCGCACCGGCACAGGTTAACCGGGCAGCAGCAGCCGGGCGCCGACGCCTGCCGCGACGACGAGGAGCCCGCCCAGCAGGACGATCCAGTCAGCCCGCCCCCACGGCGCCGGGCCCGCCCAGGTTCGACGGGTAGCGCCGGCAAAACCGCGGGCGTCCATCGCGAGCGAGAGCCGCGCCGCCTGGCCGAGGACGCTGACGAACAGCTCGAAGCTCACGGCGGCGACCTCACGGAACCGGGCCACCCAGGACCGGCCGGCACCCACGCCCCGGACCCGGCGGGCCAGCGTCAGCTCGGACCACAGCCGGCCGAAGGACTGGAACCGTTGCAGCGCAGCCGAAGCCGCCATGACGGGCCGGGCCGGCAGGTGCAGCCGCTGCGCGAGGTGGTCGCCGAGCGAGTCGGGGTCGACGAAGGGCAGCAGGACAACCGAGGGCACCACGATGGCCAGCACCCGCAGGCCCGCGCCGAGCGCGACCTCGAGGTCGTGCCCACCGAGCAGCCAAGCCGACCAGCCGACCCCGAGAACCGCGAGAAGCGCTGGTGCGAGACGCAGGAGGACGCCCCGCAGTCGGCCGACCGGCCGCTCGCCCGCACCGGCCCGACCCCATCGCGGCGCGGACAACGCGAGAGCGCCGAGCAGGCCCTCGACGGCGAGGACCGCCAGCGACTGGCCCCACGTGTCCAGCAGGCCGGGCAGCGGCAGGACGAGCAGGCTGGCCAGCACGAGGGCCAGCGGACCGGCACGCCCGGCGAGCGGTCGACGGCGCACCGGTTCGGGGCTCGCGAGAACGTCCGGCGCCGTCATGAGCCGGACCACGTCCGCGTTCGCCCGCACTCCGTCGTCGTGTGTCGTCAGGACCACGGCCGCGCCCGCCTCGCGCAGCGACAGGAGCAGGCCTGTCACCGCCGCCCAGGTCAGCCGGTCCTGGCCGACCGTGGGCTCGTCGGCGAGCACGAGCGCCGGTTGGTGGATCACCGCCGCCGCCATGGCCAGCCGCCGCTGCTCGCCACCGGACAGCTGGCGCGGGTCGACCCGCTCCAGGCCGGTGAGCCCCAGGCGGTCGAGGAGGCCCGTCGCCCGCCTGCGAGCCACCGCGTCGTCGAGGCCCACTGCGCGCGGCGTCGTCAGGACCTCGTCGAGGACGGTCCGGGCAATGACCGTGCTGGCCGCCGACTGCGGCACCCACCCGGCCGCCCGCGCGAGGTCGGGAGAGGACCACCGCGAAGGCGGCCCCTCCCCGAGGGTCCGGTTGACGAAGGCCTCCCCGGACGTCGGCGCTACCAGACCGGCGAGCACGCAGAGCAGCGAGGACTTCCCCGAGCCGCTCGGCCCGACGAGCGCGGTGACCTCGCCCGCCCGGATGTCGAGATCCACGTCCCGGAAGGCGGTCGTCACCCGGGCCGGGCGGTTCAACGGCCGGGACGTATGCCGGAGGGTTGCCTTCCGCGCCGAGATGGTCACCTCCCCGGGAGGCACCGGTCCACCCCGGGGGCTGAACAGGTCGCAGAGGTCGAGCGGCTGCGGATCGGGCACCCCCGGCACCCAGATGCCCTGTGCCGCCAACGAGGCCCCCTGCTCCTCGAGCACGAGGCGCGGCGGGCCGTCGGCGATGACCGCACCCCGGGCGTCCAGCACGACGATCCGGTCGACGAGGTTGACCCACGGCCCGAGGCGATGCTCGACGACGACCGTCGTCAGGCCCCGTGCCTGCACGACCTCGTCGACGACGCGGCGGACCGTCGCCGCGTTGTCGGGGTCGAGCATCGACGTCGGCTCGTCGAGGAGCAGCACCCGCGGTGACATGGCCAGCGCCCCTGCGAGAGCGAGGCGTTGGTATTCGCCTCCGGAGAGCGTCGACGTCGACGAGTCCGGGTCCATCTCCAGCCGCACGGCGCGCAGCGCCTCCGTGACGGGCGCGCTCATGTCCGCACGCGGCATACCGATGTTCTCCAGGCCGAAGGCCACGTCCCGGCGCAAGCTCGAGGCGACGACACCAGACCCCGGGTCCTGCAGGACGAGGCCGACTGCACCCGGCTGCGACTGCGGTTCGGCCCCCCCGACGGTGACCGACCCGGACAGGTCACCCGCGTCCGCCGTCAGCAGCAGTCCCGCCAGCGCGCGCAACAGGGTCGACTTGCCCGAGCCGCTCGGCCCGACGAGGAGCACCCGCTCGCCGGCCGCAACCGACAGCGAGAGGTCGTCGAGGACCGGGCGGGCACGGCCGTACGGGCGCCAGGTGAGGTGCGCGACCTCGACCGTGGCGCCCTGCCGGCATGAGGGACTCAGGCTCAGCCTGCCCGGTGCGCCTCGCGCCGCTCCTGACCGGGCGGGAAGGCGGCGAGCGCCCCCGCGGCGGCCAGGCCTCGGGTCAGCGCCCAGGAGAGCAGTCCGGCCAGGACGGCGCCGGCGGCGGTGAGCAGCCCGAGGTAGGCGAGCTTGTATCCCCAGCCCCAGTCGGTCCAGTAGCTGTACCACTCGAAGACCGCCTCGAGGGCTCCCGACAGCGCCCCGCCGAGCGCCGCCGCGAGCGGGCCGAAGGAGCGGTAGGCGAGGATCGCGAAGCCGAGCTCGACGCCGAGCCCTTCGATCGCGCCCGACCAGAAGGTCGCCGCGCCCCACTGGGTGCCGACGAGCATCGAGACGACGGCCGCGAGCAGCTCGGCGAAGAAGGCTGCGCCGGGGCGTCGGATCACGAGGCCCCCGACGACGCCGGCCATGAGCCAGGGCCAGTTCGTCAGGGCCCCGAGCGGCGGGAAGCCCGTCGAGATGGCCGTGTTGGGGACCTCGTAGGCGATGCCCCAGGCCCAGTAGACGACCCCGAACGCCACGCCGAGGAAGGCGCAGGTCAGCAGGTCGATGGTGCGCCAGCGGCCGAGCGGCCGGGTGGCGAGGATGGTCGTGCCCCTGCGCGCGGCTTCCTGCAGCCGCTGGGTGGACGAGGTGTTGCTCATGGTTCGTGCCCTTCTTTCCCGTGGTCTCCGGCGTTCGGTTGGATACCTCGGGGAGGTGGGCTCCCGGCATACCCCAGTGCGGTATGCCGGGAGCACACCTGAGATGTCCCGACTCCCTTCGCCGGTGCTAGCCGGAGCAGGTTCGAGGGTCTGCGGCGGACCGCACTCTCAGCGCTTGGGGCGCTCCCCTGTCGTTCTGGGAGATGACTTTACCCCACAGCCGTGCGAGAGTCGGACCCGTAGGCCGACCCGATCGACTGGAGGACCTCAGATGGGCTCGTTGGGATGGAAACTGCTCGGCACCGGGGGGGCGATCCTCGCGGGAGCGGTCGCCAACCGGCTCGTAACGAAGGCGTGGGGGGTCGCATCGGGCAGGCCCGCGCCGTCCGACCCCACGAACTCGGAAGAGGTCGGCTGGACCGAGGCGCTGCTCTTTGCGGCGGTCACCGGCTTCGTCGTGCAGGCGGCGCGCGTCGCGGCCGAGCGCAAGACCGCGCAGTACCGGGCGAAGGCGACCGGGCGCCCGCCCCAGCCGCTGGTCGGCGCCGAGGACTGAGCGCTTTCCGCGCCGTCAGGCCATCGCGCGGTAGGCCCGGAAGTTCTGCATCCGCACCACGGCGACCCGACCGGTGCCCACCAGCAGGCGCACCCGCGGCCGCGGGGTGAGGGCGTCGAGCGGGCCGAGCTCGGCGCTCGCCCCGTCGGCCGCGTAGACGGTGCACCCCCCGGTGAGTTGGACGAAGACCGCCGCGCCGGCCACCGTGATCGGCTTACCGTCGGAAAGGTCCCCGATCCGGACCCGGGCGCTCATCCGGTTGGTCTTCGTCATGACGTTGAGGAGGCGCACCGGCCCGGAGGTCGGCCGGGCGAATGTCTGCGCCTCACCGTCGAAGGAGAACGGCTCGTAGGCCCGGAGCACCCGCTCCATGCCGTTGACGTCGAGCGCCAGGCCGTCACCCTCGATGAGGGTCGCCGTGCGTTCCACCTTGGGAAAGGTGGAGAACTCGACGTCCTCGGTCACCTCCGCCACGCTGAGCCGCCAGACGAACTCCGGACCCTTGACGCCGAGGAGACGCGCGGCGACCTCACGGGTCGAGCCGCGACCGTTGCGCCACCGGGTGGCAGGACGGTCGTCGAAACGGACGAGTCCGAGCGAGTCGTCAGCCATCGCAACCGCTCGCAGGCTCGGTCAGGTCGAGGAGGCGGGCAAGGGGCACGCCAGGACGATATGCCAGATGCACGTGCGACGGCGCATCGAGGGTCGTCAGGCCGGGCCGCGCACCGACCCGGATGGTGCCGATGTCACTGCGGCGCAAAGACGTTGCCGCTCCCTTCGTCGCCGCCCGCAGGGCCTCCGCCGGGGTGAGTCCCATCTCCCGCACCGCGAGCGCGATCACGAACGGCATCGACGACGAGTAGCAGGTGCCGGGGTTGCAGTCCGTGGCGAGCGCCAGACAGACGCCGGCGTCGGCGAGCGCGCGGGCGTCCGGGTAGGGCGAGCGGGTGGAGAACTCGACACCGGGGAGCAGTGTCGCGACGGTCGTGTCGCGGGCGCCAGCCAGGGCATCGACGTCCGCGGCCGTGAGGTGGCTGCAGTGGTCGACGCTCGCCGCACCGAGCTCGACGCCAAGCCGCACGCCGGGGCCGGGGCCGAGCTGGTTGCCGTGCACGCGCAGACCCAGCCCGGCAGCGCGCCCGGCCTCGAGGATGGTGCGGGCCTCGTCGCCGGTGAAGGCGTGCGCGCTGTGCGGCTCGCAGAACACGTCGATCCAGCGGGCGTGCTCGCGGGCCACCTCGAGCATCGGACCGATCACGAGGTCGACGTAGTCGTCTCTGCGAGAGGCTAGCTCGCGCGGGACGACGTGGCCGCCGAGGAAGGTCACCTCGTCGGTGACCTCGCGGGCCAGCCGCAGCGCGCGCGCCTCGCCGTCGACGCTCAGGCCGTAGCCCGACTTGATCTCGAGAACGTTGGTGCCCTGGCTGCGCATCTCGCTCACCCGGGCGCGCAGCAGGGCGCGCAGCTCCTCGTCGCTGGCCTCCCGGGTCGCCGTCACGGTGGTGGAGATGCCACCGCCGTCGTATGCCGTGCCGCTCATCCGCGCAGCGAACTCGCCGGCCCGGTCACCGGCGAAGACGAGGTGGGTGTGCGAGTCGACGAAGGCCGGGACGACGGCCCGGCCACAGACGTCCCGGCGCCGGTCTGCTGCCGGAGCCGCGGAGGCCGGCCCGACCCAGCGGACCTCGCCCGCGTCGTCCACGACCACGGCGGCGTCGTGGAGCAGGCCGAGGCCCTCGGCGTGGTCGGCGCCGTCGAGCGTGCCGTCCAGGGTCGCCAGCTCGCCGATGCCCGTGACGAGCGTCGTCATGCGCCCACCCGCAGCAGGTCGAAGGCGTCCCGCAGGAGTGGGGCGACCGACCCGAGGCGCAGGTGCTCGCCGCGCTCCACGATGAGCCGGCCCCCGACCATGACGGTGTCGACGTCGGCGGCGGTGGCGCAGTAGATGATCTGGCTGGCCTTGCTCCCGACGGTGCGCACGGTGTCGTGCCGGACGACGACGAGGTCGGCCAGGGCCCCGACGGCGAGCACGCCGCCGCCGAACCAGCCGAGGCTGCGGTAGCCGTTGGCGCTGGCCACCCGGATGAGCTGGTTGGGGCTGAACCGGCCGCGTTCGTTGGAGGAGAGCCGCTCGTGCATCTCGAGCCCGCGCAGCTCCTCGAA
>JAABUJ010005601.1_pt1 | contig 12495 bp, 10 predicted proteins | sample 5559131 | NCBI WGS metagenome assembly JAABUJ01 (sample SAMN10711875, study PRJNA513366) | rock metagenome | isolation source: Antarctica rocks | place: Antarctica: Victoria Land, Mt New Zealand nord | collected 2016-01-07
AAATATGATAGGCCCAGAAGCGAATCATAAGCAATGCTGTCCAGTAGCTGTGCTAAGTACAGATGATGTGATTGCTTCTACGTAAAACTGTAAAGCAGCACTCGTGTTACCCTAAGATTGCTCCCTCGGGGCCATCTAGTCACCAGTGAGAATGAACCCTTTACCCGCACCAATACCCTCGGAGTCTATACAGAGCAGCTAGTTAATATGAGATGGTTGCAGTCAAGGAGGAGAAGTGGACGCCTTACTATGCTTGATGACCTAGTAGCTCAGATGCCTTGGACTGACAGACTTTGATGTTTGACGCTTAGCTTGCTCGCCTCAGTGGCTTTCTTATGGGATTCAGACACTCCACCCAGGTACACATACGCAGCGTGAAGGATGTCCTCGCGCACCAATCGCTACTGGCTTCCCGAGGTGGAAGCTGCAAGGAATTTGAAGTATGACAGAGTAGTTGATTGCCGCTCGAAAACGCATGTCGAAGGATTTGGATGATTCGCTGCCGGCAACGGGGACGAGCCGAAAGCGCACCTTAGCGCCTCGTAGGCGCGTTATTAGCGCTTTCATGTGTGTCTGCAAAGCTTGACACATAAAAGATGACTTCTTCTCCCCCTCATCACATATACACCTTTTTCAATTCAAAGACAAACAGATTAAAAAAATATCTAGAAGAAAGTCTGTACAACAAGTTAGTTAGTACTTGATTTTGGGCAAGTTTAAAGAAGATTTGAAGCTTCTATATTGTGTTCAAGTAATTCAAGCTTCTGAAGCAATCGAGCAATGTTATACTAGCAGCTCTAGCATAATCAATTATCATGCAAATTCGCTCAAATTCAAGCGTTAACAATCTTGATATATATACTTTCTTTCAAACGCTTCAAATCCAATTTTTGTCTTAGTCGATGAAGGTGTATATATGTTGGGGGGGGAAGTCGATTTTTGTGTGCCAAGCTTTGCAGACAGACATGAAAGCGCTAATACACAACCTCTTTAAGGGTTGGCGCATACTCTCAACGTCGTTCTCAGGCAGCGTATGCGGATTGCGGACGCAACTGCCTTAAACGTCAGTCGCGAGTATTCATTCGCCCGTATGTTGAGATAGCGCCCGATTCTAGCCTTGATGATCTTTCATTGTGCTGGGCAATGATCGACTGTCGGACTATGTAGCTAGATTTGGCAGCGCAAGATTTGTGATACAAGTCTTACGTAGTATATCCCATGAAATGGCAAGGAGTCCAGCCCGCTCACATTTTGCTTGCCGACCCATCGGAAGGGATACCTCGCCCGCCGATAATCATATATGCCTCAACAGCTACAAGAGAGCCCTGCATGACAGGGGGGCTAGTGCCGGGGACGAGGAAGATTAAGGGGGCCGTGCTTGGCCGTCTGCCATACTATTCAGTATAGTGACCGCCCACTGCACTTCTCTCCTCATTGCATTCGTCTCCTTTAACCCGCTCTCCCATTCTTTTTGCTCCTGTGCCTCGATAGGAGGGAGTCAGCCGGCTTCGGAGCAGTCCCTTCCGGTGGCTTTATGCCACCGGCGGCGTCTGCCATATGCCTATCAGGCGGCGGCGAGGTGCTACGAGGTGGCCGGTGGCCCAAGCACTTCTGGTATATATAGAAAACGGCTTGTTTTCCGCTGGTTTGAGTCCTAAAAGCTGTAGCCAGCGACCTATGATGAGCGATAATCATTTGATAAGCTGAAGCTTGAAAAGGTGGGCCCGATGAGGAAGTCAGGAATGACGGACGGCAATTTTCTAGCCAAAAGACTAACTCCCATAATGCATCACGCCATCCCAGGTTATCTACTTGATACGGTCGACCTTCGGTACAAGATCCTCTGCAGTCAACGAATACGGAATTCAACGCCATCAATCACAAGAACTTCCTGGTTCTCATCTTCTTCTCCACCTTCTCCCTCACTCTTTCCTTCCTCAAGCTGTGCAGAGATCGTATCATACTCTTCGGCCTCTTCGACCTCTTCGCCCCTTGTTCCGCCAAAGTACACTTTCCAGGTAACACCCTTCTTCAACTTGGCCTTCGCAATATCCTTCTTCGGCCAGCGCGTCATGTTGACTTTCCGATACTGCACCGCATACGCTTTCTCACCCGGCGCTTGAAAGGTGACCGCATTCGCAACCTGCTGATCTTGCGCCGTAAGTTGCGCAGCTGCCACACTGGCCTTCCCAAGACTGAGGTCTGCTTTCTGATTTGAGAACTTCGAGGTGGCCAACGAAGCGTCCTGGATTGTTGCGAAGCCAGTGATCAAGAAGACGTCCTCGCCATCCAGATCCTGTGTCTCGAGCCATCGACGGGTAGCTTCTTGGCCGTCAATGACCTTTGCGAACCACTCATTGGAATTCTCCAGAGTGTAAGTCATAGCCTTAATGGTAGTCATGTTGTGCGCGGTGGTAGTCTCGCTCGTAAGCAAAGTAGACATGAGGCTCTGTAGTTGGGCGCTCAATTTGGGCTTTCTAGATGTGAGAGCGGGGTCGTTGATATTGTCCAGCTGATGGGGAATCGGGGTTTGAGGAGCGTCAGAGCTGTCGTGGGTGCCGTTCAAGACGTTTTCCATGTCGATGATGAAGCGGCCGAGCTTGATGGCTTCCATGGGAAGGAGTTGATTGCGCAGTAGGTAGGGTGCTGGCATGGCTACGAGCTGTGGGTCTCCTGGCTTGGTAACAGAGCAAGATGGGTCAGAATTATCAGAGATTGCGCTTTCCTATGCGTCCTTACTTCTCGCTCTGAGCCTGTTAGATCTGGGGCATAGCGGAGTTTATGTATTCCAAGACTAGACACTTCCAAAATGTCTGTACGGCCATGTCCCATGACGAAAACAAACCTGTAAAACGATATACTGGTGGCGCTTTGTCTGGAAAAGCAAACCAGCAAACCACCTGATTTCGGCTAGAGAGGCTCACATGCTGTAGGGAGGTCACTCGGAAACGGCCATTGTAGATGAATTTGCTTAGCTTCCCTCATGCTTCTTATTCTGTTTATCTGGATGAGATAGAGCATAGCTTTTTGAGCGGATTACGATTTGGGTACTACTGTGTGACACCGTGCATGGTTCAAAAGTTCATGGTCAGAGCACACTCAAAGTATGATGCAAATTGATTGAAACAACTGACAAAGCCTTGCATCTACTAGTCTGCAATCCAAAGCAACAAAAGGATATCACAGACTGAGTGTGGAATGTGTGCCCATAATTCGAGCGGCTTCGGATCAAAAAGTCAGGATGATAAGACAAGAAAGACCCGCGCTGATTTTCTCCTGCCGCCATCTGCTGACTTCGCAGGATCGACTACCCTTATCTGATTAAACAACGAAGCCACGTAGGATTGATATGTAGACAACAAGGCAAAAGAGAAGGAGTTGATTCCAGGGTCTCAGATTTGAGCGAGAGGTCGTTGAGATAATTATTCGCTGTCAAGTATACGGTCCTAGTCTCGACATCCGGCGGCCTTTGGCCAACAAGCCTAGAGACAAAGCCGAAAATTGTCAAAGTCAGAACCCGGTCTTAAGATGAGAATCTTTCTCAGGAAAGCAGAGATTCTGAAAGTCCACGCCTGGTGCTACTCAAGGAGGAACGTTCCTTCGAAGATGATCTGATTCGATTCCTCTCAGATTGCATGTTTCCCCCAATCTTCTGAGCACAAATCTTGATTTATGGGACTCTTATAGGAATGTCACGTATCGAGCAGTGACCATTATGGCCCGTAGTGAACGAATGTTGCCCATAAGAGAGGCTGTTTGGGAAAATCGTCCCGCAAAGATTTGACTGCATCATGGACAGATCTTGAGATAGTGTCATGTCCCTGATACACTTGCTGGGAAGAGAATAAATTGGCGTAGAAGCTTTTCACGATTGCCACACATCCATGATCCGAACAAGGCCACATAGTGCTGACGACGTGAGAGAAACCGGCGATCTGAAAGGCACTGGCTATGTGTATACATTCGTCGGCTAGGAACGTGTCGGGGTTGTCCGCAGCATTGCAAGCTGAAAGGAATGCTAGATCGCATTTCTTTCCCTGCAAGAGCATTAGATCTTCAACCGTGAGGCTTGCGGTTGCCTCAGTCTTATGGCCGGACTTGCCAGCAGCGAATATCCTTAGACCGGATTTCAAAGGGTCTTCTGAGCTTGAATGACCATGACACGCACAGTGAACGATGTTGAAAGTAGCGATATCACCCAAGAGCGACTCACGTGTTGGTGCATGGCGAACTTCAACCGTCAAGCGCAAAGGATCCACCTGTTTCACAGCCCCGATCTCCTGCGTGATTCCTGTGATGTCGCGTGACCCAGGTGTGCGAGGCATACCAATGAACAGCAGCTTTGACATTTGCGGCTTCGAGATTTTCAGTTCTCGCTTTCTCAAAAACAGCCAGGGCCTTGATAGTCGGGACATATGACGAGACTAGGCGATCCAGGGCGTCACAGGACGGATTACCGTCAGAAAGCCGCGCCGCATGTAAGGGCAAGTACGAAACTGGACCGCTTGCAATCCACCAAACTCGTGGTAGCGCCTGCGATCGAAATTTCCTCTCAAATACAGAGGTCCGGAACAGCGGTTCAACTAGGCTAATCCACAGCCAAGTGAGTAGCTCCCGGAGTTGACGGTTCATGATTCCTGGTTCGCTCTCCATTTTCTCGCGAAGCTCCCCGGTCATGAATCGCGCCCAATGCCAGACCTTGCCTCTAGTAAACTCAGGCAACTCACAACATTGAATCGCAGCATTGTCAACGACAAATGCAGTGGACTGATCGCCAATTTTCGGTACGTTGACGATGATGATGACTTCCGACCCCGCAATGGTTTTCAGGTCCTCGGGCTTTTTCAAGGTTTTCATGTATTCTGAAGGTAGTCCTAAGACAGGGGAAGCGCCTACTCCAGATTGATGTGTCCCAAGTAGAGGAACGTCGTGGCCAGCCTTGACCTCGCGCTCATGCTGGTCCTTCAGCGATGAGCATTGACTTGACGTTCGGCATGTCATCGAATCAAGCTTTCCACAGGCAGAATCCTTTGGCGCCACTCCATGATGCGTCATGATCACACTTAGGTGCAGTCCACGTCACATTTCCAGTACTCGTAACGACTGAAAAGGCGATCGTTCGGCTCGGACTGATAGATAGCATGCATCGGCAGCTAAGCCGTGAACGCTCCTCAAGCTTTCGTAGGCGATCTTTGAACTGAACATTCTCTCGGGCCAGTACTGAGATGTGTTCAATCGCGGCTTCGGCTACTATTACCGCATCGTTCCAACGCCCCATTTGCCCCAATAGCTTCATCTTTGACCTACGCACGCAGATGCGGTCGTGACTAATCGAGGAAGTATTCTCTGCCTCATCCAAGAACTCTAATGCTTTCCTTTCGTCATACCCTAAGATGGAATTGGAGGACCTGTATGTGCGGAAACTGTCTGCATGGAAAGTCGCTAATTGATGCAATAATCGAGGTCGGTGAGGATGATCTTTTGGAATGATTTGTAGGGCCTCGGTGCCGAATTGTATCGCATTATCCAAATCCTGACTTGCTCCACCGAGGCTGCCTACATTCTCAAATCGCCGCCACGCGTTGGCGAAGGGGTATACAGGACCGCAAAGAGGAACAGTGTCGCCAGGTTCTTCCAAAGGTCTCGCCATTTCCACGATACTGAAGTCGTCATGATATGCTCCACATTTTGCTGGATCGTAGTATGCATATGCCTGTGCTCCAATGTGCCATATCATCCATTCAACCTCTTTCTGCTGCGAATGGTTGAGATTGACTACGTAAGTCTCCCAAGCTTCTCGGAGTGAGGACGCCACTCCATTTAGGTCATCAGTGTTCAAGCATCGATGGTACAATGCTACCGCAAGCCGAGCTCGAATACTCCATCGCTGGTCAACTGATTGTGGTGTTTGATCAAGCGCGGAATAGAGTAAGTCGATGGACTCCTTCTGGTATTTGCTGTCTTGGAAGAGTCGAAAGTGAGAGCTCAAGACAGCGGAAAGATACAGGCTGGCTTGGATGATATCCGAAGCCTTTGTCGCCATCTTCAATGATCTTCGAAGAAGTGAGATGGACGACTGCAAAGCTTCAACATCACCGAAAGTATCATACTGTAATCCGAGAGCACGAGCGGTCTTGAGGAATCTCTCGAGCACTTTTCCTTGAGCATTTTCTGAGCCTGTCCTCGCGTCGACAAGGCCGAGCAGGAGCTTAGCAGCCTCCGAAAAGTCGTCCCCACTCTGTAGATGGTCGAAACGATGGAGGAGTACCTCAGCTAGCTTGGCCTGGTACTTTTGTTTTTCGGAATCAGTTGTTGCAAGTTTTATTGCAAGGCCGTATACGACGACGGCTCGTTGTAGAACCTTCCATTCGGTTCCTGACCATTGGACCGGTTCCGAGGGCTGGTCCCGATTTCCAATACCGTCCGGCAGTACTTCATCATCTGAAGAGTCTTTAGAATTAAGATAATTACCCAATACCTTCAAATCTTTGACAGGCGATATAGCAACTAGGCATAATTCATCGTGCTCTTCCGGACTCCAGAGATGCTTCGGTGCATGCTTGGCCAATCGGAAGCCGCAAGTTACCTGGAAAATGTCATAATACATATCGGCTACCGTTGCTGCGCATGAAGCATAGTATTTGCTACTTCGAGGACAGTGGGAAAGCCCCAAACTCACAATAGAAATTGCGAGCTTCAAGTCTCCAGCGATCGCACAGCGGATAGCGCGCCTACTGAGCAACTCTGCAAGGTCGACGATGTAGACGACGTTATCCAATCTTTTCAGGCTATCTCGCATATGACGAATCGCGCCTTGAAGCTCCATTAGATTGCCGGTGGTGTTGTATCTGTACGAACGAGTTTTGGATAGAATGCCATGGATACGATGACTGTCCTCTAAGCAGGCTCTGTGCCGCCCTGTGCCACTCTTCGCATACGAATTGCTTTGATCAGCTGCCGTCGAGCACAAAACTGCTTGCTCAGTCTCCAGCTGTGATAATTCGTCCACTGGCAAGGTATCACCCACGGCCAGACCACGGAATACGCTTAGAGCGACCTTGAGCCAAAAAGTGGAGATATCTAGGTCCAAGAGTGTGTCCTGCATTTCGTACCTAAAATAGTAGAGTGATGACAGAAACTCTGCAAGAACGAAGCATGTCTGAGACCTTCTAGCAATGACCATCACTACCATGAGGGAAACTTCCATAGCCCACTCCATAACTTCTAGAGATACCCGACCGTCCTTGTGGTGGATGTAATGAAAGTCGTATATGAGAATTGTTGCCATTCTGTCTAGAGAATCGTGGAGCGCCTTTCGCGGGACAGTCTGCATAACGAGAGGAATGGACAGCTTGAGCATCTCTATCGATAGGCTGTGATCTCTCGGTGCCGACCTAGGCCCCATCATTATATTTCCTAGGAATTGCTGTAGCCGGTGTTGCTCTTCAATTTGAGTCATTCTTAGCGACGTCGAGGCCATCCGTGTAGTTTGCAACCATGCCTCTGCTTAGCAGTGCTCTCTCCCCTCACTGATGGTTGATGAGAGCAATGAAGATAAATTCTGACTGCAAATCTGCATCTGGCAGGCCCAATGGTGCCAAGTAAGATTCAAAAAGGGCCAGTGCTTGGTCGTCTGTCTTACTATTTAGTATCATAATTGTCCAACAAATTTCTCTTCTTATTGTAATGGCAGCCACTCCTTGGACATCACCACCCTTTGAGCGGACACCACCCCCCTTTGTGCGGACACCACCCCCCTTTGTCTTTGTGCGGACACCACCCCCTTTCATGCGACATCACCCCTCTTTGCGTAGACACTCCCTAAACTTTGGGTGGACACCACCCATAACAATATGCCTAATTAAATAATTTCTAGAATTCATCAAGAGGCTGCACAACATTCTTTGTTCGTGTCGAACATTATCTCCATCATCGTCTATACAGAGTCAACACGATCGAGCACCGGAATTAGGAAGGTGCTTCGTCCTACTGGAACCGCCGATCTCATGGCCACTTATCCAGAAGTCAATGTCGTTCTCGTGGAGCGCGACATTGATGACTGGTATTGTAGCTTCAACAGCGCTGTAATCGAGCCCAGCTGGGGTCCGTTCTTGAATTTCCCTGGGGATTGGGACCCTTGGCTGATTGGTACGGTAAGGAACTGTCATTTTCGCTGGATTGGAGGGTGGTGGATAACGCAGTTGGAGGAGGAGATGCAGGCTGTGGCGAGGAGGATGTATCGGGAGCCTTATAATTTGTGAGGGAGAACACGCCGAGGGAGAGGTTGTTGGAGTATAGATTGGGGTAGGGTTGAGAGCCGTTGTGTCGCTTCTTGGGAAAGGAGGTGCCGGATGTGAAGTCTCCCAGGATCAACGACGGCGACCATATGAAGGAGTTCCTGACACTTGTGGCGAGGAGTTCGATGTTCAATGTTCTACATCGGGCCGGTGAGTGGGTTGCTCCTATGCTGATTGTGGCCCTGGGAAATTAGCTGTTGATAACACGGTGAAGTAGAGCAAAAACAGGCCCATGTTATGCAAACAGTACCTTTCTGGGCATTGAGTACACCTCACTACCTAACATCATAGCGCTCTGTGGAAGGATCTTGAGCTGAAAAGGAGGAAACACAAATAAGCAACTATAGGCCAAAGTTTGAGCCGCACCACTTCTGTTCAACCTTTTTCTGAGTATACAGAAGAGGTACCTAGTGACTAAAGTAGTGCAATCTAGATGGTGAATTGGGAAAGCCAAATGCCTTGAGCCGATGCCTGATCCCCAGCCTATTATCTTCCCTTAACGGCAGACACTTGTGGAGACGCAAACTCAAAATCCATACACCCGCCTCTTCCATTCAGAATCCTAGGCCTTCCATCCATGTCAGTATCTCAGCGACTATTTGTGAATTCTGGCCAGTACACATAACAGCCAAGCGCAGCTTATACCTCGCAGCGTGCTGCCCTCGGTCGCGTAACACCTCGTGGCGGACGGCAGCAAGCTCCTGCGGTAAACTCAATTCCTCGCTGCAGTACTCCGCCATAAATTCATAGACCTCTGCTAGAGCTGGATACACGAGCCCTTCAAACTTGAGCATCTGGGTAAGTGTACTGAGATCTTGAAGATACTGAAACCCTTGTTGGAGGGATGACCTGGGACGCTGTCTGTGCTTATCGATCTTAGCCCAGAGTTTGGAAACCTCGAGCCTTCCGTGCTGCCTGACCCAATCAAACCGGGCTCCACCCTTGCAGGGTTGACAACGACAGGCAAACCCATAGTTTCGCCTCAGGTCGGTTTTACGGTCATGTGTTGTCTTGTGCCAGTCCCGTGATATGTAGCTGACAAGGATTTCGTCTCCTTGCTCGATGTTGTGGATCGCGTATACTGTGAGACGTCCTAAGCTCGTCGTATTCAAAGTGAGCATTTGGAACGCATGAATGATTGAGACGAGCTGCATTCATGAAAATGCCTCGTCGACGCTCCTGTCCATTCATCTCGATATTGTTCAGCTCGAAGCGTGGAAGCGCTGATGGTCGTTGTGGTAAGCCTTGTCGGGGCCGTGAGCAGTGAAGACCGCGAAACTCAGGATGTTGGGCTGCTTCTTGCTGGATCTGGTTTTGGTTCGCAGGTGTCAATGGATCCTCGCAATTAGTGATGGAGAAGAGTGGTGCTTCGTCGAAGATAAGAGTGCCGCGTGGAATATAGCATCCCGCGCAGAGTCCTTGGCCTTTGAGATCGATAGCAGTGAGAGTATAGGCGGGAATGAGCGGTCCATTACTCAGGCCGAGTTCCCGCAATACGATCCTAAGTTCTTCGACCGCTCTCGGTGTTGCAGGTCTTGTGGCCATGGTAAAGATTTGGAGGGATGGTGTGTGATGCGAATATCCTGGCTTCTATGCGCATTCTTAAGCATCTTGAAATCATCGATGACAATGTAGACGTAAGACACCGCGCAACAAAAACAGATGATTCTGGTAAGATAACGCTTGATGCACACAGAAACACCATTCTTTGACAGTAAATCGATAAGTGCTAGCGTGGACGAAAGTCTTAGACACGAATAAAGCCGACCTTGAGACACCTCCTGAAGCGGGTGCGTCAGAAAATCGCATAGGTGCGGTGGCAAACAATCCCAGAGCTACCGAGATGAATAGGATTACTATACTGCAGGTTCCGACCATACCGCAACCTGAGTGCACCACCATCACTGCCATGATATATGCAAAATAGCCTGACGAGGTTGGAGTCCGGGCGTTTCGGTTTCCTGTGTATTCAGCGGCTGGTAACAAGCGGTATGAGCTTTGCAGTAGTGTTCGCATCGCTCAATGGTAGGTGGATCTCAGTTTGCGCCTTTAAAGGAAGTTGAAACGTGTTGCATCGTCGACATGGAATCCTGATCTGCCATCGCAAGACAAGCCTAGACATGTAGCCAACCGTCGACCGTGGCCCAAAAACAGCAACCCGGATTAGTGATTTTGGATTATTCTAGCTTCCGCAAGAGATAGACAGGGGCTCATGAGTTATGATAATACGCATTAGTGCTTTGCTGTGTCAACCTTAGACCACATTCAAAGCTCTACCAGAAAATATACCACCTGGCTCCGATCTCTCAGGTAGGAACACATTGAGGCTTAGCGGACTCGACAAGCATATATCAATGGTAACTAGGATCCAAGCAAACCCAGTCAACTTCAGGGATTATGTTCGATAGCTCCACTTGACGCCGGCAGATCCGGGCCTACTTTTTATCATTGAAGTCCACTTCTATGCCTGAATCCCCACCAAAGCTGCCAAACAAGGAAAGCCAACGGGATCGCCACCATGAGACCCCAACTCAGAGCAATAGCAGATTGTACCATCATTGAGAGTCTCCAATACGTACTTACTGAGACCAGTGATCCAGGAAATACAGCCAGGGAGACCTGCATTGATGAAAGGACAAGCGAGATAGTTGCAAGGACAAAACCCAATCTTGTATTTATGCTTTTCATATAAGGCGCTGTCGACCAGTAAGGTGGCTCATAGAACCAGAAGATGCTCCGCTCCCTTGGCAGAGTGAAGCAAGCAAGATGATCCAGCCTGGAGTGGCGCGCCTGTCTGTACTGCAGGCAACTTTGACAGCCGCTGTGACAGTCGCTGTGACAAATAGCTTGTTATGTCCCAGCAGTTGTGCCGTCTTCGCACCTCTGCAGGAGCCGCTCAACCTGGTTTGCTCTGCCATCTTGAGTATAGCACTGACATATGCACTGCAGCTTAGCCTGGTTGATTTCCAGGCCCGCGCAACTGACGGCCACTGGGCGCCCCTCTGGGCGCCACGGTTCTCTCAGCTTTCCAATTTCAGCTGAAACGTCATTCTTCCCCACAGATCAACATGCGAATGCAATGCATCCAGTGATCGTGTCGATACAACCTGCCCGATCCCGAACTCCATCATCATGAGATCAAGGAAGGTCATCGACTGTAGTGCGTGTGGCAACGAAGCGATAACATCATTCAGCTGGTAACAAGGAAAATATCAAAAGCTTGCACTTTATGTTCGCGGGCAGGCGTTCAACGAGCTCGAGGCCTTCCCGAAGTCTTAATCCGGCCGCGCTATGCGGGCAATGTTCAAAGAGTGTATGGCAATGCTCCAGGGAAACCGGTTCACTTAAGTACTTGGAGATACACCATGACTATCCAACTGCAAGTATAAAGTAGAGAGACCGTAGATCACATGTAAACATCTAAGTCCGCAATTTCCGCGAGGTCTTGGCAAGCGTCATTGCGCCACTCGAGCGCAAGCAACGACCAAGGAACTCTCCGTGATTCCCCCAGCCTCCCTATTTCACAAGACTGCTCTGCACCACCTCTCTAAGTTCTTTGACAGTCATCTTGCACAAATCTTTCTGGCGACCAAAACCTCGAACTCACCTGCAATAGCGCATTAGCCTCGAAATTTTCGCTAAAGACACTTCTGAACTCCCAGCATGTCCGACACCGAGGGATCCCCAAAGCCCCGAGAGAAGCCTCTCAACGAGTGCGTAAACCCATGAGGATCAGTATCTCATCATTGATGGTATCCATACTGACCTCATAGCAGGCTTCTCTCTCACAGCCTTGTAGACATCTACGTCGGCTCCGAATCCACCCATTGGATCGTGCACGAAAAGCTCCTGTGCCACCACTCTCCCTTCTTCGCGCGCACATTCTACAACAACAAGAATGAAAGTGCCTCTTCCAAGACTTTTGGCATCGAGGACTCCGACGACCTGCCATTCGAACTTTTGGTGGGCTGGCTCTATTCCAAAGCCCTGCGCTATCCTGAAGATGAGAAAGACATCGGTCCGCTTCTGGATCTATATTTCTTGGCCGAGAAGTTCGAAATGGAAAAGCTGGGCGAAGATGTCACAGAGACTGTGCGCGCATTCTACCACAGCCATGAGACCTACCCTGCCTTGCGAAGGGTGCAGTATGTTTACGCGAATACCGAGGAAGATAATGTCATGAGGGAGATGATGGTCA
>JAABUJ010005603.1_pt1 | contig 12492 bp, 9 predicted proteins | sample 5559131 | NCBI WGS metagenome assembly JAABUJ01 (sample SAMN10711875, study PRJNA513366) | rock metagenome | isolation source: Antarctica rocks | place: Antarctica: Victoria Land, Mt New Zealand nord | collected 2016-01-07
TTTGTTGAAATTGAAAGATATTGAATGTCTATATAAATGACAGTGACATTAAGAATTAGATAAGTGCAGTGATAGTGATATTGAAAAGAGATTTAAGATGCATAATATACATAGACATAAATAAGACATTCATAGTGTATATAGTGAAGCTACAGAATCTGATCATGATGATGAGCATAGCAAGCATGATGAAAATTGTTAAATATAACTCATAATAGCTTTGCTATTAGTGTAATGTCACCTTCTAACAGATTATAAGCTCAAATTAATGAAGTAATTTCTTGTCTAAAATCTTATAAAGATATGTATCTAGATTATCTTAGTTGATGATTCAAGTTCATAATAAGAAAGTAAGCTCAAAGATTATAAATTTAAACTGTCATTTATGTACACTCTTTATATCTGCAGAACACTGAATGTCACAATGTATGTGTGTGCTTTAGAGAATTATGAGTTAAAGAGAGTGTTAAATATAACTTATGATAGCTTTGCTATTAGTGTAATGTCATCTTTTAACAAAAATAATGAAACTAAAGCTTTAAGTAATGAACATATACATAGATAATTAAGCAGCAATTTAATTAATTATTAAACTGAATACACAGTCAGATCAATACTTACTGTAATATATAATGAAGAAAGTGAATGATCTGTAGAGTTAAAAGATTTAGATATGAATTTGATGAATATTGATGCATATAAAGATATTAGAAAATGAAGAAATAGATAGAGTGATTAAGACAGTGATTTAGATCAGAGATTTACACATTGAGAAAGAATAAATTATAAAGATTTATTAAATAGAATGAATACTCATGCTATATTATGCTGTCTAGCAAAACCTTTAAACTGTGTTGTCTATGAGCACATCTTGATTGAGAGAGTTACAAAAGAAGTAGAAAAAACATTGACTGCAATCAATGTAAATAAAGTCTTTACTTAATCTTTAACATTAATTTTACTTTACTTTATAAAAGCAGTTAAAACATCACTTCTCAACACTCTTACTTGATGAGACTGCACCTATCAGCTTTCACTGACAGCAAACATTAAATGACTAAATACATCATTAAGAGTTTAACAAATCATTTAAGAATTTAATTAATTATTAACAGTGAGTTTTATGAATTTAATGAACTGCTTAAAGATTCATTTAAATAGAGATTTAATAAGCTCATCAGCAATCATCTTTTAACTGAATACAAAATTTATCTGAATCTGATTGTGCTTATGCAGATCACAGATGTTGTAATAAAAGACATTAATGTACTTTAATCACTCATATATATATACATTCTTAATTAAGATTAAAGCAACTTAATTATCTTCTTTAAACTGAATAAATAAAGATACTTAATGAGCTTTGTTCTTTTAAATGCTTATGCAATATAAATTAACTTTAAAATATTTACTTATACTTATGTCTCTTAATATTTATTCAAGTCAGATCTCAGTCTTTATGCACATTAACATGATTATGTATTTAATCTTAGTGATTAAGATAACAACAAACTTCTGCTTTTAACTTGTTCATGACATTGATTCATCTTTAAGTATGTAAATACACTTTAAAATTAATTTTTAATTCTGCTTATCTGAAGCATAGTTAAAGTCAGAGTATTTAAGCATTGCTTGACTCTCATTAAAACTGTATATAATGTTAAAATTAATAATTAATCTTATGTATTGCAGTAGTCTCTTAAGTATGTATTTATAATGCTTTACAAAATCATTGAGATATTAACTTAATCAATTTAATGTGAAGACAATGTCTGACTAAGTATGAATTGCTGTGTACATTAAACTTTTAATTATTTATTAATACTGTCTTTAATCTATTCTTTAATCAGTTAAGTTGACAAAACAAAAAGCATTATATTCATTAAGTAAAATGCTGATGGCTCTGTGCTTGTCAGATTGCATGTAAAGATTCTTTAATATCTTATTTACATAGTGAATCTGATTCAGGTACAGAGTTCTCATTTTATAATTATATATAACTTAAATATTAAGAATTTTCTGTGTCTTTCTTAAGTTCTTAACTTTGAACACATTCACAAGAGCTTGCTTAAATCAGAGAATGTGTAATAGATTTGTTGAAGTCATAATAATATCATTTATATAAAAAAACAGCATGATTCTTTTAATGCTGTAAAGAAGAAGACAGAGATCAGTTTTGCTTTAATGAAAACTTAACTTGAGCAGTTTAGTGATACATTGTTTATGTTAATCTTATGTAATTTACTTAAGATCATAAAGGCTGCACAGTATGTACAGAACATGACTAGATGCAACATTGACTAAAGTGATCATTAAGTTAAGTTAACTCAGTCTGACTTAAACAGAGCTTTTAAGTTGAGTTGAGTTAAGCTTTAATTGTTAGCTTAAGAATCTGAGTCAGACTTAAACATTGAAGCTTAACTTAACTTAGAAGCTCTGTTCAGATTTTAAGAATTCTGAGACTAATTAGTAAGTAAGTTCTTGAGACTTGACTTAAGAATAAAGATTATGAGCTTAAAGATTATTGATACATGAGCATTATAAGTAAGCATTATATATGCACAGTTAAACAGCTTTTAATTTAGTCTATTTATTTACTACATTGAGAGTCAGATATTCTCAAAATAATCTAGTAATGATTGCTTCAATCTGCATCTTTAGATGCAATGTTTCAATTATGCATATATCTCTTAATGAGAGACATATTCTTATGCTGAATGATAACTTATTTTGTATAAATTGCAGTCAGATTGACATCTACATTCTGTTAACTGATAAATGATAATTACTGTACAGTTCATTAGACATACTTTTAAAAGAAACAACAATATATGCTTTTACTGTCTTCTGCAGATTGTTAATGACTAAGCTTTAAAAGTAAAACATTTTATACTGAGAAAAAACTCTCTTTAAATAATCTTAAGTTATCTTGCAGCAAAGTCTTTGAAAAAATAGTTTTGCTATTAGAAAATTTGTTGATTTCTGATAGTGACATATTTCATAAAGAGTAACAGCTGTAGAATGAAGCATTATTATTAAGCATTATATTGTGTGTTAAAATTAAGCTTACTGTCTGACTTTCAGCAGTAAGCTAACTTAAATGCTTTAGTGTCTTCTTCTGTATCTGTAGTATTATTTTCTTTTTTTTTTCATCAACATCAGTTTTTTCTCTCTTAAATATCTTTCTAAATGTTCTTTCTGCTACTGCTGTCTTCTCTTCACCTAATATAGTCTTCATAGCACTGTGTCTCAGAGTTTTCTTGATATGTATTATGATGTAATATAATGATACAATGATGCTCTAAAATTAAGTTAACAGAAGCATTATAAAAAAGCAATTTAAATGCATTTATAAATGACAATGAGTTCTAGAGTGATCTTGTAGTTTGAAGATGCATTGTAATTTAAAAGTGTGTTGTAGTTTAAAAGTGTGTAGTTAAAAGATGTATTGAGAGCTTTTAGATGTTAACAATACTTAGATGTTAAATTGCTGATAAACAACACATTTATTCATGATATATGCATCAATGTTATGAATAAATATATTAACACACTCACTTTTAACATTCAATCTGACACTTTCTTATCTTTATCTTTATTACTCAATCTACTACATTTACTCTGTCTCTACTCAATCTCTATACTCAGTCTCTACACTCACTAAATATATTGCTCAATGCTATTACTTATTTTACTGCTCATTTCTTAAGATTTAATCTTATACATTGCTCTTGTACTTCACTCTGATGTGCAGCTATGATGTACACATATAATGCTTGATTATGTTGCTCAATATAGAACTCAGCAGCTAACTACATATTTTAGACTCTCATTATAATGAATTTAGACATTAAGCTTTCACTGCAGACTGCAAAACACTTAACTTTTAACTCATTCTCAGTCTTTAAAGAAGAATCTAATCACTGTGACTGTTCATAGAAGTCTATATATGATTTAAAGAAGACATTTAGTGAATACTTGAACAACTTAAAGACTGTATGTACAAGGAAGAAATGACAGAAATATATGAAGAATGAAAACTTTAAATAAATTAAAAATACAAAGATGATGAACTGCAGAGCTGTGAAACAGAAAAGAGATGTATTAAAGAAGATTGATGTATATCAGATTGTGAACTCAGCATTGAAGAAGATCATGAAAGAGAAGATTAAAGATGAGATCTTAAAGAAATAATATAATTATAAAATTTCTTGTAAAACTTCTTTAAAATTATTATGCTCAATTATATTGCTTTTAACTATCTGCAGATGTCTACTATGAAGATGAGTTGAGAAACAAGTTAATGAAGAATAAGAACTGAGCTTAACTTAAAAAGAAGACTGAAAAGAAAATATTATTTACTGAAGTTCTTGTGCTAAAAGAAGAGTGAGAGTTCATAGAAGTAAAGTAAAAGATATGTTATATTTATATTTTTTATAGACTCTCTGACATTCTCTAGAATATCAATAAAGATGAAGTTATTCAGTAAAAGTGCATCAACATTAATTATTAAATTGAGAAGTATTTAACAGTTGTAATTAAGCATTATAAAAGAGTTCTTAATAATATGAAAAAGCAAAAGCTACATAATGCTGAAGATTCTAACTTCATTAAGATTATACATCACTTTTATAATAAAGTTCTTGATTCTAAACACATCAATGACTTTAATTATGTATAAGTATTATATTGCTCAATTATAACATTTCTTAACTTTAACATTAATTAGTTACATTTAAGAGTCTGTACTTGATCAGAAGAAAGAAGATGAAAAGAATGTAATTGAAGATGTTAATGAAGCTTGTGTGATGATGTCTAAAGATGAGAAATTTTTAAATGATGATTTTATTGATAAATTTGTTCTTGATGACTTGATTGATGATGATGAAGATGATGAGAAGAACATTGAATTTATTAGTGATGAAGAGAGTAGTAAGAAGAATAATGAATAGTCATTATTAATTGAATAGAAAGCTGATCTTTAAAGATTAAAGATGTAAGATAAAGAATAATTAAATAGATCTTTAATTATTAATTAAAGATTTTTTAATGAGAAATCTCTTCATTAATACTTAATATTTGCTATACATAGTAATTTTTAAATAGTGTCTATCATAATTGATATTGTAAGAAATTCATTTTACATTTAGATACATGTTCTGTCACATAACTACAATCTTATATATACTAATTTTGAAACTCTCACAACACACTATCATTAACACATCACTTAAAGTACAACAAAGTATCATTTATTTGCTTAACTTACTACAATAACTCAACATCATGTCTTTATACAGCTCATTATTCAGTCAAATCTTAAACAACTTAAAAAGATCATCTCTAAATGCTTTCAGTAACAGAACTAAGTCATCTTAATTAAGTCAATCTTGTTCTTTAACTTTTGCAGACACTTCAAACTCAAAGTATATTCTTTAAAGATCTACAACAAAGTGAGAGTTTCAAGACTGATGAGAAATAACTGTATAAAGTCAAAATACAGATATTAAGATTAAGAATTATACTTAAATAACATAAAATAGTTTAGCTTGCTCAGCAAAGATCTGACAGTTCTTTGCTGAAGTAGCTAGCAAATATGATGAAAGATTAAATGTAATGTGTATTAACTGTTACAATATCATGAATCATTCAGCATCAGAAAATGATGAAATAATCATCATAAAATGTTATCTGAAAAGCAGCAGTTACTGAAAGATAAAATCAGCATTAAGAAGACAGATTTCAATTTTTGAAGCAATGAACTTAAAGATATGCTATAATTTTCAATTATAATGCTTTAATATAACACTCACTGTTTGACAGACAGCTCAAAAGATCATTGTCAAATTATTTAATTTTATTTTTAAAATCTTTAATCAACAGATTCTTCAATTCATCATAGCACTCAATATATTCTTTTATGCTGTTGAGTATATAAAGTTCTGAAAGCTCATCTGAATATGTTGTGTCAATATTAAGATTTCAGATCAAAGCAAGATTGCATAACTTTTTAAGTGTTGTACTGTAAATGTTTAAAAAGATGTGCTTGCAGAGCTTAAAACATAGATTAAAGTCTTTATTATATTTAATGAATGAAGCAGTTCAAATCATCTTGCATTTCTAGACATTACTGCATACTTTATTGATGCTGAGTAAAAGTACACAGAGATACTTTTAGTCTTTAAAGAACTAAAGAGTTAATATAATGATGAAAATCTTACTGAGTATATTCTTAAGATATTAAAGAAGTAAAATCTGACACATTAATTGCTGATAGTCATAGCAGACAATGCATTCAATAATTATACATTATAATGTTATTTGAGTTGACTTCTGAGTCAGAAGAATATCATTTAAAGTGATGAAACTAAAATTATGAATTGCATAATATATATAATTCAGCTTACATTCAGTCAGCTATTCATATATCTGAAAGTGAACACAAAGAATGATTAGCTCATCATTATATTTAATGATGATGAGTTATAAAATTTCACAATTAACAAAGACTACTTCTTTAACATCATACTAAAAAAGATCAGTATATCTTTTATAACACTTTATTATAATGCTCATATCTGTTAAATTAATATTTTAATAAAAGTCTCATATAGATTTAATTACTAACTATTGTCATTATGACATCATCACAGTGTCTAAAGTTGTTTAAAGATTTGCAGAAAATAAATTTATAAGATATAATTGAGAATATAAGAACTTAATGAAACTCTTTATATAATATGCTGAGTTAAGCATATAAACTATAAATTAAACTTTCTTAATGAATAGAATGTCTAACTTTGACAATAAGCAGAATAAAACTTTTTAGATGCAATATAAAAGAGTAACAATATATTAAATATATGCTGCATCTTCTGAAGCACTTTAAGAACTGAACAAAAACAATGAATATTATTAATGAGTTAACAATTTATAAGCTGTAATATGCATATAATGATCTATTTGATCATCTTGAAAAACAGAATGAAACAATTAAAGAGTTTAAATTGTTCTTCAGTACTGAGCTGCAGAATGTTATTGATGCATTAAAAAAGAAACTGACTCAGTATTATAAAAAGACAGAAATCAATTAAGAGTTATTCTGTAATCTTAATGTCATATTGAATTCATGCAATAAGCTTAACATATATAATATAGAATATTCTCAGTTCTCAATAAATATTACATAGCAAGACTGACATATTGTTTCAATAAAGAGAAGACTGAGAAGATCTATGTTTAAAGTATGAATTTAAGTTTCAACAATATTACAGAGTTAACTATCAGCACTTAAAGAAAGAATCATTAAATGATGATTTGAGAATTCTTGACTTAAAGAAGAAAAAGATGATAGCAATAATGAGTTACATGAAAAATGTGAAAAAGCATCAAGACATATCTGTGACAAAAGAAGTCTTAAATTATCTGTAAAAGTCTTCAGTGTTAAATGTGAATGTTTTAATACTTAATTACTGAAAGCTGATGAAGAACTTAAAATCAACAATGATACAATTTATAAAAGATATATTTGCAATTTCTACAGCAGATATTGAAGTCAAACACTTGTTCAACACAGCTCAAGATGTAATTATATATTGTTGAAATTGACTGAACTCAGACATTATTGAAAACATTATGCTGATTAAATATTATGATATGTTCATTCTTGCAGCAGAAGTGATAGAAATAATTAAGAAGAGATTTGCATTAACAATAATTGTTAATAATGATGAGAAAAGTTTATCAGCAGATGAGCTGAATTCAACAATAATTGAATTATATACAAAGCTTTTATCAGATTACTACTTCAGTAATAATGATCTTTATAATGATAGTGATTATGAAAACAACATTAACTTCAGACTTTATAATTATAATTAAGATAAGAACATTGACTCAAGACTTAACAACAATGATTATGATTAAACTTTAAATATAGAAGTAATACAATTAAGCATTATAAATATCTTAAACAGTACATACTCAAAATATGTAATTACTGATGATGATCATAGTTATGAGTTAAGAAAGATTAAAGATTACATGAATTTATTGTCTGAAAGACTCACTACAGCAATTGATGCATCAGCTATTAAAATCATTAATGATGACTTAACAATTACTGATCTCAGTCTTCAAATTATTTACTTAAATAACTCTGCTCAGAGTACATTAACTATCAATATATACACAGTCTTAAATACAATACAACATTAATTAAAAGAGAAAAGTCTTCTTCATTAACAAAGTAAAAAATTGTTAAAAGCATTGCACTCATACTTAAAAGCACAAATAGAGTACATTAAGTTCTTAACTGCTTCAGTATTATGATTTTATAAGAGACAGAATCTTTCATCTATTGATATCATTAATAATTGTTTAAAATCAAGAAAAATTCATTCTTTCTTATCTAAAGATGATGTTAACATTCATTAATTTAAGTATTAGTGATCTCAATAAATATATGCTTAACATAATTTTTAATTTAAACATTAAATCTCTTTACTCTTTCTATGCAGTTTATGAACACTTCAATTTTCTTAAATTGCTTATGATAAATACAAGTTACATGTGAGCTAATAGTATTGAGTGAAATATTAGAATTAAATATGCTCAGATGTAGAAAATAATGTTTAAGAGTCTTTAAGAACATTTAACTTTATTTAAAGCATCAGAATTTATTTTGATTCTTTATATTTTTATTAACATTATCATTATCATCATTATAATGATCTTCATTCTTCTTATCATTATTTTATATCTCTGCTAAGTCTTCTACCTCTTGATCTGCATCATCAGTGAAGATTAAAGCTTGTAATGTTGACAGTTAATCTTTGTTGTTAATTTTAATTTATAAATATAGTTAATCAGCAAGAAGCTAATAGATAATTGTAAAGAATGTTATAATAAAGTAATATAATCATATTTAATTAATTTATATCTTAACTTCATCACTCTTTAACATTGAAGTAACAGTGTATGAAGTTTAAAATTTAATTAAATCTTTAATAGATAAACAGTGCAGAATTAATATATTTTGTTTTCTTTTAATATTGTCTTTCTAATATCTGCATGCACAAGTTCATCAGATTTAAAAAAGATACATTCATCATTAATATTTTTATTCAGCATTACTTAAACAAAAAAAATTACTGTAATTTTGCTTTCATCATTACTCAGCATCATCTCTGCTTCTTTATTCTTATCTGCAGAGACATTGAACACTGTTGAGAGCTAATAATTATAGAATGAAATAACATTAATTTTTATCTTTAAACTCATTATAAAGAAGTATTAAAAGTATAATATACACTGATGATTCTTCTTGTCTGTTATATGCTTTAAATTAAGTATGCTGCTATTAAAAATCTGTATAGCAAGATTTAAATTCTTATCTTTAATTATAGTAAGTTGTTTATAGTTATTGAATTGAATAATTTATTCTTAATGTTTAACTACTTCATCTAAACAGTTATCTCAACAGCTTTAAATATACTTGTTTATTTTTTCAATTTAATCATATCAGCACAAACTAAATGTCAAATAAAGTTAATATATTTCTTCTTTAATTATTAAGAAAGCACTTTTTACTTTAAGAAGCTTATACAAAGCTTGTGTTTCTTTAGCAGCTATGACTAAATTGTTTTGTTAAACAGTATCTTCATTTTTCTTTTATTTAGTCATCACATTCTAATCTGTGAGAAAGATCACTACAAATGAAGTTAAAGTTTAATATAGAACACTATAATCATTTATTAATATTCATTATGCTCATTCTTTATATATCTCTTAACAACAATTTTCTTTCTTATCTTAACTGTATATTTTGTTCTTTAAATTCTCATCTTAAGCTTCTTATATTCTGAATTATGTTTAAAATCTATATTCAATCTATTCATTATCATATCATTCTGCTCTTAAGCCTCTTCAATATCAGCATTTATGAATGCATTGATCACTGAAGAATGTGATGAGATCAATTTTTAAATAATATTAAAATGTAAAGAACTTAATAAAAAAATAAATAAAGAGCTTTTAAGTTCTTGAATACAATTTAGTCTCTGATTTAATATATATTTTGTGCATTATAATTAAGCATTATAATAAGTGAAGTTACATACTAGATTTTAAGTCAAAAGAAGTAAAAGAAGCAGCTAAAGTACTTTAAGACAGTGTAACATTGAGTATAAATTCAGAGTAGTTAATGAATGCTTTTATTCTTTTTCATTAATCAGCAAAGCTTTCTTTCTTTAGATGTGCAGCAATGTTTAAGATAAATAAATTAATTTTATTAATCTTTTTCTTTTTCTTCTTCTCAGATTGAGATGAGAAGTCTAATATATCAGTAAAATGTGTTTTCTTGCTGATGAGTTAATCTCATTCAGTGATGAAAGATATAAAATTTAATGCTTTTACTATATTGATGAGTTAATCTAATTCAATAATGAAGAATGTGAAGCCTGATGTTCTTACTACATTAATAAAGATAATCTTTACATTCAGTTTTCTCTATTTTAATGATGTATCTCTAAAATAAAAGTCAGCATTATATCTCTTCATTACTTACTTTACTTACATGATGCAGAAAGAAAATATAAAAAGCTTAATACAAAAAGTAAGATGTTCTGTAGAAAGAAAATGTAGAAAGTGTTGTGTTAAAGATAAGTAAATTTATTAAGTTTTTATATTATCATTTATTTACATGAATGCTGTGTTTTTGTTATCAGTGAATTTGTAGATAACTAAGATCAATTTAAATCAAGCTGCACAATTATTTAGATTTATTAATTTATGATCATTTCTTCTTAAGTTACTATCTGAGAAATTTAAAGCAATAAATACAATTTATAAAGTGTAATATCTCAATCATGTTAGTTGCAATTTCTTTATTAAGTATAGATCTTCTCACAGTAAAGAAACTGACATTAGAATTATGTTGTATAGCATGATAGAGTCATGATGAAAGTCAAAGTTATAAAGAAATATTAAGTAGATTCTAAAGCTTGTAAATCTGACAATACAAGATTTATTAAAGAGAATAGAATATGAATTATAGATAAAGATGTATGAGACAGAATTAAGCTTATGAAATGAAAGTAAAGAATGAGCTGTTGAGTATAACATCTTTAAAGAAGAAAATTAAATCATTAATAATTCTTTTTTTTTTAAATTAGTTTCTGCACAAAAAGAGTCAAGTGAGTCACATAATTGCATCATTAAATTAAATTAAAATGCTCAATTTTAACACTCTCTGATCAGCTTATGCAATGCAGCAGCAGCAGTATTGATAGAAGCTGCATTCTTTCACTTTAAATTTAAAATTCTTCTCACTACTAATTAAAGAGATTTCTAATCAGTATAATGACAGCTTGAAGTGAAATCAGTTAGTTATTATGAATTTGCAGAAGATAAGTAAGATATATCTTTGTATATTTTTTGAAAGTATAAGCTCTTGTATATTAAGAATCTCTTTTATGACTTATTTATGATATAGTTGTTGAGCTACATAAAAAAGAAAATCTAATAACATTAAAGAAATTACAAAAAATGAAAGTAATCTTTTATATATTACAGACTTACTAAAAAGATAAAGTGTACTAGTTAATGTATTTTTGCTCTGTAGAGAATGAGTGATCTAATAATTAAGTTAATAATGCTCATATATAATATTTATAAAGTAGATATGTAGTTAAACAAAAAGAATTGTGTGCAATATTAATTGAAAATGTTGCAATAGTAACTGCTGTCAATATAAAGCTGCTTAATAATAAAAGTTAATTAATTCTAATTTAATTTAAGCTGTCAAGAATAGCTCAACTTAACTCTATCTGAAATCTAACTCTGCACAGAGTTAAGTCAGATTGCAAAGTAAAGTCTAATGAGTTAAGTTAAGTTCTAAAATCTGAGTTTAACTTGACTCAACAGTCACTTTAACATTGACTTTAAAAGAGAGTGTTATATAAATTGTTTTCTTCAGAAAGAATTTTATAAAGACATTATTAATATTTACTTGATGACACTTTAGATTCTTGAGTGCAACAATAGTCAGAAAGACTCACAGAATGTTAAACTTAATAATGAAAGTAAAGATATTTTTATAATTAACATTATATATTTATGAGAAGTCTCTTATTACAAATCTTATCTTAAGCTTATTTAAGAATTCATTAATGTTCAGCTTAAGTTTAAAGACTTATTTACTGATTACAATGTTGATTTTTCTTAATGACACAGTCTCTTCTCATATTTCATTTACTGTCAAGACTGTCAGCTTTACATAAATAATGTTCTTTTACATTTCTTCTTAGATTGAGTCTCTCACTGGTTCAGCATAAATGATAATAGGCTGGGTGTAGGGTCAGGTCGGGTTGGAAAAAAGTGCACCCGACCCGAACCCGCGCTAGGGTCCGGGTCGGGTCGGGTCGGGTTCGTGCACGGACCAACCCTACCTACAACCCGCGCGGGTACCCGCACGCGGGTGGGGCTAGCCAT
>JAABUJ010005604.1_pt1 | contig 12491 bp, 11 predicted proteins | sample 5559131 | NCBI WGS metagenome assembly JAABUJ01 (sample SAMN10711875, study PRJNA513366) | rock metagenome | isolation source: Antarctica rocks | place: Antarctica: Victoria Land, Mt New Zealand nord | collected 2016-01-07
CACTCCTCATCACTTACATCCGTCAAATACCCCGTCTTCGCAGACTTGCCCATCCCTCCATGCTGAACAAAAAACGCAACCCAGCAAAGAACCTAGCAAGGTGCAAAGGCGTTAACAGGCTCTAGGCGTGCAAGGTCGCGAAGGCCTTCAAGAGGATGCGAGGATCATGGTTGCCCTTGTAGACAGGAGGAACTGTCCGATCCAACCCGAGCAGTGAATACACAGCCATCTGAGCGGAGCGGACTGAATATTCAACCGTAAACACGACGTCGTCGGGAAGTTCACAGAACTGGCCGATCAAGGCGAGCCGCTTGGAACGCTCCGGGATGACGGACGGACGGTCACCCTTCTGCCGACGCAGAAACTGACTTGTGATGAAGGGCATCATGCAGGGGATTGTCACGCAACTCGCCAGAACCTTCGCCGCATCCGCCGAGGCGCCGAGATGGCCGAGGATCTCGGTCATGATTTCCCGTCCAGAGCATTGAGCCATCGGTTTCGCGACGAAATTGCCGGGTTGGTCGACCCGTAGCCCATACCCCCAAAAGACGTTTACCTCAGCCGGTTGCCCAATGAAGTGCGGCTGATGCGGAAGAACGATGCTTGCAAACCAGTTCGACTCCGGAAAAGTAATCAGACCACCTTCGCCAGGTGCGTTGCCAGTCAGATCTCGAACAAGGTCAAAAAAGGCCGTGTCACGGAGAGTCGTTGTGAACGATACCCACTTCGATTCGTCGACATGGTCGGTAAAGTTGGACGGACGGCCGAAATTTGACTCTCGCGCAGCGAGCTTTTCCCACAAGGTCCAGGCCCCGCCATCTCGCTTTCCCTGAAGAAGCGGCGGGGAATCCATCGCACCGAAGCTCGACCCCTCCGTCATAGAACCGAGTGTGACAAATACGAAATCATTCTGCTTCACTTCCATGCGCGCCATGATCCCGTTCCGCTGATAAACGATGGTCTCAACCGAATGGCCATCGGCATCATGCAGGAACTCCAAATCGGTGACCTGTGCGTCGAAAACCATTCGGACACCACGTTCCTCCAGCCATTTGCGGAGAGGGCGCACGAGCGAGTCGTACTGGTTGTACACCGTACGCATGATGCCGCTCAGAGTGCTGAAGCCGGCGATCATATGGGTAAAGCGAACCAGATACCGTTTGAACTCCACAGCACTGTGCCAAGGCTGGAAAGCAAACGTGGCGCACCACATGAACCAGAAATCCGTGGTGAAGAACGACGCGTCGAACTGATCTGCGATGCTGGTCCGGCCAAGCATGGTCTCTGGCTCAAGCTCTAAACGCTCGATGGTTTGGATGTGCTTCTCGCTCAGTCCGAATGCAGGAGAATCGATCGCTCCGCCATTCCGGAAGAGGCGAGATTTTGAATCCGTTCTCATAGTTTTGTTCCATTTGAAGATCTCTTCCGTGACGGTCTGCGTCCGGTCGAGCGTCGGGATCGAAGAGAATAGATCGAAAGTACACAGGTACTTGCTTTCGAGCATTCGGCCGCCACGCATTACGTAGCCCTGTTCGGCGTTTCTCGAAGCGTCAAGGCTGCCCCCCAGCTGGGCGGATTCCTCCAATAGGGTGATCTGGTGACCCTTGAATCCGCCGTCTCGAATTAGGAAAGCTGCAGCAGCAAGCGAAGCAATTCCGCCGCCGATCAGAAAAGCTTTGGGATCACCCTGCACGAGATTTCTTGTCATAAGCTGATCTCTTTCATCGAACGTAAAAGTTGGAAAAGGAATGCGGGAAGACCCTTGCCGATTTAGCACAGACGAGCCGGCGTACACATCTTGAGTGTGCAAAGTCGCTACGCTCCATACCCCCTGTGCTGCAATGCCTGAAGCTTGTCCCCGTTTGGCCATGCAATCGTAAGCAGAAACGCAGACTCTTCCAGCGCTTCGACTTCGTGTCTGATTGACGCGCCCAGGGCCACGAAACTGTTTGTCTGGAGCGTATGCGCCTCTCCCTGAGTGGTAAAGCGTAGCGACCCCTTCAATACCTGCACGGAGATAGTTCCATCGGCATGATGCTCCTTCAGAACGTAATCTTTTTCCATCGAGATCAGGATCACTCGGAAGTCAGCCTTCTTGAACAGCGTTCTGGCAGTGTAGCCCGTCTGTCAAGGTCTGGTTTGCTCGGTGTTCAGCATCTCCTGCACAAGGTCGAGTTGCGCAAATCCTTCAGCATCGTTCCATCATCCGCAAAACCTTCGGTTGTCATAAGTATCCCTCTCTTCTGGTCGATGTTGTCTCAGGCAGCTTCGAAGCCGTTGCGAGTCCAGTACCAATCACGCTGGAGTGTTCATATGGGAAGCGAGAACGCGCTTCATGTTCATGGCGATCAGGTTTGCTTTCTGGGCGACAACTTCAGCGTGTGGTGCGGACATCACCTCGTTTGCCGTTTCGCTAAACAGCACGAGCCAACGGGCAAAGTACCTTTCTTCGATTGGCACCCGAAAGTGCGCCAGGAGCGGATTGCCTTTGTAGCGACCCGTGGTCAGGAGCACAGACGACCAGAAATCCTTGAGGAGAGCCAGGTGAGCATCCCAGTTCTGCACGGCGTCGTTGAAGACTGGGCCGATCTCCGGGTCCAAGCGCACCTTATCATAGAAGCGGTCTACAAGAAGCGCGATCTCCTGCTCGGTGATGGGAGTTGTTGCGTTCACGGGTGACCTCCGATAGGTGATGTTTGGCTCCGCCAAATCGGATAGGGCAATCCCGCGAGCCGGTTGATGGCGAACGCTTGTGCGGCCAGCAGTACGACCGCAATTTCGATCACCGGCAGGTAGCCGGGTTTCGCCAGAATTCCCAGCGAAACGATCATAGTGGTCGCACCTGCAGGCGGATGATTGACGTGCAGTAGGACCATGCATGCGCCGGTAAGCGAAAGCGCAGTGCCGATGCCAGGATGCGCGGCCAATAGACTTCGCCACTAAAGCCCTCAGGGAACGGATGCATCCCAGTGGCCTTGTAGGCAACGAAGCCACACAGTAGTCCGATGGCGTGTCCCAGCACGGCGTTGCGCGGGCTGGCGGATTCAGCGAGCGGGGTAAAGAAAAAGAGGTAAGCCGTCGGACCTAGCGAGGGAAACACAAAAGGAGTTCGAGTCAGCAACGCTAAACAGCGTCAGCAGGGCGATCGTTACGAAGCTATTGAGTGCGACGTACGCCGCCCAGACGAACTTCGCAGGCAGGTGAGCCAGCAGCCAACCGAGGCGTAGCCGCTCGATGAGTGAGAACACGTGCTCTGCGCGATGGGTTGGTGGAGGGATTGGAATCGGCTTCGTCATTCGATCTAAATATTCGGGAGCAAATCAAAGTATTCGTCGTCTTCATTGATCCCGCCTTCCCCTTCACCCAGGCTCTTTTCCGTGGTGACAAATTCAATGCGCTCAATCCACTTCACCATCTTGTAGCCAAGCTGGTTTTCCACCCGCAGACGCAGCGGCGCTCCATATTCAACCGGCAAGGGAGCACCATTCATGGAGAGTGCAAGAAGACATTCCGGCTTGAGAGCGTTGAGCAGGGTTTGAGTGTCGTAGTAGAGATCTCCGTAGAGTGAGCCGCCAAAGGAATAGAAAGCGACAACGTTGGCGGATGGAAGGGGCTTGACGTGTTCAATGAGCTTGCGCATCGAGACCCCGCCCCATTGCGCAATGCCGGACCAGCCCTGAATGCAGTGGTGCATGGTGATGTCCTCTTCGAGTCCTAGGGCGCGAAGATCATCCAGGGACAGCTCGACTGGATTCTCAACCAGGCCGGAAACCTTGAGCTTGTAACTCTTGAAGTCGTCTGCTGCGAGCTGCTTCCAATCCTCCCGCACTACCGGTTCTCTACACCATCTGCAAATCCGCCTTAGACGCAGCAGCAGCAGTGGACAGAGCATTCGAAGACCCTAACATTGCTCTCGTATGCCGCGCGATTTGAACTTCTTCCTCCGACGGCAGAACTACCATTTTGGAATCTTCGCCAACTGATGGACCAAGCCCCACGCACTGCAGCCCCTGGCGAATGCGGTCACGCACCGTTCCGCTGTGCTGGCCGATCCCACCTGTGAAGATCAGCAGGTCGATACCCTCCAGTAGAGCAACATATGCGCCGATCATTTTGCGCACTCCTGTGCAGAAAGCATCTACGGCCAACTGGGCTGCATGGTCGCCTGCATCACAGCGCTTCAGCAGCTCCTGCATGTCACTTTCACCGCCGGATAGGCCCGCCAGGCCGCATTCATGGTTCAGCAGTTTCTCCAGCCCGTCGGCGTCGAGGCCATCGGTTCGCATCAGGTAAAGGAGCACGCCGGGATCGAGATCGCCCGATCGGGTACCCATGGGGATGCCGCCGGTGGGAGTCAGTCCCATGGAGGTGTCGACCGATCTGCCATCGCGTATAGCAGTGACGCTAGCGCCGTTTCCCAGGTGTGCGACGATCACCTTCGAGGGCAGGCCAACGCCCATCTGATGCAGCACGGACTCGCAGGAAAGCCCATGGAAGCCGTAGCGCATAACCCCCTGTTCGAAGTAGCGCGCGGGCAGAGGGAGATGGCAGGCGACCTCGGGCAAGGTCCGGTGGAAGGTTGTGTCGAAGCACGCGAAGTGCGGTACCGGAAATATCTGCTGCGCCTGCTTGACCAGCTCCAAAGCCAACGGGATATGCAGCGGAGCGAAGTGTACCGAGGCACTGAGCGTCTCCAGCACTTCCGGCGTGATGCGCTGGTGCTCCCGGAGACGCGGGCCCCCATGCACGATGCGATGGCCCACGGCTACCAGAGGAGGATAGCTGTGGTTTCCAAGCGCCGCCGCGAGGGTCTTCAATGCCTCTGCCTGCGACTCCAGAAGATGCTCCTGCTTTAACACGGTTGTACCTTCGGCATCGAGAATGTGCAGGCTGCCGCTCTGCCGTCCGATGCCTTCCGCGCTGCCATGGAGCAGCAGTTCCTCGCCACCTGGGCCGGGGCGAAAGAGCCCGAACTTAAGCGAAGACGAGCCGCTGTTCAACACGAGAATGCTGTTGCCCTGTTCTGTCACTTGATTCCTACTGTAGCTAGATCCAGCTACTGATCTCGGCGCGGCCCGATGCGCTTCGGATTAGGCAACAGTCCATTTCCACTGTCTAATTTCCGGTGAATCGATGCCGTGTTCGTGAGCATAGGCAATGCTGTCCGTGATCTGATTTTCGAGCCATTGCCGGGTGTGCGCGGCCGCGCTCTGGAGCGAGGCTACGCGGTCGATTACATCGATCGCAAGGTGGAAGCGATCGACCTTGTTCAAAATCGCGAGCTCAAGCGGTGTATTGATATTGCCCTTTTCGCTATAACCGCGGACGTGGAAGTTGGCATGGTTGCGGCGCTTGTAGCTGAGCTTGTGGATTAGCGAGCTGTACGCATGGAAATTGAAGATCACCGGTTTGTCCTTAGTAAAGAGCTCGTCGAACTCTTCCTCCGAGAGACCGTGTGGGTGCTTGTGCTCGGGCATCAGGCGGAACAGATCGACGACGTTGATGAAACGAATCTTGAGCGCGGGGCAGTGCTCGCGGAGGATGGCGACCGCGGCAAGAGACTCTGAGGTGGGAATGTCCCCGGCACACGCCATTACGACATCGGGCTCGCCGCCATCATCGTTGGAGGCAAAGTCCCAGATGCCAATTCCCTTGGTGCAGTGGTCGATCGCCGCATGCATGTCGAGGTACTGCAGGTGCTCCGCCTTGTCCGCGACGATGACATTGATGTAATCCGTACTGCGCAGGCAGTGGTCCGTGACGCTCAGCAGGCAGTTGGCATCCGGAGGCAGATAGATGCGCGTGACGTCTGGACTCTTGTTCGTCACGATGTCGAGGAAGCCGGGGTCCTGGTGCGTAAAGCCGTTATGATCCTGACGCCAGACCAGTGACGTGATCAGCAGGTTGATCGAAGAGATTGGCGCGCGCCAGCGTAGTTCCAGCTTGGACTTCTCCAGCCACTTTGCGTGCTGGTTGAACATGGAATCGATGATGTGGACGAATGCCTCGTAGCTTGAGAAGAAGCCGTGGCGCCCAGTCAGCACGTACCCTTCAAACCACCCCTCAAGTGTGTGCTCGGAGAGCATTTCCATCACGCGGCCTTCGGTGGAAAGATCACCGCCGTCGGAATCTTCAGGTTTTAGCGCCGCCATCCAGGTCTTGCCGTGGCTGCCTTCGTAGATGGCCTGCAGCTTGTTGGAAGCGGTCTCGTCGGGTCCGAAGACGCGGAAGTTGGTCATGTTGCGGCGCATCACATCGCGCAGGAAGTGCGCGACCGTATCGGTGGAAGAGCATTCCTTCTGCCCGGGCGTGGCAACCGCAATCGCGTAGCTGCGGAAGTCGGGCATATCGAGCGGCTTGCGCAGAAGGCCCCCGTTGGCGTGGGGATTGCCGCTGATGCGGCGTTGCCCGGCAGGTGCCATGGCCTTGAACTCAGCGAGCAGCCCACCAGCTTCATCGAACAGTTCCTCCGGACGGTAACTGCGCAGCCACGACTCCACCAGCGCGAGGTGCTCGGGATTGGTGACCGGATCAAGGATCGGCATCTGATGCGCACGCCACGAGCCTTCCAGCTTGTGCCCGTCGATCTCCTTAGGGCATGTCCAGCCCTTAAGCGTGCGCAGGATGATCATCGGCCAGCGCGGCCGCTCGACCGGCGTTCCAGGCGCGGCGCTTCGGGCTTTCTGCTGAATGAACCGGATCTCATCGATGCACTGTTCCGTAATGGCCGCCATGCGCTGGTGCATGAGGGCCGGGTCGTCGCCCTCAACGATGTAGGGCGTCCAGCCATATCCACGGAAGAGACTGTCGAGTTCTTCCGGCGTGATGCGCGCAAGGATCGTGGGGTTCGCAATCTTGTAACCGTTGAGATGAAGAATCGGCAGCACCGCGCCGTCGCGCACTGGATTCAGGAATTTGTTGGAATGCCATGAGGTAGCCAGCGGCCCGGTCTCTGCTTCGCCGTCCCCCACCATCACCGTGACGATAAGGTTAGGGTTATCAAACGCCGCGCCGAACCCATGCGAGATGCTGTACCCAAGTTCGCCGCCTTCGTGGATCGAGCCCGGTGTCTCCGGTGTGCAGTGTGATCCGATGCCGCCGGGAAACGAGAACTGCTTGAAGAACTTCAGCATGCCCTCCACTGTCTCGCTCTTGTCCGGGTACACCTCAGAGTAGACACCTTCAAGGTAAGAGTTCGACAGCGTGGCAGGTGCACCATGGCCGGGGCCTGCGAGGTAGATCAAGTCGAGGTCGTATTTCTTGATGAGCCGGTTCAGGTGCACCCACGTAAACGTCTGGCCAGGATCGGAGCCCCAGTGGCCCAGCAGCCTGTTCTTGATGTGCTCAGGCTTGAGCGGTTCGCGCAGCAGCGGGTTGGCACGCAGGTAGAGCATGCCAACGCAGCAGTAGTTGCAGGCTCTCCAATAGGCATCGATGCGGCGGAGCTCTTCTGCGCCAAGCGGGGACGCGGTCTGTTCGTTGATCGGCAAAGAAGGGGGGTTATGACTAGTCATGAATGCCTCGTGCAATGCTCGTGAGCGGTCGTCTCGCGCTTGGTGTTTGGCTGCCGAACAGCGAGTGATGAATCATTACTACGGAGTTTGTGGAACTGCGGGCATCGCTCGGATGTACGCAATTACCGACTTCAGATCCTGTGCGTTCATGTTTGTCGGAGGCATGTTGCCATTGATCATCTGCGTGCTGTGGTGTCGAAGAAGGTTTCTGAGGGTGGCGGCCGGCAGCATCGAGGCGGTTCCAGCTAGCCCCGGAGCGGCGGCTGTTCCGCGAAGCCCTCCTGCTCCGTGACACGTCTCACACGAGAAGTGCTGGAACACTTGCCCGCCGTGAACCGCCAACGGGCTTGGAGGAGCAATCACCGAAGCGGCCTGCTGGGCTGAAGTCGCGTTGCTGGCTTTCGACGCGGCGGAGTTTGGCTGCGTCGGCTGGCCTGCTCCTGCCGTTGCAGAGGAAGGTGCTGAGGCTGCGGCCGGTAAGGGCGCGAGGTCAAGGCTCCTGATGTAGCTCACCAACTGGGCCACCTGCGCTGGATTTGCGGTTACGGGAGGCATGCCCCCGGCCTTCATCTTGGCATTCGGGTGATGTAGCAGATTAGGTAACGCCGCACCGGGGAACTTGGGCGATATGCCAACTAGCGCCGGAGCGAAGTGCGTCCCTCCAGCGTTGGCTCCATGGCAGGCGCCACAACCTTGAGAGATGAAAACAGCATGACCGGCGTTCGGCTTCACCGCTAGCGCAGCAGTTGCGGAAGCTGCCGGAACTGTGGACTTGGGTGCGATGGCGCTCGCAGTCGGCGGGGCTACGGGCGTCGTGATGGGCTGTGCCGGAGCAGCAGGCTTTGCAGCAGCAGATACGGCGGCAGGCGGCGCATGCGCGGGCGACGCCGGACCCAGCGTTCGCAGGTACGCAACCACCGAAGACAACTCGGCTGGGCTTCCCGTCACCGGCTGCATGCCCCCGGCTTTCATCTTGGCATTTGGATCTGCGATGAGTTGCAACACATGAGCGTTCGGCTGGCCCACTATGAGAGTGGACATGGCGGCAACGCGCCCGCCTGCCCCCGCGGCTCCGTGGCAGGCAGCGCATCCACGCTGCTCGAAGAGATGCTCGCCCGAAACCGTCGAAGCGGGTGCGGCCTGTCCGGCGACGGCCTTCCCGTTCGTTGACGGCAGAGCACCGGGTGGAGCCGCGGAGACGGGTCCCGCAACGCTAGCCTTTGCGGCTGTGGGCGCGGCTGCCGGGGACTCTCCGGGCGATCCCGCTGGAGCCTCAGCAGTGGGAGAACCGAGCGCACCAAGATAGGCCGTCAGGGCCGTCAATTCAGGCGCAGAAACATTCACCGGCGGCATATGGCCAGCGTTCATAGCCGCGTTCGGATGTTGAAGGAGGTTGGTAAGCTGTCCCCCCGGCAGTTTGGTTGCGATCCCGACGAGGGTTGGCGCGATGCCGCCCACGCCGGCCGCTCCATGACAGCCCACGCAACCGTGTGCGACAAAGATGCTTCGCCCCTGAGCGACGAGCGGATTGGGTGGACCGGCGGCCACCGCAGTGAGAGCGCCGCCGCCGGGCGACTCCTGAAAGGGCTTGAAGGGCGCCTCGCTGTAGGCCTTCTCTTGCTGATCCTGAACCGCAAGTTGGGCACGCACGGAGGCATCTCGTTGATCGTCAACCCGGCTTCGAACGCCAAGAAAGAGAATGCCTGCAAGCACAATGGCAACCGAGAGTACGGGAATTGGACGCCGCCAGGGTTTCCGCTCCAGACTGCGATCGAGAAAAGGCATCAGAAAAAACAGCAGAGCCAGGATGCCGGGTACAACGACAACGGCCAGCACGACCTTGGGCCCCTCGAAAAACTTGAGCCACTCGAAGAACGGCAGGTAATACCAGTCGGGGCGGGCAATAAACTCAGTATTGGCGGGATTGGCGATTGGCCCCAGCTTGGCGGGATGTAAATATGCCAGAGCACCAAGGCCAACCATGATGAGCAGCGCAAAGGTCATGTCCATCAAGACCTGGCGCGGATAAAAGCCCTGGGGCGGCAGCTTCGGATTGACAGGATCTTCGTTGATCGGACCGGCTGGTCCGGCTTTACGGAAAAGCAGCAGATGCACTCCGACGAAGCCCAGAATGCAAGCAGGAATCAGAAAGACGTGAGCGATATAGAAACGCGACAGCGTGAGCGTACCGATGGTATCGCCGCCCCGCAGCAGACGTGTCAGCCAGCTGCCGACCAAGGGAACCTGGCCGACGATGTTTGTGCCTACGGCAGTCGCGAAATAGGACTTCTGATCCCACGGAAGCAGGTAGCCGGTGAAGCCCATTCCCAGCACAAGGAGCGAAAGCACCGCACCAGAAATCCAGAGCAGCTCACGACGCCCCTTGAAGGAGCCATAGAGGAAAGTCTGGAGGAAGTGCAAGGCAAGCACGATGATCATCGCGCTGGAACCGTAATAGTGAAGGCTGCGCAGGAAAGAACCGGCTGCAACCTCCTTCATGATGTAAGCGACGCTGGTATGGGCCGATTCATCCGATGGTACGTAGTAAAGCGCCAGGCAAAGGCCGGTGATGATCTGCGAGATGAAGATATAGAGCAACCCTGAGCCGAACACGTAAGCAAGACGTGCGCCTCCAGGGATTGGCTCGTCGAGCGATTCGTGCAGGATTTCGTGAACGCCGGTGCGTTGATCGATCCAGCGGAAGAAGCGACTGGGCGCGTTCATCTTCTTCGGCGCCAGCGCGACCGGCTCTTTGCTCTGCTCCACGGGCTCAATCTCTTCCGGCATCAACTGATCTTTTCCTGATTGGGAACGTCTTCGCGGAAGTACTCGAAATGAACTTGTAGCTTGCCGTTACTCACCTGTGTAGGCAGCCGGTCCATGGCCCGCGGGGGTGGTCCGAGAATATGCAGGCCGTTAGCCTTGAACTCGCCGCCATGGCACGGGCAAATGAACTTGCTCTGCTTCGGGTGCCATCCCACGCTACAGCCCAGATGTGGACAGATGGCTGAGAGCACGATCAATTTGTCGTCTGCAGCATGACTGACATAAACCGACTGCGTGGACACGACCTCGCGCCAGCCATCGCGCTGCTTGAACGTAATGGTCTTGAGAACCGGTTCTTTACTTCCTGAAAACTCGCCGACCTCGCCTACATCCGACCACCCCGTGCCCGAAGACTTTGAGTAGAGCGGATAGAGCACATACCGCAAGACCGGGATTGCCAGGATGGCACCCATCCCCGCAGACCCCACGCAGAGCAACGCACCGAAGAACGATCGCCTGCTGACGATGATGTTCTTCTTTGGATCGACCTCTTGCATGATTTCGGTTTCCAACATGTGCCTCCTTCAGAAGTTGATCCAGAGCGCAGCGTAAACGGAGTTGTTGTCGGAGGCGTTCCGTTTCAGCCCGTCATAGTTGCTTCCTGCTCCGTTGAACCTCGTGTACCCCGTGTAGTTCACGTTGAGATCAATGTTCTGGACCGGCCAGTACGCAAACTGAACGATGTACCCTGAGTTGCCGGGATTCCCGTTCAGACTGCCAGTGACGGGTGCTGCGGCGTACAGCAGAGGGTCGGCACTTCCGACTGTTTTGAAAAGAGCGCCTGACGCCGTGTACTTGTTGGTCCAGTGATAGGTGCTGTCGACTTTGAAGGTATTCAGGTGGTGAGCGGCTGCGGTTGCTCCGCCAGCCGCGAACGTTGCGCCAAGATTCGAGGACTCATGGATCCAGGTGGCGTGCGCATCCAGCAGGTTTGCACCGAAAGGTCGTTCATATTGAACGTCCAGAGAAGGATCGAGATAGCGATCCACCGGGCCGGTGAGCGCTCCAGGGTGTGAGTTCACTGCCAGACCAGAAGTTCCCAGAAAGAGATAGTTGCCTCCGAACGTTTGCTGCCATCCGGCTCGCCAGTAGGGTGCTGCCCCAGTGATGTTGTACGCATAATTCTTGCCGTCGATGGGTGCGGGCCCACCGCCATGTTCGCTCCGGTAGACACTGACGGCGGTATACAGGTGCTTGTTCCAAAGGCTATAAACGCCCAGGCCGGCAACATCCTGCCCCAGCCCTCCAGCGATAAGTGGCGCGACGATTGGGTTCACACGGGCGCCTGAAGAGATGTAGGGGAAACCCCAGACGGGGTTCGTATTCCAGAGATCTTCAACACCCGGATTGTTGTTCAGCGTAATACCGTAATCGACCTCCTTGCTGCCGAGGGTCGTCTGGTTGGCATAACGCAAATCGGTGTTGTCCATCGAGAAGTGGTCGCCGGTATGGGTGTACGTGACCTGTGCCAAACCTCCGAAGTGCGAAGCCCACCCTCCAGCAAGAAAGATGCTGAGCTGCTGCGGGAAACCGGCAGCGCTGTTCTGTGTAGCGGGTGCGACGCTCTGAAACGAAGTGTCCGAGAGAAGAATGAAAAACGAGACCGGAACATACCGTGATAGCTGAAGCTCCGGGCTGACCCCCACCTTGTCCATCGGCTTGAGATCGTTGAGGACGTAGCCCTTCAACTTGAACTCTCGGCCGAAAGCAGTCAGTTCCGGTGCGTTGCTGTGGCAAACATTGCACGAAAGGCCCGTCTGACGAGCAAAGCTTGGGACCGCATAGGCCTTTTCAAAGCTGAGCAGGAGCAAAACACCAAGCGCAATGTTCAATAGCTTCATCATGCCGTACCTTCGGACGTGACCGGATGTGGCAGCGGTGGACTTTACAAAGGGAGCTGCTTACGCTTCCCTGCAAGCGAAGCAGGTAACCACCGCAAACGTTGTGCTGAATTGCACACATTCGAGAAACCTAGAATGTCAGATTGTCGCGGATACAGCTCCGTCGAGCTGGGGCCTGAGCACTGCTAGAGCTTGTTTCATAAACATCGTCTGAGTGTGATCCATAGGCAAGCGAGGTAGAAGAAGGCGCGGTAGGTGGAGAGGAGATGCTCATGGCGCACCAGCAGTCTGCGGAACTGACCGAGCCAGG